>Ga0164313_10000563_pt1 | contig 30525 bp, 27 predicted proteins | sample GuaBasSedimGuay4_FD_113735 | JGI IMG/M metagenome (GOLD analysis project Ga0164313, IMG submission 113735) | Subseafloor sediment microbial communities from Guaymas Basin, Gulf of California, Mexico - Guay4, Core 4569-4, 0-3 cm | ecosystem: Environmental > Aquatic > Marine > Hydrothermal vents... | reverse complement strand
TCCAATGCAATACGAATCTGCAAAAGGCAGTCAATGACCCGCCCTGCCTTCTCCGCCTCTCTGTTGATAACACCCAGTAATTTCAGGCTGTCCACCCCATGCAAGAGATGGACAAAGGGAGCCAGATATTTGACCTTGTTGGATTGCAGGTGACCGATCATATGCCAGCGGATATCGGCAGGAAGCCTTTCCTGTTTGGCAGCCAGATCCTGGACCTTGTTTTCGCCAAAATCACGATGCCCGGCCTGGTATGCTTCCAGGATAGCTTCGTCCGCTTTGGTCTTTGAGACGGCCACCAGGGTCACATTCGATGGCACTTTTTCCTTGATTACCTGAAGATTCTCAGCAACTCCCATTCCCAAACTTACATTAATCCAGCGAATGAATCACCAGTCCGCTTCGCAGCTTTGGTTCAAACCAGGTGGTCTTGGGGGGCATAATCATTCCATTGTCAGCAATATCCATCAGCTGTTTCATGCTCACGGGATAGAGCGCAAATGCCGCTGCCATCTCTCCACTATCGACTCTGCGGCTCAGCTCTTCCAATCCCCGGATTCCACCTACAAAATCGATACGCTTACTTTTCCTCAGATCGGTGATATTTAAAAGTGGTCCCAGTACCTGTTCTGAAAGGACGGTTACATCAAGGCAAGCAATGGGATCCTCATCATTGTAGGTTCCTGGTTTGGCAGTAAGTCCGTACCACCGTCCTTCCATGTACATCCCAAAAGTATGCAGCTTTTCAGGTTTGTAAAGCTCTGAGCCCTTTTCTTCCACGATGAATCCCTCCTGAAGTTCTTCCAGGAACTCAGCACTGGTCATACCATTGAGATCCTTGACCACTCTGTTATAATCGATAATGGTCAATTGGGAAGCCGGGAAATGAACCGCCAGAAAATAATTATACTCCTCATCGCCCTGATGGGCCGGGTTGTTCCTCCTTCGCTCCTGCCCTACCAGGGCGGCGGCAGCTGTCCGGTGGTGTCCGTCTGCTACATAGGTAAAGGGAATATCCTTGTCAAACAGCTCTTCAATACGCAGATTCACAGCGCGATCAGAAATAACCCAGAAATGATGACCCACTCCATCATCGGTGGTAAAGTCATAGTCAGCCTCATCCGAAACCACTTTCTCCACGATAGTATCCAGTTCGGCATGATCAGGGTAGGCAAAAAAAACCGGTTCCGCATTAAAGTTTGTCACCCGGATATGATTCATCCTGTCCTGCTCCTTATCGGGCCGGGTCAGTTCATGCTTCTTGATGATATCATCCAGGTAATCATCCACCGCCGCACAGGCTACTATCCCATACTGAGTTTTTCCAAACATAGTCTGACCGTAAACATATAAGCATTCGGCTTCGTCCTGGACAAAATAACCTTCGGCAATAAGCTTCTCAAGATTTTGCTTACCCTTGTCATAAACAAGCGCAGAATGGAGATCTGTACCTTCAGGCAGATCCACTTCAGGTTTTACCACATGAAGAAAAGACCAGGGATTTCCCTTAACCTCTTCGCGGGCTTCGCTTGAGTTCAGCACATCATAGGGCCTGGAGGCCACCTCACTCACCTTCTCTTTTCCGGGCCGGAAACCCTTAAACGCATGTATTTTTGCCATACTCTAATTGACTTTAAAAGTGGTATCTCCCTTCTCAATGAAATTTACGATCTGTCTAGCTGCTGCTACACCGGAATTCAGATTGGCCTCGGCTGTCTGGGCTCCCATTTTCTTAGGTGTAAAGAACACCCTTCCCTTGTACTTCTCTTCCAGCTCTTCCCTGCAATCGGGTGCAATATCAGAGAGGTACCTGAAATCGGCTCTCTCCGTAAATACGCGCTTCATCCCTTCCTCATCAATCACCTCCTTACGGGCAGTGTTGACCAGGGTGGCTCCTTCCGGCATGCTGCTCAGAAGATCGTATCCAATGGATCCACGGGTCTCAGCAGTGACAGGAATATGGAGAGAGATGTACTGACATTTGCAATAAAGACTTTCGGCACTGTCCTCACATACCACACCATCATTCTTAATTATCACCGGGTCCACAAAGGGATCATAGGCATAGACCTTCATTCCAAATCCTTTGGCAATCAATCCCACAATTCTCCCCACAGCACCATAGGCATGAATGCCCAATTTCTTTCCCCTCAATTCAGTTCCTGCGGCTGGAGTGAAACCGGTACGATTCATAAATACCATCATCCCCAGGGCCAGTTCGGCCACTGCATTGGAGTTCTGACCAGGGGTATTCATAACTACCACACCCTTTTCCGTTGCAGTTGCCAGATCCACATTGTCATATCCAGCTCCGGCGCGAACCACGATTTTCAGCTTCTTGCCCGCTTCGATCACTTCCCTGTCCACCTTATCACTCCGGATAATCAGTGCATCCGCATCTCTTACTGCAGTAAGCAGATCCGACTGGTCGGGATATTTGGAGAGCACCTCCACTTCATATGCGGCCTCCTTAAATATACCTTTCACCTCTTCCACTGCCTCGGCAGAGAAAGGTTTTACTGTTGCTATTAATACTTTCGACATTTTATCTGGGATTATTCAATTAAATACTCTTTTCAAATGCTTTCATTGCATCGACCAATGCATCAACCGATGATATGGGCATGGCATTGTAGATGGAGGCCCTGAATCCTCCCACTGAACGGTGTCCCTTGAGTCCAGACATTCCACGCTCTGTGGCAAGAGCAAGGAAATCGGCTTCCTTATCCTTGTGCTCCTCGGTCATTACAAAAGTCACATTCATAATGGAGCGGTCCTCTTCATTTTCGATACCTGACATGAAGAGTGGGTTCCTGTCAATCTCATTGTAGAGGACAGCAGCTTTCTCCAGGTTCATTTTATACATGGCCTCCACGCCTCCCAGCTGTTTGTACCAGCGCAGGGTGTGCATGGCTGCATAGATAGAGACACAGGGAGGTGTATTAAACATGGATCCCTTATCTATATGAGTTCGGTAATCGAGCATGGTAGGAATGGCCCTGTCCATTTTTCCAAGGATCTCATCTTTCACTATTACAAAAGTGACTCCTGCGGGAGCGAGGTTCTTCTGAGCTCCACCATAAATCATAGCGTATTTGGACACATTCAAAGGCCGGCTGAAAATATCGGACGACATATCGGCTACCAGATTAATAGCACAATCCATATCCTCCTTGATTTCGGTGCCATAGATAGTATTGTTGGTGGTAATGTGGAAATAATCTGCATCTGCAGGTACTTTATAGTCCTTTGGAATATAGGAGTAGGTACTATCTTTTGAGGAGGCAACCACGTCCACTTCGCCAAAAAGCTTCGCCTCTTTGACAGCCTTATTGGCCCAGGCACCCGTATCCAGGTAAGCAGCTTTGGTCTTCAACAGGTTATAGGGGACCATGCAGAACTGCAGGCTGGCACCTCCCCCCAGAAACAATACGCTGTATCCCGAAGGAATATCCAAGAGCTCCTTGAAGAGTTGCTGGGTTTCATCCATAATGGCCATGAAATCTTTGCTTCGATGGGAAATCTCCATTACAGAGAGTCCGGACTGGTTCAGATCAAGGATTCCTTCTGCGGTGTTCTGAATGGTATAGGGCGAAAGGATGCAAGGACCTGCTGAAAAGTTATGCTTTTTCATAATGATTATTTAGTTAGTAAGTTAATGCCTTATTAAGTTAATGTAAATGGGGTATTTAAGTGATGTTATTTGGATAACAATAAAATTACATTTAATAAAAGTGCCTGCCAAGCATTGTGAATAACTTCCACTGTTTTAAAGTGAGAGCAAGTGATCTCCATTCAGTACAGGTATTAAATCTGTCAGGTCCGATTCATGACAGTATCCAATTACATCATCCAGATTGTTCTTTTTTAACCTGGTGCGCTGGGCCACCTTGTCAATATAAGTCATCATATCACCGCGGGCTGCCTCATAGAGGTCCATGGACCCCAGGGTGGCATCACAGATGGTATAAAACTGATCGTCTTCCAATACCAGCTGAGAAAGTGCACCTGCAAAGAGTGTGTCTTCCAGGTTAAATTTGTTCTTCCAGCCTGCACATAGTATCAGCAGGTCCTTTCCTGCTTCTTTTATGTGCTTTGCCAGGGCCGAAATGTTAAGATAGGCGCCAATTAGCACCTGGCTCCCACTGGAGGCAAGATTGATGGCATTGGTTCCATTGGTAGTGCTGTAGACGATTTGCTCACCCTTTACACGCTCCGGAGAGAAATTGTAAGGCGAGTTTCCAAAATCAGCAAAATCCCTGACTAATCCATCCCGCTCGGCCGCCACCATAAATCCCCGCTCCTTAAAGTTTCTTGCTTCTTCCAGAGTTCCCACCGGGATGATCCGTTCCACCCCATTCATAAATGCGGTCACTATGGCCGAGCTGGCCCTTAATATATCGGTCACCACTACCACCGCATCCCTGTTCTCATAAAATGGGAAAAGTGCAGGTGAATAACAAACCTCTATTTTGTGTTTCTCCATCATCCTATTGATTAAACTCCCGGCTTATAGAAAGGAGGCCTGACAACCCTGGCTGTAACCTGCTTGTTCCTTATTCCTATGTAGATTTCACTGTCTTTTTTAGCATGCTCAACATCCACATATCCCATTCCAATTCCCTTTTTTAGCATGGGCGACATGGTTCCAGAAGTCACCTCCCCAATGGTGGAACCTTCAGCATTGAGTATGGGGTAATGCTGCCTGGGGATTCCCCGATCCTGCAGTTCAAAACCAATGAGTCGTTTGCTTACACCCTCGGCTTTCTGCTTTTCAAGTTCGGCCCGGTGAATAAAATCATTTCCCTCATTAAATTTGGTAATCCATCCCAGACCAGCTTCCAGTGGTGAAGTGCTGTCGTTGATATCATTTCCATAGAGGCAAAATCCCATTTCCAGTCTCAGAGTGTCTCTGGCAGCCAGTCCGGCGGGCTGAACACCCAAAGCCTTCCCGGCTTCGAACAGTTTGTCCCAGATCTGGGCGGCATCTCCATTAAACATATAGAGTTCGAATCCTCCTGCTCCTGTATATCCAGTATTACTAATAAGCACGTCCGTTGCCCCGGCCACTTCACCGGTGGTAAAATGGTAATAAGGTATAGCCGACAAGTCGACATCAGTCACGCGCTGCAATAGTTCAGTGGCCTTGGGTCCCTGAACAGCCAGTTGCGAAATCTGATCCGATGTATTCTCCACAATCACTTCGACCGTATTCTGCTTCAGGATCCATTTGTGGTCCTTCTCCAGGTTGGATGCATTTACCACCAGCAGGAACTTTTCATCATCATACATATAGACCAGCAGATCATCCACAATACCCCCCTGCTCATTGGGAAAACAACTGTACTGTATCTTACCCGGCTCCAGCAGGGCCACATCATTTGAAGTAATTCTCTGAACCAATTCCTTCGCTTCCGGGCCCAGGATCCATATTTCACCCATATGAGAAACATCAAAAATCCCCACGTTCTCCCTAACGTTAATATGCTCCTGGCTCACACCGGTATACTCCACTGGCATCTGGAAACCAGCAAAGGGAACCATCTTTGCACCATGCATCAAATGATGGCTATAAAATTGCGTCTGTTTCATAGGCACAAAAGTAATATTTTCCTACAGGAAAGAAATTGTTAAACAACAGGACTTACTTGGAAAGCACCTTGAATTCGACACGCCTGTTTTTCGTTCTTCCCTCGACGGTGCTATTTTCCGCAATAGGCTGTGTATCAGCGTATCCCTTAGACTCAAGCATTTCCTGAGGGATGCCCTTTCCAACCAGGTAATTCACCACTGCACTGGCCCTGTCTCTTGACAGCTTCTGGTTGATTCGCAGTGATCCGGTATTGTCGGTGTGTCCGGAAATCTCCAGTCTCATGGAAGGATTATTTTCAAGGAAACGGAGCACCTGATTTAAGGCCTTTTCAGACTCCGGTCTTAGAATGGCTTTACCCGTCTGAAAATAAATATTATCCAGCACTACCTTGGTGCCCACCTCCACTTTTTTCAGGTAGAAGTCTTTGCGCATTTTTTCATCGCCACTTACAGAGGAATAATCCAGAATATCGAGGTAATAAAGATAGCCGGAGGCATTTATTTCAATGGCATATGCCATGGGTTCAGGCAAGCTGACTGTGTAGGAACCTGTGGTATCTGAGATCGATAAAGCCTTCCTGTCCCCTGTTGAAGGATCATAAAATTCCATTTTTGCCACAATGGGCACGACTCCATCTGTGGTATCTATCACTGATCCGGAGAGAAGAAGAGAATTATCCAGATCCCTAAGTTCAGGTATTATCAGAAATCCTGTCAGGCCGGGATCCGGTCCGGCAACCAGCTGATCCTCAGTCTTCAGGACCAGCTCCTTCTCAGACCCGAGAAAGACCACTTTACAGATATCCCTGGAACCAGATCCTCCTTCCCTGATGGCAGAATAATAGCCATGGCTCCCTGTTTGATCTGTAATATAGAAGACCTCGTCATCAGGTGTATTAAGAGGATAACCCAGATTCTCCGGATCTGACCAGCTTCCGTCCTCTTTTCTTTCGGAACGGAAAATATCAAATCCCCCCATACTGGTATGTCCCTTAGATGCAAAATAGAGGTAGCGGTTATCGGGCGTAATAAATACCCCTTCCTCATCATAGGGGCTATTGATAGTCACCCCGAGATTCACAGGCTCAATCCACTTTCCTTTGCTGTCCAATGTGGAAAAGAGAATATCCTTCCCTCCCAGGGTAAGCTTGCTGTTCCTCGAAACATAATAGAGTTCTTTTCCATCCGGGGATAAACAGGCAGAAGTTTCACCATCTTTACTTGTGAGTCTGCCCGTGACACTCCTGGGACGCGACCAGGAATTTTTTTCAGGAATAAATGAAGATATCTGAAGATCCCCACCCTGGATGTGACCCCGGTAAAGAACCAGAGTGTTGCCATCATTTGCAACACCTACCACCGCATCGTTATTTTCTGTATTAAACGGTTTGTCATATCTGATTGCCTTTTGAAACATGCCCCCTTCCAGAGATGAGCTGTAGATATCCTCATTATACTTGTTGTCTATCTTGTTTCGCTTTGCCTTGCCAAATGGACGACGTGAAGTGAAAAACAGGGCTGTATCGTTAAAGGCAAACAAAGGATTGTAATCATCATATTTCGAATTGACCTCTTCACCCAGAGGCTGGATAATTACCCTGACGGGATTCCGGGAGAGATTCTTGCCATTCATGCATTCATCGAAGCGCTTCGCAAGCGTCTTTGAATACGCCTGTTTCTCAGTGGGATCCAGCTGGCTGCTATGGGTATTATACTGTTCCATGGCTTTGTCAAATTCCAGAATAAGCTGGTAGGCCATTCCAAGTAACAGGTGAATATCTCCACTTACCTCTCCATCCAGGATATAGGCACGGAGCAGATAGTTGATTGCCTCATACTTATTATCCGTAAAGAGATAGCATACCCCCAGTTTATAGTTGAGTGCTGCATTATCTGGATTGTACTGGAGAGCATAGAGGTAATGATCCCGGGCCACAGGATAGGTGCCCTTCCCCTCTTTAAAATTGCGGTCTCCCTCTTTTACACTATCCCAGGCCTCTTTAAAACCTATATCGATTCCTGTTTTAAATGAATTCTTACTGATCTTAACATCCTCCTGCGCATAGGCATGCCCTTGTATAACAAGCAGGCATAAACATGTAATCACCCATCTAAGAACAATAGATCTCATATCAACGGTCGCATTCATTAATAAATTCCCGGGCTTCCTCAATACCCAGTGCAATAGCCCGGTGCCAGTCTTCACATGCACCAACAAGGTCTCCTGTAAGTTCCCTTACCAATCCTCTGTTCAGGTATAGCAATCCTTCATCGGGATGCTCCTCTAAGGTAAGATCCAGCAACTGCAGCGCAGGAAGCATCTGACCCTGTTCTGCCAGTAGGGAAGCTTTATTTAGCTTCGCAGAGCTCAACTGGGCCCCACTGGTAATGGCAGCATTAAAATCAAGTAAAGCGCCCTCCTTATCCTCTGTAAAATAGCGGGCATATCCTCTGTTATTCAGTGCAATACTAAGCTCAGGATTCAATTCAAGCGCCATGGAATAGTCTTCAATAGCCCCGCTATAGTCGCCCATCTGCATCTTAACAGAACCCCTGTTATTATATGCCAGGGCAAAGCCGGGGTCAAAATTGATGGCTTGCTGATAGTCGTAATGGGATCCCTGGTAATCCCCTCCCCTTCTTTTGATACCGGCACGCTCATGATAAGCAAGAGCAAAGTCTTCCTTCAGTTCAATGGCCCGAACAAGGTCTTCCATGGCCATCTCATCCATTCCATCCCTGATTTCTGTTAGCGCCCTGTAATAAAAGGACCATGGTCTTTGAAATCCATTGGAAATGGCCTGGTCAAATAGTCTCCTGTCCTCACCACTTGAGTCTGTACCAAAAAGTATGTATCCTTCAAAAAAATAGGCCTCTCCCAATGCAGGATCGTAGTGCTGGGCCATTTGAAGATTGGCCCGGGCATCCTCCAGGACACCCCATTCAATAAATATTTGCCCGTTCAGCAACCAGGCTGGCGCAAAGGTACTATCCAATTCAAGACAGCGCATTACACTGGATGCAGCCAGTTCATACTCCCCTTGCTGTGCATAGCTAATACCCTCATTCAGTGTTTTATCCCTCAGTTTCTTTTCCGAGAACGAAGCTTGGCCATGCACCAACTGGCATGTGATCAATACACCAATAATAAACAATAGATTCCTTTTCATCTTCAATCACTCAGGACAAATACTTAAGAAAGTTTCCTTTCTAAAAATAAATTAAATATTTTTAGTGTTCTAAAGTAGTTTTCAACCTAACCTTACCTCGGTCCTCATGATAACAGACTTGAACTATCTAAAAACCATGTCAGGTGGCGATTCTGCGTTTATTCGGGAGATGATAAATCTTTTTCGGGAACAGATCATTGAGTATAAGAGTATCATGCCCGAATTGCTTCAGAATAAGGACTATGATGGCCTTTCAAAAGTTGCACATAAAGCAAAATCGTCCGTGGCCGTGATGGGAATGACGCAGGTTGCCGATCTTTTAAAAGAACTTGAGATCCTTACGCATGACCAGAGAGACGTAGAGAAATATGAGCAGCTGATTACCCATTTCCTTGAGCAGAGCGAACTCGCAATTACCGAGTTGGAAAGCGCATATTAAAAGGTCCCCTATGCTGGAAACAAAAAATATAGATGATATTCTGGTGGTGAGACTAAAGGACTCTCAACGCCTGAATGCCCTGATTGCCGAGCCGGTAAAAGTTAAATTGCTGGAGTTTTTCAATAAGCCTAACACCAAGCTGATATTTGATCTCCAGGGTATCACATTCATTGACAGCTCGGGTTTCGGAGTCTTTCTATCAACAATGAAAGCTGCAAATAATAATTACGGTCAGTTTAAGATTTGCAATGTAAATGCTGATGTGATGGAGTTGTTCAAGCTACTTCAATTGCACCACGTCTTCGAAATTTATGATAAATTGGATCCCTGCCTAAAGAGCTTCAATCAATAAAATTCCTTATTTTAGCCCTCCAATTTAAATCTAAGAATATGCAACGATCAATTTTATGGGTATTACTTGCGTTTCTGGCAATTTCATGCAACCAGACCGTAAAAAATGAAGGTGACAACCAAGAAGCTGTTAAAACCGAGGAAATTGTCTCAGCCACTATCGTGGAGTTACTTGCTGCTCCTGCAGACTACCAGGACAAAGAGGTGGCGGTCTCTGGAATGGTAACGCATGTATGCCGACACGGTGGACAGAAGTGTTTTATCGTAGCTGATGATGGAGAAACCCAGATAAGAATTGTTCCTGGGGGAGATATTGATGAGTTTAAAATTGAGCTGGAGGGTTCGACCGTCGCTTTTAAAGGAATCTTCAGGGTTCAGACTGTGGAGCTGACTGCAGAAGAGCTTGAAGAATATGAATCCAAGGAACACCACGAGGTGGAACAGTCTCACAGCGACGCAGAAAAAGCCGAATACTTTTTAGAGGCGGTGGATTTCAAAGAAGTTACCCCTTAGAGCGTATGGGCTGGCGGAAGTGGAACCGGTGGATACACCGGGAACTGGGATTCCTGTTTTTTGGAATGACCATTATTTACGGTATTTCAGGTATTGCACTGAACCATTCAGTGGCAAGGCATTGGAATCCGGGTATTATTACAAACGCCACAAGCATGCAGTATCCCGGCACACTTCAGAAATCTGAAGTGGACCGGAACACCATCGAGATAATACTGGATCTTACCGGAGAAAAAGAGAATTATAAACAGTATTATTTTCCCGACCAAGATCATTTGATGATCTACCTGAAAGGGGGGCATATAATAGTTGAACTGCAAACGGGTGAGATGCAGTTGACTAAAATTCGAAATCGACCCGTTTTTAGCGAACTCAATTATCTTCACTATAACAAACCAAAAAAGCTTTGGACCTGGTTTTCAGATCTTTATGCCTTCGGGCTGATCTTGATTGCCATATCCGGCCTCTTACTTATTAAGGGAAAAAAGGGCATCACCGGGAGGGGGGGCATTCTTACCATTATTGGGATTCTGATCCCACTGGTATTGCTAATATTCTATCTCTGGTTATAATTTAGGAAACTTCTGGCTTCTATATCTCGTATATTCGAATTGACTGCATAATGCGTCTGTACTATGAGTGAAGAGATCCTGAAAGCTTTAATGCAATTATTTGCCATCGTTTCAAGACCCGGAAGCGATGCTTCAGAGCGTAGGCTGATGGTGGAATCCTTCCTTAGCAGACAACTCAACCAGGAACTGGTAGCGGTGTACCTTGATGTATTTGATAGCTTCTTCAAACAGGTTATGGAGGAGGATGCCAAGGTTACCAAGAAGGAGCGGCTCTTATCCAGACGATCGGTCAGGGTCCTGAAAATATGTACCGTTATAAACGAAGAGCTTGCACAGTCACAGAAAATCGTGGTACTGTTTCAGTTACTGGAGTTTATCAAATCGGATAAGCTGGAGGCCTCCAGCCAGGAAATGGAGTTTATCTCTACCGTGTCAGATACCTTTAACATTCCCGATGAAGATTTTGATCTGACAAGAGATTTTGTCCTGTCGGATGGGGATCTGGAAGACAATATTGAGTACCTGGTGGTAGACGACAAACGTGAGAATGGAGCTGGAAAAAATATAAAACATATATACAGAGAAAATCTGATTGGACAGATTCGTTTTGTACATATTAAATCAACCAATCTCTATTTTGTAAAATACATTGGCCTGGCAGAACTGAATATGAACGGACAGCTGCTGGAGCCCTATAAAACCTATCCGCTCAATACTGGTTCATCATTACGAAATCAGCTGATCGCACCTGTCTATTACAGCGATGTGGTATCTCTTTTTGTGGGGGATATGGTGAAATCCAAAATTGTTTTTGAAGCCAGGCAAATCTCTTACCGGTTCAAATCCGGGGATCTCGGCCTCCACGAGTTAAGTTTCATAGAACAATCTGGACGCCTGGTGGGAATTATGGGAGCCAGCGGTGCCGGGAAGTCAACCCTTCTCAATGTTTTGAATGGGGCCTCCGTTCCATCGGAAGGAGAAGTACTTATCAATGGAACGAATATCCATAGCGGAGATCCCAGCATTGAGGGAATAATAGGCTTTGTGTCCCAGGATGACCTGCTTATTGAAGAGCTTACTGTATATCAGAATCTATATTACAATGCAAAACTCTGCTTCGAAGACTATAGCGAGGAGCAACTGGTTGAGACGGTTCACCGTGTATTGACAAACCTGGGGCTTTTCGAGACCAGGGATTTCCAGGTTGGAACTCCCCTGAATAAAAAGATAAGTGGCGGACAACGAAAGAGGCTCAATATTGCCCTGGAGCTTATACGGGAACCTGCGGTGCTATTTCTGGATGAACCCACATCAGGATTGTCGAGCCGTGACAGTGAGAATATTCTGGACCTACTCAAGGAACTTACCTTTAAAGGCAAACTGGTTTTTGTGGTGATCCACCAGCCTTCCTCCGACATTTTTAAAATGTTTGACAGGTTGTTGATTCTTGATACAGGCGGATTCCTTATTTACAACGGGAATCCTATTGATTCGATCATGTACTTCAAATCGAAGGTGCAGGCAGCCGACTGGAATGAAAGTGAATGCCCAACCTGTGGTAATGTAAATCCGGAACAGGTCTTTAACATTATTGAGACCAGCGTTCTGGATGAATTTGGAAAACTCACACATACCCGGAGAATCTCTCCGAAGGAATGGAGCGAACATTTCAAGGAACAATATAAGGAGGCAGAGCTAGAGCAAGCCACCAAGAAGAATCTTCCGGAGATCTCCTTCAGGATACCAGGCAAAGCAAAACAGTTCAGTGTATTTTTAAAGCGTGATATACTGAAAAAACTGAGTGATACACAATATCTGGTAGTCAATTTCCTTGAAGCTCCCCTGCTTGCCTTCCTGCTTGCCTTTATTGTTCGTTATTTCGATCCCGACATATCCAATAAGTTTGGGTATACCCTAATGGACAATAAAAACCTGCCTGTATATATTTTCATGTCGGTAATCATAGCCATATTCATGGGACTCACCGTGAGTGCTGAAGAGATTATCAAGGACCGGAAGATCCTGAAGCGGGAAGCATTTCTAAACCTGAGCTGGTCGGGATACCTGCTTTCTAAAGTAATGGTCCAGTTCATCCTATCAGCCATACAGGCCCTTACCTTCGTGATCATAGGCAACTCGGTGATGGGAATACACGGCATGTACTTTGAATACTGGCTGGTACTCTTCTCATCATGGGCCATGGCAAATGTGATGGGTCTTTTGATATCGGACAGCTTCAAAACCGTAGTGACCATTTATATCCTCATCCCCTTCCTGGTCATCCCGCAGATTATTCTAAGCGGGGTTATCATAAAGTTTGAGAATCTCAACCCGCAGATTTCATCTCCTAAAAGAATACCCTTTTATGGAGAGATCATTGCTGCACGGTGGGCTTATGAAGGATTGGCCACTTATCAGTTCATGAACAATGATTACCAGAAAATCTACTATGATTGGGACAAACTGAGAAGCAATTCAAGTCTGAAAACCAATTTCTACCTAAAGGAGCTTAGGAATAAACTGACCTTTGTAGAAGCTAACCTGGAGAATGCAGAGGCTGCCGAAAAGATAGCATACAACCTGCTTACGATTCAAAAAGAGATCTTAGACGAACATAGTGAACGTATGATCATGCATGATTACCTGGAAGCTACCCCTACTTTCACCATGAAGTACCTGGATCAACTTACCCCTGAATTGATTAACCCGGAAATCCTGGCTTATACAGAAAAATATCTCGATGCCCTGAAAGATTTCTACCTTAGAACCTATAAGGCTGCAGTTAACAAGATCGACGAAACCACGCTTTCCTTTGACCTGGAGAAACTTCAGGACCTGAAACGCAAGCATGCCAATAAGACCCTTGATGAGTTTGTGACCAATAAAAAGACCTTTGATTATTTCACCGAATATAACAACGATATAATTCAGTTAAGAGATCCCATCTACCAGGATCCGACCAACAAATTTATTAAGGCTCATTTTTACGCACCTCGTAAGATGATTGCAGGTACTTTTGTTTCTACCCTGTGGGTCAATGTAATGGTCATCTGGTTCATGACACTTATATTATATATTCTGCTCTACTTCAGAGTATTCAAGAAATTCCTCGACTACATCGAGCAAAACACCCAAAAGAACCCGCACTAGATAACAGTGGGATATATTAAAAAAAGGGAGGCCGTCTCATAAGTTATTATGAGACGGCCTCCTCATTCTTAATGCAGTTATATTGACGGGAGCCTGCTATTCAACAATCTCGATCATTTTGAAGGGAACTCTGATGATGGATTCATAATCCTCACCAGCCTCCAGCATATCCTCATCATCCTCCTCATAATGCCAGTTTATAATTACTTCGCTTTTGCCTTTATGAATGGCCTCAAGCTTCTTAAATACATCCAGGATGCACTTTGAGGAACTGGTGTTAAAATATTCTAACTGGACATTTACCTGGGTGAGGTCCATTGGCGAACCACTATACTTTTCCAGCCATTCCACAAGTGGTTTATAAAACTCTATAGAGTTCTCTGGTATTGATCTTCCTTTAATTTCGATGACACCCTCCTGACCATCAAACTTTACACTGGGTGTTTTTGCTGTTCCATCTATCGAAAGCGCTTCCATATTTTGTCTTTTATCAGTTATTATTGCTAGGCTAAGTCGATGAAAACATCGAGATTGAAAAAATAATAGGCATCGTCAAATTTCTCAAAGGTATAATCCAATTCATTACCTGTTTTACGGGCGATATCAACCAGTCCCAGTCCTCCGCCACCCTTCTCCGAAAGTCTTTGATGATTTAGAATGAACTTGTACATATCCTTCAGTTCATCCCTGCTCATGGAATTGATCTTATCAATCTTGTTCCGAAGTACATCCACCTTATCCTGACCAATGAAGTTACCTGTAGATATCTTATACCTTGCATCCTGACGGCTCACGACAAGTATACCGAATTTGTCGTCGAACTCCTTCTGCATTTCCTCGGGTAATACTTCGATATGATGATAAAGATTCTGGAGGCTTTCCACCAATACATTGTAGACCTTCTTACGAATCTTTGAGCTTTCCCTGTACTCATCCATTCTGGACTCGACCACCTCTAGTACATTGCTTATTAGCTCACTTGAGATACTTCCCTTGAAAGCCATTAGTACATCTCCACCGTTCAGCCTGGAGTAATACTCGTTGATATCAAAGCTCATTTAGGCTTCTTTTTATTGACAAGCTATTCACTGATTTTATCAGCAAATATAAAAAAAGTTTCGTTAACTAATATAGATAAAAAAACCCTCATCTGGCAATGAAACTACTCAAAATCGCTATTTTTTTTGATTACCAGCAGATTGAGCTTTATGATCCTTCCAATTGCCCAGAAAGGTACGATAATTCACATAGGAGCACTCCAGGGAACCGTTGTAGAGGACACGCTTGGTGCTTGGTTTAAGTCCAACCCTGCCCAGAGCCTTTTTACTGGATGAAAGAATCCATGCTTCAGAACCGGGAAATTTATGTTTTAAAGTACTTCCGATTGTGCTGTAAAGTGTCTCTATATCATCCGGCTTCATTCGCTCTCCGTAAGGCGGATTCATTATCAAGGTGATCCCTTCCATTGCCTCCGCATCGGCAAGATCCCCCTGTTCCACTGTAATTATGTTTTGCAAATCCATCTGCTTCACCTGCCGGCGGGTAAGATCAACCGCTTCAGGATCCACGTCCCGTGCTATGATCGGGACCCCTACTTCTCTTTCATCAGACAGCTTTTGAGCCACGTGCTCCATCAGCTCTCTGTCAAAATCTTTCCAATTCTCAAATCCATACTGTTTCCTGAAGATCCCCGGAGGGATATTTGCCGCAATCAACGCTGCCTCAATGGCCAGGGTTCCGGAACCACACATGGGATCCAGAAAAGGAGTCTTGCCGTCCCACCCAGAGATCATTACCATGCCAGCCGCCAGAACCTCATTGAGGGGGGCCTCAAAATATCCATGTCCCGTCCGATATCCTCGCCTGTGCAGTGAACCGCCTGAGCTATCCAGGGAGACAGTTACCCATTTTCCCGAAATATGCACGTTAATCAGCAGATCAGGCAACTCCCGGTTCACGGAAGGACGCAGACTGGTTGCATCTCTGAACCGGTCCACAATGGCATCTTTCACTTTCTGGGAAACATACTGGCTGTTGTTGAAATGAGGGGAGTGAACTACCGAATCAATAGCAAAGGTCATCCGGTTATCCAGGTACCTGGACCAGTCAAATCTCCTAACCTTCCTGTAGAGGGTATCGGAATCTGTCGCATCGAAGCTCAGGATGGGCAGTAATATCCGTAAAGCCAGCCTGGAAGCCAGGTTCGCCCTGTACATCAGGGCCATTCCACCATAAAAAGTTACACCTCGGTTTACAATTTCTGTCCGACTTGCCCCCAGCGACTTCAACTCTTCTGCCAGCAAAGGTTCAAGACCTTTTAGTGTCTTTGCGTGAAATTTCTCAGGTCCTGTCATTGTAAGTGCATATCAATCATCAACTTTTGCCAGTTTCTGATGAAGTAAGGAGGGATTTTCCAGAATCTCAACAGCTTTAATAAAAACTTCATCGATGGAGTTATATACTTCAAAAAAGTGCTCCATTCCCCACAGGTCCCTGGCTAAATAACTCTTGAAAAGTAAGGAGATATGTGCTTCTGAAATGCTCCAGTCCGCTTCATTGTATTCCAGTCCCTCATCGCTGGCAAAGGAGACAAGCTGATCCAGGGCACTCCTAGAGCTAAGATACTCGCTGTTAAAGGATTTAAAATCAAGATATTCCTTCTGAAGTTCCTTCCTGTGATCATCCACATACTGAAGTACAAAACGGTTAAATAAGCCTTTCCCGATCAATGATCGGTAGTATTCGGTGTAGACTGTTGTATCCAAAGAAACAAAGTAGTCGGGCATAATACCTCCTCCACCATATACAGTCCTGTTTAGTGTAAGTGTTTTATATTGCTGCGATTCGGGGAACACAATGCTGTCGGCACTGGATAATTCCCCACTATTGTAGCGGTTAATCAGGTCAAGTGCATACTCCTCATACCCGTTTTCATAGGACTTCTGGATTAATCTGCCAGTAGGAGTATAATACCTGGCTACGGTGAGGCGGATTAGTGATCCATCATTCAGCATAAAGGGTTGTTGGACCAAACCTTTTCCAAAAGAACGTCTTCCAACAATCACACCCCGGTCCCAGTCCTGAATGGCCCCACTGACGATCTCACTGGCAGAAGCCGAACCACCGTCTATCATAACCACCAGGTTTCCTTTCTCAAAGAGTCCATTCCGTCTGGCCTGGTATTTTCGGTCAGGCACCTTGGATCCTTCTGTACGTACAATCTCCTTATTTCCTGCCAGGAAATGATCTGAAAGCTCGACCGCTACGGGGAGCCAGCCACCCCCATTTCCCGACAAGTCCAGAATCAGATCTTCCATGCCCTGTTCCTTTAAAGATTTCATGGCCCGTTCAAATTCATCTATAGTGGTATGCGAGAATCGGGCCAGCTTTACATACCCAATTTTGTTCTTAACCATGTATGCCGCGTCCAGACTAGTTACCGGGATCTTATCTCTTGTGATGGAGAAATCCAGTAGTTCCTTGTTGTTTCGGCGCTTTACAGAAACTTCAACCCTGCTCCCTTTCTCCCCCTTCAGCAATCCCTGAACTTCCCTGGTTGTGATCCCGATGCCTGCTACGGATTTACCTTCAACCTCCACAATCCTGTCTCCAGCCATAATCCCGACCCGCTCGGAAGGTCCCCCGGAGATAGCCCTTATAATATATATCGTATCCTCCAGAACATTAAAACTGACTCCGATGCCCTCAAACTCACCTTCCAGCTGTTCACTCAACTCCTCCAACTCCTCCTTGCTCAGGTATGAAGAGTGCGGATCCAGCTCATGTAACATCCGAACAATGGTCCGTTCCGCCACATCGCTCTCATCAATGGAATCCACATAGAAAGAGCTAACCTTTTCCATCACCTGGGCAAGCTTTAATGCTTCCACATTATACTGCCCCTGCAAGATCTGTGGTGTAAGCACTAAAAGAGCAAACACCATATATTTATATATACGCATACTATTTGTTTTGTCTCGTGTTTATATTAAACCATCAAGTCCTGAAAAAGTTGGAACAGGACCCGGCAAAAAGGACTATTCCCATTCAATGGTTGCTGGTGGTTTTGAACTAATATCATAAACCACCCTGTTAATTCCACGCACCTTATTGATAATATCATTGGAAATCACGCTAAGCACCTCATGTGGCAGATGTCCCCAATCCGCGGTCATTCCATCTGTGGAAGTAACCGCCCTCAGCGCCACCACAAATTCATAGGTCCGTTCATCACCCATTACACCCACCGACTGGACAGGAAGCAGGATGGCTCCGGCCTGCCAGATCCGGTCGTACAACCCAAACCTTTGAAGCGCCTTTATGTAGATGTCATCGGCCTCCTGAACCAGGCGTATCTTCTCTCTGGTAATCTCACCAAGAATCCGGATGCCCAGTCCGGGCCCCGGAAAGGGGTGCCGCTTCAGGAAAGAAGAAGGTATTGCAAGTGCCTTCCCTACCCTTCTGACCTCATCCTTAAAAAGCAACCTTAAGGGTTCGACCACTTTCAGGTGCATCTTATCCGGCAAACCGCCCACATTGTGGTGCGACTTAATGGTCACCGAAGGACCATTTACAGAGACCGATTCAATAACATCCGGATAGATGGTACCCTGTCCAAGCCATTTCACATCTTTCAGCTTCTTTGCCTCCTGATCAAATACCTCAATGAAATTCTTCCCGATACTTTTTCGTTTCTCCTCGGGATCGGAAATCCCTTCCAGATCATCAATGAACTTGTCCCTTGCATTGACCCCAATTACATTCAAGCCCAGTTCCTTATATGATTCAAGCACCTCAGGAAACTCATTTTTCCTGAGCAAGCCATTGTCCACAAAGATGCAAGTGAGGTTTGGCCCAATGGCTCTGTGTAGCAGAATGGAAGCCACGGTAGAATCAACACCTCCCGAAAGTCCTAAAACCACTTTATCATCTCCCAGTTTCCTCTTCAATTCATTGACAGTACTCTCAACAAAAGTCTCGGGAGTCCAGTCCATGGCACAGCTACAAATATCTTCCAGGAAATTATACAGAATGGTCTTGCCCTCCGTAGTGTGATAAACCTCCGGATGAAACTGCAATCCAAAAGTTGGCTCCTCAGATGATGCATAGGCTCCTACCTCCACGCCGCCGGTACTTGCAATGACCCTGCAGTCGGAAGGTAGTGTATTAATGGTATCGCCATGCGACATCCACACCTGGGTATTGGATGGTAGGTTTTTCAAAAGGGGATTCTCTATATCTATAAAACTCAACCGGGCCCTGCCGTATTCACGGGAATTGGATTGTTTCACTTCCCCTCCATAATAATGAGAAAGATACTGCGCCCCGTAACAGATACCCAGCAATGGGAATTTTCCTTTAATACCCTTTAGATCTGGAAGAGGCGCATTCTCATCTCTTACTGAAAAAGGGCTTCCGGAAAGAATAACCCCTTTCACTGTTTCGTCAGGCTCAGGAAAGTGGCTGAATGGATGTATCTCACAATAGACATTGTGCTCTCTTACCTTTCTTGCAATTAACTGTGTATACTGGGATCCAAAATCAAGGATCAAAATCTTTTCACTCACCTGCTCATATTTAAATGATACAATAGATGCAAAATTACTATTATTCTCCGGATAGCCGCTCCAGGGGTATGGAATAGATATCACCATCATTCACCCCTGTAGTATCTTCAAAAAATTCTCTTGCTTCAGTTTCAAATAGTAGTGGCTCCTTGTATCTGCTGGAGAAGTGACCAATCAACAGTTTCTTCACCCCAGCTAATTTTGCCAGAGTGGCAGCTTCAGCAGCCGTGGAATGTTGAGTTTGGTCGGCAAGCTTCTTATCCCTTTCTAAAAATGTAGCCTCATGAAACAAAAGGTCTACCCCTTTAACCTTTTTGGCCAGTTCCGGATCAAACTGTGTATCTGAAAGGTAAGCATAGGATCGTCGATGAAAGGGCGGTAACGTCAACTGACTATTGGGGATACGCTCCCCGGAGTCGTCAACAAAGTCATCCCCCCGCTTCACTTTGACAAGATCGGCTCTTCCAAGGCCCATAGCTTCAATCTGCTCCTTTCGGACATTTAATGGTTTCATTTTCTCCCGGAACAAATAGCCATACGCGGGGATACGGTGTTTTAAAGGAATCGCCTCAATGGTCAGTTTATCATTCTCAAATATAAAGTCCTCATCCTCTGATGGGGACCTAAATTCCAGATCAAATGGCAAGGATCCAAAAAACTTGCTGTAGGAATCTGAAAACGCCTCAAGGGACTGTGGTCCATAGAGATGAAGCGGAACCTTACGCCCCATCATTCCAAGAGTGGAGAGCAGACCAAAGAGTCCGAAAACATGATCTCCGTGGAGATGGCTTATTAGAATATGATGGATTCTTGAAGGATTTAGTCCGTATTGTCTAAGACGAATCTGGGTCCCTTCTCCACAATCGATTAAAAAAAACCGCTCACCTGCATGAAGCAGATGAGCGGTTGGGAATCGTTTAGAGGTAGGTAGTGCAGCACTGCTACCAAGTATGGTTAGTTCAAATGACACCCGGGAACTCTGTTATTCAGCCTCCTTAATCAGGGAGACTGCTTCGTCCAGGGAATTTGAAATATTTAACACAGTGTCAAGCTGCGAAATGGTTATTAGTCTTTCAACCGCATCATTCAAACCAGTTAGCACAAAAGTGCCATTCGCATTCTTGCACAGTCGGTTTGCCACCAAAATAGCACTAAGTCCTGAAGAATCACAATACCTGCAGTTGCCCAGATCAAGAACTATGTTCTTTTCACCATTTCCTGATACAAGTACCAGTTCTGACTTTAATGTCGGAGCAATGTGTGTATCCAGTTTCTCCTCCAAAACTTTGATCAAAGTGTGGTTTTCAAATTTGTCAATCTTGAATTCCATAGCTGACTAAATTGTTTTAAAAGGTTCTACTTTACTCTTTCTTATCGCCTTCCTCTTTCTTCTTCGCACTCTTCTCTTTCTGTTCCATTTCAGTCTTCAGGGCAGCAAGTTCGGAAATATCACCAAGTGTGGTTTTCTCCAGGTTGGTTTTCAACTTCCTGGTTGCTTTCCTTACTTCAGCACCTTCAGTCTTCTTGGGTGAGCGACTAGAAGATTTCTTTTCATCTTCGTGGATGCGACTATGAGACAAGATAATCTTTTTTGCTGACTTATTAAACTCAATCACCTTAAAATCTAATTTCTCATCCATTTTTACAGGACTTCCATCCTCTTTCACAAGATGTTTTGGAGTAACAAATCCTTCCACACCATAGGGCAATGCAATCACGGCACCCTTGTCCATCAGCTCAATGATGGTTCCTTCATGGATCGAATCAACACCGAACACGCTCTCAAAGACATCCCATGGATTCTCTTCCAGCTGCTTGTGTCCAAGACTCAGTCGACGGTTGTCCTTGTCAATCTCAAGTACAGCTATTTCAATATCAGCTGCAATTGCAGTAAATTCAGCAGGATGCTTAATTTTCTTGGTCCAGCTCAGGTCCGAAATATGAATCAGTCCATCCACACCCTCTTCAATCTCCACAAAGACACCGAAATTGGTAAAGTTGCGAACTTTGGCAGTATGTCTGCTTCCAACACTGTACTTCTCATCAATCTTATCCCATGGATCGGTCTTCAGCTGCTTCATGCCCAGCGACATTTTACGCTCCTCACGGTCGAGTGTCAGGATTACAGCATCAACCTCGTCACCAACCTTCATGAATTCCTGTGCACTTCTAAGGTGCTGTGACCATGACATCTCACTAACGTGGATTAAGCCTTCAACACCGGCAGCAATCTCAACGAAAGCACCATAATCGGCCATAACAACAACCCGGCCTTTCAACTGGTCACCAACTTTCATGGCCTCATCCAATGAATCCCATGGATGCGGGGTCAGTTGTTTCAGACCCAGTGCAATCCTTTTCTTGTCATCATCAAAGTCAAGGATAACCACATTCAGTTTCTGGTCGAGCTCAACAATCTCTTCGGGATGATTTACACGGCCCCATGAGAGGTCGGTAATGTGAATCAGACCATCAACACCACCAAGGTCAATAAACACACCATAGGAGGTGATGTTCTTCACAGTTCCTTCAAGAACCTGACCTTTTTCCAGTTTGGCAATGATCTCTTTCTTCTGCTGCTCCAGCTCCTCTTCGATCAGTGCTTTATGTGATACCACGACATTCTTGAATTCGTGGTTGATCTTTACTACCTTAAATTCCATGTTTTTGCCAACGTAGGCATCGTAATCCCTGATTGGTTTTACGTCGATCTGGGAACCTGGAAGGAAGGCCTCAATACCGAATACGTCTACAATCATACCACCCTTGGTGCGGCACTTGATGTATCCCTTGATTACTTCATCCTGATCCAGTGCCTGGTTGACACGGTCCCAGGAGCGCATAGCCCTGGCTTTTTTGTGGGAAAGTACCAGCTGGCCTTTCTTGTCTTCCTGGCTGTCCACATACACTTCCACTGTATCACCAGCCTTCAGCTCGGAATCATAGCGGAATTCACTTAGGGAAATAACACCCTCGGATTTGTATCCAATATTGATGACTACTTCACGCTTGTTCATGGAGATCACAGTACCGTCGATCACCTCATTTTCTGAGATGGTGGAAAGTGTTTCTGTGTACAATCTTTCAAACTCAGCCTGATCTTCTGTAGTATCCATCTCATTGGCTGCAAACTCATCCCAGTCAAAATCCTCAACACCAGTATCAGCAGGGTTAGCTGCCTTGGGTGTCTTCTTTGTGCTCTTTGTTTCTTTAGCAGGTTTTTCAGCTTTGGGAGCTGCTTCTTCAACAGCAGGTGCTTCTTCAGCTACAGGTGCTTCTTCAGCTACAGGTGCCTCTTCAGCAACAGGTGCCTCTTCAGCAACAGGTGCCTCTTCAGCAGCAGGTGCTTCTTCAGCAACAGGTGCTTCTTCAGCAACAGGTGCTTCTTCTTTGGTTTCTGCCTCTGGGGCTTGTTCTTCGATTTCAGCTTTGGGCTCTTCTTTGGCCACTGCCTCAGTTTTTTCCTCAGCTACTGCATCCTTTGCTGCTGCTGCGGTCTCTTCTTTGGGTTCATTGGCATTCACCTCAACTTCGTTGGGATCTACCTTTTTACTCTCGTTAGACATTAGTTAATTCTCTTAAAATTAATAAGTTAGACATTATATTTGTTTAATCAAGCCGCAAAGTTAACAAAATGCATGTAATTGCCCAAAAAAAGAGAGATCTAAACCCCTGAAAACCACCAAAGGTAATCCATTGGCTCATACCATATCAAGAACTTCAGCGACCTTTTAAAAAACTGAGAAAGCAGCATGCGATGGTATCCATTAAAAATTTAACTTTACACTTCAATTAATAAAAGCCTCCTGAAATGAAGATTGCTGTTGTTGGAACAGGTTATGTTGGACTGGTATCGGGTACTTGTTTTGCTGAGACAGGCATTACAGTAACTTGCGTGGATATTGATAAAAAGAAGATCGAAAACCTGAAAAAGGGAATCATTCCCATCTATGAGCCGGGACTGGAAAATATGGTCAGGCGCAATGTGGAGAGTGGCCGTCTTTCTTTTAGCACCAGCCTGGAAGAGAGCCTGGTGGATTGTGAAACTGTATTTATTGCCGTTGGAACTCCTCCTGATGAAGATGGTAGTGCCGATCTGCAATATGTACTGGCTGTTGCAGATGAAATCGGAAGCTATATGCAAGATTACCTGGTAATTGCAACCAAGAGCACAGTTCCGATCAAAACTGCTGAGAAGGTAAGGGAAAAAATATCTTCTGCCCTGAAGCTCAGGTCCAGTAAGCTGGAATTTGATGTGGCTTCCAATCCGGAATTCCTGAAAGAAGGTGCCGCCATCAATGATTTCCTGAAACCCGACAGAATTGTCATCGGTACCGATTCGAAAAGAGCTGAGAAAATTATGAAGAGGCTCTACAAACCCTTTACTCTGAACGGGCACCCCATTATTTTTATGGATATCACTTCGGCCGAAATGACCAAATATGCAGCCAATTCCATGCTTGCCACCAAAATCAGCTTTATGAACGACATTGCCAATTTATGCGAGGTGGTGGGTGCTGATGTAAATATGGTCCGTAAAGGGATTGGAAGTGATACTCGCATTGGGCACAAGTTTATCTACCCCGGGGCAGGTTATGGAGGAAGTTGTTTCCCCAAGGATGTAAAAGCCCTGATTCGCACAGGTGACGAATACCAGCGCTCTCTGGAGATATTGAAAGCGGTGGAGCTGGTTAATGAGAAGCAAAAAGTGGTAATACCGTCCAAATTAAGGGAGTACTATGGATCTTCATTGAAGGGGAAAAAAATTGGCCTCTGGGGACTCTCTTTCAAACCCAATACAGATGATATGCGGGAAGCTCCCTCCATTCGCATTATTGAGGAACTGACCAGGGAGGGGGTACAAATCAGGGCCTATGATCCGGTTGCCCTGGAAGAAGCCAAAAGGATTCTGGGAGACAAAATCGAATACTGCACCGATAAGTATGAAGTCCTTGTAGATACAGACGGATTAATTGTTGTAACTGAATGGCCTGAATTTCGTGTGTTGAACTATGGCGTGCTGGAAAAACTGATGCGGGAAAAGGTCATATTTGACGGACGTAATATCTACGATCCTGAGGAACTGAAGGAACATGGCTTTACTTACTACAGCATTGGCAGGAAAGCTGTTAAACCCTGATTAAAATGAAAAGAATCCTTGTCACCGGTGGAGCCGGTTTTATCGGATCACACCTCTGCGAAAGATTGCTTGAGGAAGGAAATGAAGTGCTTTGCCTGGATAACTATTTCACCGGGTCCAAAACAAACATCGCCCACCTGCTTGAAAATCCATATTTTGAACTGATCAGGCACGATGTTACAACGCCCTACTACGTGGAGGTAGATGAAATCTACAACCTGGCCTGTCCGGCCTCTCCCATACATTATCAGTACAATCCCATCAAAACTGTCAAAACATCGGTGATGGGAGCCATTAATATGCTCGGGCTGGCCAAACGGATCAAATCTAAGGTACTGCAGGCCTCCACAAGCGAGGTTTACGGAGACCCGACAGTACATCCACAACCTGAGTCATACTGGGGAAATGTAAATCCCATTGGCATTCGCTCCTGTTATGATGAAGGAAAGCGTTGTGCCGAGACCCTCTTTATCGACTATCATAAGCAAAACCAGGTGAGAATCAAGATTATAAGGATCTTCAACACCTACGGTCCAAAAATGCACCCCAACGATGGCAGAGTGGTATCCAACTTCATTGTGCAGGCACTTCAAAACCAGCCTATTAGCATTTACGGAGATGGATCACAAACAAGAAGTTTCCAGTATGTTGACGACCTTCTTGAGGGAATGATCCGGATGATGCAAACGGGCGACCAGATAACAGGTCCGGTGAATCTTGGTAATCCTGTAGAGTTTACCATCCTAGAGCTGGCCAAAAAGATTATTGCATTGACCGGCTCTAAATCAGAAATATCCTTTCTGCCCCTGCCCCAGGATGATCCGATCCATCGCAGGCCCGATATCAGCCTGGCAAAGGAAATGCTGGATGGCTGGAGTCCCAAAGTGGAGCTGGAAGCCGGACTCGAAAAAACAATTACATATTTTGATCAATTATTAAACAGCTAATATGAAAGGTATCATTCTGGCAGGAGGTGCAGGGACACGACTTCACCCCATCACCAAATCCATCTCAAAACAGATCATTCCGGTCTACGACAAACCCATGATCTACTACCCCCTCTCTGTACTAATGTTGGCGGGCATCAGGGAGATTCTAATAATCTCCACCGCGGAGGACTTGCATCTCTATCAAACTCTTCTGGATGACGGGGCAAAGCTGGGACTCTCCCTGAGTTATACCATTCAGCCTTCTCCCGACGGACTGGCACAGGCTTTTCTGATCGGTGAAGAGTTTATTGAAAATGAACCCGTATGCCTGATTTTAGGTGACAATATCTTTTACGGACATGGTTTTGGTAAGACTTTGAGACAGGCTGCTGCTCTTGAAGAAGGCGCAATGGTTTTCGGCTACTATGTCACTGACCCCGAGCGTTATGGTGTGGTTGATTTTGACAAAAGCGGGAAAGTGGTGAGCCTGGAGGAGAAACCCTTACATCCCACATCAAATTATGCTGTAACGGGACTCTATTTCTACGGAAATGACGTGGTAGAGAAAGCAAAAACACTGAAACCATCCAAGCGTGGCGAACTGGAAATCACCGATCTGAACAGGCTCTATCTGGAAGAACAAAGGTTAAAGGTGCGGATCATGGGAAGGGGCATGGCATGGCTTGATACGGGCACACAGGAGAGCCTGTTACAGGCTGCCAACTACATTCATACCATTGAACAACGACAGGGATTAAAGATCTCCTGCATAGAGGAGATTGCATTCGCGATGGAATATATTGATAGCACACAATTGCTCGCACTTGCCGAAGAGATGCGTAACAGCTCCTATGGTCAGTACTTGTTCAGTGTTGCAAATGAAAAACTACAGGAGACAGATTTTTAGTAATTATGATTGTAAAAGAGACAGGGATTGAAGGGCTACTGATACTTGAACCAAGGGTATTGAAAGATCCCCGTGGATTTTTTTATGAGAGCTATCACAAAGAAGAACTAGCAGGGCACGGAATTGAATATGAGTTCATTCAGGACAACTCGAGTCGTTCAAGCTATGGGGTAATCCGCGGCCTACACTATCAAAAAGAACCTTATGCACAGTCCAAACTGGTGCGTGTAACTGAAGGTGCCATTTATGACGTAGCAGTAGACATACGGCCCGGTTCTCCTACTTATGGGAAGTGCTTCGGTGTAGAGCTTAGCGCAGAAAACTTCCTGCAGTTGATGATTCCTGCGGGGTTTGCTCATGGACTTTCAGTCCTGTCAGACCATGCTACTGTACAATACAAGTGTGATAAGTACTACAAGCCCGAATCCGAATCGGGGATCCGCTTTGATGATCCTGATCTCCATATAGACTGGAAGATCGATTCGGGAAAGGCGGTCATTTCGGAAAAGGACAGGATTCTGCCCTATTTTAAACAACTTTAAATTTTATACTATGAGTCAAGTACTGGTAACCGGGGCAGATGGTCAGCTTGGAAGAGAGATAAAAAAAATGCGTAATAGATTCCGGCAGATCTACACCTTTACGGATGTGGAAGAACTGGACGTAAGCGATCTTGCAGCCCTGAAATCATACCTGGCATCTAATCCTGCTGACTTTATTATAAACTGTGCCGCCTACACCGATGTGGAGGGTGCCGAAAAAGAGCCTGATCAAGCCATGAAATTAAACCGCGATATCCTGGTCAATTTCAAAGCATGCATGGAAGAATTCAGAGCCGTCCGTATCATCCACATCTCCACAGATTATGTTTACCGGGGCGAGCAGCCACGGCCCATCAGAGAGGATGATCCAACTGCACCCCTGGGTGTATATGCACGAACAAAACTTGAAGGAGAAAATGCATTGCGGGGACATCCCCGGGCCCTGATCATACGTACTTCTTGGCTCTACAGTGTATTCGGAAAAAACTTCGTAAAGAATATGATCAACCGGATGGATCTAAAAAGCGATCTGAAGGTGGTTTACGACCAGGTGGGCACCCCCACCTATGCTGAAGACCTGGCAAAAGCCATTATGCAGATTATTTCTGATGTAGATTCCGATATGCTACAATTTGCACCTGGCATTTTTAACTACTCCAATAGCGGGGTTTGCAGCTGGTACGACATGACCATGGAGATTTGCAGGCTTATAGGCTGCAGAGCCAAAGTTGTGCCCATCGAAAGTCACGAATTTCCTGGGGCAGTAAAGCGTCCGGCTTACAGCGTAATGAATAAATCCAAGATTCAGGAAGTTTATGGAGTCGAGGTCCCTTACTGGAGAGACAGCCTGGAGAGGTGCATACATAACCTGATGTAATCCTATTTTTAATACCATATTTAACTCCATGGAGAACCATAACATACTCATAGAGGTCAAAAAGAAAGCAGAAGAATGGCTCAACAGCCCCATCGATGAGGCATCTAAAACTGCCATTCGCGACATGCTGGCCAACAACGAGACTGAGTTAATCGAAAGTTTCTATCGTGATCTGGAATTTGGTACCGGCGGATTGCGTGGGATCATGGGAGTGGGAACCAACCGTATGAATATCTATACCCTAGGGATGGCTACCCAGGGTCTATGTAATTACCTGCTGGATCAGTTTAGCGATTGCAAGGAGATCAGTGTGGCAGTAGCACACGATTGCCGCAATAACAGTCCCCTTTTTGCTGAAATAACGGCCCAGATCTGCATTGCCAATGGCATCAAAGCTTATCTGTTTGACGGACTGCGTCCCACCCCCGAGCTCAGTTTTGCAATACGGCAGCTGGGATGCCAGAGCGGAGTTGTAATTACAGCCTCCCACAATCCGAAGGAGTACAACGGCTATAAAGCATACTGGGAAGATGGAGCCCAGATTATCAACCCTCATGATGTAAACATCATCAATGAGGTAAAAAAGATCAAATCTATCGGGGATGTGAAATTCGACGGAGACAAGGAGAAGATTATCACCCTGGGTGAGGAAATGGATAAGCTCTACCTGGATGAAGTAGTTAGGCAATCCATTAACCCAGAGCTTATTGCAGCCAATCCGGATATTAAGATCGTATACACACCCATCCACGGTACCGGCGTGGAACTTGTCCCAAGGGCGCTGAAGCTTATGGGCTTCACATCTATCTATAATGTTCCTGAACAGGATGTGGTAGATGGGAATTTCCCCACCGTGATATCTCCCAATCCTGAAGAATCTGCCGCACTTGACATGGCCCTGAAGAAAGCCGATGAAGTGGGTGCAGACCTGGTGATGGCCAGTGATCCTGATGCCGACCGTGTTGGAATCGCCATCCGGGACGACCAGGGGAAATTAATGCTTGTGAACGGTCACCAAACCGCCTCCCTGCTCTCCTACTATCTTTTATCACAGTGGTCCGAACGGGGAAAACTTACCGGCAAAGAGTATATTGTAAAAACGATTGTGACCACCGAATTGATTGCCGACATGGCCAGGCATTACAAAGTACCCTACTGGGATGTACTGACCGGTTTTAAATTCATTGCTGACATCATCCGGAAAAATGAAGATAAAATGACCTTCATTGGAGGTGGTGAGGAAAGCTATGGGTTTATGATCGGAGATTTTGTAAGGGACAAAGATGCCGTTGCCTCCTGTGCCATCCTGGCCGAACTGGCTGCCTGGGCTCGTAGTCGCGGCAAGAGCATGTATGATATTATAATGGAGATGTATCTGAAGTTTTCATGCTACCAGGAGTCCCTGATCAATGTGGTCAGAAAAGGAAAGTCCGGTGCTGAGGAAATACAGCAGATGATGGCGGATTTCAGGGCTTATCCTCCTGAAAAGCTGAATGGATCACCAGTTGTGACCATCCGTGACTACCTGGAACAGGTAAGCACAGACTGCGTCTCCGGGGCAAAGACTTCCATAGATCTGCCCAAATCTAATGTACTCCAGTTTTTACTGAAAGATGGCAGTAAGGTCTCTGTCCGACCTTCGGGAACCGAACCCAAGATCAAATTCTATTTCAGTGTCTACGACCAACTGGACAACAGGGACGATTATAAGCAAGTAAAAGGGAAACTGGAGGAGAGGATAGAGGCCATTAAAAGGGAGTTGAAGTTAATCTAAAACAAAGCACGTGATGAAATCATACCGTAAAGAACTCTGGTTCGAAATCAAGCAGCGCAGGGAGTTGATTAATATCACCCCTCAGATTGAAGAGTGCCTCCGCGACAGTGGGGTTCAGGAAGGTCTGGTACTTGTAAACGCCATGCATATCACTTCATCTGTTTTTATTAATGACGATGAACCTGGTCTGCATCACGATTTCGAAGTATGGCTGGAGAAACTGGCTCCGGAGAAGCCATATAGCCAGTACAGGCACAATGGTTATGAAGACAATGCCGATGCACACATCAAGCGCACCCTTATGGGACGCGAAGTAGTGGTAGCCATTACCAAAGGACGCCTGGATTTTGGCCCCTGGGAACAGATTTTCTACGGAGAATTTGATGGAAAGCGACGCAAACGCGCTCTGGTGAAGATTATCGGGGAGTAATAGCTTTCAGGCGTTTTTCAAGTTAAGTCTGAGTTCTGCAATTCCAGGCCTTTTCCCGTGCATTAGCATATGCATCCTGAAAATCTTAATTGAAAGAATTAATCCAAGGGTAATTGAAATTACCATTACGCCGATGCTGGTCAATATCTGCCATGCAGGGATGTCCGAAACACCCAATCTTAACATTGTCTGAACAGGTGCAGTGATGGGGAAAATAGACATGAAAACCCAGATAGAACTATTTGGGAAGGCCATAAGCAAGGAGGAAAACCAGAGCGGTACAAACCCAAACATCACGTAGAACATAGATAATTGACTGCCTTCCCTGGCACTGGAACTGATGGCCCCGATACCTATGGAAAGAACTGCGAAGAGCATGTACCCTAAAATGAAATATATAATTCCCAGTATCAGGAAGTTGACCGGTAGCTGAATACTACTCATAAAACCACCAAAAGAGGATGAGGCCAGTTTAAGTATTAAGGGGGCTGAGATCAGCCATACCAAAACCTGTAAAAGACCGGCAATACCCAATGCCAATATTTTACCTATGAGCAGTTGGCGAATGGAAACCG
>Ga0164313_10000562_pt1 | contig 30525 bp, 28 predicted proteins | sample GuaBasSedimGuay4_FD_113735 | JGI IMG/M metagenome (GOLD analysis project Ga0164313, IMG submission 113735) | Subseafloor sediment microbial communities from Guaymas Basin, Gulf of California, Mexico - Guay4, Core 4569-4, 0-3 cm | ecosystem: Environmental > Aquatic > Marine > Hydrothermal vents... | reverse complement strand
GCCTGCTGGTGGGTGACGTGGACGCCGTGGCCATGGACGGCCCCAACGCCGACGCCGCGGTGGCGGCCTCCGCCGGCGCCCTGCGACTGCTCGACACCCCGCTCAGCATCGAACGCTACGCCTTGGCCCTGCCCAAGCGACACGAGAGCCTGCGTCGCGCCCTCGACCGGGCCCTGGCTGCCCTCACGGCCGACGGCAGCATGGACGCGCTGAACACACGCTGGGGCCTGGCACCTCGCTAGCGAGGCCCCCGCACGACGCGCCCGCAGAGCCAACGCGGCCTGGCCCCCTTGGCCGTCACCCATCGTGGCGCAATCGTGACGGAGCGGCCCGCGCCGGTGGACCGCGCGTCCACGCCGGCACCGGCCCGATCGCCGTCGAAACAGACGAACGCACTACGGAGTGCAAAGCCTCCACAGCCGGGGGTGAGCCCGCATTCTTTCTGGTACATTTCGCCGTCTCGTCAATGATCTGGAGAGTTGCCCCATGCGTTCCCCGCTTCTCATCGCGTCGCTTCTGACGGCGCTCCTCACGGCTTGTTCGTCGACCCCGGAAGCCGACCCCGAGCTCAACGGCAGCGCGACCGACGCGGCTGACGCCGACACGGCTGAGGCCGACGCGACCGACGCCGACGCGACCGACGCCAAGGCTGCCGAAAAGGAGTCGGCGTCCGCCGACAAGCCCGAGCCCAAGCCGAAGAAGAAGCCCGAGGCCAAGAAGAAGTCAGACGAGGAAGAAGAGCAGGAGAAGAAGGACAAGGCCCAGAAGAAATGGGACGAGGCCATCAAGGACCTGGAGCAGACCACCGGCCTGTTCAGCACCTGGTACGACGAGTCCAAGCTGCTGCTCGAGTTGGACGAGGCCGCCCTCGGACGTGAGTTCCTCTACTGGGGACACCTGAACAGCGGCCTGGGCAACAACAGCGTCTACCGCGGCGCCATGCTCTACGACTCGCCCTGGGTGGTGCGCTTCGAGAAGCGCGGCAAGAAGCACGTGGTGCTGGTGGCCAACAACACCGCCTACCTGCCCGGCGAGGACGCCCGCGAGGAGCAGTCGCTCAAGGACAGCACCTCCGAGGGCCTGATCAAGTCCTTCGACCTCAAGGCGGAGCTCGAGCACGAGAACAAGCTGCTGATCGACCTCGGCAGCTGGTTCATGAGCGACAACCTCAAGGTGGCCAGCGGCATCAGCGGCAGCGGCTACTCGGCCAACAGCAAGCTGAGCCTGATCGAGAGCGTGAAGTCGTTTCCACGCAACATCGAGATCACGCTCGACATGGCCTTCACCAGTGGCAAGGGCACCAGCAGCAACAGCGCCATGGCCGACGGCCGCGGCGTCACCGTCAAGGTGAACCACTCGCTGGTGGCCCTGCCCAAGGACGGCTACAAGCCGCGGGCCTTCGACCAGCGCGTGGGCTTCTTCTACACCGACCGCAAGGACCTCTTCAAGCGCGACGGAGACGACCCTGTGGTGCGCTACATCAACCGCTGGCGCCTGCAGAAGAAGGATCCCACCGAAGAGGTGAGCGAGCCCGTCCAGGCCATCGTGTACTGGATCGACAAGAACACGCCCAAGGCCTTCCGGGCCGCCGTGCGCGAGGGCATCGAGAGCTGGGAGCCCGCCTTCCGCAAGGCCGGTTTCATCGGCGGCATCGTGGCCAAGCAAATGCCCGACGACGCCGACTGGGACCCGGCCGACGTGCGCTACGCCGTGGTGCAGTGGTCGGAGGACGAGAACGTGGGCTTCGCCATCGGCCCGTCGCGTCAGGACCCGCGCACCGGCGAGACGTTCGACGCCGACATCACGATGCAGGCCAACTTCCTCAACATCTACAGCCAGCGCTTCGACGCCTGGCTCGGCAAGAGCGCGTCCCTGAGCAAGCAGGAGTGGGCCGCCCAGTTCGAGGCCTCCCGCGCCCTGCCCGATCAGGATGCCCTGGGCGACCTCTCGCGTGAGTGCCTGATCATGAGTGAGGAGCGCGCGGCCCAGGTGGCCTTCGCGGCCTCCATGCTCCCCTTCCTCGACACGGACACCACCAAGCAGGAGTTCCTGCACGCCATGATCCGCGAGGTGACCGCCCACGAGGTCGGCCACACCCTGGGCCTGCGGCACAACTTCAAGGCCTCCGCCTGGCGCGGCCTCGACACGCTGCACGACGCCGACGACACCATGGCGAGCGGCATCACCGGCTCGTTCATGGACTACCCGGCGGTCAACGTGGCCGCCCCCGGCAGCACGCAGGGTGAGTTCTTCCAGTCGTCGGTGGGACCCGCCGACATCTGGAACATCACTTACGGCTACACCGAGTTCGGCAGCAATGAAGAGGTGCAGCTGAACAAGATCGCGTCGCGCTCGCACGAGCCGGAGCTGCAGTTCGGCACGGACGAGGACCGCATGTACGGCGATCCGCTCACCACCGTGTGGGACATGGGCAGTGACCCCGTCGCCTTCGCCCGCACGCAGATCGCGCTGGTGGACTGGGCCATGGAGAACATGCTCGAGCGCGCCGCCGAGAAGGGCGATGAGTTCGTGGAGTACAGCCGCTATGTGGCCATGTTCAAGGGCCACCTCAGCCGGCAGTACCAGGGCCTCGACCGCTTCCTGGGCGGCTATGCCCTGCACCGGGACAAGATCGGTCAGGAAGGCGGCCGGCAGCCCATCGAGCCCATCGACCCGGCCCTGCAGCGCGCCGCGCTCGAGATCATGATCGAGAAGGGCCTGTTGGCCGACGGCTTCGTGGACAACGAGCAGCGCCTGCTGCTGGCCAACCGCAAGTACGGCAGGTTCCAGAGCTGGTTCGACTTCTGGTCGTTCGACTCGGTGGCGGGCGACGTGAACATGACCCGCTACATGGCCCTCTGGCCGCTCATGCGGGTCGAACTCTACGAGCGTTTGGAGAACCAGGTCCTGGTGGGCGCCGACGACGCGCCCACGCCGCGTGAGGTCGCCGACCTCGTGTTTGCCGCGGTCTGGCCCGAACACTCCCCGGACGGCCGTCCGGACCACTTCGACCTGTGGACGCAGAAGGACTGGCTCGACATGTGCTTCATGGGCGTCAAGCGCGACACCAGCCCCATGATCCAGGCGCTCTTCTTCGAGCTGCTGGGCCGGGCCGAGGGTCGCCTGGTGGCCTACGCCAGCGCCCCGGACGCCAACGTGGCGGCCCACGGTCGCTGGCTCGGCGAGCGCATCCGCCGCTGGCGCACGCGCCAGGTGATGGAGTTCTGATGCGGTGAGCTCCACAGGGAGACCGGAACCGCAGCGCGGTCCCACTCCCGCCCCGGCGCCCGGGTCTCCGGCCTCCTCGGCCGGCGCCCCGGGCGCCGCTGTGTCTGGGGCGAGGGCGGTCGACGCGCCCCCTGTGCTGGCTGAGCACGAGCGCCGCCTGGCGCGTTGGCAGGCCCAGCTGGCCCAGCTCTCGCGCGCGGCGGCGCGCCTCTCCAACGCGCGCCTGGCCGTGTTCTTCGTCACGCTGTTCGGCGGCCTGGCCGTGCTCAAGACGCGGCCCGAGCAGGCGCCCTGGCTGCTGTTCGGCGTGGTCGTGTTTGCCCTGCTGGTGGGCCTGCACAGCCGCGCCCGTGGCCGACGTGAGCGCGCCCGCCGCGCCGTCGAGGTCCACAGCCGGGCCCTGCGGCGCCTGAACGACGACTGGGCGGGCGAGGGTCGCACCGGCGAGCAGCTCTTCGACCCCGAGCACCCCGCCGCCGCCGACATCGATCTGTGCGGGCCGGGCTCGCTGTTCCAGCTGTTGGCCACCGGCCGCAGCAACCTGGGCGAGGCCGAGCTGGCGCGCTGGCTGAGCGCCCCGGCGGCCCCCGCCGAGGTGGCCCGGCGCCAGCAAGCCGTGGCCGAGCTGTCCCCCGACCTCGAGCTGTTCGAGGACGTGCTGTTGCTCGACCCCGAGGACGGCGCCGAGGGCGATCCGGCCCAGCTGCTGCCCTGGGCCGCGGACGCCGCCGGCCCCCTGCCCGGCTGGGAGCGCCCCGCGGCCGCGCTCATGGCCGCCCTGGCATTTGCCGCCGGAACGCTGTGGGCCTTCGATCTCACCAGCCTGGGGCCCCTCGGCCTGGTGGCCTGCGGCGAGGCCCTGGTGGGCCGCCTCTGGGCCCGCCGCCACGCCAGGCTCAACAGCGGCGCGACGGCCGCCACGCGCTCGCTGCCCGTGCTGATCGGGCTGCTCTCGCGCTTGGAGCGCCACCCGGCCCGCTCCCCCGGCATGGCCGCGTTGGTGCTCAGCCTGGACACGCCCGAGGGCCCACCCAGCCAGGCCCTGGACCAGCTGCAACGCATCGTGGGAGCGCTGGAGGACACCGTGCGCAACCCCTTCTGGGCGCCGCTCGCGTTCCTCGCCCAGCGGCGGGTGTTCCTGACCCACCGCCTGCACGCCTGGCTGCTGCGCGTGGGCCCCTCGCTGCCCGCATGGCTGGAGGGCGCCGGGCGCTTCGAGGCCCTGCTGTGCCTGGCTACCTACGCCCGCGAACACCCCGAACAGCCCTTCCCCGACCTGACCGATGGCGCGCCGCGACTGTGCGGCCGCGGCCTGCGTCATCCGCTGCTCCCCCGTGGCCGCGCGGTGGCCAACGACCTGTCACTCGACACGCAGCAGCGGCTGCTGTTGGTGAGCGGCAGCAACATGTCCGGCAAGACCACGTTTCTACGCACGCTGGGCTGCAACCTAGTGCTGGCCCAGGCCGGCGCGCCGGTGGCGGCCGACGCGCTCTCGCTCACGCCGCTGGTGGTGGGCGCTTCCATCCGCCTGGCGGATTCGCTGCAGGACGGCGTGAGCCGCTTCTACGCCGAGATCCAGCGTCTGGCCCTGCTGGACGCCCTGGCCCGCGAGCACGACGGCAGCCTGCTGCTGTTGGACGAGATCATGTCCGGCACCAACTCCGCCGACCGGCTGGCGGGCGCGCGGGCCTACGTGCAGAGCCTGCTCTCGCGTGGCGCGCTGGTGCTGGTCACCACCCACGACCTGGCGCTCACGGCCATCGCCGACGGGCTCGGATCCGCCGGGCGCAACGTACACTTTGCAGAAGACGTGGACGGCGACGCCATGCACTTCGACTACCGCCTGCGCGAGGGCGTGGTCGACCACGGCAACGCGCTGCAACTCATGCGCTCACTCGGGCTCGACGTCTGAGCCGGCTTCGCGGGCGCGTCGCGCCGCCTCGCCGCGCTCGCCCGCGGCCTGACGCCGGCGCCAGCCAGGGCGCAAGGCCAGACGCCAGCGTGGCGAGAGCCCCCGCTCCCAGGCGTTGACGCGCTGCCCCACGGCGGGCACGGCCTTGGCCAGCAGCACCAGCCCCAGGATGTAGAAGGGGATGCCCGGCACGATGGGGATCAGCCAACCGATCACGCCCAGGGCGAAGAACAGCAGCGCGCCGCCGATGTGCAGCACGCGCTTGCCCAGCGGCAGAGCCGTGGAGTCGCAGCGCAGCAGGTCCGGCAGGATCGGCGCGTCATCGGGGTCTGGTGGGTCGGGCGTCATGGATCTGCAGGGTTCTTGTCAGCGGGCGGGTGCGCGTTGCACGGCCTCCGGCGCAGGTCGCTGCGGGCTCATTCGCCGCGCCCCGCCCCTCGCCGCGGCGCGTCCGAGCCGCCAGCCGTGAGCTGGCGCAGCGTCCCGCATCGGGGGCCAGAACCGCGCCCCGCTGGCTGGTACCCTCCGGCCTCTGATGACTGTGATCAAGACCGACTGCCGCCACTTTCGAGGCGACCGGCCCTGCGCGCCGCACAAGGCCACGGGTGTGGACTGCGCCAACTGCAGCGAACACTACGATCCGGTGCAGAAGCGCCTGCTGATCACCAAGCTGGCGGCCATGGGCGACGTGCTGCGCACGACCAGCCTGCTGCCGGCCATCCACCGTCGCTGGCCAGGCGCCCAGCTCACCTGGGTGACGGCCCCCGAGTCCGAGCCCCTGCTGCAGCGCAATCCGCTCATCGATCGCGTGATCCCTTTCCGGGGCAGCCTGCCGCTGGAGCTGCAGAGCGAGCGCTTTGACGTGGTGCTCAACCCGGACGCGGCGCTGGACTCCTGCGCCCTGGCCCAGAGCGCCCGCTCCGGCACCCGGGTCGGCTTCAGCTTCGACAGCCGAGGCGCACCGGTGCCGCTCAACCCCGGCGCCCAGGCCTGGTACGAGATGGGCCTCTCCGACACGGCCAAGCGCGACAACCGCCGCACATACCAGAGCATGATGGCCGACGTGCTGGAGCTCGAGTGGCGCCGCGAGCCTCCCAGCCTGCACCTGACCGAGCGGCAAACGGCGCGCGGGCGCGAGCTGCGCGGCCGCCACGCGCCCGACGGCGACGGCTGCATCGTGGGACTGAACACCGGCGCCGGCGGGCGCTGGACCTACAAGCGCTGGACCGAGCAGGGCTACCTCGAACTGGTGGCCGCGCTCGGCAAGCTCGGGCACCGCGTGTTCCTGCTGGGCGGTCCCGAAGAGCGCCAGCGCAACGCGCGCCTGCTGGCCGCGTCCAACGGCGCGGCCATCGACACCGGCTGCGACAACTCCATCCCCGAGTTTGCCGGCATCGTCGGCGCCTGCGACGTGGTGGTCACGGGCGACACCCTGGCCATGCACGTGGCCATCGCCCGCGGGGTCCCCACCGTGGTGCTGTTCGGCCCCACCTCGCTGCACGAGATCGACGTGTTCGAGCGCGGCCAGCGCCTGGCGGCCGAGGGCATGGACTGCCTCTGCTGCTACCTGCCCGACTGCGACGTGCGCCCGACCTGCATGGATCAACTCTCGACGCAGCGCGTGCTCGACGCGGTGCTGTCCTGCATGGCCCTGCCGACCACGGGTCGCTGAGGTGCGCGGCCTCGCCCTGCAGGACGGGCGAGCGCAGATCGAGTTGGGGCCCGGCGCCCGCTTCCGCCCCGAGCGCCAGCTCAAGCGCGACCTGTTCTCACGCATCGTGCAGGGTGTGCTCGAGCGCCCGGACTTGCCGCCCGAGGCCGGCGTGCTGCGCGACTGGCGCGACTCGCCGCGCTGGACCCGCCCGCTGTCCGTGCTGCTGGCCCGCCGCGAGGCCGCCGCCCTGCGCCGACTCAGCGGGCTGGACGGCACGCCCGAGCTGCTGGCCTGCGGCCGCGGCTGGCTGCTGCGGCAATACCTGGCGGGCCGGCCGCTGCACGAGGCCCCGCCGCTGGACCCGGCCTGGTACGCCGCAGCGCGACGCCTGCTGGTGCGTGTGCACCGCGCCGGCGTGACCCACAACGACCTGGCCAAGGAGCCCAACTGGCTGGTGGCCGAGGACGGCAGCCCGGCGCTGCTCGACTTCCAGCTGGCGCGCGTCTCCCCACGCCGCGGCCGGCTGTTCCTGACCCTCGCGCGCGAGGACCTGCGCCACCTGCTCAAGCACAAGCGCAGCTACGCGGCCGCGCACCTGAGGCCTCGGGAGCGGGCCCTGCTGAGCAGCCCGTCGTGCCCGGCCCGTCTCCAGCGCGCGCTGATCAAGCCGATCTACAACACCATCACCCGGCGCGTGCTGCGCTGGTCCGACCGGGAGGGACAGGGACCGAGGCCGTAGCGCGGGGGACGCTCAGCCAGCGCTCAGCGACCGCAGCCACGCGCTCCTGCGAGGCCCGCTGCCAGCACCCAGCACAGCCCGGCCGCTCCCGCCTCAGCTCGTGATCTCGTCCGCCAGCACCACCGAGTGACGCGAGGACACGCCGATGATCAGCCCGCCGCGATGCACGGCGCGGGTCTTGAGGCCGCCCCACTCCAGATCGAGCGTGGCGCCCTCGGGCAGCTGGGAGACCAGCTCCTGGGGCAGTCCCGACGCCGGCAGCACCAGCACCGAGGTGACGGAGCCGCAGCAATCGTAGGCCAGGGTCACGCCCTCCACTGCGCCCACCACGGCTGGGCGCGCGCCCAGATACCGGATCGGGTGCTGGTGATCGGCGGGGCCGGCGAAGCCGCTCGCGGGCAGGCTCAAACCAGCGAAGCGCGGCTGGGCCAGCACCGCGGCCAGACCGCCGGGCGCTACATCGCTGGCGCGCGGCGGCAGCGCCACGTACTCCTGGTAGGCCGAGGCAAAGGCCGCGTTCAGCGCTGAGGCCGGCGCGGCGTCCCGGGAGCCGGCGTCCCGCAGCCAGAAACCGAGCGCCATCAGCACCAGCGCGGCGGCGGCCCAACCCGAGGCGCGCGTGAGCAGCGAACGCGACCGGTCCGGACGCGACGCCCCCGCTCGCAGCGAGTCTTGCAGCGCGTCCAGGCGCTGGCCCACGTCTCGCGGCATGCGCTCGGCTCGCAGGGCCTGTCCCACGCCATTCTCGATGGACTGCTCCGCCTCCATGCGCGTGCGGCAGGGCGCACAAGACGACAAGTGCTCGCTCATGCCGAGCGTCGTCGTCGCGTCGAGTTCGCTGTCCAGGTAGGCCATGAGCAGCGGCCGGACTTCGCTGCAGGTACGGAACGTCATGATGTGGGGGTCCTTACGAATCCAGTCTGCTGTACGTATTCGGCCAGGAACTCGCGCAGGCGGGCGCGGGCCCGGAACAGGTGGCTCATGACCGTGCCCATGGGGATCTCGAGCGCGGCCGAGATCTCCTTGTAGGCGAAGCCCTCCACCGAGCGCAGCAGGAACACCATGCGTTCGGCCGGGGGCAACGACTTGACCGCGCCGCGCACCTCGTCGCCCACCTGGGCCAGCAGCGCCTCGGGGTCCTCCAGCACCTTGTCGTAGGCGTCCTCCTTCTCGAGCGCCGAGACCAGGTCGAGGTTCTCGCTGAGCACCTGGCGCGCGAGGTTGCGCCGCAGCTGGTTGTTGGCGTTGAGGATCGTGTTGGAGAGGATGCGGAAGGTCCATGCGCGGAAGCTGGTGCCGGGCGTGAAGACGTCGAACTTGCGCCAGGCCACCAGGATGGCGTCCTGCAGAGCGTCCTCCGCGGAGGACGCGTCCCAGCTCATGCGCCGTGCGAAGCGCCACAGCGCGTCGCGCTCGGGGGCCAGCAGGGCACAGAACTCGGCGTGTCGGTCCTCGGGTCGGGTCACGTCAGGATTCATGGGCGTCAGGATGACAGCTATTGCCCCGATTCTTCCGCTGCGGGCGCGCCCTCCACGTCGAAACGGGCCACATCGCCCGAGAGGCGCCGCCGCACACGGATCAGCAGGGCCACGGCCACCAAGGCCAGTCCGCCCGCCAGCCCCCACCAGAGCGCCCGCGGGCCCTCGTGGGCGCCAAAGGCCAGGTAGGCGCCGACCGGCAGGCCCAGCACCCAGTAGCCCACGAAGTTGAGCAGCGAGGGCCAGGCCGTATCGGCCGTACCCCGCAGCACGCCGGCGGCCACCACTTGCAGGCCGTCAAAGAGCTGGAAGGCCGCGGCGATGGGCAGCAGCGAGAGGGTCACGGCGATCACCGCTGGGTCCTGGGAGAACGCGCGCGCCAGGGGTCCGGGCAGGGCCAGGAACACCAGGCCGAAGCCGGCCATGACCGCACCGCCCGAGATCAGCGCCACCAGCGCCGCGCGGCGCGAGGCGTCGCCGTCGCCCGCGCCCACCGCGTGCCCCACGCGCACCGAGGCCGCCATGCTGATGCCCAGCGGCACCATGAACGACGTGCTGGCGATGACGATGGCCGTGCGGTGCCCGGCCATGACCCTCGAGCCAAACGAGCCCATCAGGAACTGGATCGCGTTGAAGGCGCCGGACTCCAAGGCGATGGCCACGCCGATGGGCACGCCCAGGCGCACCACGCGCAACATGGGCCCGAGCGCCGCGGCCCGCGGGCGCAGGGGCCGCACCAGCGGGCCGAGCAGGGGCCAGGCCACCGCGAACAAGCCCAGCACCATGGCCCACTCCACCAGCACCGTGGACCAGGCGCAGCCCACCGCGCCCAGCGCCGGCAGCCCCCACCAGCCGTTCATGAACGCGCCGTTGCCGATCACGTTCAGGCCGTTGCCCAGCACGGCCACGATCACGATGGCCCGCAGCCGTCCCATGGCCTGCAGCGTCTGCCGCAGGGCCAGCCAGGCCAGGAACGCCGGCGTGCCCAGGGCCGACACGCGCGAGTACTCCGCGGCGGGCCCCGCCACCTCGGGATCGAGCAGGGCCGACAGCTCCGCACCCGGCTCGGCCAGGCCCTGCAGCAGGCCGCCGAACCAGGTAAAGACAGGACCGGCCAGCAGCAACGCCCCCGCCACCGGCAGCGCCACCAGCATGCCCAGCAGCAGACCACGCTGCACCGCACGCGCCACGCCCTCGGCGTCGCCGGCGCCTCGCGCCTGGGCCACCAGCGGGTCGAGGGCCAGGATCAGCCCCAGGGCGAAGGACAGCGGGCACCAGACCCAGGCGTGCCCCAGGCCGATGGCCGCCTGGGCCGTGGTGGACACCTGCCCGGCCATGGCCGTGTCCACCACGCCCATGCCCATCAGGGCCAGGTTGACCACGATGACCGGGACGGCCAGGGCCCACTGCGCGCGGAACTCATGGGAGAGGGAAGCCATGCGGTCGCACGCTAGCAGGCGCGCCCCGGCCGGCTCCAGGGGGAGGCTCGAGGCCCGCCGCTGACCCTGCGGCCGTCGAGCGCTGCGGTTCGCGCCGAACGCTGGCGGACGCGAGCCCGACGCCCGGCGGCGCCTGCGCTGGTGGCCGGCGGGCGCAGCCTGTAATTTCACCCCCATGGATCTCGGACTGAGCGACAAGGTGGTGCTGATCACGGGCGCGTCGGGCGGCATCGGCCGCGCCCTGGCGCAGGTGTTCGGCGCGGAGGGCAGCTCGCTCGTGCTGGGCGGGCACCGCAACCTGCAACCGCTCGCCGAGTGGGTGGCCCAGCAGCCCTTCGCCGAGCGCGCGCTGGTGCTGCCCTTCGACGTGACCGACGAGACCGCCACCACGGCGGCCTACGCCCAGGCCGTCGAACGCTTCGGCCGGGTGGACGTGGCCATCGCCAACGCAGGCGTGTGGCCCATCCCCGACGAAGCTCTGGCGCAGATGAGCGTCGAGCGCCTGAGCTCCACGCTACAGATCAACCTGCTGGGCGCCGCCCTCACGGCCCGCGGCTTCCTGGCCAGCCTGGCGCGTACAGGTCCGCGGGACGACGGCCACGGCGCCGCGCTGCTCTTCACCGGCTCCACCGCAGCGCGCTTCGGCGAGCGCGGCCACAGCGACTACGCCCTGGCCAAGGCCGGCCTGACCGGCCTGGTGCAATCACTCAAGCACGAGATCGTCGACCTCGACCGCTGGGGTCGGGTCAACCTGGTGCAGCCGGGCTGGACCGTGACTCACATGGCGCGCCCGGCGCTGCGGGTGCCGGGCGTCATCAGCCGCGTGGTCTCCACCATGCCGCTGCGGCAGCTGGCGCGCGCCCGCGACATCGCCACCTGCATGGCGTCCCTGGCGTCGCCGGTACTCAGCCGCCACGTCACCGGCGAGGTGCTGACCGTGGCCGGCGGCATGGAGGGGCGCCTGCGCTGGTCACCCGACGAACTGGACGAGGACGCCGTGCGCGCGCGGCTCGAGCAGGAGTAGCTCGGTGATGGACCCGACGTCCCTATTTGCGCGACCGGGGACTTCAGGAGAAGGTCTGATAGGCTTCGCGCCGATGTTCGAGCTGGACGGGGCGCCGCTCCAACAGGCCAGACCCCGGCGGAGCGAAAATGATCGAAGAGAGCTCACTCGGCGCTGACCTGCCCCGCAAGGGCGTGGTCTTCGGGTTGTTGCTCAAGGTCGTGGTAGGCGCCGTCATGGGGCTCGGCCTGGCCGACTTTGCCGCCGGGCACTACGACGCCGCGCGCGATCTGCGCCGCTCAGGGGCCCTGATGCTCGACGCTGAGCTCGCCTGGGCGCCGAGGCCGGACTTCGTCTTCAAGAACGGCATCACGCGTGTGAATTCACTCGGTCTGCGCGGCCCCGAGATCCCATCGGACGCGCCGCCTACAGAGCTGCGCATCCTCGGCATGGGCGCCTCGCGCACCTTCGGATCAGGCGTCGCCGAGAACGAGAAGATCTGGTCGAACGTGCTCGAGAAGCTGCTCAACTTCGAGGGCATCGAGAGCCGCGTCTTCAACGGCGGCGTCAACGGCTACTCGAACGTTCAGTCGTCGCGCCGAGCCATCCGCCTCACCCCCGTGCTGCAGCCCGACCTGATCCTGCTGTTCACATCGCCGGGCGCGCAGATGCTGCTCGACGAGACGATCGCGGGTCAGTGGGCCGAGGTGGGCGGCGAACCGGTCCCGCGCGACATCGTCGACGCCGTGCCGGGCCTCCTCAAGCCCGTGGCCGCCAGACTGCACAGGCTGCTGCTCAACTCGAGCCTGTACGCGCGCTACCGTGCGCGGATCCAGGCCGACGGCAACCGCCCGCCGGGGCTGCGTCGGTACGTCTACAACGATCGCCAGGCACCGCTCGGTGGCGAGGACATGCTCGATACGACCTGGCGCGAGATCGAGGCGTTGGTGGAGCACTGCCGCGCCGAGCAGATCGAACTGCGCGCGGTGCTGATGCCCTTGGCCCACCAGACCACGGACAAGGCCTGGGTGCGCTGGATTCGCTCCGCCCGCGGCAAAGGCGTTCCGCCGCTCGACATGCCGCGCAGGGAGCCGACCGCAGCGCTCGAGGCCCAGCTCAAGCGACTGGGCCTGGAGGTCTGGCTCCTGCAGGACGAGCTCGAGCAGATCGGCAACGACACCGATCGGTTCACCTTCGACACGAGGCACTGGACGCCGCCGGGTCACCGTATCGTCGGCACCAGCCTGCTGCAGCACCTGCTCGCCGAGACCGAACTGCTCGAGCGCATGACCGCACACCGCCAACAGCACCCCAGGGACTGAGCCGCAGACTTGGCCTTTCACACCTGGCAGTTCGGCGTCTTCCTGGTCATCGTGCTGGGGGTGTTCTGGCTGGTGGCGGCGCACCGCAACGCGCGCTCCTCCCTGCTGCTCATCGCCAGCTACGTGTTCTACGGATCCTGGGAGCCATGGTTCCTGCTGCTGATCGTGTTCTCCACGATCCTCGACTACCACTGCGCGCGCTGGATGGTGGCCACGGAGAACCCGGCCAAGCGCCGCGCCGCGCTGCTGGCGAGCCTGGTGGGCAACCTCGGGCTGCTGGCGTACTTCAAGTACTCGCTCTGGGGCGTCGAGCTGCTCAATCCGATGCTGGGGGGCAGCGAGGTGGGCGCCTCACTCCAGCGCGTGGCGTGGAGCGCGGTGGTGCCCGTGGGCATCTCCTTCTATACGTTCCAGACGCTCTCCTACACGATCGACGTCTATCGCGGCACATTGAAGCCGGCCCGTAACCTGCTCGACTTCGCGCTCTTCGTGAGCTTCTTCCCGCAGCTCGTCGCCGGGCCGATCGTGCGCGCCAGCCAGTTCCTGCCGCAGCTGGACTGGACGCCACGCTTCACGCGTGAGCGGCTGCACGACGGCCTGTACCGGATCGCCACGGGCCTGATGAAGAAGGCCTTGATCTCCGACACGCTCGCGCTCTACCTGGTCGATCCGGTGCACAACGAGCCGGGTGAGTGGGCGGCCTGGATCCACGTGCTGGCGATCTTCGGGTTCTCATTCCAGATCTACTTCGACTTCTCCGGCTACACCGACATCGCCATCGGGACGGCGCGCCTGTTCGGCTTCGACCTGCCGGAGAACTTCAACTCGCCCATGCAGTCGAAGTCGATCCGTGAGTTCTGGCGGCGCTGGCATACGACGTTGTCGTTCTGGGTACGCGATTACGTGTACTTCCCGCTCGGCGGGTCCAAGCGTGGCGAGCTGCGGGTCGTCATCAACCTGATCCTCACCATGGTGATCATCGGCCTGTGGCACGGGGCCAGCGTGCTCTGGCTGATCTACGGGCTGCTGCAGGGCATCACGATGGCGCTCGAGCGCTGGTTTGAACGCCTGCGCGGCGGCGTGCTCTTCGCGACCACACCGCTGCGCAAGGGCATCAGCTGGGTCATGACCTTCAGCTTCGTGTCGTTCACTCTGCTGGCCGTGCGAGGCGAGAGCTTCGAGTCCGTGTACGCGGTGCTGACGGTCTTCGGCGACGAGACCGAGCTCTCCATCTGGGCCTGGGTCGCCCTGGCGGCCTGCGTGCTCACGCACTTCCAGCCCGAGGCCTTCTACACGGCGCTCAAGGCGCGCATCATCGCGCTGCCCACCGTGGCCCACGGCCTGTTCGTCGGCCTGGTGATCGGCACGATGGTCTACGTCATGTCGTCATCGAACGCGTTCATCTACTTCCAGTTCTGATGAGAACGGCGTAGAGCTGACGCGGCATGAAGCCTGGGGACAGCCCCGACAAGCGCGCGTCGCGCTCCCGCCTCCCGCTCGGCTGGCACCGGATCGAGGCTGCCAGCGCGCCGCACGCACGCGGCCCGCTGCTACGCCAGCTCCGTCACCGCCAGGTGCCCGACGAACGCGGCGCCCAGGCCCAGCGCCAGGTTGAGGCCGACGCTGGCCAGCGCCACGCCCGAGCGCCCCTCGCGCATCAGGGCCAGGGTCTCCACGCTGAAGGTCGAGAAGGTGGTGAAGGCGCCCAGCAGCCCCACGCCCACGAACAGGCGCAGGCGCGGTGAGATCGAAGCCGAGTCCTCGGCCACGGCCATCAGGGCACCCAGGATCAGGCAACCCAGCACGTTGACGCTGAGCGTGCCGGCCGGATAGCGCCCGGCAAAGCGGCCGTCGATCCAGCTCGCGAGTCCGTAGCGGGACAGGGCTCCCAGGGCTCCGCCCGCGGCGATGAGAAGCAGCTCGATCACGACGCCATGGTCCCAGGGCGCTCGGGGCGGCTTCAAGGGGGCGCGCGAGCGCTTTGTGCAGCCCGGGCTGACGCTGCGCGCTCTTGTGGATCGAGCCTCCAGGACCCACGCTGGCCCTGTCGGCGAGACGCGTGCGCGTCAGCCGTCGGCACCCGCCCAGCGTTCGCCGCGACGGAGCCCGCCCCCGTGAGTCCGCCCCTGAAGCTGCTGTTCGTGTGCGTCGAGAACTCCTGTCGCAGCCAGATGGCGGAGGCCCTGGCGCGCATGGCCGGGCACGAGGCCGTCAGCGCCGGCAGCCGAGCGTCCGGCCTGGTCAACCCCAAGGCCATCGCCGCCATGGCAGCGCTGGACTACGACCTGTCGACCCACGTCAGCGAGGGGCTCGACGCCGTGGCGGGGCGCCGCTTCGACGCCGCCGTGAGCATGGGCTGCGGCGACGCCTGCCCGCAGGTGCCGGCGCGCGTGCACGAGGACTGGGCCGTGCCGGATCCCAAGCAGATGGACCCTGATGGCGTGGCGGCCGTGCGCGACGAGATCGCCCGGCGCCTGGACGCGCTGGTGGCGCGGCTCGCGACCGAGGCCTGATGGACTCCGCGGCCGAGCAGACTTCGCTGACAGAGCGGCTGCGTCGCAGCGCCCGGCAGGCCCCCCACGCGCCGGCGCTGCTCTGGCGCGGCACCTGCATCAGCAGATCCGGACTGTGGAACGCGGTGCGGGTCTGGAGCGCGCGGCTGGAGGCCCACGACGTCGCGCCCGGCGCGCGCGTGCTGCTCGACCTGGCGCGCGGACCCCACTGGGTGGCCGCGCACTTCGCGCTGCTGCGCCTGGGCGCCGTGACCCTGCCCGTCAACCCGGGCTCCACCGCGACCGAGCTGTCGTGGATCGCGGCGGACGCCGAGCCCATGCTGAGCTTGTGCACGCCTGAGCGCGAGGCCGTGCACGCGAGCGCCGGCCTCGAGACGCGCCTGGTACATGGCGCCGACTGGCCCCTCGGTGACAGCCACGGCGAGGGAGAGGGTCACGCTGGCCTGGACGAAAGAGCCGAGAGACGCGCGCGCAACGCCGCGGACCTGGCGCTGCTGCTCTACACCTCCGGAACCACCGGCCGGCCCAAGGGCGTCATGCTGACCCACGGCAACCTGCAGGCCAGCGTGAGCTGCCTGTCCCAGGCCTGGGAGCTGAGCGCCGACGACCGGCTGCTGCACACCCTGCCGCTGTTCCACGTGCACGGTCTGGTGGTGGCGCTGCACGCCACGCTGGCTGCGGGCGGCGCGGTGGAGTTGCTGCCGCGCTTCGAAGTGGACGCGGTGTGGAGCGGCCTCACGAGCGGGCGGGTGACGCTCTTCATGGGCGTACCCACCATGTACCACCGCCTGCTGAGCGACGCCCCGGCGACAGGCGCCCGCCTCGACCGGCTGCGGCTGTGCACCTGCGGCTCCGCGCCCCTGCCTGCCTCCCGACTCGCGGCCTGGGAGCAGTTCACTGGGCAGCGCATCCTGGAACGCTACGGGCTCACCGAGGCGGGCATGGTCTGCGGCAACCCGCTGCACGGTGAGCGACGCGCGGGCGGCGTGGGGCTGGATCTGCCGGGCGTCCGCACGCGCCTGGCGACGCCCGGCGAGGCGTCGCGGGACGCCGGCACCGCGTCCGACGCCAGCGACGCGGTCTCCCCCCGCCCGCAACCCGCCGAGGGCGAGGTACAGGTGCGCGGGCCACAGGTCTTCTCCGGCTACCTCAACCAGCCCGACGCCACGGCGGCCGCCTTCAGCGCCGACGGCTGGCTGCGCACGGGCGACCTGGGCCGGCGCGACGAGGCCGGCCACCTGATCATCAGCGGCCGCATCAAGGAGCTGATCATCTCCGGCGGCTTCAACGTGCACCCCGGGGAGGTCGAGCTCGCGCTGTGCGGCCATCCGGCGGTGCGCGAGGCGGCCGTGTTCGGGCTCCCCGACGACGACTGGGGCGAGCGCGTGGTGGCCGCCGTCGTGCTCGCGCCCGACGCGATCCTCGACATGCAGGCCCTGCTGGGGCACTGCGCCGAGCGGCTCGCGCCGTACAAGCGGCCGCGCGCGTTGGCGTCGCTCGAGTCGCTGCCGCGCAACGCCATGGGCAAGCTGCAGCGTGGGCGCCTGGCCGTGCTGTGTGGATGGGAGCGCTGAACCGGCGCCGCTCAGCGCTCGACGGGCACCTCGCGCTCCAGGCCGATCCCCGTCAGCACGCCGTCGTGGTCAAACAGCAGCGCCAAGCGGTCGTTGAGGGCGGCCCCCTCGGTGTCCAGATAGAAGGTGATCAGCGGGATGATGACGATGGACTCGCTGTGCTCGAACGAGCGATGCCAGATCAGCAGGTCGCCGTCGAACTGCTGACGCACGCTCACGGGCGCGCCCAGCCAGCCCAGGGCCTCGGCCTTGGTGGTCAGGTTCAGCTGCAGCCGGGTCTCCAGCTGCTGATCGTCCGGAAACGGCCGGCCCACGTCGCGGCGGATGAAGACGCACGCCGGGCTGGCCACGAGCGCCAGCACCAGCACCAACAGCGGCAGCCTGCGCGTCGTCGTCATGCGTCCGTCACCGCCGTGCTGGCCACGAGACCGGAGGGGTCAAAGCTCACGAACACCATGCGGTCCCAGCGCTCACCCTTCACGCTGACGTAGATCGGGACGGCAACCGGCGCGACGAAGCGGGTGTCGATGTTCCAGATGATCTGATCGATCAGGCGCAGGCGGTAGACGAAGATGTCCCCGTCGGGCTGGGGCAGCAGCTCGCCTGGAGCGCCGAGCTGAGCCAGCACGCGCGCCTTGCTCCAGCCCTGCTCCGGTACCGTTCCGGACGCCAGCCGCCGCTGGCCCGCGCGGAATCGGATGTCGGAGTAGACCGACGGGGAGCAGGCGCCGCCGAGCAACGCCAGGCCCAACAGCAGACCAGCGGCGACGCGTCCGCGCGGGCTCACGGCAAGTCCTCGCGCCAGGCCTTGTCGGTCACGATGCCCTGCTCGTCGAACACGACCATCAGCGTGCGGCTGCTGATCTCGGCCGAGCTCCACAGGAACAGGATCGGGAAGAACGTGACCTGGGCGCGGACGTCGATCTCCTGCCAGGTGTACACATCGGGCTGGATGCGACCGGGCGTCGAGGGCTGCTCAACGCTCTCGCCCGCGCGGGTCAGGGTCGAGAGCAGGTTGGTGCCGAAGAGGCCCGTGGGCGCGCCGGCGATGGCCAAGACCTCGTCGCGCGTGGTCACGCCGGGCTCGATGGCCTGGGCCATCTCCTGCGTGACCGGTACGCCCGCGCGATCGCGGAACACGATGCAACCCGGCGCGGCCAGGCCCGCCAGGAGCAGGGCCAGCACCAGACGCAGGCTGCATGTGTGCGGCGGGCGCGAGCTCATGCGTCCGGCCCTCCATCGCGGGCATGCGATCTGGCCACGCGCGTGACGACGCCGTCCTCGTCAAAGCCCACCACCACCAGATCGGTGGTGGTGCCCAGCCAGAAGCCGTTCCAGAGCAGCAGCGCGGAGCCGTTCAACGACGCCGTGTCGCCCTGCCAGGTCCAGATCTGCTCGGCGCGATGCGCCACATCGAGCACACCGTCCAGACGCAGGCTGTCGTCGAGTAGCGCCGCGGCCAGCTCCGGTTCGAGGAACTCGGCGGGCGGCCCCAGCAGCGCCAGCACCTGCGAGCGGGTGCTCTGACCCGGCACGATCGAGTCGACGCTCGCGGCGTCGAGCCGCGGTCCCACGTGTGCGCGGCCGCCCACGTAGAAGCAGCCCGGCAGGGCCCCCAGCGCCAACGCCAACAGGATCAGCCCGCTGCAGACCCTCATCGCACCAGCTCCCGGTTCACGGCCACCTGCTCCACCCGGCCCTGCTCGTCGAGCAGCACCACCACCCGATCCGTGGTGTGGTCCTCTTCGATCCAGCCGAAGAAGACGACGAACGGAATGAACAGGAACAGGTCGTCCTCACGTCGCTCGCGGATCCAGGTCAAGCGAGTCCGGTCAAACAGGTCACGCTCATGGGCCACGCGCTGAATCAGCTCGTTGCGTGCGCGCAACGTATCGGAGAGGTTCGGAGAGCGCCACTCCTCGGGCGGCCCCATGATGGCCACGGCCTCCCACACGCTCTGACCAGGCTGCAGCCGGGCCACGGACGCCTCGTCCGTCACGGCGTTGCCCAGGTCGCTGCGCACGATGATGCAGCCCGAGCCGAGGCTCGGCAGCAGCAGCAGCAGCAGGATCGCGGGGCGCATAGCGCGCATCATAGGCACGGGACCAGCCGCAGGTCACGCCGCAACACCATCGACGCGGCACGGTAGCCTCAGCGCAGCTCGGGCAACACGGCACTCAGCCCCCGGCGCGCCCCCCGTCTCAGCCCCGCCGCCGCGCCAGCAGCCCACCTCAGCCCTCGCCACGCAGGTGCTGCTCGAGCAGCCGGGCCGCCACCGCCACCAGATCGGTCTCGGTGATGATGCCCACCAGATGCCCGTCATCCATGACCGGCAGGCAGCCCACGCGCTTCACGCGCATGAGCTCGATGGCCTCCAGGGTGAGCGTCTCGGGCGCGCAGGTCACGGGGTCGAGGTGCATGAGCTCGCTGACCGCCATGGGCTCGCCCTCCGAGGACGCGCCGCTGGCCACGTAGCGCATGAGCGAGCGGTGGCTGATGAGCCCCACCAGGCGACCCCCGTCGTCCTCCACGGGGACGTGCCGCAGGTGCTCCCAGTCCATCACGCTGGCGGCCAGGTCGACCAGGTCGCCCGGGCGCACGGTGAAGACGTCGCGGGTCATGAACTGCCCCACGTACTGGTAGCTGCCGCGCGAGGCCTGCACGGCCTGCAGCTCCGCGCGCCCGGCCAGCGTCCAGGTGTGCACGGGCTCGCCCGCGTCCTGGCGATCGAGCATGGCCTGGGTCAGCGCGCGGTGGCGCAGGTCCACCGGCACGTCGCTGCCCATGGAGTCCAGCGACATGCGGCACCAGCGCGCGCCCGTGCGCTCGGTGGTGACGCGCTCGCGGATCACGCCCAGGTAACGTTCGATGTCGGCCGGGTCGATCCTCGCGCGCTCCAGGCCTGAGCGCGCCATGGGCAGCAGGTGCCCCAGGATCAGGTCGCCGGCCGAGATGATGCGCCCGTCGATCCAGTTGAACTGGGCCTTCAACCCGTAACGCGCCGCGGCGAAGAAGTTGGAGCGCGCGTCGTCGAACAGCATGCGCTTGCGCACGTCGGGGAACTCCTCCACGAAGCCCGACATGAGCCCGAAGAAAAAGGCCGCGTTGGCCATCTCGTCAAGGATGGTGGGGCCGGCGGGCAGCGCCCGGGCCTCGATGCGCAGATGCGGCACCTTGCCGTCGTGCCCGTAGCAGACGCGATTCCAGCGATACACCGTGCCGTTGTGCAGGCGCATGGCCGTGAGCTCGGGGACCCCCCCGGCGTCGAGCACCGCCATGGGGTCTTCGTCGATGTCGGTCACGAACAGCACCCGATGGCGGGCGATGTTCTCGCGCCAGACCTCGGTCGGCGAGCTGTCGACCCAGCGGTCGCCGAAGCTGACGCGGGGCTGCTTGTTGCGCTTGCGTTCGGCGCGGCTGCGCATGTCGACCGAATGCTGGAACAACGCCACGCGGGTCTCGTACCAGAGCTCGCGCCCCAGCAGCACGGGCGAGTTGACCGCCGCCGCCAGCACCGGCGCGGCCACCACCTGGGCCGTGTTGTAGAGCTGCGCGAACTCGTGCGGCTCCACCTGGAAGTGCACCTGGAAGCTGGTGTTGCAGGACTCAAGCATGACGTTGTCATGCGTCACGTCGAGCTCGTCGCGACCCTTGATGACGACGTGAAAGGAGCCGCCGCTGGCCGCCGTCGTGGCCCGGTCGATCTCGGCATAGCGCGCCAGCGGTGTCATGTTCTTGTGCGCGAGATCGGAGAGCTGCAGCGTGGGCAAGATGCCCGTGAGCAGCACCCGCGCGCCGTGCTTGCGGGAGACCTCATCGGTGCGCCGCACCAGCTCTGTGAGTTCCGCCTCCATGGCCGAGAGGCAGGTGCCTCCGAAGACATGGGGACTCGCGTTGGCCTCGACGTTGAACAACGCCAGCTCATGCACGAGCTGCGGATCATCGAGCTCGGCCAGCACCTCGCGGCTGGAGTTGGAGGGCTCCATGGCGTCATCCACCAGGAACATCTCCTGCTCGGCCCCAACCCGGCGGATGCCCTTCTCGAAGCGCTCCTCAGCCACCATGCGCTCGGCGGCGCGCACGTCGGCCAGCAGCGCCTTCATGTAGCGGCGCTGCTTGGCTTCGTCGGGCCCAGGGCCACCGCTGTCAGCGCTGCTGGAGAGAGACACTGCTCGTCCTCTGGGGGGGGCATGGGATCGCACATTGTGGCCCGCGGCAGGCACGGATGCGAGGGTGGCGCCGCTGCCCGATCTCCAGGAGCCCCGCCATGCGCCCGCCGACCATGCCTGCATCGAGCTCGCCCCGCAGGGCCGTTGGCAGGCTGGACTTGCTTGGTCCGAGCCTACCGCCTCGAAGCGGGTCCCGCCCGGCCCTGACTCGCGTGGCGCGGTCCCAGCTGCCCTTGGCCCGCCTGATCCTGGCGCTGCTGCTCCCGCTGGCGGCGTGCGCCTCCACGCCGCCGGCGCAGGTCGTGCTGGCGCAGCAGCTGCGCGTGCGTGGCGGCGCCGTGGCCTGCGTGGAACGCGAGGCTGCCCGGGTCGGCGCCGAGGTGCTGGCCGAGGGCGGCAACGCGGTGGACGCCGCCGTGGCCACGGCCCTGGCCCTGGCGGTGACCTGGCCCCCCGCCGGCAACCTGGGCGGCGGCGGCATGGCCACGCTGGCGCTGCCCGACGGCACCACCGAGGTGATCGACTTCCGCGAGACCGCGCCCGCCGCCGTGGACATCGACCTGTTCCTGGACGACAGCGGGCGCTACGACCCCGCCCTGGCGGAGCACCCGTGGCGCAACATCGGCGTGCCCGGCTCGGTGGCCGGCCTGCATCTCATGCACCGGCGTCACGGGCGCCTGCCCTGGCCGCGGCTGGTGGCTCCCGCCGTAGCCCTGGCGCGCGACGGCTTCCCGGTCGACCCCCTGCTGGCCGCGTTCTTCGAGCACTTCCAGGAGCCCCTGGCCAGCGGCGCGCCCGCGCTGATGGCACCCGGCGGCTTCGCCCTGCGCGCCGGACAGATCCTGCGCCAACCGGAGCTGGCCCAGACCCTGTCCGACCTGGCAACGCAGGGCCCGCGCTCGTTCTACGAGGGCCCGCGCGCCCAGGCCATGGCCGACGCCGCCGCGGCCGGAGGCGGGTTCCTGAGCGTGCAGGATCTGGCCAGCTACCGCGCCGTGGTGCGCGAGCCCCTGACCCACTCCCTGGGTGCTTACTCCGTGCTGGCCCCCCCGCCCCCGTCGGCCGGCGGCGTGCTGCTGGCCATGGTGAGCGGCGTGGTGCAGCAGCTCGGCTGGCAGGACATGCCGCCCTCCGGCGCCGACGAGCTGCACCTCTGGACCGAGGCCAGCCGGCGCGCCTTCGCCCAGCGCGCGCGGTGGCTGGGCGACCCGGACTCCATGCCCGTAGGGCTGGAGCTGCTGCTCTCCCGCTCGGTGCTGCAGGCCCTGGCCCACAGCATCGACATGCAACACGCCACGCCCAGCGAGCAGCTCGGCCCCACGCTGGCCGCGCCCGAGCCCTGCCAGACGACGCACCTCTCGGTGCTGGACGCCGAGGGCGGTGCCGTGTCGCTGACCACCACCCTGGAGTCGGCCTTCGGCTCCAAGGTCATGGCCCCCGGCACAGGCGTGCTGCTCAACAATGAGCTGCGCGATTTCAACCGCTGGCCGGGCATGACCACCCGCGCGGGCCTGGTGGGCACCGGCGCCAACCTGGCCCGGCCCGGGCGCCGGCCGCTCTCATCCATCGCACCCGTGGTGGTGCTGGACGCCGATGGCCACGCCCTGCTGGTGACCGGCTCCCCCGGCGGCCGCACCATCCCCAGCACCGTGGGGCGCATCCTGCTGGAGGTGCTGCTGCGCGGGGTCACGTTGCCCGACGCGGTGGACGCGCCGCGGGTGCACCACGGCTGGTTCCCCGATCGCATCGACATCGAGGCCGGCGCCCTCAGCGAGCCGGTGTTGGCCGAGCTGCGCGCCCGCGGTCACGCCCTGCGCGTGCGCCCGGTCACACCCCCGCTCATGGGCACCCAGGGCGCCGCACACTCGGTGGCGCGGCAGCCCGACGGCACGCTGGTGGCCGTGGGCGACCGCCGCCGCGAGGGTTGGGCCGCGGGTGTGGACGGCTGAGGCCGGGCCCAGCTCCCAGCGCCGTCAGGCTCGCGCCCGCCGCGCCACCAACCCCGCGAACAGCCGCTCGTAGCGACCGGCCTGGCGCACCCAGCTGAAGTCGCGCGCCATGCCGTTGCGCTGGCAGGCGATCCAGTGCTTGGGCTGCGCGTGCAGCGCCACCGTAGCCTGCAGCGCCCAGGCCATGGCGTCCTCGCGGAAATGATCGAAGACCACCCCGGTGCCCCGCCGCGTCTCGGGATCGTAGCTCTCGACGGTGTCGGCCAGCCCGCCTGTGCGATGCACCACCGGCACCGTTCCGTAGCGCTGGCTGTACATCTGGTTGAGGCCGCACGGTTCGTAGCGGCTGGGCATGAGGAAGGCGTCGGCCCCGGCCTCGATCAGGTGCGCCAGGTCGTCAGCGAAGGCGTCCACGTAGGCGGCCCGCTGCGGCATGGCCTCGCTCAGCCGCCGGAAGAAGTCGGCGTACCTGGCCTCGCCGCTGCCCAGCACCACCAGGCGCGCGTCATGCTGCTCGAGCACTCGCGGCAGGGTCCCCATGAGCAGGTCGAAACCCTTCTGCCAGGCCAGACGCGAGACCACGCCGAAGACCGGGCCGCTGCCCTTGGGTGCCAGACCCACGCGCTGCAACAAGGCCTGGGTGTTGGCCTGCTTGCGCGGCAGCGTGGCCGCGGTGTAGCGCACCGGAATGTGCACGTCGTGCTCGGGACTCCAGACCGCCTCGTCGATGCCGTTGACGATGCCCACGATGCCGTCGGCCCGCGCCGCCAGCGTGCCCTCCAGCCCCATGCCCTGCTCGGGAGAGAGCAGCTCGCGGGCGTAGGTCTCGCTCACGGTGGTGACCGCGTCGGCGTGCAGGATGCCGGTGCGCAGCGGGTTCAGGCGGCCGGCGCGCAGATCAGCTGCGTCCAGCTCGCCCATCAGGTCGCCCAACCCGAGGTCTTCTGCCAGGGCCGCGTCGCAGGTGCCCTGATAGCCGATGTTGTGGATGGTCAGCAGCGTGGCCGTCTCGGCAAAGAGCTTGTCCCAGGTGGACAGCATGCGCACCTGCAGCGGCAGCCAGGCGGCGTGCCAGTCGTGCGCGTGCACGATGTCCGGCGCCCAGCCCAGGCTCTGGCACACGGCCAGGGCGGCCCGGCACAGCACCGCGAAGCGCAGGGGCTCGTCGGCGTCGGCCGTGTACAGGCTCTCGCGGTCGAACAGCTCCTTGCGCTCCAGGCACAGCACCTCGGCCGCCTGCCCGGGCACGCTGGCGCGCAGCACGCGCAGCTGGCCCTTGCGCGGGCCGAGGGCCACGTCCAGCGCCTCCAGCCCGCGCACGGGTTCGAGCGCGACGCCAGCGCGTGACACCGCGCGGTGCAGCGGCAGGATCACCTTGACGTCGTGGTCGCGGCGCGCCAGCTCGTTGGACAGGGCGGAGACCACATCGGCCAGGCCGCCGGTCTTGGCGATGGGCGCCAGCTCGGAGGCCACCTGCAGAATGCGCAACGGAGCCACGGAGTCTCCTGGGTCGGGCCGAGCGGGTCGGCGAGCTGAGGGCGAGGGAATGCACGGCCCGATGCGCCCCGAGCGCCGCGCCGACCCTCAGCAGGGATCGGGCCACGCCGCCGGCGATCGTGTCGTCGCAGCAAAGCGCACGATAGCGGGACGCAGTCGTCGCTGCGAGGGCATCGGACGCGCTATCCTGCGGTCGCCTCGGCTCCGCTCCTGCCTCGCTCCCGGGACAGCGGCGCACACACCCCCCCCACCATCCCGACCGCACCATGCCCACCGGCCCTGTCGTGCTCCTCGGACCCCAGCGCGCCGCGCCCTCGCTGCCCGCGGCCTGCGCCGAGGTGGGCCTGTCCGACCACGACAGCCTGGCCCTGGTCAGCGCCGGCTGGGAGGAGCGCGAGGCCGAGGACGAGACCCTGCGCGAGGCCCTCACCCAGCCGCTGCACAATCTGGAGCTGCACGCCCGCGCCGAGCGCGTCTTCCGCGAGGACGCCCCGCTGTTCGACGCCCTGCGGGCGCGGCACGATCGCATGCGTCGCCTGCGCACGGTCTACCGCCGCCGGCTCGACCACAGCATGGCGGCCTGGCGCGACGTGCTGCGGCTGCAGGATCGCGGGGGCGCACCCGGCGAGGGCGCCGAGGACGAGTTCACCGCCCTCGAGCGCCTCGACCTGGGCGAACTCCCGCTCATGAAGGAGGTCCTCGAAGACGCCACCCAGGCCGTGCGCGACCTGGATGCCGGGCACCTGGCTCGCGTGGCCGCGCTGCAGCTCGAGTTCGAGCAGGAGCTGCGTCTGCCCGAGCGCCCCGCACTGGCCGCCCAGCGCCAGCAGGTGGCGGCGCTGCTGGGCGACTGCGCGGGCCTGCTGATCGCCGGCGGCCACGTGGCGGTGCTGCTCAATCGCCTGCGCCTGTTCGGCCTGGCGGAGATGATGCTGGCGCTGCCCGTGCTGGGCTGGTCGGCCGGCGCCATGGTGCTGACCGAGCGCATCGTGCTGTTTCACGACAGTCCGCCCCAGGGCCAGGGCGCCGCCGAGGTGTTCGAGCCGGGGCTCGCCCGCGCGCCCGGCGTGGTGGCCCTGCCCGACGCGGCCACGCGGCTGCTGCTGGACGACCCGCTGCGCGTGGCCACCCTGGCCCGGCGCATGCAGCCCGCCACCTGCGTGCTGCTGGACGAGGGCGAGCGCATCACCTGCGACGATCACGCCTGCCGCCCCGCGCGCCGGCTCTCGAGCGACGGCAAGGTGCTGGCGGCATGAGCTCCCTGCTCGACGAACTGCGCAGGGCCCCGCCCGCCGACGAGGCCGCCCTGAAGACGCTGCTGGGCGAGCGCACCCCGCCCCTGCCCGAGCGCGACGGCCTGCTGTTCCTGTGGTACGGCCAGGCCGACGAGGTGCTGCTGCACCACTGGGTGGCGGGCCTGGAGTCCGCCGTGCCCTTTGAGCGCCTGCCCAAGAGCGACGTGTGGTGGTGCCGGCTGCAGCTGCCGCCCCGCTCGCGCATCGAATACAAGCTGGAGATCCGCCGCGGCGAGCAGCACGAGCTGGTGCGCGACCCGGCCAACCCGCACCTGGCCACCGACCCCTTTGGCGCCAACTCCGTGGCCGCCGGCGAGGGCTACGAGCGGCCCGACTTCAGCCTCGAGCAGGACGGCGTGCCCAGCGGAGAGCTGCTGGTCAAGGACTTCCACAGCGACGCCCTGGGCGGCGGTCGACGGGTCACGGTCTACACCCCGCCGCACTACCGCGAGAGCGCGCGCTACCCCCTGTTGGTGGTGCATGACGGCAGCGACTACCTGCGCCACGCCTCGCTGGCCACGGTGCTCGACAACCTCATCGCGCGGCTCGAGATCCCGCCCATGATCGTGGCCTGCGTCGACCCGGGCGACCGCCTGGCGGAGTACGCCGCCGACCCGCGTCACGACCGCTTCATCGTGAACGAACTGCTGCCCGCGCTCCAGGCGCGCTTCCCGCTGGTGGACCGACCCGGCGCTCGCGGCATCATGGGAGCCAGTTTTGGAGCGGTGGCCACCCTGGCCACGGCCTGGCGCCACCCCAACGTCTTTGGCCGGGTCCTGCTGCAATCGGGCAGCTTCGCCTTCACCGACATCGGCAAGCACGACAAGGGCCCGCTGTTCGATGCCGTGGTCGAGTTCGTCAACGCCTTCCGGGCCGAGCCGGGCCAGTTCACCTCACGCATCTTCGTGAGCTGCGGTCTGTACGAGCGCCTGATCTACGAGAACCGCTCGCTGGTGCCGACCCTGACCGGAACCGGCATGGCGGTGCGCTTCGAGGAGGCCCGCGACGGCCACAACTGGGAGAACTGGCGCGACCGCCTGCGCACCGGCCTGAGCTGGCTCTTCCCCGGCCCGCTCTGGATGGTCTACGAGTAGGGCGGCGCCGCGCTCGACGCCGGGCGCGGGGCGCCAGGGCGCAGCGGACCGATGCCGGGCGCGGGAAGCCAGGGCGAGGCGAACCGACGCGGGGCGCGGGGGGCCAGGGCGCCTACCGACCCGAAGCGCGTAGCCCCTTTTGTCCCGGCGCCCCATCGCTCATGATCTGCGCTCCGGTAAGGTCGATCCGCTCGGGACCACCGGCGCTCCGCGGGCTCGGGCGGCCGCGCTGCCAGTCGCCTCCCCGCCCGCACCCGCGTCCTGCTCTCCATCCCCCGCACATCGGGAACTGTCGCTTGCCTGCTTCTACCCGTCGCATCGGCCTGTCCCTCGGCGCCGATCTCTGCTGGCCCATGTGCTTTGAGGCCGTGGTGAGAGCCCTGCCCGCCATGCGCCACGACGGCGAGGACGTGCGCCTGCAGGTCGAACGGCTCAGCATCGAGCCCTACGACCTCGAGGGCGGCACGCCCTACGATCTGATCCTCGATCGCATCACGCACTGGTACTTCCCCAGCCGCGAACGTCTCAAGAAGGCCGTGCTGATGGACGGCGTCTACGTGCTCAACAACCCGTGGTCGCTGCAGTCGATGGAGAAGCAGACCACCTACTGCGCCATGATGCGCCTCGGCCTGCCCGTGCCCGGCACCTGGATGGTGCCGCAGAAGGAGTACGCCGAGAGCGACGATTTGCAGCCCATGCTGGAGCGCTACGCGCGCCACTTCGACCTGGGCGAGGTGGGCCGGCAAGTGGGCTTCCCGCTGTTCATGAAGCCCTACGACGGCGGCGCCTGGAAGGGCGTCACGCGCATCGAGGACGAGCAGTCCCTGCGCGACGCCTACGAGCAGAGCGGGCGCATGCTGATGCACCTGCAGCGCTCCGTCGAGGGCTTTGATCACTTCGCGCGCTGCATCGGCGTGGGGCCGCAGGTGCGCTTCGTCGACTACGACCCGGGCGCCGCGCTGCACGATCGCTACGCCTGCCGCGAGAGCACCCTGGGCGCCGCAGACCGCAAGCTGCTCGAGGACATGACGCTCACGATCAACGCCTTCTTCGGCTGGGACTTCAACTCCTGCGAGGGCCTGCGCAGCGGCGACAGCTGGTACCCGATCGACTTCGCCAACGCCTGCCCCGACGGCCAGGTCACCTCACTGCACTACCACTTCCCGTGGCTGGTGTCGTCGCTGGTCAAGTGGTCGGTCTTCTGTGCCGTGACCCGGCGCCCCATCCGCATGTGCATGGACTGGGAGCCCTTCTTCAAGCTGGCGGACGAGACCCAGGGGGCGCCCCTGCCCGAGCGCCTCGCGGTCTACGGGGACCTGGCCCGGCAGCGCCTCTCGGCCGACGAGTTCGCGCAGTTCTGCCAGACGCAGCTCTCCCACGCCGATGAGATCATCGACGACATTTTCGGCGGCGAGCTGGCCCACGACGCCGTGCGCCAGAAGGTCGCCGCGCTCTTCCCCGAACACGAGGTCGAACAGTTCACCGAACTGTTCTGGAGCCGCATCCAAGACTGGCGCAGCCACGAGCGAGCCTGCACCCCGGAGTCCGACGCATGACCACCGCCGCACACAACAAGATCAGCACCCAATGGCACAGCGAGCGCGTCGGACAGCCGCTCACGCTGGTGCGCTGGGGGCACTTTGGCCAGCCCGTGCTGCTGTATCCCACGGCGGGCGGCGATGCCGAGGAGATGGAGCGCATGCTCATGCTGCGCGTGCTGAGGGGCCTGATCGACGCCGGCCGCATCAAGGTCTACTCGCTGGACTCAGTGGCCGCGCGCGAGTGGAGCGACACCTCGGTGGACGGCGCCTACAAGTGCGCCCTGCTGGACGGCTTCCAGCAGGCCATCCACGAGGAGGTCGTGCCCGCCATCCGCAACGACTGCGACGACGCAGGCGCCGAGATCATCGCGGCCGGCGCGTCCATCGGCGCCTTCAACGCGCTCAGCTCCGTGTGCCGCTGGCCCGACGCCTTCAAGGCCGCCGTGTGCATCTCGGGCAGCTACGACATCGACCGCTTCATGAAGAACGCGCCGGCGCAGGACAAGCACCTCTACTTCAGCATGCCCTCGCGCTACCTGCCGCACCTGCCGGAGGGCCCGCTGCTCGAGCAGCTGCGCACGCGCCAGGTGCTGTTTGCCCACGGCGGCGGCCGCTGGGAGGACCCCGAGCAGGACTGGGGCATGGCCGCCGCGCTCGGCAAGCAGGGCATCCCCAACCGCGTCGACCCGTGGGGCGAAGACTACGACCACGACTGGCCCACCTGGCGCGCCATGATCCCCAAGTACCTGGACGAGCTGACGCGGGACTGAACGGGCGCGGGCGCCAGGGGCCAGCGGCCAGGGGCAGTCAGGCGAGAGGCTGAGGAGGGCTGCGCATGCATGCCTGGCACCGGGCCTGCGGTATCCTCACAAGTCATGGCGAGCCCCTGCGCTGGCTCGAAGACACCATGGCCACCATGCGCCGCTGGCTCGGGCGAGCGGCCCAGGGCAGGCCCGTCGTCCCGCAGCGCCCGGAGAGACGCGGCTAGAGCAAAGCGCGGGTCCGCTGGATTCGGGCGCGACCTCAGCCGGCCTCGAGCGACCGCGCCCCTACTCGTCGGGCCCACGCCGCGCGGTGGCGGCCTCATCGACGCTGTCCGGCTCGGTGTAGCTGGTGCCCTTGCGGCCGGGCACGACGCGCCTCGGACCGGCGTGGTACAGCGGGCACGACTTCGGTCCGTAGCAGAAGGTCTCGAAGCGATAGCTCTTGGTGGACTGGTCCCAGTTGTCCTCGGTGAGCTCGACCGGCATGCGGCAGCCCCATTGGCACGTGCTGCAGCGGTCACTGTAGCTGTGCGCGTCGAGGCGCCGGTGACCGCGGGCACGATAGCTCTCCAGGGTTGGCGGCACAGCTTGCCAGGGCGGGCCCTCGCTACAGGCGGCCTTCGGCCTGATGAGCCTGAGCGCGCTGGTCTTGTAGAGCTCGACCGGCTCGGTGCGCGGGTCCTGCACGGGGACGGAGTTGCCGGAGATCTCGAGGCCCACGTGGAAGGCGTGCTTGCTCTGCGCGGCCTTGCCGATGCCGATCAGGAACTCGCGCTCGGCGCCGTCGAGGGTGCCCGCGATGCGCAGCGCGTAGCCCATGTAGCCGTGGGAGCGTTCGTCGAACGATCGCATCAAGCGGATGCGCGGCTGCACCGAGACGATGCGTCCCTTCCATGCCAGCTTGGTCGTCATCACGAGCCCTCGAACGAAGTCGTGCCCGATGGTAGCGGACCGCCCGCGGAGGCGCTCGTGGAGCCGGTCAGCGGCCAGACCCCGAAGCCTCGCGCTCGCCCGACTCGTCAGGCCCCAACAACAGCGCGGGCAACAGCACCAGCGTGCTCACCAGCGCCGCCAGCATGGCCAGAGCGCCCAGCAACCCGAACACGCGTACCGGCGGGAAGCTCGACAGCAGGAACAGCCCGAACACCGTGGCCATGACGGCGGAGGTCGTGGCCACGGGCACCAGCTTGGCCGCCAGGGTCTGGGCCATGCGCTCGCGCCAGGGGCCCTGGCAGCCTGTGGCGTAAGTGCTTTCGTGCGCGGTGGTGCGCTCGTGGTGCAGATCAAGGCGACAGATCGCAGGCGAATCCGTGGATTCGTCGAGATCTGGCAACGCAGAGCTGCGCCACGAGAG
>Ga0164313_10000561_pt1 | contig 30530 bp, 24 predicted proteins | sample GuaBasSedimGuay4_FD_113735 | JGI IMG/M metagenome (GOLD analysis project Ga0164313, IMG submission 113735) | Subseafloor sediment microbial communities from Guaymas Basin, Gulf of California, Mexico - Guay4, Core 4569-4, 0-3 cm | ecosystem: Environmental > Aquatic > Marine > Hydrothermal vents... | reverse complement strand
GACTGGGATGCCCAAATAGGCCTTAACAAAAGCTGGGGCTTCTCACATATTTATATTAGTAGCTTCGATCAGCACCTGGGTATTATTACAGGTAACAGAGATGCAAATGGCAACTTCACGAGACCAAATATAGATAGTAATGGGCAGCACGTCCAAACTACAGTAACCGACGAGGAACTAAGTGGTTATAACTTATTTGTTCCTAAGCTGAGATTAAGACACTTCCGAATTGGAACCTCCAACCAATTCTATTTCAATAAATCCAGTATGATGTTAAAACTTGATCACCAGGTTAACCAACGTGAGGCTTTTGGACATATTGATGATCCAACTGAACAGGAGGTATATCTCAAGTTAAATACTTCAAATTATAATGTAAAGTACCTGTTGGCAGATATTGATCATTGGGAAACAACTGTTGGCATCAATGGGATGTACCAAACAAACAAAAACCTTGGAGCAGAGGTTATAATTCCTGATTATAACTTATTTGATGCCGGTATATACCTGCTTACTCAAAAAGAGTTTAGCAAGTTTATGGTGAGTGGTGGCATCCGTTATGATAATCGCCATATAAATTCCAAAGAGTTAATTATAAATGAAACAGGCACTCCTGAACAGAAGTTTGCTCCATTCACTAAAGACTTTAGCAATGTTTCAGGTAGTATTGGAGCTAGCTTTCGTCCAAATCAAATCTGGAACTTTAAATTAAATGTTTCCCGAGGCTTTAGGGCGCCTACATTAGCCGAGCTAAGCTCAAATGGAGCGCATGAGGGTGCCGCCCGATATGAGATTGGTAATATCAACCTTAAAGCAGAGACCAGCTTACAGGCAGATCTGGGTATAGATATCGAAATTGATCATGCCACTCTTCAATTCGCCGGGTTTTACAACTATATTGATAATTTTATTTATATCCAGAAGTTGCAAGACTCCCAAGGTAATGACAGCATCCCCGACCCGGAAAATGGCGCCGTTGCTTTTCAATACGTACAAAGTAATGCTAAACTATTTGGCGGCGAAGCCGGTATAGACATTCACCCACATCCATTCCATTGGTTACATTTTGAGAATACCTTCTCTATTGTCTATGGTCAACAAATTAACCAACCGGACAGCAGTAAATATCTGCCATTCATGCCGGCTCCTAAGTTCAAATCAGAACTTAGGGCTAACATTAGCAATGATGGCAATACCTTCACCGCTAGTTTTATTAGGGTTGTATGGGAGTATTATTTTGAACAAAGTAGAATTTTTAGTGCTTATAATACAGAAACAGTAACTCCTGCTTATGGACTGCTGAGTGCAGGTCTTGGCACCACAATTAAAAATTCATCAGGAAAAAGTGTGTTAAGCTTTGTTTTTTTGGCCAACAACCTTCTTGATATTGGCTATCAGAGCCATTTGAATAGGTTGAAATATGCGCCTGAAAATCTTGCAACGGGCAGGACAGGCATCTATAATATGGGCAGGAATTTTTCCTTTAAAATGATGGTGCCGCTGACTTTTAAGTGATAAAGGTTAAAGGTTATTGATTAATAGTTTAGTGTGATTGGTTAATGCTCCGATAAAAGGACAATTTATTGCTATTCTGAGTGAAGAGCAACGAAGCGAAGAATCTTAGTAGAGGAGTGAAGATGCCTTTTAAGGATAATTACTTTGGAGTAAGATTCCTCGCATACTCGGAATAGCAAAGTAGTTGTTTTATTGTAGTAATTTGTTCACGAAAGGGAATATTCCATAGGATTAACAACCATTTAGCTAGTAACCACCTCTTTTTGCTATTCTGAGTGGAGCGAAGAATCTTAGTAAAGAAAGACATATACCCTTAGTGTAAGATCCCAGCCGGCAGGCATGGCATCAGTCCGCCTTATGTTTGTCTTAACTAATCGCTAGTGGTGAGCGTCCCTCAGGATAGGAAAAGAGTTGTGGTTATTTTGGCTGCTGACTTCAAGAACACCACTACCTTTGGTAATCTGAGCTAAGGACATCGAAGCGAAGACCAGGGTTATTGCTTGTAGAATTTGGCTATATATAACGCAGTATTTGACTTTACCCGAACAAGATACAGGCCTTGCTGCAGACCGGCAACCTCTAAAGTAAAAGGTGATGTGGACCCAGGTAGATAAAAAGTAGTTAATACCTTATTCCCTTTTAAATCAATAATTGTTATTTCTACCTCAGACGTACTTAGGTGCAGCAACTTGAAATTCAATGTTTGTGATACCGGATTAGGATAAACTGCTAATGTTAGTAATTCTTTCTCAGCTATACCCGTTACCTCAGGAGCAGGTGTAGTAAAAGCAGCTCCTGTTAGACCATTGCCAGCTGTATAATATGGTGCTCCGACTGATATCCATGTGGCATCGATAAATACAGCCTCACCATAATTATCTGCCTCCTGAGCATTATTTGCATAATATTTTTCTGTCTGTATCCAGTCATTACCAACACGAGTAAACAAATATACCGAGCCACTGTTCAAGCCAAAATCGTCATCATTATGAGCGCCAACAACTAAATGCCTACCTGCCAACGCTGAGCTATATCCAAAGAAATCTTCCGCCTCGCCATCTGTAGGTTTTATTTTAGTCTGTTCCTCCCAGCCATCAGCAGTATACCAGAATATATAAACTGAACCACTACTATTACCGTTATCATCATCCATAACAGCGCCAACTACAACATACTCATTGTCTATTCCTACACTTCTGCCAAAGCGGTCATTTGCGTTGCCGTCAGCAGGCAACAGTTTGGCCTCTTGTTGCCAATCCCCTCCCACCTTCGAGAATATATAAGCTGAACCACTATCTGAGCCCAAATCATCATTTAACACACCACATACAATTACTTTTTCGCCATCTGTGTCTACACTTCTGCCAAATTTATCATCTGCAGCGCCATCATCAGGAAGAATCTTACCCTCCTCAAACCAAACACCATCTACTAATGCATAAATATATGCGGCACCACTGAAAGGACCGTTTTCAGCATCGCTATAAGCTCCTACCACCATTAATTCCTTTTCAAGAACAATGTCTACACCAAATTCATCAAACCCGGTGCCGGCATGTGGCAGTAGTTTCTGTTTAAAAACCCAGCTGTCCCCTTGTAATTGGTAGACAAACACTGCCCCTGAATTTATACCCTGACTATCATCTCCATTTGCACCTATAATAGCATAATTGCCATCTATAGATACACTGACACCAAAAAAGTCTCCGTCTGCACCAATTTCGGGGCCTACCTTTTGCTTTTCAACCCAAACATCATTCTCATATCTGAAAAAATAAGCGGCTCCCGTTCTGCCTGATTTAGTCGTATCATCTTTAGCGCCGGCTATAAGCCATATCTCAGTATGAGAAATACTATAACCAAAAGCTGCTGAGGGTTGCTCCGTAGAAGGCTCTATTTGTAGTTGTTGAGCATTGCTCGCCGAGAAATTTATTAGAATAATTACAGAGATTAAAAATTTAATTCCCCACCACTTCCCTGCACTTATACTTCTTAATCCTAACATTCTAAGAATGTTTAATTTCACTATCAAATTTACCACCGTAAACTGGTTTTTGTGGTGATCCGAAGCACAAAAGAGTAAATTATTTAATTGACGTAGAAATGCCTATTTTTCTGCTTTAGAAAGTTGTAAAAAACATTATTTTCCATGATAAAAATCATTCTTTAAAATGGATAAAAAGTTGCTTTTTGCATAGTAAAAGTTTTTTTTCTTCATAAGTATTTAAATCTAAGGCCTGATGGATTTACAAGCAATTGTTCTTTTAGTCATCTTTATTGCGGCATTTTTAGCTATTGCATTAGAGCATATAACCAATGTTAATAAAAGCTGGGTGGCACTATTTGCCGGATCCCTAATGTGGGGAGTAGTAGCATTTGGTAAATCACCAGAATCTATGCATGTGGCAATTGGTCATACAGCTGCAGAAATATTTGAGCTTATTATATTTCTCATGGGTGCAATGACCATCGTAGAAATGCTTGGTCACTTTAGGTTCTTTACGTGGTTGGAAATTAAATTACAATCGTATGACATTACAAATACCCAGCTGTTTTGGATAATTGGCCTGGTAACATTCTTTTCTTCAGCCATACTGGACAACCTTACTACTACCCTGGTAATGATTCATATTGGCAAACATTTGAGTTTTAAGAAGGAAAACTTTAATTACTTCATCATTAATACAGTAATTGCCGCCAATGCCGGTGGCGCGATGTCGCCGGTTGGTGATGTAACTACTATTATGATCTGGTTAGCCGGAAAATTTACAGCTTGGCAAGTTCTGGCAGGCGGGATCTTACCTTCATTAGTAGGTTGGGTAATTCCTCAATATATGATTACCAGAAAATTGACAAAAGTTACCAGAGATCAGATAATTTATGCTGAGCAACTTCCATTACAATGGGGAGTGATAGTATTAGGATTCTCAACTTTCGGCTTAGCTGTATTAGTTAACATTCTTCACCTCCCCCCATTCTTTGGTATAATTTTCGGTTTAGGAATTGTTGCAATCGTTATCGATATAAAATTAAGAAGAGGATCACTGCATATTAAAGCCAACCAAATTGTTAATGTGATTAAGGAAATAGATATGGGAACTATGTATTTCTTTGTTGGTATACTTTTGGCAGTTGGGGCACTTCAGTTCCACGGAGTACTGGATATAATGGCAAACCTGATTTTTGGTTCCGATCCGGCAAATAACCCACTCTCCGTAATTACCGGGCACGTATCACTTGGCTTATTATCCGCAGTATTTGACAATGTGCCTCTTACAGCAGCCGTCATTCAAATGCTGCCTGATGGAATAGATTATACCTACTGGATATTATTGGCTATTACAGCCGGTATGGGTGGCAGTATTACTGTGATTGGTTCTGCTGCAGGCGTTGCGGCAATGGGCCTGGTTAAAGAATTAACTTTTGTAGAGTACCTGAAAAAAGGTAGTATCCCGGCATTATTGGGCTACGCAGGGGCTATTATAACATGGGCCTTGCTCTTTATGTAAATTAATTTTAAACGTAGTGTAACTTTTGACCTGTTTCAGTCATCTTATTATAGAACAACTAAAACTCAAGTCATGGTCAGGAACTATCTTAAGATTGCCTTTCGAAATATTGCCAAGCAAAAATTATTTTCTTTTATTAATATTCTAGGGTTATCTATTGGTATGGCTGCCTCCCTATTTGTGGTGCTCTATGTTATTGATGAGCTAAGCTATGATCAATTTCATGCCGATATAGAATCGATGTATAGGATGGATCTTAATGGCCGGCTTTCAGGTCAGGAAATTATTACTATATCCTCCTGTCCACCCCTGGGCCCTGCTATGGTTAATGAAATTCCTGAAATTGAAAGTTACCTAAGAATCCAACAGCTCGGCGATGTTTTGGTAAAGAATGAATTCGAGACTTTCGTGGAGGAAAAAGGCATGTTCTACGCTGATTCTAACTTTTTTAAATTCTTCGATTTTGCCTTAATTGATGGTGATAAAAATTCTGTACTGACAGAGCCAAATACTGTTGTAATATCAGAAGAAGCTGCCTTAAAATATTTCGGAGATCAGCCTGCCGTAGGTCAGCAACTAACTTTTTTTAATAGTAATCAAACATATAAAGTTACCGGTGTAGCAGCTAACCAACCATCTAACTCTCATCTCCATTTCCGGATGCTTTTATCAACTACAGGGGTTGAAAGATTTGAAAGTACAATGTGGCTCAATAATGGCCATCAAACTTATGTAAAAGGGTTTCAACCATTGGATATGGAGGATGTTAATGCAAAAATTGCCGTTCTCACCAAAAAACATGTTGGTCCACAGCTAGAACAAATAATGGGGAAAACTTTTGATGAGTTTATAGCACAGGGCAATGCCTATGGATATTATCTAAGGCCGGTTAAAGGCATACACCTCTACAGCGATACCGGTGAGGAAATCGAGCCAGGTGGAAATATCCAATATGTGTATCTTTTCTCGGCTATCGGTCTGTTTATTATTCTTATTGCCTGTATCAATTTCATGAATTTATCAACAGCAAAATCTGCCAGCAGGTCTAAGGAAGTTGGACTAAGGAAAACATTCGGGTCATTGCGAGGCCAACTTGTGAAGCAATTCTTAGTTGAGTCACTAATTTTTAGCATTATTTCGGGGTTTCTAGCGGTTACAATGGTCTATCTGCTATTACCTGTTTTTAATAATTTCGCCGGCAAAGGCATACCAGTATCAACCTTATTTTCACTAGAGATGGTTTCATTAGTGGTCGGATTATCATTCCTCGTTGGCATTATTGCCGGTAGTTATCCGGCATTTTACCTTACAGCATTCCGACCTTCTGAGGTACTAAAAGGTAAGGTTAAATCCGGTGCTAAAAGTGGTAGGCTTAGGGGTATTCTCGTAGTAGCACAATTCTCTATATCAATTGTGCTTATAGTTTGTACAATTATTGTCTACCAGCAACTTAATTACACGCAAAATATAAATCTTGGTTTCGACCGCGAAAATGTAATCGTTGTGGAAAATGCTTCCAGATTAGAAAGCAATGGTAAGGTTTTTAAGGACAAACTGATGGCCTTATCAAGCATTTCAGCTGCTAGCTATACGAATAGCGTAATTCCCGGGGTAAATAACACTACAGTTTTCAAGACCCCCGGCTCAGAGATTGACCATATTATGGGCACTTATCTGGCAGACCATGAACATCTGGATGCATTAGGATTAACCCTCAAAGAAGGACGTAATTTTAGTCGAGAATTTGCTTCAGACAGCACCGCCATCCTAGTAAATGAAGCTACTGTTAAAGAAATGGGGTGGGAAAACCCGATAGGTGAAAAGCTTTGGTTTTTTGGTCGTACTGAGCAAATTTTAACTGTAATTGGTGTTGTTAAGGATTTTAATTTCGAGTCATTACATACAGTTGTTCGCCCATTAGTACTACGGCATTTAACTGAAGCGAATACGCTAGTGGTAAGATTTGAAAAAGGCATCCCCGCTAATGAAGCAGTGGCAGCAATTAAAACAGAGTGGGAAGAAATTGCTCCTAATGAATTATTTCAATATGGTTTTTTAGATGAAGACTTTGATGCACTATATCGCTCAGAGCAGCGACTTGGAAAAATATTTTACCTCTTTACCAGCATAGCCATTTTTATAGCTTGTTTAGGTCTATTCGGCATGGCAGCTTTTATTGCCGAACAAAGAACTAAAGAGATTGGCATTAGAAAAGCACTCGGTGCCAGCGAAATTGGCATTTCGGCCTTGTTATCGAAGGAATTTGTAAAGTATATTGCTTTTGCCATGGTTATTTCTATTTATCCTGCCTACTATGTTATGTCTGAGTGGCTGGAAAGTTTTGCTTACAGAATAGATATTAGTCCTGTTGTATTTATCATTAGTGGCCTCGTTGCCCTGACCATAGCGCTTATAACGGTTAGCTATCAGGCTATTAGAGCTGCCAGAGTTAATCCTGTTGAGAGCCTTAAATATGAGTAGTCGTTATACATGACTTTCGTCCTATTATAGATAGAGATTGATTTAGTAACTTTATACCAAGTTTAACGCAACGGAAGAATCCGGTTAATATTTGGTATTTATGGGGCATCATCACCACCATCATGAAGTTAGTGGCAAGAGACTGGCAATAACCATTTTTCTAAACGTCCTAATTACCCTGGGCGAGCTGGTCGGTGGTATTATCTCAGGTAGCATGGCCTTGATTACAGATGCAGCCCATAATTTCAGTGACGTACTATCTCTAATCATCAGCTATGTGGCCAACCGCATGGCAAAAAGAAAGCCCACAGCACAACAGACCTTTGGTTACCGCCGGTCTGAAATTATTGCCGCTTTTGCCAATTCTGTTACCCTAATAGTTATTGCCTTGATTATTTTCTATGAAGCAATAAACCGTTTAGCAGACCCAATAGAAATTAAAAGTGGATGGGTGATTATTATGGCCGGTGCAAGTATTTTACTAAACGGCGTAAGCGTCCTTCTAATAAAAAGAGATGCTAAGCATAATATGAATATGAGGTCAGCTTTTCTCCACTTATTCAGTGATATGATGACCTCAGTTGGGGTGCTAGCAAGTGGTTTGATAATGAAGTTTTACAACTGGTATTATGCAGATGCCATTTTTTCAATGTTGATTGCCTCATACCTACTCTATTTAAGCTGGGCTATATTCAGAGACAGCCTCCGAATCCTTATGCAGTTTACACCCGAAAACATCGATATTGAATCGATCTCCAAGGAAATCTCTATCATTGCAGGCATCCGTAATATTCACCATGTACATGCCTGGCAACTAGACGACCATAAAATAATATTTGAGGCTCATATTGATTTGGATGAAGATATTAGTGTAAGTCAATTTGAAACAAAGCTAGCTGACATTAAAAAAATATTACTTACGAATGGCATTGACCATAGTAATATTCAACCAGAGTTTAATATGAAAGATGATAAGGCTTTAATCCACGATCTCTAAGTAGACATTTTTTTAATCAAGAAAGAAATTAATGAAGGACATATTCCGACAGCAGCACCACGAAATAACTGAATATCACATCTACCGAAAATTAGCTAAACTAAGTGATAATGAAGAAAACACCAGTATTCTAAATCAAATCGCTGATCAAGAACTGGAGCATTATAATATATGGTTAGGGATAACAGGAAAAGAAGCTAAACCTAATCAAAGAAAGATTAGGAAATTTGTCCGTTTGGCGAAAATCTTCGGATTGTCCTTTGCCCTTCGCCTAATGGAAAAAGGAGAAGTAGATGCAACCAAATTCTACGAGTCTATTGCTGATAAATATCCGCAAGCGATAAAGATTAAAGAAGACGAAGAAGAACATGAGCAAAGGTTAATCGGCATACTAAATGATGATCGCCTGAATTATGCGGGAGCCATTGTACTTGGCCTCAACGATGCCCTTGTTGAGTTTACGGGCACCTTGGCGGGACTTACCTTTGCTTTTGCCAATAACCTGATTGTTGGCAGTACAGGTTTGGTTATGGGAGTAGCTGCTTCACTATCGATGGCAGCTTCGGGGTATTTGGCCTCCAGGGAAGAAGGTGTACAAGAAACAAACCCTATTACATCGGCTATTTATACGGGTTCGGCTTATATAATTACTGTTGTCTTCCTGGTTCTACCATATTTTCTACTCGACAACCCTTATATATCTCTTGGCATTATGCTGGTTATCACCATTCTTATTATTGCTGCTTACACTTACTACATATCTGTGGCTAAGGATATATCTTTTAAAAAGCGGTTTGTGGAAATGGCAGTAATATCTCTTACGGTTGCACTCATTTCTTTTGGTATTGGGATGATTATTAAGCGGGTATTTGGCGTTGAGGTATAGCTATGCTAATTTACCATCATAAATACCACCTTTTAATATTTTATGAAAAATCTTAAAGCAATACACCGACCTCGAAGTAAAAGCCTCGGTTTGACTGAACTGATAGCTATTGCCCTCGGAGGAATGGTCGGCGGCGGGATCTTCACTATCCTAGGTATTTCAGTATCGATGATTGGTATGCTTACACCAGTTGCAATCATCATTGGTGGTTTAATTGCGGCATTGGCCGCCTATTCTTATGTAAAACTAGGTTTATACTATAGAGATGAAGGCGCCACCTACTCTTTTTACAAAAAAACATATTCCTCTAGCCCTATAGCTGCTTCCATAATAGGATGGTTTGTCATCTTCGGTTATATCAGTACCCTGGCCTTATATGCATACACCTTTTCATCTTATACGATTAGTAGCTTTCCATTTGGGGATAATATCTGGATTCGCAAAGGCGTTGCTATTAGCATAATTGGCTTATTTACCATGATTAATGTATGGAGTGTTAATGGCATGGGCAAGCTTGAAGACTTGATGGTTTATACCAAGCTCATTATTCTTACCCTAATATCAATTGTGCTTATCCAACACAGTAGTGTAGATACTGCTACCTTCATCAACAATATGAAGGTCGATTTCAACAATTCCAGTATTCTCAGCATACTTATTGTTGCCTCCATAACATTTGTGGCTTACGAAGGATTTCAATTAGTTATAAATGCCGTTAATGAAATGAGCAACCCAGAGAAGAATATCCCCAGGGCCATCTACTCAGCTATTGCCCTGGCTATTATGATTTATGTGATTATATCAGTTGGCGCCTTACTTGCTATTCCGATAAAAGATATCGTCCAAAATCAAGAATATGCCCTGGCCGCCGGAGCCAAGGATGTACTGGGTAATATTGGTCGTAATTTAGTGATCTTAGGAGCCATTTTAGCCACCAGTAGCGCCATAAGTGGTACTGTTTTTGGGTCATCACGACAAATGGCTGTAATTGCTCATGATGGCTATATGCCCGGCTACCTCGCCAGGAGGAAGAAGCAGATCCCTATCAATGCTATCCTTACTATGGCGGTCTTTGCCTCGTTGCTTATTATAGCAGGTGGCTTACAATTGATCCTTGAATTTGGTAGCGTAACCTTTCTCCTTGTGTCTCTACTGATGGCTATTGCCAATTTTAAGATAAGAGAGAAAACCAAGTCATCATATATTATTACTATGGTTTCTATTGTTGGTTTGCTTCTTGGCGGTGGACTAATCCTATACTATGAAGTGACTAATAATCCAGGGCAGATGATTTTTATTCTGGTAATGTACGCGTTACTTACGCTAGCCGCCATACTCTATGCCAAATATGAAAAAAAATAGTCTTATGTGACTTAAGTCATTTGTAAGTTTACGAACTGTTCGTTATTTTACGAAATAATAAATCCCGGGTAATGAAGGTAGAAATAGATATCATCACCGAAGAACAAAAAAAAATTGCCAAATATGCCAAAGCCCTGTGTCATCCTGTACGGGTACATATTATGGATATTTTGTCGGCTAGTGAACATTGTTACAGTGGCGATCTCCACGAGCTGGGGATAGCTAAATCTACCCTCTCACAACACCTGAAAACCCTAAGAGAGTCAGGACTGATACAAGGCCATTTTGAATTACCTAGAATAAAATATTGCCTGAATAAGCAAAATTGGCTAGAAGCTAAGCAACTCTTTAAGCAACATTTTAATTTATGAGAAAAAAATTTGATGAATTGTTCGTATTTCTACTAACTACGTACTAAAAAAAACATAAAACAATGTATTATATCATCTTTATCATCATCACCTTAGCCTCATTCCTATTCGCCATGTTAGGCCTCGGCGGTGGCATGGTCTATGTTCCGGTATTAAAATGGTTTGGCCTCAACGTAAAAGAAGTAGCCATTCCCCTGGGATTATTATTAAATGGATTAAATACCCTATTCGCCCTTATACCCTTTGCCCGGGCTAAGCTAGTAGACTGGAAAGGTGGTGCTGTAATGGCCACAATGGCCTTTATTGCTGCACCCCTGGGTGCCTATTCTACAAAATATGTAGATACCGAAAAGCTTATGATATTATTTGCTTTCATGGTGCTTATCGCGGCTATAAGGATGATTTTTATCGCTAAACAGCCGGAACCTGAAGTACAAATGACCTTAAAAAAACGAAGTGTCATAGGCTTTTTAACCGGAAGTTTTGCCGGATTCATTGGCGGTCTGCTTGGATTAGGCGGTGGTTTTATTATAGCCCCGGTCCTAATGTGGATGGGCTACAAATCTAAAGAAGCAGCGGCAACTACTGCTTTTGTAGTTACCTTCTCATCCTTCTCAGGCTATATGGGCCATGTATCTCAGGGTGGTATGAACTGGACACTTGCTGCCGTACTGATAGTTTCAGTAATTATCGGATCACAACTGGGTGGTCGTTTTATGGCCAAAAAAGCTAAATCGAAACAGATTAAACTTATCTATGGCATTGTCTTGACTGCTGTTGCCATTAAGCTCTTCTGGGGTGCATTTGTATGAAAACTAATACAATTATATTCCTTGCTATTTCAATGGTTCTAATTACTAATAGTACTCAGGCTCAGAACAAAAAAAATAATAACGAGATCAACTGGCAAGGTTATGCTCAGATTCGAGGAAGCTCAGACTTGGATTCTATTTATTATTTTTCACTAAACCGGCTTAAATTATGGGTTGCCGGAGAACATGATTTTGGCAACGGGCAGTTTATTTGGCATGCCAAAATAATATACTCAAGCAAACTGGGTAAATATCCGGCTTTGCTGGATGGTTACCTGGGTTATAAAATCAACAACTGGCAAGTACTAATCGGACAGCAAATTCCGGATTTTAGTTTACAGTGGTCGCAACCTGACTATCGTATTCCAGAAAACATAAGAAGCAAGACCGTAACTTCTCTGGCTCCGGCCTCATCATCATTTGCTCGCGATATTGGCGTACAAATTAAGTATTATTTCAAAAGCTCCAAAGGGCATCTGTCAATTGGTTTATTCAATGGTACCGGGGCTAATATTATTACCTTTTCCGGCAATCACTACCTTTTATCAAGCAGGTTAGTTTACAAAGTAATTGATAAACCATGGTATTTAAATCTCGGAACATCTTTTATGTATAGAAGTTTTGAAAATCAGACATTCATCCCTATTATACTCGACCGAGCAGAACTAACAGGGGATGATACCCGATATGCTCTTGAAGTCGAAACTGGTAATCAAAACTGGCTATTTCAAGCGGAGTATATCTCAGCCAACATAACTGAACAAAACACCTATGGCGTTTATCTGCACTGTCAAAGACTCCTTGTCAAAAAGCACCTTATCTTCATAAATCTCGAAGACTATCACAACGATTGGCAAGACAGCCATAGCCAATATTATACCCTGGGCTACTCCTATTATCTTGTGGGAGATATCGCAAAAATCACCATTGACAACCGTTTGGTATATAATCTTACGAACAGCCGGCTTAGTAATCTGCTGATTGTTCAATTTCAATATATGTTTAACAAATCATTTAAATCTAAGTATCATGATTAATCCACAAGACTGGCTGGAGTTCGGTCAAAAATTTCACGGACACAAATGTCCTGCCATGCCCATGGGCTTACGAGCCGGAGCTGCAGCACTTAATAAATTGGGAGCCAAACGTACTGGCGATAGTGCTATTTTAACCTACATCGACCTGGGCGACGACCATTGTGCCACTTGCTACGGTGATGGCGTTCAGGTAATAACCGGCAGTACCTTTGGCAAAGGCAATATTAAAAAAACAAGTAAAGGCAAATGGGCCATAACTGTAGTAGACAAAAAAACCGGTAAGGCTGTTAGGGTAACCCCAAGAGCGGAAGCCATGCTCAAAAATAAAGAGACCTCTTTCTTTAAAGATTATCGCGAAAAAGGCGTCCCCCCAACACAAGTGCCCGACGATGTAGTAGAGCCCCTGGTAAAAGGAGTAATGAGTGCCCCCGATGAGCAACTGCTTAAGATATCCGAAGTATTTGACTTTGATTTACCTAAAGAAAAACACAGCTTCGACAGCTTTGTTTGCGAAGAATGCGGTGAAATGACGGTGATGGAGTATGGCAGGGTTAAAGGAGATAAAAAAGTATGCATAGACTGCGCTAACAAATAGCGAAGCATGTTGGTTGAGTTAAGAAGATTAATAAAGTCTTCGTGAGTTTAGTTAACCGGGAGGTACAAAAAGCTTTGTTAGGTAAGGCTATACAATCTTTCGGTTAACTTTTATTATAAATCCAGCAAACTTCATTTCATGAATGCCTGCTTTATCTCACTAAATGGCTCATTCTCAATTCGATATTTTTGCCAGTCTCTATAATCGAAATGCCACCACTCATATTCATAAACCGTGAAGCCTTTAGCTTCCATTTTACTTCTCAATAAATCCCGCATTTCACGTTGCGCATCGGTACCGCCGTTATAATCAGGATAGGAACGCTCACTCATTTCATCATATACACCAGTCATAGGTATTTCTTCTCCTGTCACCAGATCGTACAGTGTTAAATCTATAGCACATCCTCTGTTATGCCTGGAGCCTTTCTTCGGATCGGCGACAAATTTTTTGTCCTCTTCGGGCGTAATATCCCAAAAGGTTTTTGTTACACTCCATGGCCGATAACCATCAAATATCATCAGGCCAAAGCCAAGTGGCTTAAGTTCACTATTAATTTTTACCAAAGCCTCTGCCGCAGGTCGCTGAAGAAAAGCCCTGGCTTCGGTATAAACAGGTCTTCCTACAAGGTTATTATCTGTGGCATATCTAATATCTAACTTAAAGGTTGGATCAAGCTTGATCAATTCTACCAGATCTGATTCTTTAAATTCGCCTTCCTCAATTGGCGGCCCTGATTGGCAACTTGCAAGGAAGAAAATAATTATTATGGCAGGCGCCAGTACTTGTTTTGTTATATTTCTAATGATAAGCATAGGTTATTACTTTTTGGGGTTATCAAGAATATTATATTTTGCTTTTCTCCTATTCCATCTTTCGTGTGCATAATGTTGCATATCGATAACCTTGTCGCTTTCATCAACAATTTCTAAGCCAAGCAAGGTTTCGATTATGTCTTCCATAGTTACAATACCAGCCATACCACCATATTCATCTACAATAAGCGCAATATGCTCCTTTTTATCGAGTAAAGTTTCCCATAAACTTAAAAGTGATTGAAATTCATGGACAACTACAATCTTTCGACAAATATCACGGAGCTGTAAATTAGTTTCGTCTTCAGCAAGTTTTTCAAAGACAGTCTGACGAAAAACATAGCCTGTAATATTTTCATTGCTTTTAGCATAAATAGGGATACGCGAATAATGGAGAAATTCCTTTTTAATCAGAAATTCTTCCAGAGACATCTTTTCATCTGCAACCGTAACCACAACCCTGGGAGTCATTATTTCTGTAACCTTTACAGTTTTAAGACGAACTATGTTTTGGATAATTTTATTCTCTTTTTCCTCAAAAAGTCCCTCCTCGGTACCAATTTTAGCCATGGCAGATATTTCCTCCCTGCTCACAGACATTTTGTTATTATCCTTTGAAAATAACTTTGTAATATAACCTGCCATTATTACCAAAGGATATGTGATAATTACCATTCCTTTAATAATTACTCCGGAGGTCAAGGCCAATTCCCGCCAGTAGCTGGCACCAATTGTCTTAGGAATGATTTCAGAGAATACTAGTATCAATAGCGTAAGGATTGCTGAGATAATACCAAAATATAATTCACCGTATATTTTTGTTGCCTGTGCACCCACACCGGCAGCACCGATAGTATGGGCAACTGTATTCAAAGACAGTATCGCTGATAATGGCCTTTCTATATTATTCTTTAATTTAATAAAGGCTGTTGCAGACTTATTCCCTTCTTCTTCCTTTACAATCAGGAAGGACATGGGTGTTGACAGCAAAACTGATTCCATTATGGAGCACAGGAATGAAACAAATAATGCAAGGAATAAATAAAATAATAAAAGGGTCATTATTGTAAGCTGTGATTAAAATCTGCCCTTATTAAAATGTAATTACCATTGGTAGCTAAGTTACTTAATGTTATTGATCTTATGAAACCTCTAATTACTCTGAGGGCATTTTATCTATATTTTTTTAAGTAGAATTTATTAAACCATTATTAAATTGGGCTGTTCCTATCGAGATTACAGCTCAAAAATTCTCTCTTTTAGAATTTAGCTCTCATGCTGCCTATATTTAATATGTCCAATAATTTATTGCTAAACTGCTTAAAATAGCATAATTTTAGTCAAATTCGGGGCTGTTTCATTTCCACTTTTTCGCGAAAAGCAATAGTTCTGACCAACTAACCACTAAAACCGCTATTATGAAAACAGCTAACCAACTATTAGTTCTAGTTGCAATTATTTCATTGTCAATTAGCAATTCTTCCTATGGCCAGGAAGATCGAGTAATAACACTTTACGTTAATACAGCAGAAATAACAAATCAAAACGAATATCAGGTTTCTTATTTTGAAGGACAAGAGCAAGGTACGGATACTCGAAACTTTACGATTTATGTGAGCCCGGGCGACAGGATTATCTGGCAAGGTGCCTCTTCTACCTCAGAAACAGATAGGGTAATTATTAAATCCATTAATTATGAAGGAGGTAAAAATGTATTCGATCAAAATGTATTAAAGAGCACAAATGAGTCTCCTAATATTGTTATTGGTACTGTTATAAATGGTTCGGAAGGATTTGAAGAAAAATACAAGATATCATTTACAGTTTATAATAACGGCACCAAGCGACAAGGAACTTTTCACATTGATCCAAAAATCAAAGTGAATCGATAATTTCATGTTACAAATTTTGTATTAAGCCTGATGGGAATCTCTAGTTCCATACAATTTCATGTTAATATTAAAGCCTATGTCCTTTTAGGCTTTTTTTATTTTCCCCACTCATTCGTTTACTGTCAGAGCCAAATACAATTTGACAGTCTCGAAATGATCTATACAACAGGCAATTATAGTAAGCAGGATCGGCTAAAAATCCTAATGGAATTAGCTACCAATACTGAAGACCCGCAAAAGATGTTAGACTTTAGTATAGTGTTAATTGAGACAGCACAAAAATTAGATTCATCAATGTACTTGTATAGTGGTTTTCTAAATAAAGGAAACGCCCTCAGGCTTAAAAGTGATCTTACACAAGCCCTTGAAAGCTATTTTGAGGCAGCAAAAATTGCCGGTATCGAAAAAGCAAATCGTGAAATAGGCTTGACAAATATTGCCATTGCTGATGTTTATTCTATAATGGGCAACCATGAGAACGCTGTTAGTTATTACCATAGTGCCATGGAAATCTTGAGAGAAATAAGTGATTTAAGAGGTTATGCCTCGGCACTTGAAAACCTTGGTGATGAGTATCTAACTGTTGACAAACCCGACTCGGCCTTAATAATCTTCAAGGAATCAGGAGAAATTTTCCGTGATTTAAATTATGAGCCAGGCATAGCTTATAATCTAGGCAATGTAGGTATTGCCTATGCCGAGCAAGGCAGAGATGATCTGGCAAAAGCGAATATGAACGAAGCAATTAAGATTCTCGAGAAATTGGAAGATTATTATCCCATATCTGTCTACCTGACTTATATGTCTGATATTTACTTAAAACAGAATGACTGGAATACCGCCCTGAGCTATGCTCACAATAGTCTGGATCTGGCAAAACGATATGCGCTTAAAGAACAGATCAGTGATTCATATCTTCAGATTTCAAAACTGCATGAGCAGGCCGGCAACCTGGCTGAATCACATAGGTATTATAAAGACCACATTGAATACAAGGATAGCGTCAGTAACATCTCATCTGTCCAGCAAATGGCTGACCTGCGTACGAATTTTGAAATTTCTCAGAAGCAGATGGAAGTGGATCTGCTCAACCAACAAAAGAGAAATCAGCAGATTATTGTTATTGCAACTGTTATTGCTTTGTTACTTATTTTTCTACTTGCCTTGGGGTTATACAGGCGCTACTATCATATTAAAGAGACCAATATTATTATCGAAGATGAAAAACAGCGATCTGATAACTTGCTGCTTAATATTTTGCCTGAAGGAACAGCCGTTGAGTTAAAAGAAAGCGGCAAAGTGCAAGCCAAAAAATTTGAATCTGTAACTGTATTATTTACCGATTTTAAAGAGTTTACTAATTATGCAGAATATTTAACACCAGAAAAATTGGTAGAGACTGTGGATTTTTATTTTTCCAAGTTTGATGAAATCATGGAAAAGTATGGATTAGAAAAAATCAAAACGGTTGGCGATGCCTACATGTGCGCCGGTGGCTTGCCCCTACCAACAAAAGATCATGCATATAAAATGGTGTTGGCTGCATTTGAAATCGCTGAATTTGTTAATGAAACAAAAAATAATGAGGCACTAAATCAAACTCACTTTGAGATTCGTATAGGAATAAATTCCGGGCCGGTAGTGGCCGGTGTTGTTGGCACTAAAAAATTCGCTTATGACATTTGGGGAGATACAGTTAATATAGCTTCCCGTATGGAATCCAATTCGGAATCGGGGAGAATCAATATTTCCGAAAACACCTATAAGCTCATTAAAGACAAGTTCGATTGTGAATATAGAGGCGAGATCGATGTTAAAAACAAAGGGTCAATGAAAATGTACTTTGTAAACAATCTTAAATCATAGATTATAGTATCTAAAATATATAAAGCGGGTAGGTTAATTTCAAAAACACTATTTGTGAGTGCATTTGCTCCAGGGAAAGGGGATCATCAAACGTATCAGTATTTACAATTAAGTAGGCCGCCCCAAAAGGTGGCTTAAACCGCCAGCCAAACAAGCCATAAAAATAAAACTTATCAGAAACCGAGTTCTTTTGTGAGAAAATACGAACCCAAAGGTCATTAGTGAAGAAATAATCTGCACCAAGTACATTTATAGTTGTGCTAACGTTTGTTGGATCAGGACTATAGGTTAAATTATTAAACTCATAAGTTATGGTTAGCTTTTTGAACACCTGAAATTTTGTATTTATCTGCCATAACTGAAAATTACGGTCGAAATTAATACCGGATCGATACGCTGCTTTTATATAGGTTGCTTCATCGGTATTATATCCTATATCAACCCTATAGAAATAATTGTAGTATTCCTTATCCAGTAATTTGTACTCATTATTATAATAACTATCCAGGCTGAATCGATTTTCGAGGTACATTCTGGCGCCATAGGTTAAGTACCAGCTTCTTAAAACACCCTGTTGGCTCCAAAAGATATTATTGGCGCCTCTTAAGTTAAGATATTTTATCTTTTTGTTAATCCAGAAACGATAGCTAATGTCACTGTCTATCTCATGCCTGTCATCATCTCTTACAAACCCTGTTTCATTAACATTATCTTTAAAATTACTTCCCGTATTAGAGTATCGTACATGGTAGTGATAGATGTTATTTTCTCTGGCAAAACGGACGTACCATGCCGAATGTGACCAGAAATCTCCCGGCATACTACTAACAAATTGGCCGGTCAGTTTCCATGTTTTTCCCAGGTTAAGCACATAGTCCATGCTTATCGACCTAACATTTACTGAATCTGAAATTTTGTCAGCATAAGTTAACCCCAGGATGGAAGAATTAAATATATCACGTTTAACCCTTACGGCATTAAACCAGGCATTGGGTTCACCATGCTCCAGATTCTCCTCAGTTCTGGCAAACAATCCATTGAATTGATATTTCCCGGCCTTGCCAATCACCTTACCCCCATACTGCATATCGCCAATACGCCGCGAATAGAAAGTGCTTATGCGGGTGCCAAACATTTCGTTGCCATCCTGAAAGAAAAGTCTTTTATCCGGGAATCGAAGTTCCCATGGTGTAAGATTAATTTGTTCTTTATCACCCTCTACTGTAGCAAAATCAGGGTTAATTGTAACGTTGGCAATAACGTTCGAGCTGTATTTATAAATCAAATCCACCCCGCCATCGCCCTTCACTTTATTATAAACCTCTGTAATATCACTATTTTCATAACGAACAGTTCCGTACGGGAATATGGTAAGGTTGTGTTTTTTCTTTCCTTCGGGTTGAATGCCGGCAAAGACACCCCCCTGCGAGACTCTATAACTCTCAGTTACAGGTATCCACCAACTTGTCTCCTGGTTGGCACGTATTACCCTGCCAAAATTTATACCCCATTCTGTCGATCTTGGTTTATACTGGATACTCTTGTACGGAATAACTACCTCTACAACCCAATAAGTATCAGTAACCGATGTTTTAGCCTGCCATTCTGCATCCCAAAGCAAGTCTACCTGCTTACCGTCATCAGTAACTTTAGCATCTGTTAGGGTGCCTAATGCATTTACCTGAAAGAGCAGTGATGTACGCTTATCATTATATGTATCCAGTAAGATTGAAATTATGTCATCACTGGCATCAAGCTGGTCTCTCCTTTGTATTCTAGCTGCTATCTGCTCGTTCTCGTTGATAAAGCATCTAAAAGACAAATAGAGATCCTCATTATACTGAGCAGCGCGAACAATGGTATTACGGGTAGATGCATTTCCTTTATCAGGTTCAATTTGGATAAAATTTCCTACCGAATCTGCTAAGAACCAATCTTTCTCCAATATACCATCGATTACTATCGGCTTATCTAATTTTACAACACTTAAATTATTCTGTGAATAGGAGAAGAAATACGAGAAGGATATTAGTGCTGTTAACGATAGATGTCTGGATAACTTCATCAGAAAAAATCAGCAATTATTAAGCTACTAATTGGTTACAGATATTTATATATAAAGCTAACTAACTCTTTCTCTTTGTCAAAGAAAGTTTATACAATCGGCAAGTACTTTATTTTGCGTATTAAGTTAGCTGTGTATTTTAAAAATTCTCTATCTCTGATTCCATAGCCATCAAGACCTCTTAACTTAATCCCATGTGGTTCATCTTTATTTATTTCTATCCAAAACAATGTATAACCATTTTTTCTAGTGAACCTTAGTTTATTTTCATTGTGAATTATTCTATATCTACTAAGTCCATCTATATCTGGAGAATCTCGAATCAACTTATAGTTTTCAAGAGTCAATAATTTTATGTTTTCTTTATACTCCTTTCTTTGTTTTCTCCCAGAAATCACAAGGTATGCGAAAATAATTATTACTATTAAAACTATGATTATAGCTAATTGCATAATGCCGGCTAATTACAGCATGTTTTCTCTAAGACAATTCTTAAACCAGAACTCTTCTCTGGCCACATCAGTATAAATATAACATATCTTTTAATTGCAAAAATTAGCTCAGATCAGGTATTAGCTATCTGCGGGATAAAAGCAAAGAATAAAAATCAGCAATTAGTTTCCTACTCTTTGAAATAGTGAATAAACATAAGGCCTAATATCACCTGAGGACATCCTGTAATCATAATCAAAGCTAGTAACTTGCTCGAATTCACTACCCAATTTTTCCTGAAGTAAGTCAGCACTATATCGGCGTACCGGTAGTCCACTACACTTATCGGCACTACTTAAGTTAAACTCGGCAAGGATTACATAGCCATATTTGTGTACCATATTTCTCAATAATCTGAAATATGACTGCTGGTCAGCCTCTTCAGTAAAAAAATGTAATACTGCACGGTCGACCCAAAGGTCTACAGGATCAATGTCATGAAGAATAGTTGAACTTGTTAGATCATCAACTATCCATTCAACCTTAGTTTGCAAATTCCCTATTCTGGCTTGTAGTTTTTCTAAAGCAACATCACTGATATCTGTTGCTAAAAGATTATTATAACCATGATCAAGAAGACAGTCTATAAGTGTGGTACTTCCAGCCCCAACATTAAGAATTCTACTATTTGGACCAACTCCTGCTTTTTGAATAAGACTCATTGTTGGTGATACATCCGCTTCATACCAGCCTAGTTTATTACTATCTACAGTGGAATAGGCTTCATTCCAATGTGATTTAAAATCTATTCTTTCAATTTCTATAGTTTTCTGCATAAATGGTTAGGTTTATATAGGTTAAGCAGATTTCATTATTACAATATCCTGGAGGCGCATGGCATTGAAGCCTGCTTCCCGAAGTTGCCTTACTACTTCATCTGCCAGGGTGCAAAGTTCTCCCCTGCAATAGGCGACAATTAGTTTATTCTTATCCAGGCGGTCTAAAGACTTGCCTATATGGTAGTGTGGTATATTTATCGCCCCTTGTCGGTGACCATAATTATACTCAACGTCAGAACGCACATCCAACAATATATAATCTTCTTTGGGTTCATCCTTAACTACTGCCTTGTCAGTACCATATTCTTTGCGGAATTCATCGATGGTAATTTTCAGATCTGTTATTTGACTATAGGCTGTTTTATGAAGAGCCGTAATAAGTTTTAGAACAGAAGCATCGGCCAACATGTAATTGATAGTATTGGCATTTCGCTTTGTTTTAACCAGGTTATACTGTTTTAATTTTTGCAAGTGTTTAGATGCATTGGCAATAGAAATGCGCGCTTCTTTAGCCAGTGCAATTACACTTTTAGGCCCATTCGCGAGTAATTCTAATAGTTCAAGGCGATGAGAATTGCCCATAGCCTTTGCTACAGAGGCAATCAAGTCATATCCTTTATCCTTAAAATCATTTTTCTTCATCTGCATACGCTTCAACCTCAGATAATTCAGCTTAAAATGCTAAATATCAAATATAACGAATCTATTCAACTATTCAATTGAATAGTTGAATAATAAGAAAAAACATGATTCAGGTGTCCTAATCAATGTTATTCATTGAAGACTAACATGCCAGATGTAGTATTCTGACAATAAGTGTCGAATATGCTTTATCCTTTTAAGCTGATAAAGCATCTTACCGGCAACCGGCAAGGTCTAAGAAAAGATATAGAATTTAGGCTTCTTTCTTACCCACCCACTTCTTAACGATGTCGCTCGGACAAGCATTCATCATTACCATAGGGCAAAAGTTTATAACTGAAGTAAATAGCATAATACTGCCTATCACCAATAATACAATACCAAAAGTACCGGTAACTACATTAGTGAAGTATAATGCAGCTATAATTATAGCAATTACAACTCTTGCTATTCTCTGGGGATTCCCTAATTTCGATTTCATGTAAATATTTTATAAGTATAAATGCGAAATTATCATATCACACCCAATTGAAACGTGATATAGGTCACGCGTGACCAAACAATCCATTATGTTACCTGCTAGATTGCCAAATTATTATTCCTTCACTAACAAAAAAGTCGTTCTGTGATCAACATCCTTGCCTGTTTATTCGTTTAATAAGATATTTGAACTAAAAAGAACATGATGAAGAATGTTGGATTTTTTATCCTATTGATAGGGTTAGTTCTATCGTCTTGCAAATCTGATGAAGATGTTAACCCAAATACAGCCGAGGTGGAGCTTCATTTCTTCCATTACGTTGATGGTGTCCCGGTTCAACTAGACCAGCTCATCTATGAAAATGCCCTCGATCAGCAGTTCAGTATTAAGACAATCAAGTACTTTATATCAGGTGTTAAGCTTTATAAAGACGACAATACTACAGTTGAACTTTCGGATATTCACTATGTTGATGTCCGTACACCTGCAACGTTAAGCCATATATATTCAGAGAAAATACTGTCCGGCAACTACACCGGCTTATCATTTGTTTACGGTCTTATTCCAAGCGAAAATATAACCGGCAGGTTTCCGGAATCTCCGGAAAGTCTGATGGAATGGCCGGTTCCGATGGGTGGAGGATACCATTATATGAAGTTGGAAGGCGAGTATAAAACACCCACTGAAGAAGATTTTTTTAATTTCCACTCTGGCATGCTGGCCGGCACAGCATATGAAATACATATAGATCTTAAGAATCAACCGTTTGAAGTGGTAGGATCAGATGTGAATATACTTTTAAACATGGAGATTCAAAACTGGTTTACTAACCCAACCGACTGGGATTTCGCGTATTGGGGCGGAGGAATTATGGGTAATCCTGATGCCCAGAAAACTGTGCAGGAAAATGGCGTAGATGTATTTAGTTTTTTGGTTGAAGAAAAAACACAGTGAGAAAAATATTGTCATTTTTAGTATTAAGCATACTACTACTCAGTGGGTGTACAAATAATGTTGAAAACCCAACATATGTACCTAGCCCGTATAATTTGCAGGTCCCACAGGGATTTCCTGAAATGACTATACCGGAAGACAATCCCCTTACTATTGAAGGTGTAGCTCTGGGCAGAAAGCTCTATTATGATAAAAAATTAGACAAAGATGGCGACCGTGCCTGTGCTACATGCCATCTGCAAAATAAATCCTTCACCTCGGATCCTGACGTATTACCTCATATTAACCTCGGCTGGAGCCATAATTATCTTTGGAATGGTGAAGTAAGTGGTACTGTAGAAGACATCATGCATTTTGAGGTAGTAGAGTTTTTCCAAACGGATGTCCATGTTCTTAATACTGACGAAGAGTATCCAACTCTATTTAATCAAGCTTTCGGTGTGGAAATAATAAGCACCAATGATGTAGTTAAGGCGCTGGCTCAGTTTTTCAGGATAATGAATTCCGGTAACTCTAAATTCGATAAGTTTTTACGTAATGAGGCAGAGTTTACTAATCAGGAGTACCTTGGCTATGAACTTTTTTATACTGAACGGGGCGATTGCTTTCATTGCCACGCTACAATGTTCATGACGGACAACCTCATGCATAATAATGCCCTTGATGCCAATCCTGATCCCGGATATTTTGCGGTTACCGGCGATAGCCTTGATTATGGAAAATTCAAGTCCTCCACCTTAAGGAATATAGAATTTACAGGACCTTATATGCATAATGGCAGCTATGCCACGCTGGAGGATGTAGTAGAATTTTATAGCTCCGGACTAAAAAAGTCACCTACAGTTGACCCGCTAATGAAAAATCTCAGCGCCGGTGGAGTGCAATTAAATGCAGAAGAAAAAGCTGCTTTGGTGGCCTTTCTAAAAACACTCTCTGATACTGACTTTCTTACCAACCCCGAACTTTCTGATCCGGGACTAAAGTAGACAGCAGACAACTCTCAGGGATCTTCTCATTCTTAACTGACAGCCATTCATAATAAAGGCTGTGCCTAACCAAAAATTAGGAGCTAGATTTAAGGCCTAAACCTTAATTTCTAATCCTTATGAAAATCACCAGTCTGTTTTTTCTCCTCGCAACATCACTTTTCATTAGTTGCAGTAGTCCTGATTACGACACTATCATTCGCAACGGCACCCTGTATGACGGCAGTGGCTCTGCTCCGATTATGGCAGATCTTGCTATTAATGCCGATACTATTGCATTTATAGGAGACCTGAGTGAAAAAACCGCTGCCCAGGAATTCGATGCCAAAGGACAAGCGGTTTCTCCCGGATTTATTAATATGCTCAGCTGGGCATCCACAAGTCTAATAGAAGACGGGCGTTCTCAAAGCGACATCCGTCAGGGCGTTACCCTTGAGGTTATGGGTGAAGGGACTTCAATGGGACCACTGAATGATAAATTGAAGGCTCGTATGGAAGAAGGTCAGAATGATATTAAATATGATGTTAATTGGACAACTTTGGGCGAATACCTTGAGATGTTAGAAGCTAAAGGTATAGCTACCAATATAGCCTCATTTATCGGCAACGCTACTGTGCGGGCAAATATACTTGGCTTTGATAGTCGTAAACCAACTGCGGAAGAACTTGAACAAATGAAGACACTGGTAAAAGAAGCAATGGAAGAAGGTGCCATGGGAATTTCATCTTCTTTAATTTATGTGCCCAGTATCTACTCTGATACAGAAGAGTTGATTGAGCTAGCCAAGGTTGTGGCTGAGTATGATGGCATGTATATATCACATATGCGAAGCGAGTCAACTACCCTCCTTGAAGCGGTAGAAGAATTAATTACTATTAGCCGTGAGGCAGGGCTTGCAGCTGAAATATATCACCTAAAAGCTTCAGAAACTGCAAATTGGGGCAAATTGGATTCTGTGATATCTATGGTTGAAGCGGCACAAAAAGAAGGGCTGCATATCACTGCCGACATGTACACCTATCCTGCCAGTTCAACCGGGCTGAATGTTGTCCTTCCACAATGGGCCAAAGACGGTGGTCATGATTCTACCATGGCCCGCTTTCAAAACCCCGAACTTAGAGCCAAAGCCATTGCCGAAGTAAGATTTACCTGCACTCCGGATAGCACAATTCTCGTTGGCTTTAAAAACCCTGATCTTAGGAAGTACACAGGCAAAAGTGTTGGTGAAATTGCTCGTGAAAGAGAAATAAGTCCACAGCAAGCTGTAATTGATCTTATCGAAGAAGATGATAGTCGTATCCAGGCTGTCTATTTCACGATGTCAGAGAATAATATAAAGAAGAAAGTTGCTATCCCATGGGTAAGTTTCTGCTCAGATGCTGGTTCATACACAAATGAAGGAGTATTCTTGAAGCGAAGCACCCACCCCAGAGCTTATGGCTCATTTATCAGGGTACTTGGCAAATTCTCGCGAGATGAAAATATAATCCCACTTGAAGAAGCTATTCGCAAGTTATCTCATCTGCCGGCAACTAACCTGAAAATCAAGAAACGCGGTCTGCTTGCTCCCGGTTATTATGCAGATGTAGTGGTATTCGACCCGGCCACGGTTAATGATAATGCTACTTTCGCCGAGCCACACCAATACGCAACAGGTGTTAACGAAGTTTGGGTTAATGGCATGCGTGTTCTTAAGAATGGTGAACATACCGGCGCTCATGCTGGCAGAGTTGTTAGGGGACCGGGATATAAAAATAAGTAATGCCTGCCCTGCGTGGCGGGGGTTAATGATTACTAGTTATTGAGCATTTCCATTACTTTCACAAAACGCGGATCATCACGGATAGGATCCAGTGTATTACTGAATTTAGCCCACATAATCCAATTGTCACGGATAAGGTATGCTTGTTCTACAAGTTCCAGTGCTTTATCATACTGCCCGAGTCCGGTATACATAATAGCCAATTGTGTTGGCGGAACAAAGCCATTTTTAGCATTTTTCAGCATATTTTCAAGCACAACATTAGCCTCCTTATCCATGCCCAACATGGCATAAGTATAGCCGGCAATAAAATTAGATTCTGATCCTACTCCCCTTATCATGAGTGCTTCATATGCAGCTTGGTAGTCTTTTTTCTGCAGATGAAGGGTAGCCAGCACCCATAAGGTCATGGGATGGTCAGGATTTACTTCCAGCTCAGCATTCAATACTTCTTCTGCTTCAGCAAATTTATTTTCAAATGTTAAATACAAAGGTTTGTATATCTGGTAAAAGGCATTTAATGGGTCGAGAACCATTGCCTTCTCATTCATAGTGTGAGCGAGATCATATTGCTCATACATCAACAGATCAACGGCATAAAATTGGTAGGCAAAATCATAATTTGGACTGATCTTAATCGATTTTTCTAAATATTGGATAGCTTCTCTAAATTTAAATTCCATAGAATACAAACCACCTAATAGTCCCTGAACTTCTCCTGAACCAGGCTTTAGACTCTCCGCTATCAGGGCGTATTTACGTATTAAAGGAATTGCCGCAGATGGTGATAAATAACCTCTATTGACATCAAAAAAATAAACTTCAGCAATACCAATATATGGGTCAGCATAGGTTGAATCCAGTTGGATAGCTGCATTAAAATATCTGATAATATCTTCTCTGTCTTGCAGGGTATTATCTCGCATAGCACTCAGACCCAAGGCATAATATTTATAAGCATCAATGTTTACCTCTTGCAAATCAGATCTGCCACCTTTTTCACTCATGACGGGAATGCTAAGTGATTTAAAAACCTCTCTTTCGATCGTGGCGGAGATACTCTTTACCTCGCTTAGGCTGGCAATAGGTGAAGCATAGCAAATGATTTCATTGGTCTCTCCGGCGATTAATTCAATTTTTACCAATAGCTTATCACCCTTAATAGAATAACTGCCATCCATAATCAAATCTGCGTTTAAAGCTTTCGATAACTGACTGATAGTCTTATCTGTTTCTTTGAACCTAAAAGATGACCTTGAACTAATTACTGATAACGTCGACAAATGACTGAATTGTTTAATTACATCGTCGGCCAGACCTTCACTTAAATAATCAAAATCCTTACTATTCGTTTCATTCTTAAATGGTAGAATAGCTATCGATTTATAATCCTCTATTGGGGCATTATAATAGGTGTCATACCATAAAAATGCTGCCGCTACAATTATTAATCCTGCTATTGCCATAAGGCTAAATCTTAAAATTGGCGCCTTTCTTCTTCTTATAAATTGTTGGTATTGATCACTATCATCTTCATCGGTAAGTAAGACCCTAAACAACTCAATTGTTCCTTCAACATTCTTTAGCTGTCTCCTGCCAATAGAAATGGCTACAAACTCTTTTTTATTACGGATGTTTTTCCAAACATCTTCAGAAATAAGCACCTCCCCGGGCCAAGCTTCGGAATCAATCCGCGCGGCGATATTAACCCCTTCACCATAAATATCATTTTCAGTAAAAATGACTTCTCCCTGATGGATACCAATATGCAGATCCAGACCTTCTTCATTACTAACTGCGGCAAGAATTTTTTTGGCACAATTAACAGCATCAGAAGGGCTGTCAAAACTAGTTAGCAAACCATCTCCCATCTCTTTTATTAAAGTGCCACTATGCTTTTTTAACAACTCTTGATGGATCTCAAGGTTTTTTTGAACAATTTGCAGGGTCCTGGCCTCATTCTTACCCATCATCCGGGTATAGCCACAAATATCTGAGAACATTATTGTTGCAAGCCTTCTTTGGCCTTCTTCTAAAGGGGGTAATTCGTTCTGGGAATGATCATCAAGATGAGTCATAATTTTCCATTCTGTGCCCAAAACATAACCTGGCTAAAGCGTGCTTTCCAGACTATTAAGTTAAGAAAAAATGCTGAAATTTCCACTTTCGCGGAGGCGAATCTAAGAACCGCTTATAATAAGTTCGTTTACATAAAAAATATTATACTTAATTTTAAAATCGAACCTAAACTAATAATCTTATGAAAAAGTCCATCTTACTCCTAATAGTTACTACTACGCTGTTCATTAGTTGTGGCGGTCCAGATTACGACCTAATTATTCGTAATGGCAAGGTCTACGATGGTAGTGGTGCTACGCCAATTGCTGCTGATGTCGCTATCAATGCTGATACAATTGCTTTTATTGGTGACTTAACTAGTAAAACTGGAATTGATGAAGTTGATGCAGATGGTATGGCTGTCTCTCCCGGGTTTATAAATATGCTAAGCTGGGCAACGGAAAGCCTTATTGCTGATGGTCGCTCCAATAGTGATATTCGCCAGGGTGTAACCTTAGAAGTGATGGGCGAAGGCTGGTCAATGGGGCCATTAAGTGACGAGATGAAGGAGTTATCAGTTGCCGACCAGGGTGACTTTAAATATGATATTAAGTGGACAACCTTAGGGGAATACTTACAATATCTAGAAGATAAAGGCATTTCAACCAATGTTGCCTCCTTCGTGGGTGCAACCACCTTAAGAATTCACGAAATTGGTTTCGAAGACAGAAAGCCGACAGCCGAAGAACTTGAAAGAATGAAGGCATTAGCTGCTATAGCTATGGAGGAAGGTGCCCTGGGCATCGGTTCATCACTTATTTATGCCCCGGCATTTTATGCCGGTACCGAAGAGCTCATCGAACTTTGTAAAGTAGCAACCAAATATGACGGTATGTATATCTCGCATATGCGCAGCGAAGGTGATTATTGGCTGGAAGCAATTGATGAGCTAATTCGTATTGCCAAGGAGGCTAATATTCCGGCAGAAATTTACCATTTAAAGGCTGGAGGAAAAGCCAATTGGGATAAACTTGATACTGTAATCGAAAAAATTGATTCTGCCCGTAATGCAGGATTAAAAATAACTACCGACATGTATAATTATGTTGCCGGCGCTACCGGACTTGATGCCTCGATGCCTCCCTGGGTACAGGAAGGTGGCTATGATGAGTGGGCCTTACGTTTACAGGATCCCGAAATCAGGAAAAAAGTGAAAGCTGAGATGATGGCCAAAGGAGATGGATGGGAAAATCTATATTTTGCTGCCGGTTCTCCTGACAAATTAATACTCAATGGCTTTAAAAATGATAGTCTAAAGTACCTTACCGGCAAGACATTAAAAGAAGTAGCTGAAATGCGCGGTACTGGATATGAAGAAACAGCCATGGACTTAGTATGGCAAGATGGCAGCCGCGTAGGCGCCATTTATTTTTTGATGTCAGAAGAGAATGTAAAGAAACAGATTGCTCTACCATATATGAGTTTTGGCTCAGATGCTGGCTCAATAGCACCGGAAGGATTGTTTCTAAAATACAACCCACATCCTCGTGCTTACGGAAACTTTGCCCGCCTGCTGGGTAAATATGTTCGCGATGAAAAAGTAATCCCTCTAGAAGATGCCATTAGAAAGCTAACATCTCAGCCTGCAACAAACCTTAAGATTAAGAAGAGAGGATTGCTTGCCCCTGGTTACTATGCTGATGTTGTGATATTCGACCCTGAAACTATCTCAGACCATGCTACTTTCGATGAGCCTCACCAATACTCCACAGGAGTGATTGATGTTTGGGTGAATGGTACCAGAGTTCTTGCTAATGGTGAGCATACCGGAGCCTCAGGTGGCAGGTTTGTTAAAGGACCGGGATATAAAATGGAATAAGCTCCAAAATTCAATAGACAAATCTCAAATCTGACTAGTGTTTTTTTGAATGATTGGTTTGGAGATTAGAATTTGTTATTTATTTGATATTTGGGTATTGTGATTTGGCTTTTCACCCTAAACTCTCCGGAGGATTCAAATCATTTAGCTCTCCCATTTGTTTTAGCAACTCAAAAGTTTTGTTGGCTTCTTCTTCATCAACCACGCTTATGGCTACGCCAACATGCACCATTACATAGTCGCCTTCATTGGCATCAGGTACCATAGAAAGGTTAATCTCCTTTTTCACTTCG
>Ga0164313_10000560_pt1 | contig 30548 bp, 20 predicted proteins | sample GuaBasSedimGuay4_FD_113735 | JGI IMG/M metagenome (GOLD analysis project Ga0164313, IMG submission 113735) | Subseafloor sediment microbial communities from Guaymas Basin, Gulf of California, Mexico - Guay4, Core 4569-4, 0-3 cm | ecosystem: Environmental > Aquatic > Marine > Hydrothermal vents... | reverse complement strand
TGTGGTGAGAAGGTAAGAAGGTCAGCGCTCGCTACGCTCGCTGTGAGAAGGCCCATCGCAACAGGGAACCAAGCGCCCTCACGCTGGAAGCGTGCCCACCTTCTCACTTTCTAACCTTCTAACCTTCTAACCTCCTAACCTCTAACCCGCCTCGCCGCTCATGTCGTCGACATCAGGATTTCACTCATCCGAGCCCGTCTAGGCTAGAATCCGAGTCACAACAAGGGGGGGAAATGGCTGATCAGGAGTTCAAGCCCTACGTGCCGGCCTCGTCATCCATGGCGGAGCTGACCTTCAAGGCGGTCTTTCTCGGTGTCATCATGGCGGTCGTCCTTGGCGCCGCCAACGCTTATCTCGGAATGAAGGTGGGGCTTACCGTAGCCGCCACCTTCCCGGCCGCCGTGGTCGCCATGGCGGCCCTTCGTGTTTTCAAGGGCAATATTCTCGAGGAGAACATCGCCCGGACCACGGCCTCGGTAGGTGAATCGCTGGTGGCCGGGGCCATCTTTACCATTCCGGCCTTCATGATCAGCGGCGCGTGGACCACGTTCAATCTCCGCGACGCGACCGCGATCATGCTCATCGGTGGGGTCCTCGGGGTGCTCTTTGTCATCATTCTGCGCCGCGCATTGGTGGTCGAAGCTGATCTTCCATTCCCCGAGAGCGTAGCCGCGTCGGAGATCGTCAAAGCGGGTCAGAAGGGTCAGACCGGCGCCGGTCTGGTCTTTGGCGCCATGGGGATCGCCGCCGCCTGGGAGCTCTTCAAGAACGAAGCCGGGATCCACTTCATCAAGGACAAAGCGCAGCATTTCGTCCAATTCGGCAAGTCCGCAATCGAGATCGTCGGCAACAAGATCGAATACGCCGGTGGAATGTTGCTCTCGACACCCGAGGCCTCACCCATGGTCATGGGGGTCGGCTTCATCGTGGGCTTGAGGATTTCCGCCATTCTCTTCGCCGGTGCCGTGGCCGGTTGGCTGGTATTCGTGCCTCTGGCGCTCTTTCTCAACCCGGGAGTTTCGGCCGGGGTCGCCGAGGACGGATTCATCGCCCTCGCGGTGGATGTCTGGTTCCGCCAGATCCGACCGCTGGCGGTTGGAACCATGATCGTCTCGGCGTTCTACACCCTCTACACCTTGCGCGAATCGCTCATCAGCGGAATCACCAAGGTCTACGCAGCCGTCAAAGGCGGAGATGCTGGCGCACCGGTTCTCGAACGTACCGAGCAGGACCTCAACCTCAAGTGGATCCTGGTCGCCATTGGTGTGATGGCCATCCCCATGTTCTTTCTTTATCGTTACTTCGCCGCGTCGACCCCGGGAGCGCTGGTGCTCACCGTGGTGATGTTGGTCCTCGGCATCCTCTTTGCCGCCGTTGCCGGCTATCTGGTCGGTCTTGTGGGCAATTCCAATAATCCGATCTCGGGACTGACGCTCTCGGCGCTGGTGATCTCGGCGGTGCTCATGGTCCTCATGGGCGTCACCGGGGTCCACGGGCTCGCCGCGGTACTCGGGGTCTCAGGCGTGGTCTGCTGTGCGGCCGGTGTCGCCGGCGACATGATGCAGGACTTCAAGGTCGGCCACATCCTCGGCGGAACGCCATGGAAGATGCAGGTCGGCGAGCTCATCGGAGTCGTTGCGGCGGCACTGACCATGCCGGTGCTGCTCATGGTCCTCGACCAGGCATACACAATTGGATCGGCAGAGCTCCCGGCACCCCAGGCCGGGCTCATGGCGCTCATGGGCAAGGGCATCGTCGGTGGCGAGATGGCCTGGCCGCTGGTCATCGTCGGGATGTTCCTCGGGGTCGCGCTCATTCTCATCAAGGCCCCCGCGCCCATGCTCATCGCGGTGGGAATGTACTTGCCCTTCCCGACCACTTCGGCGGTCTTCGCCGGTGGCGTTTTGCGCGCGATCATGGATTGGTTCCTCGGTCGTCGCGAGGCCTCGGACGAGGAGAAGATGAAGGCCGAGAACTCCGGCATTCTCGTCGCTTCGGGGCTGATCGCCGGTCAGAGTCTCATGGCCGTGCTGTTGGCCTTCATCGTGCTCTATGAGCAGGCCAAACTCGGCATGTCCGAGACCGAGCATCTGCTGCCCACCCTCGGCAACAGTTTCGGCGCCGGGTTGCTGGTCTACCCGCTTCTGTTGGTTCTCCTGGTGTGGTTGCCGCTCCATCGCTCGCGCACGTGACCGATCTCGTCGACGACGGAGTTCTGAACTGCGTTCCCCATCGGCTCGGGCCCTGGCAGGCCGATGGGGACGGGATGGTCGTGGTCGAGCGACCCAAACCGGAGACCCGGGGTCTCCGCGCCATCTTCGACAACCTGCGTTGGCTCATGTCCCACCCCAAGATCCGTCTCGATGATCTCGGGAGCTTTGTCTGGCATCGTCTCGATGGTGGTGCGACTCTCGCCGAGATTGCCGAGGCCACCAGTGAGGCCTTCCCCGATCGCGCAGAGGGGATGGACGAGCGCCTCGCGCTCTTTGCCACCGCGCTCCACCACCAGGGCCTCATCGAGCTGCGCATCCCCGACGCGTGAGAGCGTTCTGACTTCATCGAGCCGTCACGGCCCGGGATCGCGAATTCAACCGCAGAGACGCTGAGACGCAGAGGTAGCGCAGAGTTTTTCATGACCCGGGCTCCCTCCGATCCTCAACGCCACACAATGGTTGCGATGGCTCATTGGATTCTCCGCGTTAACTCAGCGTCTCGGCGTCTCTGCGGTTGAATTGTGAGTTCGGGATTGGATCGTCGATCCACGAAGTCCTCGGCCCTCAGGGTTTGTTCCACTCCTGATCTATTGGTGTGGGAAACGATGATTGATTGTGCTATCCTTATTGAAATGGCGTCTCAATCTTAAGATTCAACGGGCCGGAGAGCGACTGCTGAAACGACGAGCCCGGCGTTGAACCCTCGTGGGCGATTGATGGCGTCGCATTTATTAACGGAACGTACTAGGGGGGAATCATGAAAAGAACAATCTGGATCACGGCGATGGTTGCTATCGGGCTCGTGTCGGCCGGTTTTGCCAGCGCGGGTGAAGAGTCCACGATCGACGAACAGATGGCTGGACTCGTAAAGATGTGTGCCGACTCTGAGACGGCTCGCGTTGCGCGGCAGGCCGAGAAGCCGCTCTACTTCCGTCTCGGCGAGACCGACAAGATCTACGAGATGTCGGAAGAGTTCGTGCGTCTGCACAACATCAACCCGGATTTTCAACGGTTTATGGGCGATGTCGACAGTGAGAAGCTGACAAAGAACGTCGCCGACTTTGTCTCCACCGGAACCGGCGGACCCAAGGTCTACACCGGCAGGGACATGCCGTCGGCGCACGTACACTTGGAGCTCTCCCAAGCCGATTTTCTTTCCGCGGGCGGCGATATCTCAAAAGGGATGCAAAACATGGGCTATGGTGAAGATGAGATCCAGGAGTTCGTTTGCATACTCGTCTCCATGAAGGACATGGTGATTACCCGCTGACGAAAGGCTAATGGCTACCTGTGATGGTCTTTGCGTTCTTCGCGCCTTGGCGGTTCCCTACTCCTCCCGTCTGATCAGCTTGCCGAGTTCGGCGCCATCGGCCTTGAGCAGTTCGCCTACCCGGTCGCCGCCGATGCCGGCGACGATGATGTCGCCGACCTCGGTGCTGACGTCGTCGAAGATCCCGAGCTTGGCCATCCCCGCCGTCTGTTTGGTGTTGTCGTCGGTGGGCGTGACGTAGTGGATGGACTCGGCCTTGTAGCGGTGGATCAGGAAGAGATGGACGATGGTCATGAGCCGCTTCTTCCGGAGCGCCGTGTCGATGGTCTCCTGATCGCGGATCGACAGGATGCTCTTGCCCCGGCGATCGGTGATGGTGGCGAAGACCACCCGCGCGACCTGATCCCCAGCCGGGTTGACGATGCTCAGCCTGAGTAGCTCTGAGCCGGCCTTCTCGGGTCGAAGCTGGACCTCGAGCTCGTCCTTGATTCCGTGGTGCGACCGCCACAGATCGAGCCACTCCTCGAGCCGCCGCGGCGGGACCTCGGTCTCGACCATGTGCTGGACCTGGGTCGAACCCTTGCCCATGGCCTTGGTGGTGGCGGTGCGCCCGGACGAGGCCATGAGCGCGCCGTCGAGACGGGGTCCGCCCACCAGGGTCTGAGGTGTCTTGTAGGGCGACTCGACCAACCTCAGCTTGCGTTGCAGCTTGGCCAGGGCGAGCATCCCCTCCTGTTTGAGGGCGGTGGCAAAGTCATCCACGGCCATCCCGTCCACCTGGTGGCCGCCATAGGTGATGAAGTTGAAGACATAGCCGAGTTTGCCGAGCTCGACAGGGAAGGCGGTCATCTCCTCGTCGGTCATCCCAGTGGTGTCCCAGTTGAAGGACGGGGAGAGGTTGTAGGCGAGCATCTTGTCCGGGAAGCGGGCGTGGATCGCTTCTGCGAAGACCCGGGCGTCTTCCAGGTTCGCGGTCTTGGTCTCCATCCAGATGATGTCGCAGAAAGGCGCCACGGCGAGGGATTTGGCTATGGCATAGGGAATCCCGCCCTTGACGGGGTAGTAGCCTTCGGGAGTCCGGGCAAGTTCGGGGTCCCAGTCGACATCGATCCCGAGCTCGGTGGCCTTGTCACGGGCGGCTTGCCACGAAGTGGTCGCCGACCACTCGAGCCAGTCCTCGATAGTGAAGCCCAAGGTCTGACCCTGCTCGACGTAGAAGCCCATGGCGTCGGCAACCGCCTGAGAGAAGGTCTTGATCTTGGCCTCGGCCTCCCAGAGATCGGCAAAGCGATTGACCGCCTGGTCGAGGATGGTCTCCACGGGCATGGACCGGTCGGCGGCGTGGGCGTCGAGGAGGTCGCGCATATAGCCGAAGACCCCGATGTGGTCGAGCCACGCTTCTGCCCTGGCATAGGTGGAATCGGAGATCTCATAGAGCAGGTGGCCGTTGAGCTCTTCGATGCCCAGGTCGTAGAAACGCTTGAGAATGGCGAGGTAAGTGACCTTCCAGCTCGGCATCTCGGTGTTGGTGGCGCCGAGGACGAAGGGCTGGTCACGGCCATCGCCGCAGCCGTCGAGGAAGGTGGCGGCCTCGGCGTCGGTGCGGGCGACGATGATTCCCCCCACCCCCATGACATCGAGCTGGAAGCGGGCCGCGTTGAGCCTCTTGATTTGCTCGTCGAGCGGAACCAGGACCTTGCCGCCCTGGTGGCCGCACTTCTTGCAGCCGGGCTTCTGGTCTTCGATGTGGTAGCCGGGCACCCCGACCTCGACAAAGCGGCGGACGAGGTTGCGGACGTGGGCGTCGCCGCCGTGCCCGGTGTCGGCGTCGGCGATGATGAAGGGCCGGTAGTCCACCTTCGGCGTGGCTGCGCGCTGCCGGTCGGTCATCTTCGAACGCAGGTATTCCTGGTTCCGGTCGGCGGTCAGCAGCGCCCGGACGATGGGCGCCGCCTCGTCTGGGACCTGGCTCAGGGGGTAGCTCGCGAGATCGGCGCCCGGATCCTCGTTGATGGAGCCCTTGGCCGAAGTTGCCCAGCCACCGAGATAGATGCCTTCGATACCTACCCGTTTGATGGTCACCGCTTGACCCGGGGTGTACGGGCCAAAGGTGGTGATGCTCCTGCCTACGGCAAAGAGCTCGCGCAACCGGCTGAAGAAGTCGGACGCGGCGTTCCGGGCGACGGTGTAGTCCTGCGGGATGGTTCCCTGCTGCTGCGCGATCTGGCGTGGGCTGTAGAGCCGCGTGATCCCGGCGAAGCGTGGACCGTCCATGTGGGTTCTGCAAGTCTCGACTTTGGCCTCGAAGGCGGTGACCTCATCGTCAGCGGCGTCGACGGTGTCGAGATTCTCGGTGATGCGCTGACCGTTCCTGCTGAAGGCGTCCATGTAGAGATCGATCCTTTCTTTGGCGGTGTCCAGGTCGTGGTTGTTGAGGTTGATGTTGAGCAGGTCGATGTACCAGGGGATCTTGGTCTCCGACAGGACATAGGTCTCGACGATCTCCCTGGCAATGGGCAAAGTCGTCGGTTTGGAGTGATCCCAGACATCCCGGTCCTCAGCCGTTAGCAGCTTGTCGTACTCTTCGGTCAGGAGCCGAACAAACACGTCGCGGTTGAATGTGTCGCCCGCTGCGAGCCCGGTCTCCGGATCGTCTTCGGTGAGGGCCGCTCCCTTGTGCAGCCACTCCCAAAGGATCGACAGCCGGATCTCGCCGGTGGCCATGTCCTCCATGAGATAGAGGATGTCGTCGTTGCCGAAGAAATCCGCCGGCTTGAGCGCCGCTGCCTGCATCCCCTGACCGAACGCATTGCCGTACTGGAGCGCGACCGAGAGCAGGTTGCGGGCGCCTCGGATGGTGCGGGGCGCGTCCTCGAGCAGTATGAGCCCGGCGGCATCGGCATCGGTGTAGGTCAGGGGTGGAAACTCGCGTCCGAGCTGGTTCGGCTCCCCGTCCTTCTCCCACACCGGCCGGACGATGTGGACCATCTTCCAGTGTGCCACCCACTTGCCGCTGGCGCCCTCGTGTTGCTCGCGCTCGGCGCCGGCCACGGCTTTGTCCATGCTCGTCGCCACGCCTTCGGCCGAGCCCACTGGGATGTTGGGCTCCATTCCGCCCTGCCAGAGGGCGAAGTTCCCGTTCCGGTCGGGAGTATTGACGGCTCGGCGTACGCGATCCTCGTAGTTGCGCATGTAGCCGTAGGTCATGACGATGGACTCGATATTGGGGTTGATGAAGTCCAGATCCCAACCGTTGGCGTCGGCGACCGCGTTGATGTAGTCCCAGCGGCCGGTGTTGTAGCCGACGAAGTGACGGCCGAGCGCCGCCCGGATCTCCATGAGCTGGAAGGTGGCCTCGAGCTGTTCGACCAGGACGTAGACCTTGATGGTGCCGACCTCAAGACCCATGTGGTGTTCGAGGGCGGTGAGGATCTCGTTCCACAACGCCGCTTCATCGGCGGTCTGGATCTTGGGCAGATAGAGCACGATCGACGCGCCCTTTGCGAGGAGGTTGGGGCCGTTGTTGACCACGTAGAGGGCCGTGTCGACGATGGAGGCCGACATGGCGGTGCCGTCGATCGCGCGGATATGACGGTCGTCGAGGTGGAGGCCGCGAGCGCGGTAGAGGATGGTGGTGAAGCCCAGTTGTGAGCGCAAGTCATCAATGGTCGTTCGACCGAGGAATCCCTCCGCCCATGTGTTCATCTGGCCGGCCACCTTCTCGGCGACCTCGAGGAATATGGGATTGTCGGCAATGGCGAGCTTGAGATTGCGGATGTTGTCGAGCGACATGGTGGTGATCTGACCGAGGGCGTCCTCACCGTCGAACATCCAGCCGTCGGCGCCCGACAGCAGGGCGTAGGCGACATTGCGCAGACTCGACTCGAGCGGCGCATCGGGTTTGGCCGCCGGTCCGGTGCCCTGGATCCACTGGCGCTCCAGATCGTGCGGGATCTCGGGCCCCGAGAATTTGCCGGCCCGCGCATCGGCGACCTTGATGTGGGTCCGCGAGATGGTCGTCTCGGGATCGAGAAAGGCGATGGGTTTCCGCTCGGCGTACCGATTCGCCCGCCGCCGCGCCCGTTTGGCCATGAGGGCCTTCTGCTCGCGGTTGTAGATCGCCAATGCCTCGATGGCGGCCAAAGCCTCGGGTGTGTAGACATCAGCGTACTCGGTGAGGAGGTTGTCGCGAATTTGAAGACCTGTATTGGCCCGTTCGGCGGCTGAATCTCTCATGATCCCGACCTCTCTGCGTTGAATAGACTGTCTGTCTTGGGCGCCGGCGACGCCGATTCTACGGATGCGAATGGTTCCTAGAATTTCCGCACTGCGGCATTTATTCCGCAGTGTGGCAATAATGCCCGAAATCCCGATCAAAGACCAGGTTCAGATGGTGCTCGTCGCTCGTGGGATGACGATCAGCGCGATCAAACCGATGAAGAAGAAAAGGAGCCCCATGTCGAAGGACCGGGGATGGTAGCGCAGGTCGACGTCGGCGGTCCCGACGGGTACGACAAAGCCGACGAAAGTGCCATTCACTCGCTCCATGGAGGCGCGGGAGCCGTTGAGTCTGAGTCGCCACCCGGGGATGGCCGGCAAACTGGTGGCAATGAGGGTCGGCGCATTTCCGTTGGTGGTGAGGCGGAAGTGGCCGAAGCCATCATCATCGACGGTCGAGAGAGCGGCGTCGGGATTGAGTTGTTTCCGTCCCGCTTCCACTGAGTCGACAAGTACGGTGCGGCGGACGTTACCGATCTCGGCGAGATTCTCGACGAGGCCCGTATCCCCCCGCCCCAGGAGGAACTTGGGAACGAAGAACCTCGGGACCGACCGGGGGTTGAAAAAGAGCTCGCCGTCTGGACCCGAGTAGAGGTGCTCAAAGCGGGGTGGCAGGCGTCGGTCCGGGTCCGTGAGGACATAGCGGACGTTGAGGAAATCCAGAATCGGTTGGGGGAACTTGATGATGAGGCGGACGCTGGGCCACCGTGGGTGGCGTTTGGCGGTGATGTCGAGTACTTCGAGGTAGGCGGAAGAGGCCATGGGATCGACGCCCCGAATATCCTCCAGGCCGTAGTGGGTTGCCAGATCGGGCAGCAGAGTCCAATCGCGGCCGACAACGCGAAACGGACCGCTGGCGACTGCGTGTTTCCGGAGGGCCTCGATGATCGGGAGTTCCGGGGCGAAGAGGGACTCATTCCTCGGTGGGTGAAAGGCTGCATTGAGGGAGGCCAGTTCAAGAAATACAAAGGGGACGGCGACCGCGGCCACTGGCAGGTTTCTGAATCGGGTCGTCCAGTGAATGCCGATTGCCAGCCAGAGACCGAGCAATGCGAACGGACCGAGGTATGAAGTCGTTTCCTCCACACGTTGCTGCCCAATGGCGATCCAGCCGATCATGACGATTGTGCTGCTGAGGGCCAGCCAGGGCAGATCCTGTCGGTCAAGCCGATTCAAGAAACGCGCGGAAACGATGGCTGCAAGCAATATGGCGACGAATCGAAGTCGTGCGTTCGCGGTCAAAGAAAGCGGAGGAATGGTGTTGATGAAGTGCGCGATGGGCGTCCAGTCGAAGGCGATGATGAGACAGAACGTACATCCAGCCACGAGGATACGGTCCCGCCGCCCGGATCGTCGTGAAAAAATCGCGGCAAGGAGGAGAGCGATGGGAACCAGTCCCTGATAGAGAGAGGCCGTCTCCGCATAGTTCGATTTGGACAGCCACGTTCCCCGAGAAGGATGGCCGAAATGGTCGGGATCGAGGAACAACGCCGCGGCCCGAAACTCGAGCTTTGGTGTGTGTCCCGATCGGTCGATCCCGGTCTCTTCGGTTGCCCTGGCGCTTTCCGGGATGTGCTCGAGCATCGGTAGCCAGGCTGGTGATGACAGCAGCACACCAGTTGACACGGCGAGTGCGGCCCTCTTGATCAACATGCGCCAATCGCGGTGGTGCTGACGACGTGGTGCGATAGCCTCAAGAACCATCCAACCGAAGGCGACCATTGCGGCATGGAGCACACTTTCCGGATGACCGCTGACGAGCAGGCCGGCGGTGACAAGTGCCAGGAGGATCGTTGAGACGGAACTTGGTTGGTCCAACAACCGAGACACGGAGTAGAGCAAGGCCGGGAAAAGCGCGGTCACCGAGGAAAGTGGATAGTAAAGAAAGACGATTTGGAAGAGGCTGAGCGCAACGATCATCGAACCCAATACCGACACCGACCAACCGAGACCCTCGCGGCGGAGGAGCAGGCACCCAAAGAGCAGCCCGACATACAGCTTGAGGCCGGCCATGGCCAACATCTGCCGTGGCAAGGGGACATAGATCGTGCTGACGAAGAAGGGCGAAAATGGTGCTGCCTGGCCATAGCCGAGCAGAGGGTGACCGGAGAGCGAATGTCTATCCCAAAGAGGTGCCCGGCCAGCTCGGTAGGCGTTTTTGACTGCAGCGAGCCAGGGAAGGATCTGGCGTGCTGTTTCGCTGGTGTTGGCGTTGGCCACCGGAACATCGCCTGTCACGCCACGAATTGGGTAGCCTTTGGCGGCAGCGTCGAGGGGCAGGGGTGATTGGGCCGTGACGACCACCCGCCCGAGGAATACAAGAGTGAGTACCATCAGCAGGCTGGCCACCCGCCATGGGAGTGGATCGAGCCACCGTCGAACAACCACGACCAGCAGCCCGGCAGGAACGAAGATCCCGATCAGGCCGAGGACGATGTCAAGCATGATTTGGTGTTCAGGCCGCGCCGCGGGCGAAGAGAACAGCTGGGATAGTCTTGAGCAGAATCTTGGTGTCGAGCCAGAGCGACCACTGGTCGATATAGCGAAGATCCAGCGCGATCCAGTCATCGAAGTCGTCGAGTCCCGCGCGTCCCGAGACCTGCCAGAGTCCGGTGATCCCCGGTTTCATGGAGAGCCGCCGGCGTTGCCAGCGCTCGTAGCGTTCGACTTCATCCGGAATCGGGGGGCGAGGACCCACGAGGGACATCTCACCTTTGAGGACGTTGACCAACTGCGGGAGCTCATCGAGGGACCACCGTCGCAGCCAACGACCAATGGGGGTGACCCGTGGGTCGTGTTTGGCCTTGAATGCGGGCCCGTTGACCTCGTTGAGGTGGGCGACCTCGTCGAGCCGCTGATCGGCGCCGACATGCATGGTGCGGAACTTGTAGAGGTTGAAACGTCTGCCGTTGAGCCCGCAGCGTTTCTGGATGTAGAGCATGGGTCCCTTGGAACTCAGCCAAACCACCAGCCCGATGAGCAACAACAACGGCGAGAGCACCGTCAGCAGAATCGCCGAGAAGACAACATCCGACAGCCATTTGACAAAGAGCGGGAAGATAGCGCCCGGAGTGTTGGTGAAGGTCAGCAGCGGGATGCCCTCGAGCTCCTCGAGGATGACTCGAGCCTTCATATGCGGAAAATACAGGGCCACCCGCGCGCGAATGCCGAGTTCGGAGCACAGCAGAAAGCTCTCCTCGAACTCATCGAGCTGCCGGCGTGAGAGGACAAAAATCACCTCATCCACAACCAGCCGTTGGAGGATGCTGGGGAGATCGTCAGCTCGTCCGAGCACCGGCAGACCGTTGACGGTTTCGGGGAAGCTGCCGTTGGGGGCGACGAAGCCGAGCAGTTTGAGACCCCAGTGTGGATGCTCTTCGATGATCCGCGCCACCTCCTCAGAGCGTGGGTTGATCCCGACAAGCAGTAGGGTGCGGTAGTTGAATCCCCGGCGGCGGACGTGCCGGGCCGAAAGCCTGAGGGCGAGCTTCTCGCCAAGCAGCAGGACCAGGTTGATGCCGCCGAAGAGGATGAGAAACGGTCGGGATACGAACTCGAGACGAAGCAGCCACCCCGCCGCCGCCAGAGTCAGGACGCCGCCGCCAACCACCTGGAAAACGTGCCACGCCTCGAGCGCGAGAGCCACGGTGCGTCGTGAGGTGTAGGCCTCACGGGTGACCAGAAGGAAGGTCCAGATGGCGAGGACAAGGGGCAGGAGTCCAAGATAGCGCGAGAGGGGATAGAGCTCGGTGGGGAAGGTCTCGGGGAAGACCTGGGGCAGGACATGCGAACGGAGCCACCAGGCGAGAAAAAAGGCAACCGTCGTGAGGACCAGATCTGTGGTCCACACCCAGTAGGCAATCAGCTTGACCCGCTCCTTCAACATAGTGACTGCAGCACCCTTTCGTAGGCGTCGGCCACCGATGACCAGCGGTATCGTTCGGCCACTCTGTTCGCGCTCTGCTCACCGAGTATCGCGAGGCGGGACTCATCATCGAGCAGATCGCCGAGGGTTTTCTCAAGCGCCATCGGTCCTGAGAATCGAAAGCCGACACCAGCGCCGGAAGCAACTTCGCGGTTCTCCGGCGTGTCATAGTACAGCACCGGCCGGCCGGCGCCCATGGCCTCTACCAGCGCCGGGTGTGTGCCCCCGACCTCGGTGGCGTGGATGTAGGCTCGGCAGTTGAATAGCAACTCCCGATAGCCGTCGCCATAGACGGTCCCGGGGAGCACGACACGATCATCCGCAAGCTCATGGATCCTGCGGACGAGATCGTCGGCATAGGGCGCGCCACCCACCATCACCAGCCGGCGATTACCGGCCACCCGAGACCAGGCATCGAGCACCCGATCAGGGTTGTTCTCGGGTTCGAAGCGCGAGACATAGAGGACGTATCCGTTTTGTTCGAGCCCGAGTCGAGCGAGGGTTTCGGAAGTGGTTGGAGCTTCGAGATCGCCGCCATAGGCGATCATGGTCGAGCTCTGATGATAGAAACGACGGTAGTAGCGTTGGATGACCCGAGCATCGGTGATGAGTCGATTGGGCAACCAAGCCGAGAGTCTTTCGCCCAGACGGTAGTAGGCGCGCCCGGCGGCGCCCCACTTGCGTCGTTTGCGTTCGAGACCGTCGACGTTGATGGCCACCGGGATTCCGGTCCAGCGAAGAATGGGGATAAATGGGGCATTGGCCGCGTTGCAGATCAACACGGCGTCATAGCGTGCGAACACGGCGTGCAGGGCTGAAAGCAGCGTGTTGGTCACGGTTTCCAGGTGTTTGGTCCGAATGGAGGGCAGCACGACAAGGCGCATCCCGCGGAAGTTTCCCAGCGAAGGGTCGACAAAGCCGCGCCTGCCATAGACGGTGACATCGTGGCCGCGGTCGGCGAGCCTACGGCCGAGCTCTTCCGCGAGCGTCTCGAAACCTCCGTAGTTGGCCGGCACGCCGCGGGTGCCGAGGATCGCCAGCTTCACATCTCCTCCACGTTCAGTTCTTCCACCTGATGGCGTTTACGGAACCAGCGGCTGATGTGTCGTGATGAAACCCGTCCGCGTGACAGGACCCAGTGTCGCCGTGTCAGTGCGTCGTGGCGACCCCGCCAGACTTCGCCGAGGGCGGGCAGGGATGAGTGCTCGATGGTCAGACAAGCGCCGACGACCAGCAGGTCGCGGATCTTCCACCACGGAAAACAGCGCAGGTGCCACCCCATATCGGCGCAGTGGATCCGCAGGAGAAAACGGTTGCGGACCGACCATCGATTGACCGCCTCGTGTCCCCGTCGTCCTCGTTCAGGCTGGAACCCCCGACCGTGAGAGGCGATGGCGTCGGGTGCATAGAGACAACGCCATCCCCGCCACTGGAGGCGCCAGGCGAGTTCAGCGTCCTCGCGGTAGGCAAAAAAGCTCTCGGCGAGAACCTGGCCGTCGGGATAGGCCACATCCTCGAGGGCCGAACGGCGGTACAGGGTCGCCGCCCCGGTGCCGCCGAAGACCCACGCCGGGCGGCGGTAGCGACCGTCGTCGGGTTCGCCGGCGCCGCGGTCGAAGTGGCGGCCCGAGGAGGTGACCACCATACCGGCGGCGTCGAGGATGTCCCCGGATTCCAGCGACGGATCCACCGAGCGGATGAGCCTGCCGGTGATGGACCCGATCTCGGTCGACTCCGATCGCCGAGCGGCCGCTGCGACGAGTTCTGTAACGAAGTTCGGTCGGGGTGCACAATCCGGGTTCAGCAGGAGGACCCAGGGCGATGAAGTCTCCGCAAGTCCGTGGTTGACGGCGGCGGCAAAACCGGTGTTGGTGTCCAAGCGAATCAACCGGACTCCGGCGACGGATCGTGTTGCGGCAATCTCGGCCGAGTCGTCGGAGGACGCGTTGTCGATCACGACGATCTCATGGGGAGGGGGCTCGAGAGCGACCGCAGCATCAAGACACGCCGGCAGCGATTCTACGTGGTCGTGTGTGACCACGATGACGGCGTAGGCGGCGTTCTTGGGCATGGGGGTAGTGTACGCCGGTTCGGGTTGGTGCGTCCGCGCCCATGGATGGGCGATGGGAACGGACGCGGCCCGCGGTACACTGACGGCGATGTCACACAGTGATGAAAGGCGCCCTCGATCCGTAGGCACATCGAGAATGGTCGCCCTGTCATCTTCGGTCGCGTTCGCCGTTCTGTGCGCCACCCTGGCGTCAGTCGGTCGGATCCCGTGGGTCGAGGCCTGCTGGGCCGCGGCCTCGGTAGTGCTGGTCTATGTGCCAACCAGGTTATGGGCGCCTGTGGGATGGCGGCGGAGGGCCGCCGAAGCAACCCTCGCCCTGCCCGCCTGGGCGCTCGTCATGCTGGCCGATCCGATTCAGCGGCGGATGCTCCTACCGCCCTTGTTGGCGACGGCCGCGTCGGTGGCGGTCGTCGCGGCATGGCCAAAGGTGCCGCTCCGGCATCGAACGGCCCTGCTGGCTCTTCTCGGGCTGTCGATTCGTGCGGCGGTCGGGATGGGGCTGATCGGTTTTGAGCCGTGGCGGATTCTCGTAGCCGCGGTTGCCGGAGGTGTCGTTGCCTGGGCCGCGGGTCGACTCGGTGGGCTTGAAGCGGGTGTTGTTGCAGCCCTGCTCTCTGCGGCGATTCCTTTCCAGGCCGTTCCCATGTGGGCCGGTGGTGCGATTCTCATCGCACTCATGGGCGGGGCGCTCGGCGACCCGCTGGCCAGACGATCCATCGGAGTGGGAATCCTGCCGGGCCTCGCGGGCGCGGCGATGATCGGCCTGGCGGTGGCTCCCTGGGGAGGACTGGAGATCGGTCGCGTCTTCCCTGAGACGGGTCTGTGGATTCTGGTGGTGCTGGCTGTGGGTTCGGCAATTGCTCGCAAGCTTCCAGCCGGAGCCGCCGGAGCGTTGTGGATGATTGGATTCCTCACCCTGGGCGCGGCCCTCGATCCGACCCCTGAAAGACGGGGGTTCGTCCTTGGTGGTGAGTTTGCGGATGTTGATCTGCCGGCCGGTACGGGTGATCCCTATGTTCTGGACATCCGGATTGACGGGACCCTTCGACTCGAGCCGGGGACCGCGGTGGCGTGGTTTCGAGTCGGCGAGCAGACCCACATTCTGCGTTACCCGGCCCACGCGGTCTTCAGGATGGAAGAGGGTCCGCGACGCGAGGGGCGAATGTGGCGGCCGGAAGACGTCGGTCGCGATGCGCGTTGGCGAGGGTCTGTCCGAACAGTCTTTGATGTCCCCCTCGGTGTGGTGCCCCACCTCACCCGTCATCCGAACCTGATTGAAGGAGTCACCATAGCCCTTGAGACCGAGGGCGCCGCGCTCCCGAGCGCTCCACGCAGGATGGCCATGGGCTGGTGGTTAATGGCTGCTTCTGCCGTGGTTTTTCTCTTGCAGTTCGCATCCGGAACCTGGCGATCGACAATCGCAGTTGTGCCCTGGACGATCCTCGTTTTCGGGTCCCTCATCGTCCGGGCCTGGATCGAGCCGCTGCACCTCCTCGGCGAGCGTTTTGGCCCTGACCTCGCCCTCGCGGCCTTGTTGACGGCGTGGTTGCCGGCCGCCGTGGTGTGGTTGCGACACCGGCGGGTAGCGATCGCGGTCGGGGCGCTGTTGGTGCCGCTGGCGGCGGCGACCCCGTTCCTCACTCCGCCGCTCCACGGCGACGAACCCTTCCACCTGGCCCTGATGGAATCGGTGCTCGGCGACGGCGATCTGGATCTCGCCGACAACATTGATTTCGAGGCCCACCCCCAGGAAGCGAGTTTTGAGCAGGAGGGTGATCTCCTGCACTCGCCTGTACTCGGTTTCCTGCTTCTGCCCGGGTTCGCGATCGCGGGTCGGGTGGGTGCGCTGCTCCTTCTCGCGGTGGCGGGGACGGTGGCGGTGGCGCTGATCATCCGCAGGGCGCGACGTCTCGGGGTGCCGGATGCCAGGCTCCGATTCATGGTGGTGGTCCTTGCCGCGACGTACCCGGTGGCGGTGTTTTCCAGCCAGATCTGGGTCGAGATCATCGGTGTTCTGGCGGTGTCGGCCATCCTCGTGGCGACGGCGGGGGGCCGAGGTGGGCGCTGGGCGGCGGTGGCGTTGGCGCTTTTGGCGACTGCGGTCAAGACCCGTCTCGCTCTGCTGGTCTTTCCGGCAGCCCTTGCGGCGTGGTGGGGACGGCGGCGTGGCCGGCTCACCGGTCTTGTGGTGTTTGCCGGAGCCGCGGGAGCCTCGGCTGCCGTTGGTTGGCTGGCCATGGGTCACCCGTTCGGGATCTACCGACGACTCCACGACCTGTTGCCGTCGAACCCGACCCTTGCCGCGAAGGTCGTGGGCGGGCTGGCCTTCGACCCCGCCGGGGGGCTGCTCTTTGCCGCCCCGCTGTGGCTCGTGGCCATCGCCGGAATGATCGCCCTGTGGCGACGAGGCGGTCCGGGCGAAAGGATGCTCCTCGTCGGCTGTGGGCTGACGTTGACCGCTCTGTTGCACTCACAAGAGTGGTATGGCGGGGGATCACCACCGGCGCGGTATCTCGTCCCCATGCTTCCGGCAGTGGCGCTGGCCGGCGGTTTTCTGCTTCGCGAGCCGCGACGGTGGCGGCGCGCCGCCGAGATCCTGTTGTTGCCGTCGGTCGCCGTCTGGTGGGTGCTGGTGACTCGTCCGCACCACTCCATCAACCCCGGTGACGGCAGCTGGTGGGCAACCGATGCGCTGGCCAGGTCATATCTGGTGGACACAGCCTGGCTGACGCCCTCGTTCCTCGTGCCGCGGCCGGCGACCTGGATTGTTCCCCTGGTGGTCGTTCTTACCGCCGCGGTGGTTGTGCTTCTGGCAAAGTGGAGGCCGTCAATTGCTCGCCTCCTTGCGTCGGGCGCGATGGCCTTGTGGTTATTCAGCGCCGCCGGTTTGGTCGCAGCCATCGAACTGCGAACCGATCGGGTCGTCGAGGCCGAGGCGGCTCATGTCCGCCGTCATGGTGGCCAGCCGTTTCCCCGAGAGGGGACCTTCAGCCGATTCGCCCAGCGTCGAGGTTGGCAGCTTTTTGACGGTCAGAGCGTGACCGTGCCGCTCCGTCTTGCGGCCGACTCACGGGTCTTTGTCGAGGGTTGGCTCCTCGGTACAGCAAAACGGGGCGCCCGGATCGAGTTTCGTTGGAACGGCGGTGAATCGTTGGCTCTGCCGGTGTGGGGCGAGGGTGAGACCGGCCGGGTCGAGGTTCCGAGTGTGCCGGGGCCCGGTCGGCACCGTCTGTCGATCGCGGTGGTTGCGAGACCGCACGGAGCAATCGTCCTGGATCGGGTGAGGGTGGAGGAGCGCGATTGAAATACGACTGGATCTTCTTTGACGCCGATGGCACCCTCTTCGACTATGACGCCGCCGAGGCAGCGGCGCTCAGGGGCGCGTTCGAATGCTGCGACCTGCCGTTCGAGCCGGGGATCGGCGCCCGGTACAGCGAGATCAATGCCGCCATCTGGCGCGAGTTCGAGCTTGGAGAGGTCCATCAGAGCGAGCTCAAGACATTGCGTTTCGATCGGCTCTTCGAAGAGGTTAGTCTGCGCGGCGATGCGGCAGTCTTCAGCCGCCACTATCTCGAGATTCTGGGCCGGCAGACAACGCTGCTCGCGGGTGCCGAGGAGTTCCTTCGGTCGCTGCCCAAAGGTCTCCGCCTCCTGCTGATCACAAATGGGTTGGCCGAGGTTCAGGTTCCACGATTTGCCGCGTCCACCATCCACGACTGTTTTGCAGAGACCGTCATTTCCGGGGAGATCGGACTCGCCAAGCCCGATCCCGCCATCTTCGATTTTGCGTTTGAGCGCATCGGCGGGCCAGCAAGAGAACGGGTTCTCATGGTCGGTGACAACCTGGGCTCGGACATCCTCGGTGGGGTCAATTACGGGCTCGACACCTGCTGGTACAACCCCGAGGGTGCGGTCAACGGGCACGATGTCGAACCCACGTATGAGATCGAGGATCTGCAAGAGATCCTCGAGATCGTCGGGGTGGCGGAATGAGCCTGATCTCCAGGCGCTCAGGCGTCGCGATGGGAGCGGCGCCAGGCAGCCTCTCGCACGGAACACCGCCAGGCACCCGGCCTGCGTCTTGTCAACGAGACGCGGTCGGGAAACTCACGGGCGAGGGCCCCGGGGGAATCAAGCTCGGCGCCCCGAAGAACTTCTGCGGTCCCGTCGCCGTTGTCTCGACTGAAGAGGACGTCACAGAGGCCCGCGCCTCAGGAGAGCAAATGGTGCTGACAAAGACCCGAACCATCCAACCCAGCGTCGGCGAGGAGATCGCCAACAGCTTGACCCACGGCCTGGGAGCTGTGTTGGCCATCGGCGGTCTCGCCGTCTTGGTGATCCTGGCGGTACTCCACGGTGATGTCTGGCACGTGGTGTCCTGCAGCATCTATGGCGCGTCGATGGTGATCCTCTACACCGCTTCGACGCTCTATCACGCCGTCTCGCAACCGCGCGCCAAGGCCGCCCTTCAGGTCTTTGACCACGCGGCGATCTTCCTGCTCATCGCCGGGACGTACACCCCCTTCACCCTGGTCACTTTGCACGGCCCCTGGGGTTGGTCCATCTTCGGCGCGGTCTGGGGTCTGGCGATCGCGGGCATCGTTCTCGAGATCGCGTTTCCGCGCCGCTGGCCGGCGCTCTCTCTCGCTCTTTACGTCGCCATGGGATGGATCGTGGTTGTGGCGGTCAAGCCGCTGCTCTCCGCCATTCCGCCGGGCGGGCTTGTCCTGCTAGTGCTCGGCGGACTCGCCTACACCGCCGGCATCGGGTTCTACGCTGCGAAGAGACTCCCCTACGGCCATGCCATCTGGCACCTCTTCGTCCTCGCCGGGACCGTGCTCCACTTCTTCGCGGTTCTCTTCTACGTCGTACCGTAATCACGGATCCACGACATAGCCGAGGGCCTCGAGCTGGTCCTTGGTCTCGTCGTCCATTACCTGGTCTCCAGGAACAGGTTGCAGGGCGCTTTGGGTTTCCACCCAGGCCATGAGCCGTGTTCGGAGCCAGGCGATCTCGAGGTCTGCAGTTCCGGCGAGATTGTGTTGCTCGCCCGGGTCGTCGATCAGATCGAAGACATACTCCAGATTCCAGGACCGCCCTCGACCCTTGCCCTGACCGCGTCTGATCCCGTCATTGGGAACGGAGATGAGTTTCCACCGCTGGGATCGAGCCATGACCCCGCCCGCGAGCGCGGGAGCTGCTGCGAACGTCACCCGGTGGGCCGGCGTCGGGACCTGTCGGTGCAGGAGTCTCGGCCACAGCGAGGTACCGGTCGATCCACCAGGGCTTGATGAGGCCAGCTCAACCAGGGTGGCGTGGAGATCGAGGGTGTTTGTGAGGCTCGAGATCTTCTTCGGTGTGATTCGGGTCGGCCACCGGATGATCAGAGGAATGCGGAGCATCTCGTCATAGAGGGTGTAGCCGTGGAGAACCCCGCCGTGCTCGAAGAGTTCGTCCCCGTGGTCCGATGTGACGACCAGCAGGACTTCTGCGGGATCGAAATTGCGGTTGATGGTGTTGATGAGCTTCGCGAACTCCTCGTCGTTGTAGGCGACGGAGGCGGCGTAGAGGCTTCTGAGGCGATCCACATCCGCCGGATCGACATCGCGTTGGAGATCCCGAATCGCCACCAGGGTTCGGGTCCTGCCGTCGATGCTCGATGACCCGGAGGGGGCGATTCGATCTTCGACTTCCGGGGGAGGCGTGTAGGGGTTGTGCGGGTTCATTGTGTGGATGTAGATGAAGCCGCGCTCGTTGGATCCGAGATCTTCGATCCATCGGGAGGCGGCTTCGTGGAGGATTTCCGCGCTGTTGTTGACCGTCGGCGGGTGCTTGGGGTTGTGGCTTTCGCGGACCCTGAGCAGTTCAACCGATTCAAAGCCGACACCGAGGTCGAGTTCAGGCGAGAGGTGGGGGTTCCCGGTGATGGAAACGGTGCGGTAACCGGCCTGATGGAAGATCTCGGCCATGCGCGGGGGACCCGGGTGCGGGAGCTGGCGATCGTCGAGCATGACCAGACCGCTGAAGAGCGCCCGCGTGGATGGTGGGGTGTTGGGCGCCACGGCGAAGTGGTTGCCGAGGCTCACTCCTTCGGACGCGATTCCATCCAGGATGGGTGTCAGGTCTCGATGGGGGCCCAGGTGCCCGACGTGATCGGATCTCAACGCGTCCATCACGTAGAGCACGACCAGTCGAGGAGGTTCCTCGATCGGTGGGGGTCCGAGTGGGGTCTGTGGTATCTGCCGTCCGACGATTCGGGGATTGATCCAATGGCCGGAGGGCCCTCGACCCTGCGCTACCATCCTGATCAGAACCGGGCCTGGCTCGTTGACGAGAGGAACGCTGATCATCGTACGGCTGGTGGTGCTGGACTCGGTGGCCAGGGTCCACGTGAACACCTGCCGGAGACCACCGAGAGGGTCTTCCACCGTCACCGCAAACCTCTGCCCGCTTGCCGGCGATCCGGGCGGCTGAAACTCGACAACGAATCGATCTCCCACCTCGACCCAATGTCCGGCCTCGACGATCGACCATCCGTGCTGCTCGATCAGATTCTCGCTGATATCAACCTCTCCCGCCGGAAGGCTCGGTGAGATGGACAGGCTCCTGATGACCGGTTCTTCAGGTTTCGGGAATTCGAGGGTAACGGCGACTCGGCCCAAGGGGAGATTCTCGGGCAGCCCGACCTCGATACGTCCCGAGATTGGGAACCGACCGAGATCTCGTTGGCCGAGACGAGCCTGCACCCACGACTCTCGGTCGAGGGAATCGTCGTCAACATCGATGGTCAGTAATCGTGGCCGGCCGTCGAGGTTGACGAACTCGACGACGGACTCGGAGTCGTCGGGGACTAAGCGGCGGCCGTCCTCTCCTTTGACGAACCGCCAACCCCGGAGCAGCCGGTTCTGTTCCACCGAGTGAGGGTTCGACAGCAGACGTCCCTCGACCAACACGTCGGCACGATGATCGGGTCCGAAGAACGGTCGACTCGTTTCAATCTCCGACACGCATGCGGTGAGGAGGACAACGATCCAGGCAAGCGGACCGCTCACAACGAAGGACCGATGAAATCTCACCAGCCGAGTATGTCGAATCCGGCTGCGCTCGTCGAGACCGCAGAGTCCGTTCCCGGCTGTGTGATGGTTGCGATGGAATCTGCGCCGATCTGCGCGATATGAGGTTTCTCCTCGCAATGGTTTGCGATGATCCAGCATCTCGTATCTCGTATCTCGCATCTCGTATCTCGTATCTCGTATCTCGCATCTCGCATCTCGTGTCTCGCATCTCGCATCTCGTATCTCGCATCTCGCATCTCGTATCTCGCATCTCGCATCTCGTATCTCGCATCTCGTATCTCGTATCTCGTATCTCGTATCCGACCCTGATCATGTAAAATGATTCCCGTTCTCGATTACTTATGACAGCACCGCGCGTACGCCCCCGTTTCGAGCTCAAGCTCGCCGACGACCCCGATAGGGTCATGGAGAAGCTCCGCGCCAAACTCCCCGAGTGTCCCAATTGCACCGGGGTTTCGGTGGGTCGTCACGCCGAGCTATTCGTTCCCGAATCGGAGCAGCGGGTGTGGTCGCCCTGGCTCAGCGTCACCGCGGAGGAAGCCTCGGATGGAGGAGCCATGGTCCGTGGTCGTTTTGCGCCCCACCCGCATGTGTGGACGCTCTACATGTTCCTGTCCTTCGCGCTGGGCTTTGCCCTGCTTGTGGGCGTTACCTGGGGTTACGCCCAGTGGGCCATGGATGAGACCCCGTGGGCGCTGCTCAGTTTGCCGCTAGGGACTGTCCTCGGCGGTACCCTCTACCTCGTGAGCCTCACCGGACAGCGCCTCGGCCACGACCAGATCGAGCACCTCGAAGAGGCTCTGGTGGAGCTGATCGGGAGCAAGGGGAGTGGACAGTCGACAGTTGACTGACCGGCGGGGCCCGACGTCCGGGAACACCGGCCTTCTGGATCGTATTGTGGGGGCGGGCGTCCCGCCTGCCCATCAGTCTCGCAACGGTCTGATTCGCGCGTCCGAGAGACAGTGGGACGTGCCGGTGCGTGGGAGATGTTCCGCGTGACCTGGCTTCCAGGAGCCCCGGCCATCTGGTCCGTATTGTGGGGGCGGGCGTCCCGCCTGCCCATCAGTCTCGAACCGGTTTGGATCGCGTGTCCGAGAGACAGTGGGAGGCGCCGGTTTGTGGGGGATGTTCCGCGCTACTCGACTTCCCGGAGCCCCGGCCTTCTGGTCCGCCTGAGGCGGACCAGCGTCGCACCATCGGCGCGGTCGCGCGGGGGTTGCAGAAAGGACTGCGACCGCGCCGATGTCACGCCGACGGCCTCCCTCCGAACCGGAAGAGGTGCACTGGAACTCTTTACCGCGAGGGTTGCCCGGCAGCGCCATTGTGTGGATCGCGCCGCGGAGCCGGAAGGTCGCACCGGCACAATGGCGTGCCCGGCACGCCCCGTTGAGCGCCATATGCCCGCAGACTCAGAAGGGACCCCGGCACGCCCCGGTGTGGTGCCATATGCTCGCAGACCCGGGGGCGGCCACGGCACGCCCCGGTGAGCGGTGTTAGCCTCTCCTTACATCAGCCCACGGTCGCAGCAGCGAGTCTCCCCTGCGATGAAATTCAAAACTCATAATTGAGAATTCATAATTTTCATCGAGCAGCTCGCATGAGCTGCTCGATGTTGACTTCGTCCATCTGACCGGGTTGCAGATGCGCTTCGCCATAGTCGCGCCAGACACCGCTTTCCAGGAAGAGTTCGAAGAGATCGGGGCAGAGGTGGCCGTTGTCGCGCATGGAGGCCATGATCTTGAGCGCGGTCGAGATGGTCTTGGGCCGCATGTAGGGCCGGTCGGTGGCTGTGAGGGCCTCGAAGATGTCGGCTATGGCCATGATCCTCTCCGGGACCGAGAGATCGGCCTCACCCAACCGCCTGGGATACCCGGTGCCGTCAAGCTTCTCGTGGTGGTTCCCGGCCCAGTCGGTGACGCGTTTGAGTTCACGCGGGAAGGGCAGCCGGCCGAGCATGTTGATGGTTTGGATGATGTGGTCGTTGATCTTGAAGCGTTCCTCGGCGGTGAGGGTGCCGCGGGGGATACAGAGATTGGTGAGCTCGCCCTTGTTGTAAAGGTGCTCGGGGACATCCATGTCGAAACCGTGCGGGTTGTCGCCGAAGACCGGCCCGTCATCGGGTCGTTCGATGATGTGCTCGGGCTTGTCGGCGAGCAGCTCTTCGGTGACCGGGAGTTCGGCTTCTTCGGTTTGTTTCTTTCGCTCCAGCTCCTCGTGTGAGAGTCCCAGCCGGTCATCGAGGTTTCGTTGCCAAGTCTGCGAGGCGATTCCTGTGACCCGGCCGATGCGCTGATCGTCCATGAAGTGCTCGCCGAGATTGCACTCGGCGATGAAGGCCCAGTCTAAGCGGATCTGATCGAGGCGCTCGGTGAGGCGTTTGAGCCCGTGGGGATCCTCGGGCGACGCCTCAGCCCTCGTGCGCCAGTAGTCGATCTCGGCATCTCGCCACAGAATCTCGAATCGGGTGCGGATCTCGTGTATCCGGTCATTGAGGGTCTCGAGTTTGGTCGATTTGTCGACCACGTACTCCGGCGTCGTGACCTTTCCGCAGTCGTGGAGCCAGCTCGCGATGTGGAGCTCGTACCACTCGTCCTCGCTGAGTCGGAAGTCATCGAACGGGCCTTCGGTCGAGTCGTGAGCACGCTCGGCGAGCATCTTGGCGATTTCGGGGACCCGTTGGCAGTGGCCGTGGGTGTAGGGCGATTTCGCGTCGATGGCGCCCGCGACCACGTGGATGAAGGCCTCGAGGAGGTCCTTCTGCGCCTTGATCAGACGGCGTAGGTCCAGCGCAACGGCGGCATCGGATGAGAGGGCCTCGACAAAGGGCACGATCTCGGGGTCGAAGACACTGATGTCCCCTGATGCATCACGGGCGTTGACGAGCTGCATCAGGCCGACGAGGTCGCCCTTCTGGTCGGCCAGGGCCACGCTCATGACCGATCGGCACTCGTAGTCGTCGTGATCGAAGCGCTCGTGGATCCGTCGGAGATCAAAGCGAAAATCGTCGTCGATCTTGTTGATCCTGATCGTCTTCAACGCACGGGCGGTTTCGCTGTCGAGACCTTTCCGACCGGCGACATCAGCGTCGGCGTGAACCGGCACGGGGGGAAAGGGGGGTTTCACCCCGCTGGTTCCGCCGAAGTGAATTCCCGCCTGGGCGATCTCGAGGATCGCGACCTCGAGCTCGGTCTCGTCCTCGGTGAACATGAGAATCGCGCCGCCGTCGGCGTGGGCCACTTTGCATGCCTCGCGGAGGATCATCTCGAGCAGTCGCCGTTGGTCTTTCTCGGCGGAGAGCGCCCGCGAGATCTCGAAGAACTGTTGCAGCGAGTCCTTCATCACTCCCATGGTCTCGGCGAGTTCGGCAACCTCGGTGATCCGTGATGTTGCGGTGAAGGATCGACCGAGTTTGAATCGGCGGATGTTCCGTGCCTCGACGGCGAGGGCCCGCAACGATTTGGAGACATTGCGCGAGATCCACAGAATGAAGGCGATGGCGAGTCCGAGGAGAACACCGGACATGGCCAGACTGCGGTTGCGGATCCGGTAGACATCGGCCAATAGTTCCCGACGCGGGATCAGGGTCGAGAGAAGGACGATCTTTCCGGTCTGCGTCGGCAAGTGGGATGACGAGACCAACCATTGTTCGTCTTCCACTTCGAGTTCGAATTTTCTGCTCTCTCCGTCACCCTCGAGGTGCCGGGCGAGGGCCGCGTACACCGGATCATCGAGCTCCTCGAGACGCGGCATGTCCACCCCATCGGTGGTCGTCACCGGTTCGGTAAGCTCCGCCTCGGAGAGGGCAACGATCCTCCCCGTCCGATCGGTGAGGGCGATACGGGTGTTGAGTGTGGCCTTCTCACGCGCGAGGCCGGTCTCGAGATCCTTCAGGGTGATGTCGGCGCCGACCACCCCCCCGCCGTCAACCAGACGACGGGCAAAGGTGAGGCCAACCTCCCGGGTGGTGAAGAAGACATAGAAATCGGTTGAAATCTGCCCGTCGGTGGCCATGCCCCGCTCGTACCAATCGCGACTGCGGGGGTCGAAGTCGGGTGATTCGAGGGGCCGCCGATCGAGTTCCACAAGCTCTTCGTCATAGAAGATCAATGCACTTCGGCTGGACCCGTCGGTCTCGTGATCGATGGACTGCACTGCGTAGACGCTGCCCGGTGGAGCCTCGAGCGACGCGCCCACCTCTCCCCGGCGCGCGAGTGAGCGCACGAGGAAGAAGTCCCCGTCCGAAGATCCGACGTAGAAGGACGAAATTGAAGGGTTGAGTCTGAGGGCCTCGCTCACCGGTGGCAGGGCCGAGATCCGCTGGTCGAAGGTGTCGCCGGACCAGATTGCGCTTTTTGACATGATGTCCACGAGGTTCTGGGCCGGCTGATAGAGCCCCCTGATCTCTCCCTGGAGCTGACGGCTGATCCGATCCATGAGGTCGTGCGCACCGACGAGCTCCATCCGCCGACCCTCGAAATAGCCATAGGCGATAACGGCGACCCCGAAGAGAACAAACGCGGTGACAAAGAACGCCGCCAATGTGATGTGAAGAGGGTATCGAGCGGAGCGTTTCTCCGCCGAGGGTTCGAGTTCGTTGGTCGATCGCGTCATGACTATGATCATAGAGGATCATCGGTATGATGAGCGATGGAGGTCGCGATGCTGACTCATCGATGGAAGGTTGTGCTCTACGCTCTGGTGCTCTTGGCTGTAGTACAACCGGCATTCGCCCAGGAAAAGATCTCGCAGAATCGCCTCGATCCAAGGTTCGAGGACACGCCCATGATCACCGATTCGTTCGACTTCAGCCTCGGTGGATTTCTGGTTGATCTCAACACCACGGCCGCCATCGGAGGCACGGGCGGCCTCGGCAGCGTCCTCCGCCTCGAGGATATCCTCGGGCTGGACGAGAGTCAGAAGCTCCTTCGCCTCGGCTTCCGCTGGGATTTCGCCCGCAAGCACTCCATCGGTGTGACGTGGTTCAGTATCTCGAGAGCTTCGAGCGGGCTTTTTGATGAATCGGTGGACTTTCTCGATCTGAGATTCGTCGGGTTTTTCGAGTCAATATTCGATGTCGACTACTACGGTCTCGAGTATCGCTACTCGCTGATCAACAACAACCGTGTCAATGCCGGATTCTCGGTTGGTGTCTCCACCTTCGACTTCTCGGTCGGGATCGAGGGCGATGCCTACCTGATCGCCGAGATCCCGTCGAATCCCATCGTCGAGTACCACGCGGCCACTGCCGACATCATCGCCCCGGTGCCGTCCATCGGGATGTTCATCGAATACGCCGTGACTCGAAGGCTCATCTTGAGCAGCCAACTCCAGTACGTCGATCTCAGCATCAGCGGCTACGATGGTCGTTACATGGATATCCAGTTCACCGCCGACTGGTTTTTCACCCGCCACTTCGGGATCGGGGGCGGGATCGCCTCGACGGACATCTCGGTGACCTATACCGGCGACGATCCCTATCGCATCGACTTCCGATACAGCGGAATCCTCTTTCACGTGCGCGGGAGCTTCTAGCTCGCGCCGATTCTGTCATCGGGAGCGGGCGTCCCACCCGTTTTTGGTGCGATGGGTGCTTCTCCTCATCAGTAATTCTGAAGCCCGACTTCGCGAGAGCGAAGCCGGGCTTCAGAATTACTTCCAGTGCGACTTCACGAACTCCTCGGTTTCGGGCAATCCGCCTTGGAGGATCAGATACCCGTTATGGGGCTCGCGCTCGGTCATCTCGTGTGATACGACTTCCCGCATCATCTCCATGACACGGTCGTGGTCGTCGGTGTGACCGAGGACCCAGCCGAGTTTCATGAGTGCGGTCTCCGGGAGCATGTTGTCCAGCGGCACCACACCGATGTCCATGAGATCGCGGCCGGTCTCGTAGACATACATTTGAGCGAATCCCCACAGCGTCTGGACCGTCATGACAATGTGCACCCCGGCGGCGACCGCGCGCTCGAGAGCGGGATAGATCGGGCTGTTGACGTGGCCGAGACCGGTGCCGGCGATGACGATGCCCTTGTAGCCCTTTTCGACCAGCGCATCCACCAGATCGGGCTTCATCCCAGGATAGTAGTAGAGGATGGTGACCCGGTCGTCGTAGGCGGTGTCGATCTTGATGCTTCGCGACGGGTCGCGCCGGCGGAAGTCGTCGGACAGGGGCGTGAAGGAGTCTCGGCTGACGATGCTCAGGGGGATGTCGCCGACGGTGCGGAAGGTGCTGCGATAGGACGAGTGCATCTTGCGGCAGCGGGTTCCCCGGTGGAGCAGGCCGTAGCGGTCCGAGGTCGGGCCGAACATGCAGATCTGGACCTCGGCGATCTCGCCGTAGGCGGCTGTCCGTACCGCGTGGATGAGGTTCAAGGCGGCGTCGGAGGACGGGCGGTCGGATGAGCGCTGGCTGCCGACGATGACGATGGGCACCGGTGAGTCCTGGACCATGAAGCTCAGCACCGCGGCGGTGTGGCCCATGGTGTCGGTGCCGTGGCCGATGACGATGCCGTCGGCGCCGGCCTCGACCTCACGCCCGATGTTCTCGGCGAGCTCTCGATACTGGGGCCAACTCATGTTCTCGGAGAAGACACCGAAGATCTTCTTTGTCGTGAGATTGCAGATGTCGGCGAGCTCGGGGACCGCACCGTAGAGCTCACCGGGGGTGAATGCCGGGATCACCGCTCCGGTGCGGTAGTCGAGCCGCGACGCGATGGTGCCGCCGGTTCCGAGAAGCGTGACACCGGGCAGGTCCGGACTCACCGGGAACTCCTGTTCGGGGATCTTGTAGTGGGCTTCCTTGTAACCCAGCTCCTCCATGGTCACGACCCGGTCAATGTGGACGCCGACGTTGTAACCGGTCTTGAGTTTGAGCACGATGTGGAGGTCGTCGAAGTTTCCCGAGCGGGGCAGCACCACGCCCTCGAAGACGCTGCCGGCGGTATTGACCAGCCGGACATCGGACCACACCCGCATCCCGAGCTCTTCCAACTTCGCTCGGGCGCGGCCGCGATAGCCCTTGAGCGGATCAACCGTGTCAGTCATTCTTCGCTCCCATCTCGGTGCGGATCGCATCCTCGACATCGATTGCAGGAACTCGGCCGCGGAGCTCATCCATGGCGGTCCCGAGCAGGAATCGGACCCTCTGACCGTCGCTCCCATCGGGGTGGTCGAGCGTCGACTCGGCGACCCACGCGGAGATTCGATCCCGCCAGTTGTCCGGTCGCTTTCCGAGCCCGGAGTTCGTTACATAGACCTCGACGCCGTTCGCGGGATTCTCCGCCATCCACCTCACGAGCTCGTCGTCGGCCTCCCAGAGGACCGGGTCGCGCTCCGCGAGGGCGAAGAGATCGATCCAGCCGAAGGCGTCGATGGCGTCCACCGCGACACCGGAGCGTCGCAGTCCTTTGATCCGTTCACCGAAAAAGAAGCATGCGCGCTTCGGATCTGCCGAGGCGGACTTCACAACAGCATCCACGAGCTGTGCCCCGCCTCTACGAATGAGGTAGTGGATGACCGGTTGCGGGACACCCGCTGCGGCATAGCGCTCCTCCCGCACCCAGGGGGGCTCCGGAAGCGGAGCCTGGAGTCGTTCGACCCGTTCGCGGGTGACCCGTTGTGGAGGGCTGTCGGTGTCGGGGTACATGCGGTCTGGGCCGGGCAGGATCCGCTCGAAGTCGGTGGCGCCATCCTCAAGGGGCTGGCGGGTCTCGTTGGGGATTCCGTCGGTTGCGTCGACATAGCGCAGCCGGATCTCCTCGGCAGCGGTCACGGTGTCCTCTTCGGCGCCCCAGACGACGACGAGTGCGTCGGTGTCGTGGCACCCGAGTTCGGAGCGCAGGCGATCGAGGTCGGGCGCCGCAGCTTCCGGCCAATCCTCCGAGTGGAGGAGGATGGGTTGCTGGTCGAGACCGGCAATGACCCGCACGCGGCCTCTGAGTTCATCGGCGAAGGTCTTGCCGGGTTGGGTCGGCCACGCAAGGGTGCCGGCGAGTCCCTCGAGTTTGACCGCGCGGACGCAGAAGGCTCCGGTGCCGCACTCAAAACCGGGACGGCGGTCGTCGCCGGCGAGGAAGAGCTCCCAGGTAGCGCGGTTGAGGACCTTGGCTTGCGATCCGGCCACCAGCTCGGTCACGTCGCGATGCTCGACTCGAGTGTCTTCGGCGGTGGTGAATCCACGTTGGTGCAGCTCGTCTCGAAGCTCGAGCAGGTTGACCTGCCTGACGGCCTCGCCGTGCACCAGCCGCGGCGCCCACCCGGCCTTGGGGACGCCCTTGATCTCCACCCGGCGGCCGCCGCGCACCGAAACATTGACATCCTGACGGCTCGCGCCCATCCCGACCCGGACATGGCCGGTGGAACGGCAGACCCGACCGACGAGAAGAATGGCCTCTTCGACCTCTTCGGGAGTTCTCAGATTGGGACCGGTGACGGTCTCGATGAGCGGCATCCCGAGGCGGTCGGTGCGCCAGACGATGAGATGGCCGCGGTCCGAGACCTCGCGGCAGGAGTCCTCCTCGACGCTGACCTGTGTGATCGAGATCTCGCGGCCCCGAAACGGCAGCTTGCCCTCGACCCCAACGATGGCAGTGCGCTGGAAGCCAGTTGGGATCGACCCGTCGAGGTACTGCTTGCGCGCGATGTGGACCTCGTCGACGATGTCGCAGCCGAGCATCAGACACTGCTCGATGGCGACATCCAACGACTGCTGATTGACGAGGAACGGCGGCGTGTCATCCATCTCGTAGGTGCAGGTGTTGGACCGGTGGAGCAGATAGATGATGTTCTTCTTTGTTTTGAACTCCATCAGCGCCGTGCCGTCGTACTCGCCGAGCTCCGACAGGGTCGGCCGCATGTGGCGCAGTATCGATCCATCGTGCTCGGTGGTGTAGAGCCCCGCCGGACAGTGACAGAACATCTTCTTTTCGGTGAGCAGCTGTTGGTGGACCTCGAGGCCGACCCTCAGGCCGACCTCGGCGTAGTCGATGGTGTCGTGCAAGATCCCTCCCGCGCCGAGTCGGCCGATGATAGCAGGAGAGTGAGGTCGCGAGCATCGGGTTGCCGGAGGGGGAGGCAAATCCCTGTAGGCGTGGCCTTCAGGCCGCGCGACCAAGGCGTTGAAAGTGCTTGAAGACAGCGGTCGAGTGAGTGGGTAGTGGAATCAAAGTGAACGCCGGCCTTCCATCGCAAACCGCAGATCACGCAGATCGGACATCGCAAACCACAGATCATAGAGATGAACACAGATCCCATCGCAGAGAGCAGGTTGCCCGCAGATCACGCAGATGACGCAGATCGGTACGGATGAGGCACCCACGTACCACTTTTCCAATAACTGGGTCGGATCCCTTTTCCCCGAAAGTGTGGGGGCATCACGAACGCACGAATTCGAGCAGAGGCCCGATATCGTGTTCATCGGCTGCTTGCAGGGCGGCAATATAGCGTTCTCGGGTTTCTCCGACATCAACCAGGTTCTTTCCGCCCCAGCTAAATCGCTCATGGCCCATTGATTTGAGAAGGAGATCGGCGGCGAGGCGCGCATGCCGACCGTTGCCATTCGGATAGCAATGTATCGACACTATCCTGTGATGAAAGCGCAGAGCGATTTCATCGGGTTCATAGATCCCGTTCTCTATCCAGTAGCGGCAATCATCGAGAAGCTGTCGTAATTCCGCAGGAATTCGATAAGCATCAACGCCGATATTCTTGCCAGAAG
>Ga0164313_10000559_pt1 | contig 30563 bp, 22 predicted proteins | sample GuaBasSedimGuay4_FD_113735 | JGI IMG/M metagenome (GOLD analysis project Ga0164313, IMG submission 113735) | Subseafloor sediment microbial communities from Guaymas Basin, Gulf of California, Mexico - Guay4, Core 4569-4, 0-3 cm | ecosystem: Environmental > Aquatic > Marine > Hydrothermal vents... | reverse complement strand
TCGCGGCCGTCGCGCACGATGCGCACCTGCCGCGACTTGATCAGCTCCAGCAGCGAGAGGAAGAAGCCGAAGACCGAGCCCGGCTGCTTGCCGTGGTGCACGACCAGGTCGCGCAGGGTCCAGCGGTTGCGGGACGACAGGGCCGTGAGCGTCTCGTGCAGGAAGGCGCGCAGGGGCTTCTCGTTGCGCATGGTGTCGAAGCGCCGCTCCAGCCCGATCTCCTCCATCAGACGCACGTAGCTGCCCACCAGGTCCCACAGATCGATCTCGACCAGCTCGTTCTCTTCGTCGGGCGGCAGCTCCTTCATGCCGCGCGGCGTGCGCTGGCTGCGCTCCACAGCGCGCCGGCCCAGCTCCATGGAGAGCGTCTTGAACTTGCGGTACTCCAGCAGCTGCTGGATCAGCTCGTCGCCAGGGTCGAGCTCCTCCTCCAGATCGATCTCCTCCTCGCGCGGCAGCAGCGCGCGGCTCTTGATCAAGATCAGGGTGGCGGCCAGCACCAGGAACTCGCCGGCCACGTTGATGTCCACGGCCTTCATGGCCGCCAGCGTGGCCAGGTACTGATCGCACAGGCGCGAGAGATCGACCTCCGTGATCTCCAGTTCTTGCTCGCGGATCAGGTGCAGCAGCAGGTCGAGCGGGCCGCGGAAGTTGTCGAGCTCGAAAACCTGGTCGGTCATGGGATGTCGGCCGCGGGGCAATGAGGGCGGGGCGCGTGGTCAGGCCAGGGGCCGCTGGGCGATGAGCCAGTCGGCAGCCAGGCCCAGCTGCTCGATCATGGGCAACAGCACCATCTGTACATATTGGAATCCGTCGAGCAGGAAGAAGAAACCCAGGACCAGCATCAGGCCCACGCGGTCCAGGCGGTACCAGGAGACGGCCAGGCGCGAGGGCAGCAGCCAGCCCACCACCCGCGAGCCATCCAGCGGCGGCAGGGGCATGAGGTTGAAGACGGCCAGCAGCAGGTTCAGCAGCACGCCCATGGCCACCACCGCCTCGGCCGTGGAGGCCGGCATACCCCCTCGCAGCATGGAATCGACCGTGCGCAGCATGGACGGCTCGTAGACCAGATCGGCGCCGTAGGGGTTGCGGATGACGGCGCCCTCGAAGACGCCGCCCCAGGCGCAGGCCACGTAGAGCAGGGTGAAGAGCGCCGCCAGCACCAGGTTGCTGCCGGGCCCGGCCAGGGCCACCAGCATGAAGCTCCAGCGGCGGCGCTGGGCGGGGAAGTTGCTCACCTGCACCGGAACCGGCTTGCCGCCGCCGAAAGCGATGCCCACGGTCATGTACATGAGCACCGGCAGCAGCACCGACAGAAAGGGGTCCAGGTGCTTGAGCGGGTTGAGCGTGACCCGGCCCAGCATGCGTGCGGTGGGGTCGCCCAGGCGGTCCGCGACCCAGGCGTGGGCGGCCTCATGCCACGCCAGCGCCAAGGCCAGGACGACGAGGAGTCCAATCAGGACGGGCGTGCTCACGAGCAGGTGTCTCCGATCTGCGAATACAGCGGTCGAATCGCTACTCTAGCCGTTCGGGAGGCCGCCGCAGGAGGGCCGCCCAATCGACCCCTCGCGAGATGGCGGCCCGTGGCCGACGACCGGCAGATCCTGAGCGACGCCCGCGACCTGTTGGCCAACGAGGCCCGGGCGCTGGAGCGGCTGGCCGAGACCCTCGGTCAGCCCTTCGTGCAGGCCGTGCACCTGATCGCCGGCTGCCGCGGCCGCGTGATCACCAGCGGCATCGGCAAGGCCGGCATCATCGCCCGCAAGATCGGCGCCACCATGGCCAGCACCGGCACGCCGGCCGACTTCCTGCACCCCACCGAGGCGCTGCACGGCGACCTCGGGCGGGTCAGCAGCGACGACGTCGTGCTGGCCCTCAGCAACAGCGGCACCACCGAGGAGCTGCTGCGGCTGGTGGGGCCCGTGGCCGCCATCGGCGCCGCCACCATCGCCATCACCGGCGAGGGCGACTCGCCCCTGGGCCAGAACGCCGACGTCGTGCTGGCCTACGGGCAGGTGGCCGAGGCCTGCCCCCTGGGCCTGGCGCCCACCACCAGCACCACGGTCATGCTGGCCCTGGGCGACGCCCTGGCCATGGCCGTGCTGACCGAGCGCAGCCTCTCGCCCGCCGACTTCGCGCGCTACCACCCCGGCGGCAACCTGGGGCGCTCGCTCATGAAGGTGGGCGAGGTCATGCGCCAGAGCGAGGCCCTGCCGCTGCTGGCGTCGGGCGCGCCCCTGGCCCGCGCCATCGACGTGATGACGTCCACACCGGGCCGTCCTGGCGCCGTGCTGGTGACCGCGGCAGACGGGGGCTTCGCGGGGTTCTACACCGACGGCGACCTGCGCCGGAACCTGCTCACCGGAGCCCAGGGCGGCGGCGACATCCTGGCGCGCCCCATCGACGACTTCATGACCACCTCGCCCGTGACCATCCGGCCCGACGCGCTGGTGGGTGACGCCATGCGCATCCTGCGCGAGAAGCACATCGACCAGCTGCCCGTGGTGGACGAGGGCGGGCGCCCGGTGGGACTGCTGGACGTGCAGGACCTGCTCACCATCCGCGCCTTCGCGTGGTCGAACGGAAACTGAGCGCCATGGACAACGAGGCCCAGCGCCTGGCCCGCTTGGCGCTGATCGTGCTGGATGTGGACGGCGTGCTCACCGACGGCACGGTGCTGCTAGGCGCAGGCGACGAGGAGCAGAAGTCGTTCAGCACCCGCGACGGCGCCGGCCTGGCGCTCTGGCGCGACGCGGGCTACGGCGTCACGTTCCTCACCGGGCGCGGCGGCGCGGCCGTGCGGCGCCGCGCGCAGGAGCTACGCGTGCCACGCATCTGGGAGCACGTGCGCGACAAGGCCGCGGCCTTCGCCGAGATCCTCGAGCACTTTGAGCTGCGCCCCGAGCAGGTGGCCGTCATGGGCGACGACCTGCCCGACCTGCCGCTGCTCAAGCTGGCCGGCTACCGCACCTGCCCCGTGGACGCGGCGGCCGACGTGCTCAGCCGGGTCGACTGGGTGGCGCCCTCGCGCGGGGGCCATGGCGCCGTGCGCGACCTGGTGGAACACATCCTGCGCAGCCGCGGTGAGTGGGACCAACTGGTGGAGCCCCTGGCCTGATGCGCCGGCTGCTCACGTTTCTCGCCATGGTCGTGGCAGGTCTGGCGACCGTGTTCCTGCTGGCCGACGACCCGCTGAGCAGTGACGCAGGCGGCGACTCGCTGACCGGTCGCGCCGGCGGAACGGACCGCGCCATGGCCATCGGCAGCGACGACCAGGAGCGCGACACGCGCGTGCAGATCGGCCAGGCCGAGATCCCGATCATGAGCGAGGTCGAGGTGGCCCCCGGCGTGTTCGAGGAGCACATGGCCTACAGCATCAAGATGGACGGCGCGCGCGTGGGAGCGGACGGGCGCTACCTGCTCGAAAATCCGATCATCACGATCTTCGACCCGGCCACCGACACCTGGCGCGGCGAGGTCCGCGCGCAGACGGGCGTGGTGGACACCGGCCAGTCGTCCGTCGGCGACATGCAGCTGTTCCTGGGATCCACGCAAGCCGACGCCTTTGCCCTGACGGGCGACGTGCGCGGACGCTTCGCGACCCCCGATGGCGAGGCCCACCTGCGCGCCGAGCGCATGGAGTTGCGTGACCGCACCGTCACAGCCGAAGGCCCCGTGCGCTGGTGGCGCGACGACGTGTCCCTGACGGGCATCGACATGTTGCTCGACGACGAGGCCGGCACGCTGACTCTGCAGCGCGACGCCGTGCTTACCACCACGGGTGGTGCCGGCCTCGCGGGCACGGTGCACTCGCCGGACGGCCTGCTCTGGCACCTGCCCGGCGAGAGCGGCGGGCGCGGACACGGCGAGCTGCACGGCCCGGTCACGGGCAGCGGCGAGGACGGCAGCACGTTCTCCTGCGCGCGCATGCTGGCCGACGCCGACGACGGCGCGTTCACGCTGCTGGGGCAGGCGCAGGCCGAGCTGCCCGGTCGCTGGCTGGCCCGCGGACAACAGCTCACGCTGGCGCCCGACGCCAGCGGACAGCTGACGCTGGAGCACGGCCTGGACGCGCACTTCGAGCTGCGCGAACCGGGGCGCGAGGGCTGGCTCGAGAGCGCCTCACTGCAACGCGATGGTCAGGACCTGGTCTCGCCGGTGCCGGTGAGGATCGGTCTGTCCGGCGTGGCCGGCAGCGCGGCCGACCTGCGCTGGAACCCCACCCTGGGCACGCTGCACTGCGGCGCCGACGTGGTGCTGCGCGGCTCGGGCGGCAGGCTTACAGACGCCGAGGTGTTTGCGCCCGGCGGCATGAGCCTCAACGTGCCGCTCGACGCCGACGACCTCATGGCCCAGGCCACGGGCGAGCTGCGCGGGCCGATCCGCGGCAGCCTGCCGGACGGAGGCCGCTTCACATCCCAGCGCCTCGTGCTGGACGGCCCCGGCAACGGCCTGACGTTGCTGGGCGACGCGCACATCACCCGCGCTGACGGCAGCGAACTCCTGGGGGCACGGCTGCTGTTGCTATCCGACGAGCGCGGCCGCCTGGTGGACGCCTCGGGCCGATGCGACCTGCGCTTCCTGGGCGCGCCCGCGGACGAACGGCTGGTGCTGCAGACCCAGTGGCTCGACCTCACGGGCGGCGTGCTCAGCTCGCCCCTGGAGGTGCACGTCGAACAAGGCGGGCTCTCGCTGGAGGGCACGGGCCTGCGCTTCACCGAAGCCAGCGGCGAGCTGGACATCACGCGCGAGGCACACCTGCGCCGCGCCGACCCCAAGCTGCCCGGCGCCTTCGATGAGCTGGACGCGCTCGGCGGCCTGACCTGGCTGCTGCCCGAGGATCGCAGCTTGGGCCCGGCCGCCGGGCACGGCGAGCTGCGCGGCCCGGTCACCGGGACCACCAGCGACGGACTGCGGGTGCGCGCCGCGCGCGCGTTCCTGGACGGCCCCGCGGCGGAGATCCGGCTGCAAGGCGACGCGCACGCGGAGCGCCCGGGCGCGGCGCCCCACTGGCTCGAGAGCGAGCGCTTCGTGCTGCAGCGTAGGCAGGACACCCTGCGCGTCACGTCGGACACAGAGGTGCGCTTCGCGTTCGAGCAGCTCAGCGGCTCCTCCGACGGACTGACGTACGACGAGCGGACGCGGCGCCTGAGCCTACGACAGGACGCGCTGCTGCGCGTGCTCGACGAGGACGGTCGGCAGCGCATGGGTTTGGCCTGTGAGGGCGAGCTGGTCTGGGTCGCGCCAGCGGGCGAGGACCCCCTGCTGATGGGCCACGGCGAGGCGCGCGACGCGGTCACCGCCGTCGACGACACCGGCGCGCGCTTTCTCACCGACCACCTGGTGCTGGACGGCCCGGAGCGCACCATCACGCTGCTGGGCCCGTCGCGCATCGAGCAGATACTGCCGGGGCGCACGCTGGATCTGAGCGCCGTCGAGCGCATCGTCACGCGCCGCGACGAGGCCGGCGCGCTGAGCTGGCTGCAGGCCGAAGGCGAGGCCCACGGCCGCATGCACTCCCCCGACGAGCGCCTGTCGTTTGACGCCGCGCGCGTGCGCGCCGACCTGGCCCAGGGCTCGCTGGTGTTCGACGGCCCGACGCACCTGGAGCGCGAGGCCGACGGCGACAGCTCGAGCCTGGACGGCGCCGACGGCAGCCGGCTGGTGGCGCTGACCGACGCACAGGGGCAGCTCGCCTCGCTGGTGGGCCACGGCGGCATCACCATCGTCACGGGCAGCTTCACGGCGCTGTGCGACACGCTCGACTGGGACCTGCCGGCCGACCACGTCGTGCTGGACGGCAACTGTCGCCTGCTGAGCCTGGCCGGCTGGGTCAGCACCGACCGCATCGAGCTGTGGCCCGAGGCGCAGCGCTCGTACATCCCCGTGCCCGCCACGTCCATCGAAGGCGGGCAATGAGCGTCCGCGCACTGCTGACCACACTGCTGCTGCTCACGTCGCTGGGGAGCCTGCGCGCCCAGGACGACGGCGCGCCGCTGATCGTCAAGCAATCGGGCAGCCAGTACATGTTCGTAGACGAGAACGATCCCGACGTGGGCGTGCTCGTGATCCTGGGCGGCGTTGAGATCGAGAAGGGTCCACGGCGCCTGCTGGGCGACCGCATGGTGCTGCTGATCGACACCAGCGTCGACGCCGGCGGAGACGCCGATGGCCAGGGCGGACAGCTCATCCCCAACGCGCGCCTGCTCGAGGTGTTCGTGGACGGCGACGTGGTGGTCGAGGAAGGTGACGAGCAGGTGGCCGGCGCCGAGGCCGTGCACATCGACAACCGCACGGGCCTGCTGACGCTGCTCGACGGCTCCTGGCGCTCCGGCATGCGTGGCCAACCCATGCTGGTGCGCTTCGAGATCATGCGCCAGTTCACCGGCGGCCGGCGCGAGGTCGAGGGCGCCGAGTTCACGACCTGCGACTACGCCCACGCGCACTGGGGCCTGAGCACGCCCTGGGCGCTGGTGGAGCCCACCGAGGCCGGGCGCATCCTCAAGACATCGCGCAGCGTCGCGCAGGTGGGCGACGTGCCGCTGGTGCCGCTGCCCGGCTTCCACATGAACCTCGACCGCGCGCGCCCCCCGCTGCGTTCGGTGTCGTTCGGCGACAGCAGCCGCATGGGCTTCAAGGTCGAGACCAAGTGGGCCGACGACGCCTCCGCGGCCGCCACCGAGATGGGCTCGTGGTTCGGGGCGGGGCCGGTGGAGGCCGAGTGGGGCCTGGAGCTCGACAGCTACTCCAAGCGCGGACTGTTCACCGAGCCGTCGCTGACCTACCGCAGCGAGACCTCGCACGGGCGCATCCGCGGTTCGTACATCAAGGACAGCAAGAGCAAGGATCACCTCGACCAGCCGGTCGAAGACAGCACCCGCGGACGCTTCGACATCGAACACCGTACGCGCATCGATGAGCACCAGACCGTCGACGTCGAGCTCAGCTACCTGAGCGACCGCGGCTACCAGCAGGAGTACTACGAGAGCGAGTTCCGCACGGAGAAGCAGCAGGAGAGCTACATCAACTACCGCCACGTCGAGGACAACGTGGCCTGGTCGGTGATGGCGCGCTCGCGACTGAACGACTTCGACACGCAGGTGGAGTACCTGCCCCAGGTGGAGCGCCGGGTGGTGGCCGAGACCCACCAAGGCGGCTGGTGGGACGGCATCAACGTCAGCGGCCGCGAGTTCGTGAGCAACGCGCGGTTGCTGCGGGGCGACCCGCCCAGCGGCACGGCCAGCCCCCCCGCCGGGTCGCAGCACGACAGCTCGCTGCGCGTGGGCAGCCGGCGCATCGCCACGCTGCCCTTCGATGTGGGCGGCGATCGCCTGACGGTCTCGGCCGGCTACGACCTGACGGGCTTCTCACGCAGCGCGGAGGCCGACCCGACCGCCCCCAACGGCTTCAACTCCAAGGGCGGCAGCGTCGGCCGCTACGCGCTCTTCGGCGGCGCGAGCTGGTCACAGACCTACTCGGGCGTCGAGTCCGACTACTCCAGCGAGCGCTGGAACTTCGATGGCGTGCGCCAGATCTTCGAGCCTCAGGTGGCCTTCAACAGCGTGCTCGAGCTGAACGAGCGCCCTGAGGACCTGATCGCCATCGACAACGTGGAGGCGCTCGACAAGCTGCAGGTCTTCACGGTGGGCATGCGTCACCGCGTGCAGACGCACCAGCGCGGCCAGGTCGTCACGGTGCTCGACAGCCAGATCGTCATGCCGCTCTTCAGCAATCAGGACCGCGACAACGACGGCAAGACCATGGGCGACGCCACCTTCGACACCCAGTGGAAGCCCGGGGCCGAGCTGTGGGGACTGCGCGAGGCCACCCTGGCGCTGCGGCTCACCGTGGACCCCAACAGCAGCTGGTCCTACACCAAGTCGTACGCCAGCTACACGACGCGCTTCGCCGACAAGGGCACCTTCATGGTCTCCGAGGACAAGGCGCGCCACAGCAACCACTTCGTCACGGCCGGGCTGCAGTGGGAGCTCACGCCCAAGTGGACCGGGGCCTTCTTCATCCAGGAGGACCTGCGCGCCAAGGAGGGCGTCCGGCGCGGCGTCCTGCTGCGGCAGAAGGCGCACCGCTGGCTGATCGACATCGAGCTGAGCCAGCGCCGGGCCGACAGCGTGGTGGACGGTTCGTCCAACCCGGAGGAGCAGATCTCTTTCCGCTTCAAGCCCGCGGTCTTCGACGACGAAGAACAGAGCCTGCTGCATCGCATCTCGAGCGTGTATCGCTGACGCCTGCGGGGCCTCGCCGACGGTCCTCAGCGGGCGGCCGCGGCCCCAGCTCTCGCTGCGACGCCAAAGTCGGCCATCAGCCGACCTATAAATCCCTTTGTGCTAAACTCCACCTTGAGCGCCAGAACTGGCCCTCCCGGCGCCGGCCTGCCCCCTCCCCGGCCGGGGAACCCACACCATGCGCATCCTCTTCTTGTCGACGTACCTGGCCCAAGAGCCCCTCGGCATCATGTACCTGTCGGGCGCCCTGAAGGCAGCCGGGCACGAGACCAAGCTGCTCTTCGTGCCCGACGCGGCCTTCCCGAAGAAGCTCAAGGCGTACGACCCGGGCATGGTCTGCTACTCCTTTACCACGGGCGTGCACAAGCCGGTGGCGGGCCTGAACGCCATCGTGAAGAAGCTGCTGCCCAACGTGATCTCGGTGGCGGGCGGCGCTCACCCCACGGTGGTGCCCGAGTTCATCGAGGAGCCCGGCTTCGACGCCATCTGCCGGGGTGAGGGTGAGGGAGCCATCGTTGACCTGGCCAACGCCATCGAGCGTGGCGAGGACACCACCAAGATCCCCAACATCACATGGAAGGACGCCGACGGCCTGATCCACCGCAACGAGCCGCGGCCGCTGGAGCAGGACCTGGACGCCATCGGGCAGTGCGATCGCTCGTTGGTCTACGACGCCTCCGACATCTACCGCGACAGCGCGCGCAAGGTCATCAAGTCCGACCGCGGCTGCCCCATGAACTGCTCCTTCTGCTTCCACCACGCCTGGAAGACGAAGGTCTACGGCGTCACCAACAACGAGTACGTGCGTCGCCGCAGCGTCGGGCACGTGATCGAAGAAGTCCTGGCCATCCGCGACAAGTACAAGCTGGAGTTCGTGCACTTCCTGGACGACATCTTCAACATCAACAACCGCTGGCTGCAGGAGTTTGCGGACCGCTGGCCAAAGGAGGTCGGCCTGCCGTTCGACGCCATCCTGATGGCCAACATGGTCACGGACAAACACATCCGCCTGCTCAAGCAGGCCGGCTGCGTGTACGCGCGCATCGCCTTCGAGGCGGCCGACGATCACATGCGCAACGCGGTCATGCGCAAGAACACCACCCGCGACCAGCTCATCCGCGCGGCCGAGCACATCCGTGGGCACGGCATCCGCCTGGGCTCATTGAACATGCTGGGCGGCCCCGGCTCCACCATCGAGGACGAGTTCGAGACGGTCAAGCTCAACATCGAGTGCAAGGTCGACCACCCGCTGGTGAGCCTGCTGCAGCCCTACCCCATGACGGACATCAACGAGATGACGGCCGAGATGGGCGTGGCCATGGACAAGTGGGACGAGTTCCCCACGCTGTTCAACCGCACGACCTCCATCGCACACCACAACCGGCACTACTTCGAGAACCTGCACAAGTGGTTCCCGATCGTGGTGCGCAACCCGTGGCTGCTGCCACTCGCCACCCGGGCCATCCGCTGGAAGCTGCTGTGCCGCCCGTTCACCTGGATGTACATGCTCTACAGCGAATGGCTCGTGACGGAGCAGAACACGCTCTTCATGAAGGCCCAGAACAAGCGCGGGCCCAAGACCGTGCCGCTGATCGATTTCTCGCTGCGAGTGGTCAAGAAGGGCTTCGTGCGGCTCGCGACGGTGATCGCCGGCAAGGGCGCCGCGCGCATCGCCATGCGCATCCGTCTCAACGACGAGCGCTCCGTCGCCCACATGGACGAGTAGACCGGAAGCACGATAGCTAGACCCTTGCGAGCCGGGGCCCGGCAGGGAATCATCCGTGCTCACGTGGTGAGAGCGGCCCTTGGCGCTGATCTGGATCAACTCGACCGATGACGTCGCGCGCATGTTGCGCTGGCCCTTGGCGTTCACCTCGCTCAAGTCGAAGCGCGCGCACATCATGCTGCCGATCGCCGAGGGTCATGGCGATCAGACCGATGAGCTGGCCGAGCGCGCAGAGGGCCTGCCCGCCAGCGTAGCCGCAGCCTGCGACGCGCAATGGGGCCCCGACGGCTGGGTCGCGCAGTCGGGCGAGCTGCCCAAGAGCCATGACCCCGACGCGCCGCCGGACGACAAAGAGAAAGAGGAGGAGGACGAGGACGAACGCGTTCAGGTGAAGCTGACGGCGATCGCCCCTGCGACGTTCCTGGACACCGTGCGCAAGCAGCTCGCGGCGGAGGAACACAAGCTGATGTGCGTGGTGCTGGCCCCGGGCCAACCCCCCAAGGGCGACCAGCGTGCCCGCTGGCGCACGCTGCTCTCCGCCATCCGCTGCGAGCTGGTGGCGGTGCGCCTGGGGCGCGAAGATCCCGAAGAAGGGCCACTGCTGGTGCCCGTCGGGCAGGGCATGCACGCGCGCTTCGCCATGCGCCTCGGCGCCGACCTGTCCGACGCCGAGGGCTCCCAGGACGCCGAGGAGGCCGAGAGCGGCAAGGGCGCCGCCCTGAGCCTGCTCTACGTCGAGCCCAACCTGGGCAACGTCTCCGCCTCGGTGGGCCAGCGCATCCTGAACCGCCTCGGTACCAAGGCCCTCGGGGAGCGCTACCCGGGCGCCCGCAAACAGGTCCTCGTCTCCGATGACCTGCCCGGCTCGCTGAGCAAGGAGCGCCACAGGCAGGGAGCCCGCGCCGTGATCATGGGCGCCTCCGTGGCGCGCGCGTTCAGCCGCCAGCTCACCGGATCCACCAGCGAGAGGCTGCTGCGCTCTGACGAAGCCAGCACAGTGGTGATCGTGCGCGCGGCCCTCCCGTTCGTCAGCCACTGGCGCCGCGTGATCGAGGACGTGCTCCAGCGCAGCGTGCCGCAGATCGAGCGTGAGGCGCGCCTCGAGCTGGTCGAGCGTGTGCAGTCCAACTCCATGTGGGACTTCGACTTCTCGTCCCTCATGTGCCTGGCCACGGTGATCGCCGCCGTAGGCCTGATCCAGGACTCCTCCGCCGTGATCATCGGCGCCATGCTGGTCGCGCCGCTCATGACCCCCATGCTGGGCATGGGCCTGGCCATGGCCCAGGGCAACCCGCGCCTGGTGAAGGTGTCCGTGCGCTCGGTCTTCCTCGGGATCGCCGTGTCGTTCGTGTTGGCGCTGATCCTGGGCCTGGTCCTGCCCGGCTTCTACGAACCCACGCCCGAGATGCTCAAACGCAACTGGCCCAGCCTGCTGGATCTGTTCGTGGCCTACGTCTCGGGCCTGGCCGCGGCCTACAGCAGCTCGCGGCCGAACCTTTTGGCGGCCTTGCCGGGCGTGGCCATCGCCGCCGCGCTGCTGCCCCCCATCGCCACCTCGGGCCTGGCCCTGGCCCTGTGGGATCACGACCTCGCGCGCGGCTCCATGCTGCTGTTCCTGGTCAACATGGTCGCCATCGTGGCGGCGTCGGCCATGGCGCTCTGGACCGTCGGCATCCGCAGCAGCAAGGAGGGCACCCGAGCCACGCGCGCGGCCGGTTGGACCACGCTGTTGGCCAGCCTGGCGCTGGGCGTCTTCCTGGGCCTGGGGCGCCCGAAGTACCAGGCCCCGGACCCCGTGCCCGCGCCGCTGATCGAAGAGCTGCGCGCTCGCCTCGCGCCCGAGTGGCGCCTGATCGAGTTGGTGCTCGACAAGGCGGTCGACCCGCCCGAGCTCAAGATCCGCATCGGCGGCGCAAACAACCCGCCTCCCGCAATGGCCGAGGAGCTGCGCGTCCTCGTGCAGCAGCACATGCCCGGGCCCACCGACGTCTACTTGCGTTCGCACTGGGCCGTGGGCGCGTCTCAACCCACAGCCACTGGCGATGGCTGAACCCCGGAGAGCGACCATGCCCAGCCCTTGTCTACCCGATGCGGACGCGACGATGCCGCGGCAGGGCCGCCCAGCCCAGCGCGCTGCTCATCCGGCCTTCCGCTCGGATCGGGCGCCGCGTGCGCTGACCCTGCTCGGGCTGCTGCTGCCGCTGCTGGCCCTGTCATGCCTGGGCGAACGGGCCGACGTGGTGCTCTACTGCGCCGTGGATCGCAGCCACTCCGAGCCGATCGTGCGCGCCTTCGAGCAGGCCACCGGGCTCAAGGTCGACTTCCAGACCGACATCGAGGCCAACAAGTCGGTGGGCCACCGGCGGCGCCTGCAGGAAGAGCGCAACAACCCGCGCTGCGACGTCTTCTGGAACAACGAGGTCGTGCAGACCGTGCTGCTGGCGGACGCGGGGCTGCTGGCGCCCTACGACTCGCCGTCGGCCGTCGACATCCCCGAGGCCTACCGCGATCCCGGGCGCTTCTGGACCGGCATCGCCGCGCGCGGGCGCGTGCTGATCGTGAACACCGACGCGTTCCCCGATCCCGACGCGTACCCCGTCGACAGCGCGGCCTTCCTCGACCCGGCGCTGGCCGGACGCATGGGCATGGCGCGCCCCGTCACCGGCACCACCGCGGCCCACGGCGCGGTCTGGATCGAGACCTACGGCCTCGACGCCACCTTTGAGCGCCTGCAAGCCATGCGCACCAACCTGGTGCGCTTCGGCCCCGGCAACGCGCACCTCATGCGGCTGGTGCGCGACGGCCAGCTCGACTTCGGCTTCACCGACACCGACGACCTGCGCGCGGCGCTGGTGCAGGGCTTCCCCGTGGCGCAGGTCGTGCCCGATCAGGGCGAGGGCCAGCTGGGCCTGATCGTGATCCCCAACACGGTCTCGCTGGTGGCGGGCGCACGCCACCCCGAGGCGGCCCGGCGGCTGATCGATTTCCTGCTCTCGCACGAGGTGGAGGCCATGCTGGCGGCGGGCGAGTCGGCGCAGATCCCGGTGCGGCCCGAGGTGGCCCGGCCCGACCACGTGCTCGACCTCTCGCGCTACCACGTCGCGCAGGTGGACTGGGTGGCCGTGGGCCGGCGCTACGCCCAGGCGGTCGAACAGCTCGAGGCCTGGTTCCAGCAGTGACCTCTCGGGTCGCTATCCTCGCCACGCGACCTGAGACGGTGCTGCAGGACACGGCCCGCGTCATGGACCTGGCGGGCGCCCACGAGCACCTGGACCCGGCGCTCGACACGCTGATCAAGCTGAACCTGTCGTGGACACGTTTCTTCCCGGCCTGCTCGAGCTGGCCCTGGCAGCTGGACGGCGTGGTGACGGCCCTGCGCGCGGCGGGACACGCGCCCGAGCGCATCCTGCCCATCGAGAACGCCACGGTGGTCACCGAGCCGCGCAAGGGCAGCCGGCTGAACCTCTGGGAGCCGGTCATCGCCCGCCACGGGCTGACGTTTCTGCCGCTGACCGAGGTGGAGTGGAGCGCGCACGACTTCGGCGACGAGCTGAAGGTGCTGCCGCGCATCTTCCCCAAGGGCATCGTCGTGCCCACGATGTTCGCGGGCCGGCAGGTGCTGCACCTGCCCACGCTCAAGACCCACGGGCACACGATCACCACCGGCGCCGTGAAGAACGCCTTCGGCGGCCTGCTGCGCGAGGAGCGCCACTACTGTCACAAGCACATCCACGAGGTGCTGGTCGAGCTGGTGATCATGCAGCGCGCGCTGCACCCGGCGCAGTTCGCGCTGGTGGACGGCTCGGTGGCGGGCGACGGCGCCGGTCCGCGCACCATGGTCCCGCGCGAGCGCAACCGGCTGCTGGCGGGGGCCGACCCCGTGGCCGTGGACGCGGTGGGCGCTGCGCTGATGGGCATCGACCCGCTCTCGGTGCCGTACCTGGCCATGGCCCACGAGCGCGGCCTGGGCTGCGCCGACCTGGACGCCATCGAGCTGGTGGGCGACGCCCTCGATCGACCCGTCAGCCCCTTTGCCGCGCGCCGCAGCCTGGTGATCCTGGGCGACCAGTGGCTGCGCAAGGGGCCGCTGCGCTTCCTCGAGCACCTGGCCCTGCACTCGCCGCTGTTCTTCTGGGCGCCTCTGGCCAGCAACATCTACCACGACTGGCTCTGGTACCCGACCGTGGGACGCGCTCGCATCGCGCGCTTCGCCAAGACGCCCTGGGGCCGGCTGCGCCAGCGCTACCGGACCACCGGCGGACCCTGAGCGCGCTCATCGGGCGTACCCGCTGGACCATCTGCAGGCCCTGGCCAGCGCCAGCGGCAGCGCCGCATCGGCCGAGCCCAGGCAACGGACCGGTGGTGCGCAGCCACACCCGCCCAGGCCGGCGCCCCTGCCCTGGGACAAGAGGCCCCGTGGGGCCCCTCAGCAGCCAATGCGGGCTCCGGGCTAGAATGCGCGGCCCACCGATGGAGTCGACCCTGGACGCTGACCAGCCCAGTCGAGAGCTCGTGACCCTGCGCGAGAAGACGGAGCGCCTGCTGAGCCTGGCGGTGCGCGATTTCGAGCACGTGGGAGACCGCTACGAGGTGCCGTACCACTCGACCCGCGTCATGGTGCACCCCCTGCAATGGACCGACGGCCGCACGCTGTTGCGCCTGATCGCCCCGGTCGTGGTGGAGGTCGACGCCAGCCCCGGCCTGTACGAACGCCTGGGTCAGTTGAACAACACGACCATCTTCGGAAAGTACTATCTGCGCGACCGGACCGTGTTCCTCGAGCACAACCTGCTCGGCGAATCGGTGGAGAAGCGCGGCTTCCGCGCCGCTCTGGCGTCGGTCGCACATCACGCCGACCACGTCGATGACGCCCTGCTGGCGGAATTCGGCGGTCGCCGTTGGAGCGAGCATGCCTGACCCGACTGATCCCATCGTGACCCTGACCACCTTCACGGGGCGCGGACGCAGCGACGAAGTGCAGCAACTCGTCGAGCTGATCAAGGACGTGGCGCTGCGCCTTGGGCACGACATCCTGGCGCTCGAACACCTGATGGTGGTGGGCTCCGAAGCGGGCGTGGAGGAGATGGCGCGGCACGTGCCGGGGCTCTCCGCCTTCCGCGAGGCCCTGCTCGACAGCCTGTTCGACGACCGCGAGCAGTTCCAGTACGCGGGCAAGGAGGGCGAGGAGGGGCCGCACATCACCACAGCCCTGGCCAACGTGCTCGAGCGCATCGACGGCGGCGAACGCTGCCAGGATCTGATGGTCGAGGTCATGCTGGGCGAGTCGCCGCGCATCGCGCGCGCCGTGGAGTACTCGCGCGGGCGCGAACCGGACGTGATCCCGCCCGACACCATGACGCTGGAGCGCGTGCTCTCGGCCAGCGACGCAGGCGCGTCCAGCGTGCAGCCCGAGCCCGACGCCAGGCCCGATCACAGCCACCAGACCGCGCCGCGCCGCGCCCCCGACGCCCCCGACATCCCGCTCACCGAGAATCTGGGCATCGAGGCGGCCGACGACCCGCCGCTCGTGGGCCGCGGCGATCTGTGCGACCAGGTCGCGCGCATCCTGCTGCGCTTTCACCAACCCGCGGTGCTGCTGGTGGGCGCCGCCGGCGCGGGCAAGACGGCCTTTGTGCGCGGGCTGGCGTCCGCCGCCCTGCGCGGGGCCATGCCGGCGCTGGACGGCTACACCTTCTACAAGCTCAAGCTGCTGGACCTGGTGGCGCAGAGCCACCGCGGCCAGGACCTGCACAACCTGGTCGACCAGATCCTGGTGGCCATCGGCCAGAACGAGAAGGGCGTACTGGTCGTCGACGACCTGCACCTGCTGGTGGCCAAGCAGGGCTACCCGCTCATGTCCGACGTGATCGACACCATCAAGATGCACATCAGCAAGGGCAACACCCGGGCGCTGCTCACCGTCGAGGCCAACCAGTACGGCAAGTCCTTCTCGAGCGACTCGTTCTACGGCTCCCAGATCACGGTCAAGCAGCTGCCCCTGCTGGAGCGCGCCGAGCTGGCTGAAGTCGCGGTGGTCTACCGCCCGCGGCTCGAGCAGCACTTCGACATGTCCATCGAGGACGAGACGCTGGATGCGGCCGTGGCGGCCTCCGCCGCAGAGGAGGCGCCCGACTACTCCCCGCCCGGGTCCATCATCCGCCTGCTGGACGAGGCCTGCGCCATGGCCCGCTCCGAGAACGCCGAGAAGGTCCAGGCCGCCCACGTGCAGGCCTGCCTCTCGCAGGATGAGCGCTCTCCCGGTCATCACGACCGCGTCCTGCTGCGCGAGATCGAGCAGCGCCTGTCGGAGCGCGTGCTGGGGCAGGAGCTGGCCGCCGGCGTGGTCGGGCGACGCGTGCGCCTGGCCAAGATGCACCTCGACCGCAAGCCCGAGCGCCCCGACGGCGTGTTCCTGTTCATGGGGCCGTCGGGCGTGGGCAAGACCGAGCTGGCGCGCACCCTGGCGCGCACGCTCTACGGTGACGAGAGTCGCCTCGTGCGGCTCGACATGAGCGAGTACATGGAGCCCCACTCGGTGGCGCGCATCATCGGCGCGCCCCCCGGCTACGTGGGCTACGGAGAGGACGGCGCGCTCACCGGCCCCGTGACCAAGCTGGGCCACTGCGTGGTGCTGCTGGACGAGATCGAGAAGGCCCACCCGCGTGTTCTCAATCTATTCCTGCAGGTGTTCGATGACGGGCGCCTGACCGACAGCAAGGGTCGCCTGGTCGACTTCAGCGACACCGTGCTGATCATGACCAGCAACATCGGCCGCGAGCTGTACGCCATCCACGGCGGCACGCCCATCGGCTTCGGCGGCAAGCTCGACAGCGAGGAGGACGGCGTCGACGGACAGCCCGTGCGCGACGTGGTGCAAGATCACCTGCTGCGCGTGCTGCCCAGCGAGTTCGTCAACCGCATCGACGAGATCGTGCCCTTCCGCGTGCTCGACGAGGGCGACATCGCCACCATCGCCGAGCACCTGCTGGCCGCCGAGGTGGAACGCTGGAAGCTGCGCGGCAAGACGGTCACGTTCGGCCCGGACGTGCCGCGCCTGATCGCCACCTCCGGCTACGACCCGCGGCTGGGCGCGCGCCACGTCGAGCGCAACCTCGAGCGCCTGGTCATCAGCACCATGAGCGACGCCGCGGTGACCGACGGCTTCAGCGAGGTCAAACGGCTCGACCTCAAGGTGGTCGACAACGCGGTCTGCCTGAGCCTGGACGGCGAGCCCTTTCAGTGCCTGACGCACCGCGGCGAGTCGACGCGACCGGACAACGGCGAGAGCTGACGCGTGAGCGCGGGTGTGCGCGCCGAGCCCTCGAGCTGAGCGCGCGACACGACCTCATGGCGAGCGCGCTCAGCCGTCGGCGTGGCTGCGCTCGGCGCGGCCGGGCGGTCACGACCGAGGGCGTGTCTCAACCTGCCCGGCTGCGGTGCTCCGCCGCGATGGCCTTGAGCCCCTGCGCCAGCCGCGCGATGACGGCGTCGCGCTCGAAGCGCAGCATGTCGTCCGGATGCAACGCCGCGACCATGGCGGCCTCGCTTGCGGGATCGGACAGCAGCGGCGAGAGCTCGGCGCACAACGACGCGCCGCTGCCATCGAAGATCAGGCCGTTGCGGCCGTGGTCGATCAGCTCGGGCACGATGCCCACGGGCGTGGAGACCGACGGCGTGCCGCAGGCCATGGCTTCGGGAACGACGCGCGGGCCGCCCTCGCTGTAGGAGGCGCAGACCAGGAAGCGCGCCTTGCGATAGACGTCGGCCAGGGCGGCTGCGTCGGGCACCCACTCCACGTGGTCGAGGCGCTCGGCCACACCGAGACGGGCCGCCAGCGCCTCGATGGCGGGTCGCTGCGGGCCGCGCCCCACCAGGCGCAGGCGCAGGTCGTGGCCCTGCGCCACCAGCCGCGCCAACGCGCCCACGATCTCCAGGATGCCCTTGTTGGGCACCAGCCGCCCCACGAACAGCAGGTCGACGTCAGGCGCGGGCCGCGTCTCCGCGGGACGAAAGGTCGCGACATCGAGGTACAGCGACGTGAGCACGTGGATGCGCTCGGGCGGCACGCCCCAAGAACGCAGCAGCGCCGGCAACTCCTGGCTGTTGACCACGCGAAAACCGGCGGCGCGTGTGCGCGCCCAGCGCGCGTAGAGCCGCGTCATGGGCTTGTCGATGCGCTCGCGCAGGTTGGCCGGGCGCGGGTGCCCCGGCACGTGATGGATCTCCGCCACGTACGGGGTGCCGGTGCTCTTGGAGATACGCCAAGCACCCAGGCCGTTGTAGAAGGGGTTGTAGTCGTGACTGGTGATCACGGTGTACGGGCGCTCGGCGGCCAGCGCGCGGCCGGTGGCCGCGATGAAGCCCGCCTGCCTCAGCTTGCCCGTGGTCGGGTGGTGCAGGTGCACGTTGCCGAAGACCTGCGTCGACTCGATCTTCGTCGGGCGCCTGCCGATCACGTCCACGCGGTCCCAGTGCCGGTGGAACGACTCCAGCATGTAGTAGAAGGGCCCGCGCTCGCCGGCCACCACCGCGCGATCGGCGCTGACCATCATGACGTTGCCGAGGCTGCCGCTGCTCATGACTGCGCCCCGCCTCGGAGCGGCGAGCTGCCGGGGATCGGCACGATCCGCCCCTGCGCGGCTGGCACGGGGCTCAGGGCTCCCACTCGCCCAGGATGTCGCGCGCGGTCTCGACGCCGGCCCGCATGGAGCGCGCCATGTTGTTGTACCAGAACTGTCCGGAGCGCCCGATCGAGCGCAAGTTGTCGAAGCGGTCGAGCTGCTCCCAGATGCGGCTCAGCTTCTCGCGGTAGTCGAGCGGGTAGACCGGATAGCTGTCGGGCACGAACATGAAGCGCGTGTCGCTGATGTCGCCGGCCTTGCACACGCCCAGGCGCTCGAGACTCTGCGCCACGTGCTGCTTGAGCTTCTCGCGCTCGGCCTCGTCGCGGAAGTCACCGCGCGTGATCTCCACGCACAGGCTGTCCTTGCCCTCGGGGCACAGCCCGTCCACCGAACGGTTGGGGTAATAGATGCGGTTGAAGGCGATGCCCTCGTCCGGGATGTACGAGTAGAGCTCCTCGCCCTGCTTGATGCGCCCGTCGATCTTCATGAGCACCAGCAGGATGGTCAGGAAGGGCAGGTCCTCGCGATCGATGCCGGTCAGCGAGCACATGCGGTGGATCGAACCGGTCCAGATGACCTGCGCCGGGTTGAGCACCTCGCCGCCGTCCCAGCTCACGCGCGTGACGTGGTTGTCCTCGACGTCGAAGTCCACATTGGCGGCGTTGAGCTCCAGCCGCCCGCCGCGCTCGACGTAAGCCTCCGCCACGCGCTCGCAGATCGTGCCCACGCCCCCGGGCGGGTAGAGCACCTGCTTGTGCGACTTGTTCAGCACCGTCCTGGCCAGGCCCTGCACGATCTTGAAGATGCGCGTGAGGCCGGTGGGGTTCTTGCCGTCCGCGGCGCCGTCCTGCGCGCGCTGCCGCTGCTGCTCAACCTGGCGGCGCACGCTGGGGTAGCGGTCGAGATAGCGCTCCACCAGCTCGGGCTCGAGCTGCAACGCCTTGTCGCGCTTGACGTCAGACACGTTGTGGATGGTGCGCGAGGTCTGGTTCCACCAGTCGCGGTGCAGACCCTCGGCGGAGCCGCGGGCAGGCACCTTTTTGGACAGATACGGCCCCAGGAAGATGTCCCACATCTTCTGCCCGTACATGCCGCGCATGTACTCGCCGGCCACGTAGCTGGTGGGCAGCGAGCGCTGGATGCTCTTCTTGAGGAAGGTCAGGATGGCCGACGGCGGCAGCTTGAAGGCGGCGTCCGGGCCAGGCGGCCAGGGCACCATGGAGCGCTTGATGCGGGCGGCGATCTTGAAATCGATGGCGCGCCACTCGCCGGGCTTGAGCGAGCCCTTGATGAGCTCGTTCACGTCATCGCTGACATCCAGAAAGAAGTAGTGCGGCCCGACATCGAAAATGTGCTCGTCAAAGGCCACCGAGCGGGCCAGCCCACCCACCTCGGGCTTCCGCTCCAGCAGCACCACCTCGCGCCCGGCACGCCGCAGGGTGGCAGCGGCCCCGAGCCCGGCCATGCCAGCTCCCACGATGACGATCGGTCCGGAGAGGGCGTCTGGGGGGCTCAAGGCGGCTGTTCGAGGCGGAAAATGGCCGGGCATCATACCCTGGAGAGCGGCGTCTCAGTCACAGGGCGTAGCGTCTGGAGCCGCGGCGTGAGCCTGCATCGACCACCCGCGGTTAGAAATCCATCAAACTTCGTCAAATCAGGCAGCCAATCCGACCGATGAAGAGGTGGACAGCCACGGGAGGCCCCGTCGAGACGGGACCACCTCCAGGCTACGCAGCCACCATTCGACACAGAGAGCTTGATCCATGGACCTGATGCGCGCGACGAAGATGTCACAGAACCTCAAGGCGCTGTGCGACGTCAACCGGATCCGGATCCTGGAGATCCTCGTTCAGGGCGAGTTCTGCGTGACCGATCTGGTGGAGCGGCTGCAGATCGACCAACCCAAGGTCTCGCACCATCTGGCCATCCTGCGCTCGGCCGGCGTGATCCGCAGCCGGCGCGACGGCCGGCACATCAATTACTCGATCCGCCCGGCGGTGCACGAGCGCCAGCTGGCGCAGCCAGGCCCCATCGATGTATTCAACCTGGGGTCGCTGTCGGTGAGCTTTCGCTTCCACGAAGGCGCCGTCTCCGGCGACACCTCGCCGACGACCGGAACTCGTCCGCCCAAGCCAGCCCAGGACGCCGACGGTGCGCTCGAAATGAGCGCCTGAGGCTCGCCTCAGGCGACCTCACCGCCGTTGTGCTTGCGCGGCGTCACTGAGGAGCTGCCGTCGGGGCGATGCTGCACCTCATCGACCTTCTTGTGCTTGCGCAGCTCGTACTCGAAGCGCGCGTTGGCGGGCGCGTAACGCAGCCTGCCCTCGCGGCACTCGGGGCAGACCCAGTCCAGCAACGCCGACATGTCGGCGTCGTAGTGGGTCAGCATGTTGTTGTTGCGGTTCACCCAGCACTCGTGGAGGCACTTGGGGTTGTCGCACTCGAACTTGAGCAGGGACAACATGGTGCTCTTCATTTCTGGGGTCCTCTCCCGTGAGGGGTTGGCGGCAAGCCGGGAATTCTAGGCCGGTTCGCGCGTCTGGCAAGGCTCTGGCCAGGATTGAGCGCCAGAATGGGCCGGCCCGCGGCCACCCGTTCTGGCGCTGGGTCACGATTCGGCGGTCTCAGGGGCCCTTCTGAGCGTCGGACCCGGCCACCAAGCGCTCCTGTTCGATCCGCGAGAGACGCGCTTCGTCCACGTCTCCGGTGGGGTAGTGGCCCGAGAAGCAGGCGTTGCAGGTGCTCTCGATCTCCGGGTTGCCCTCGCACACGGAGCGGATCAGGTTGGGCAGCGCCTGATAGACCACGCCGTCGGCGCCGATCTCCCGGGCGATCTGGACCTCGTCGCGATCGCGGGCCACGAACTCGTTCTTGGTCGACATATCGATGCCGTAGATGCATGGGTAGCGCAACGCGGGCGACACGGACGCAAAGTAGACCTTGCGGGCCCCGGCGCGCCGAGCCAACTCGACGATCTGCCGGGACGTGTTGCCGCGCACGATGGAGTCGTCCACCAGCAGCACGTCCTTTCCCTCGAACTCCAGCTGGATCGAGTTGAGCTTGGCCCGGATGGAGGCCTTCCGGGCGGCGTTGCTGGCCATGATGAAGGTGCGGCCGATGTAACGGTTCTTCACCAGGCCCTCGCGATACTTCATGTCGAGGGCGCGAGCCATGGCCTGGGCGGAGGTGGTGGCCGACTCCGGCACCGGAATGATGACGTCCGCGTGCCAGCCGGTGGCCTGCCAGATGGGCGCCATGAGCTCGCCCATGCGGATGCGCGCCTTGTAGACGCTGACGCGGTCGAGGAACGAATCGGGCCGCGCAAAATAGACGTACTCAAACAGGCAGGGGCTGTGCTCGCGCTGGGTCAGTTGGCTGCGGTGCAGGACGCCTTGGCGGTCGATGAAGATGGCCTCGCCCGCCGCCAGATCAAAGGTCTCGTGGAAGTCGAGCACATCCATCAGCACGCTCTCGGAGGCCACACACCACGAGGAGCTGCCGTCCTTGAGCTGTCGCCGGCCGACGATGATGGGCTTGATGCCGTACGGATCGCGGAAGGCGTACATGCCCTCGCCGGCCACGATGCCCACCACGGAATAGGCCCCACGCACGCGCTCGAACACGCCTTCGACGCTGCGGAACACGTGCTCGGGCTTGAGCTGCTCCACGCGCTGGCTCGCCAGCTCGTCGCCAAAGACCTTGAGGATGCCCTCGAGGTCGCAGGAGCTGTTGACGTGCCAGTGCGAACGCGAGGACATGTCCTCGCGGATCTCGTCGAAGTTGGTGACGTTGCCGTTGTGCGCCATCCCGATGCCGAACGGATAGCTGATGTCGAACGGCTGCGCGTCGTTGTCGCTGCCCAGACCGACGGTGGGGTAGCGCACGTGGCCGATGCCCGCGTACCCGGCCAGGGCCTCGATGTCGTCGCTGCTGAACACGTCGCGCACCAGGCCGCCGCCCTTGCGCGTGTGGAAGGAGCGGCCGTCCCAGGTGAGGGCGCCAGCCGCGTCCTGGCCACGGTGCTGAATGGCGACGAGTCCGGTGAGCAGCTGCTGAGCCAGCTCGCCGGGCTCAGAGCCGTAGATGCCGATGAAGCCGCACATGGAGGAGCACCTCGGGGGAGCGCCCGATTCTACCGTGACCGCAGCGCAGGGCGGCAGGGGGTGTGCAGAGGTCACGCGCCGGTGCGGCGACTGAGACCCTGGGGCGGTCCTTGGCGCCGGGACCCGAGCGCGGGGCAGCAGCGCTCAGGGGGCGAGAGCGAGCGCTGGCCCCCGCCGCGGCGATCCCGGCCTGTGCGTGACCTCGTAGCGGCGGCGGACGGCGCTGCGCTATCCTGCGGCGCTCCTCTCCGCCTCCCCGCCGAATCCTGACCATGCTCCTGATCGCCAGCCTGCTCGCCTCTGCCTCCCTGTTGCTGCCCCAGGACGAAGGCAGCGCCGCCACCACCGACACGGTGCGCACGTTTCTGCAGCAGGCTGAAGCCGCGCTCTACAACCCCACCGGCGACGGGCTGCAGACGCTCTCGTTCGTCGTGCCGATCACCTTCCCGCGGGACCAGTTGAACGAGATGATGGCGCCTTCCGGTCAGAAGCTGCCGGAGGGCACGCCCGAGACCCTGCGCCTGGCCCACTCCTCCGTGACCTGGGAGGCCGACGGCAGCCCCCAGCTGAGCGGCAGCGTGAGCGACGACTTCCCGCCAGCCCTGGCCATGATGCGCGCCCAGATCCAGGGCTCACTCGATCGCATGGGCAAGCAGGTCCTGGCGGTGGCGCTGAACAAGATGGTCGAGTTTGGCCCCCTGCTCGAGAACTTTGATGCGGCCTTCGACGGCGCCGAGGGGGACGACCTGCGGGTGCTCTTCACGCGCAAGCCAGGCACCGTCGCCACGGTCATCCCGGCGGACTCCATCGTCTGGCTCTTTGATCAGGACGACAACCTGCCCGTGGGCAGCCAGATGAGCTTCTCGCAGAAGGGCCCCATGGGCGAGATGACGATGGACCTCAAGACCCGCTTTGAGTGGAAGCCCGCGCGCGGCGATGACGGCGCGCTGATCCTGTCGGCCATGAGCGCCACCAACAGCTTCGGTGCCATGACCATGAAGCAACGCACCGTGTACCGCCACGCGGAGCAGCAGGGCGTGATCATGCTGACCGGCTACAGCGAGACCGTGTCGCAGGAAGGCCCCATGGCCGCCCCGGCCGACATGACCAAGCAGGTGGAACTCGAAGGCCTGAGCGTCAACAGCGGAGCCAGGGGCGCCGAGGGCTGAGCGCAGCCCGGCCGCGCGGCGTTTGAGACAGGGTCACTGGCTGTGTGGCGACGTCAGCCCCCGGGCGGCGTGCCGTCACGGGACCGAGCTTGTTGCGCGCGGCTCGCCGGCGGCCCCGTCAGAGGTCTTCGGGGTGGGCCTGTTCCAACGCCGTGAAGACGCGATCGAAGCACGCGATCAGCTCGTCGACCTCGCGCGTCAACACGTCGGCCAGCAGCAGCAAACGGATGCGTGATAGCTCGCCCGGCTGACCACAGCCGAGCAGCTTGAGGCCCAGCTTCCAGCCAAGATCGACCACCTCGTCGCGGTGCCTGACGGTGAGGCCCCACATGCCTCCCAGTCCGCTGAAGGCCGGGAAGACATCGGAGTGCGCGGCGGACAGCTCCGCCAGCCGCATGCGCACGTACTCGCCCTTGAGCGCTGAGTTCTCCAGCAACGTGCGGCCTTCGAACAGCGGCTCGGGGCGCTGGGCCAGCACGGCCCAGGTGGCGTAGGCCATGTTCACGTCGAACAGCTTGCCGCTGCCGAACGTGTTGCTGTGCCAGCCGGGGTGGCAGTCGTCCACCAGCTCGGTGCGCGCCACGGTGATGCCCAGCACCGCGGCCTTCGCGGTCCAGACGATGTCGGGCGTCACACCGAAGTGCTGCACGGCGTACAGGCAGCCCGTGCGTCCAAACGACTGCACCTCGTCGACCGCCAGCAGGATGCCGTGCTGCCGGCAGGTGGCGGCAATGCCGGACAGCCAGGCCTTGTCCGCCAGCCTGTAACCGCCCTCGCCCTGGTAGACCTCGGTCGCGAAGAGCGCGGCCAGATCGACGGGCACGCGGCCCTCCGCGATGACGCCCGCGACGCCGCCGGGCGCCGCCAGGATCTCCGTGATGGGTCGCGTGTCGAGCAGCGCTTCCAGGTCGCCCGGGTCGCCGTTGAAGCTCAGGCGCCGGCACCAGCGCGACTTGGAGAAGCCCAGCTGGTGCGCCTTCTTGCTGCGCGTCAGGTTGAGCACGCCGAGCGTGCGCCCGTGGAAGGCCTGGTCGCAGCCGAACACGAAGAAGGGGTAGTCGCAGTACACCGGGTCGGGCAGCGAACTGTCCGCGTCGAAGAACGTGTCGCGCGCGATGCCCAGGTCGGTCATGACCTCGGCCAGCACGTCCTCGCCGTGGTTGCGCAGGAAGCGGCGATAGGCGTGCAGCTGCGCCAGCTTCAGACCGGCCTCACCCGCCTCGGCGCCGCTGTTGGAGAAGAAGCAGCGCGTCGTCCCCAGCTCGGGCAGCGCAGCTTGGGTCAGGTCGTTGACCACGCGCGCCAGCTCCTGCGGCGTGTGCAGGCCCTCGATGGGCGTGCTGAACACCTCGTAGTCGTCGGTGTTGATCTCGCGCCGAAAGGCCAGGCCGTGGTCCACCAGCAGCCGCGCCGTGCGCTCGAACTCCGTGTGGTGTTCATCGATCAGCTTCTGCGCCACGCCCTGATACAGGTCGATATACGCACCGCCGGGCGAGTCCACGAACATGCCCGACGTGGGGTAGCTCAGGTCGAGCACCGGGCTCGCGTCCTCGAGCGTGCTGGGCATAACCTGGGACACGTGGTCGGACTTCACGTCCTCGTGCGCAGGTTGCTTGACGCCGCCCTCGGGCACGCAGGCCGTGCCGCGATTGATGCGCCGCCCACAGCGCTCCTGATCGGGGAACGCCAGCCGATCGTTCTCGGCCAGCAGGTCGTAACCGTCGATGATGACGCGGTCGGTGGACTTCACAGCAGTTCGATCTCCTCCTTGCGCTGAGGCCGCTCACAGTAGTGGCACAGGATGCGCAGTGGGTCGGAACGCAACACCACGAACTTGGTGCGTACGCGCTCGTCGCTGGTGATGCACGACGGGTTGGGGCAGCGGATCAGGCCCTCGATCATCTTGGGCAACGTCGGCGTGAACTTCTCGACGACCTGGAACTCGCGGATGATCGAGAACGTCGCCGAGGGTGAGATCAGCGCGATCTTGCTGACCTCCTCGGGCGTCACCTCTCGGCGCTCGATCTTGATGATGTCCTTGAGCGGGAACTTGCCGCTCTCGAGGTTGAGGCCGATGGTCACCGCGCCGTCGAACTTGATGCCCAGAACCGAGAGCACCTTGAGCGCCGTGCCCTTGACCAGGTGGTCGATCACAGTGCCCTCACGCAGGGCGCTGACCTTGATGCTCGGTTCGGTGGTCTGGTGATCAGGCACGGTGGGCTCCCAGCAGCAACGACAGCACGGCCTTGCGCACCGTGACGCCGTTGCGCGCCTGGTCGAAGTAGGCCGACCCAGGATAGCCGTCCAGGTCGGTCGAGATCTCGTTGAGTCGCGGCAGCGGGTGCATCAGCGTCAGGTCGCCACCGATGCGCTCGATGGCCGCACGGTCGATTCGGTAGGCGTTCTTGACCTTCTCGTACTCAACCGGATCGGGGAAGCGCTCCTGCTGGATGCGCGTGGTGTAGATCACATCCACGTCCGACGCGATCGAGAAGAACTCCTCGTCCTCGGTGTAGACCGTGCCGCGATCGTCGAGCTCTTCGATGAACGCCGGCGGAATACGCAGCGACGAGGGCGAGACCAGGAACAGCTCGTTGTCGAAGTGCGTCAGCGTCTCGATCAGCGAGTGCACCGTGCGGCTGTACTTGAGGTCGCCGATGAACGCGATCTTGAGGTTGTCGAGCCGCCCGCGGCGCTTGCGCATGGTGTAGAGGTCGAGCAGCGTCTGGGTCGGGTGCTGGTTGGTCCCATCGCCGGCGTTGATCACCGGGATCTCGGTGCTCTCGGCGGCCAGGCGCGCCGCGCCCTCCATCCAGTGCCGGATGAGGATCAGGTCGCAGTAGTTCTCGACCACGCGAATGGTGTCGGCCAGCGACTCGCCCTTGGCCGTCGACGAGACCTTGGCGTCCGCGAAGCCGAGGTCCGTGCCGCCCAGGCGCTGCATGGCGGACGAGAACGACAGGTGCGTGCGCGTGGACGGCTCAAAGAACAACGTGCCCAGGATGCGGCCCTTGAGGATGGGCTCTTCGTAGCCCTCGAAGTGCTCAGCCTCATCCAGGAACGCGATCAGCTCTTCGCGATTGAAGTCGCGCATGGAGACCAGGTCGCGACCGACGAACGAGAGGGGTTGCACAGCCACGAAGTGCCTCCTGGGTGAGCGGATGCCCAGCGATCAGTCTATCGCGCCGCCGGGGTGAGATCCCGCAGCCGGATCCAGGACGTCGCTCGCGCGCCGCTGGCGGCGTGGTTGGGGCGCGCCGCCGACGCTGTGGAGTGGGCGCGTGATCGGCACGGCGCCGGCGCTCCCAGCAGCGACCGTGGCCCGCTCGCGCGAGCCCTGGCGCTCAGCCGGCGTCCGGCGTCGCCTGGCCGATGGCCGCCAGGCAGCGCCGCTCGGCCTCGTCCATGGCGGCCGCCAGACGGGGCCGGTGCAGCTCGAGCATGCTCTCGCGATCGGCGTCCCGGGGGATGACCAGCTCCTCGCCGAGGCAGATCGCCACGCGCGCGAAGGGCTTCCCGATGATGAGCCGATCCCAGCTGCCCAGACGCCAAGCCCGGTCCACCGCCACCGCCAAGGGCACGATGGGCCGCCCGGTCATGGCCGCCGTGAAGAGCACGCCGTCCTTGAGCTCACGCCGCGGACCACGGGGACCATCCGCGGTCACGCACAGGTCGATGTCCTGCTGGCGCCCGGCGCGCAGCAGCTCGCGCAGCCCCTGGGCCCCCCCTCGCGTGCTGGACCCGCGCGCCAGATTGTAGCCCTGGCGTTCCAGCACCCGCGCGATGGTCTCGCCGTCGCGGTGCGTACTCACCAGCACACAGATGCCCTCACCGCGCATCGCCCCGATGCCAAGCCAGAGCATCTCGTGCCAGGTGGCGTAGATGCAGCGCACGTCCTGCCCCGCCTCGCGGCGACGAGTGTAGGAGGGCTGCAGCCGCTCGATGCGGTAGCTCGTCGTCAGCGCACGGTGCAGACCGTCCGCCACCAAGGTGCTCAGCCCGAGCTTGAGCTCATCGCGCCGCGTGCGTTGCTTCTCGCGAGCCATCGCAGCGGACGCTAACCGCTCCTCACGTCCGGTGGAAGGGCGAGCACGACCGGCGGATCCATGCGGAGCCACCAGCCGTGACTAGTCATCACCCGTTGCGAGTGGCAGCGGCCGCTTGCAACGGCCGAGCAGCTGGATCGACCTCAGAACTTGAGGATGTCGTCTCCGGTGCCGTTCTCGTCAATGCCGTTGGGGCCGATGCTCCAGAGCTTGGGCATGAGCTTGCGCTTCTTGGGATGCGTTTCCATGGCGAAGCGATAGCTGTTGCCCCACGGATCCAGCGGCAGCACGTCGTGCTGGTAGACCCCGCCCGGGTACTCGTCGAGCGGCCGCATCAGATCCTGCAACGAATCGGGGTAGCCGCCCTCGGTGATCTTGAAGATCGTGATGGAGGCCTTCAGCTCGCGCAGATCGAACTGCACCTGCTCGCTTGGATCGATCTCGACCTCGATCTCGTCCAGGCTGATGCCCAGTTCCTGGCCGGCAGCCAGCGCGCCCGCGATGAGCGCGAGCGGGAGCATGTCGCTCATCCGGAACTGCGACACGGAGCGCGACACGTCGAGCCCGTCCTCGGTGCGGTAGATACCCGTGAAACTCTCGGTGAGGTGCTGCCCGATGGTGCTCTCGAGCGGCAGCTTCGAGAGGTCGATCGGGAGCCCCGACAGGCCCGGGATCATGGCGGCCGCACCGGTCAGCTGCGGGTACTGCGTGCCGAAGCTCGCCCTCAGATCGGTGTAGGAGACCCCGCTCACAGCGCCCTGAACTTCGAGGCTCGTGACGAAGGTCTTGAGTCGGTCGTTATCCCACAGGCTCTCCGACGCCGAGGCGCCGTTGAGGATCGACTTGAGCTGGGTCTCGTTGCTGGAGAACACGATCTCGCCGTCACGCAAGGCGAAGGCTGGCTGCATCATCATGCCTACCGGCGTGGCTGAGAGATCGATGCGGTAGTAGCTGCCGCTCTCGTGCTCCTGTTCCTGCAGCGACAGCGGCATGCCGACCTCCGCGGACACGGCATCGAGCAGCACGCTGAGGGCGCCAACAAAGCGCTCGCCGTCGGCCAGGCCCACGCGCACAACGGTGTCAGGCGCGCCCATGAGGCCATGGCCAGGCACGGCATACGTCACGAGGCGCCCGTGCACGTTTCCCAGCACGTCGTTTCGCAGACTGTAGTCACCCATCAGCCCGTTCAGCGCCGAACGGGCCGCCTCAGCGGCCTGCGGCTCGACCTGATCCATGGTCGCGACCACGAAATCGTACATGTCGACGAACTGCGTACCCAACGACATGGCCGACGCGCCGATCGCGTCGCTGGGGATCTCGGAGAAGACCGAGACGTCCAGCGCTGCGCCCGGCGCGGCGAGCTTGGACAGCAAGCCGGGAACGCCGGGGTCGATGCTCGCCACGCTCGTGCCGTAGACCAGCCCGTCGCTCCCCACGGCGCTCGTGCCACCCATCATGTCGATGGCGGTGAAACCCATCGAGTCGAACACGCTCAGGATCTTCTGGGCGTCTTCGGGCGTGACCTCTCCGCTCATCGGCAGGCCCATGGAGAGTCCCATGCGCACGATGCCCGCGATGGGCGCCGCGCGCACGAACCACGACGATCCGCCAGGCAGCAGTCCGCCGGCGGCTTCGACCATGAGCCTGTACTCGGGCGCCTCGGCCAGGCTCGGCCCCGTGGCCGTGCCGTTGATGCGATCAATGATGCCGTGCAGCGCCTGGGGCGACGTTGTGACGACCACGAGCTGATCGAAAGTGCCCAGGCACAGCGTGCCATAGGGTGAGGCCTTGGCGAGGTAATCCACCCCGCCGTACGAGCCGTTGGCATCGGGCAGCGGGATCTGGCTCCAGAGCGAGGCGAGCATCTCGCCCATGTCCATGTCGATCAGCTCAACGCCGATGGCCATGCCGACCTCGGGCACCATGGGAGCGCCCGGCGCACCCGCAGTGGGCATGCCGATGTGCGTCACGGCCACGAAGGTCCGACCCACCGGAGGCGCGGTGTCGCTGCTGAGCGACAGGAACGTGTCGGTCTCATCGAGCGCGATGTCCGCGCCCAGGCCCAGCTCAGCCGCCGCCGCCTGAAGCTGGTCGGTCTCGTCCTTCATCATGCCCAGGCCCGCTGCGATGACCTGATTGGCAGCCGCCAGCGGCTGGTTCAGGAACGCCTTGACCTCGCCCTCGCGCAGGATGCGCGCCATGGCGGTGTTCTTCGAGGCCTCAAAGCCAGCCTGCACGCTCGTCGAGCCGAAGTAGATCAGGGTGTTGGCGGGCAAGAGCTGAGCTGGATCGTCAGAACCCGCCGGAAGTGCAGCGGGGACAAGAGCCAGGGCCAGGAGAGTCGAGAGCATCTGGAACTTCCTCCGTGTCGGAGTGCGGGCGCCGCGAAGGCCGGGGAGTCGCGCCCGGAAACGGGATCGCTCGCGCGGCAGCATGAACGGCGCATGATCTCTCAGAGAGGCGTGATAGAGCAACCGGGTGGCACTCCAGCCACGGACACGACACCCCAAGCGCACACCCGGAGGGAATGCCTTGCGCCGTCTTGCGCCGTCTTGCGCCGTCTTGCGCCGCCTTGCCCGTCTTGCCCGTCTTGCCCCGCCTTGCCCCGCCTTGCCCCGCCTTGCCCCGCCTTGCCCCGCCTTGCCCCGCCTT
>Ga0164313_10000558_pt1 | contig 30589 bp, 20 predicted proteins | sample GuaBasSedimGuay4_FD_113735 | JGI IMG/M metagenome (GOLD analysis project Ga0164313, IMG submission 113735) | Subseafloor sediment microbial communities from Guaymas Basin, Gulf of California, Mexico - Guay4, Core 4569-4, 0-3 cm | ecosystem: Environmental > Aquatic > Marine > Hydrothermal vents... | reverse complement strand
GAGGGGGTGCAGGAAACGTGGTGCATGGCCTGACGACTCTTTGCCACGCAGCTGGAAACGGCGGAGACTCAGGAAGTCGTTGGCCTAAACATGCGCGCGCCTGCGTTCCACTCGGCGGGCTGTTTGATGCGATGTGCGATGGAAGCCATTCAATGCACACGGCAATCCCGGAGAAAAGGCTCCTGGACGTAGTAACAAGCTTTGAAGAGAGCTAATGCACTAGTTCCTGGCGGAATCCTCGGACCGACTCACGACTTACGATTCACGACTCACGTCCTACGGCCTCACCCGTCCACCGCCCTGACGCGCCACGAGGGCTGTCACCGTGACGTTCACGTTATCCACATACCAACCCACCGCGCCGTTGCACCCATCGACACCGAAATCGAAACGGATGGCGATGTTGTCGCCCGGCAACACCAGATTCTCGAGGTCGATCTGGCTCTGGCCCCAGCTCCCGCCGAGCGTGCCCTGGTTGGTTCCTGAAAACGCCCACTCACCCTCGAGGGGGTTGGAGTTCTGGTTCACAATACGGTCGTTGGTCGGGTTGAAGAGATAACGACTGGGCGCGACGATGATGAACGGACCGCCGTTGACGCTGAGCTTGACGTTCCCGCCATCCCAGCCTGGTTCGGTGGCGACCCAGTGGTCGAACGAAAGCACCGGGTTGAGGGTTCCGACGGGGATCTCGATGACGGGACTTTCAAGCTCCATGACACCACTCTGATCGTCGCTGCCGGGACGACAATCACCGATCAGAACGCTGTCGATGGCAAAGAACGCGGAACCATCCCTACCCGTCGGGAGATCATCGGTCCACTCCCAATCTCGTGGCTCGTACTCCGGATAGACACCGCGGTTGGCGAGCTGCCATCGGCCGGCCGGATCTGAATCGAAGGCCTCCTCGAAGACAACCACGTTGCCCGCAACGGGTGGCGCGTCGGGATCGAGGAGAGAGGTGAAATGGCATTGATCGGGGATTGTACGCATCTCGACGGCGGCCATGGCTGCGGCAACCTGCACACAGTCGCCTGGAGTCACGACCTCGACCGAGACGTTGCCGGTTCGGAGGTCATAGAGTGTTGAACCGATGAGGTCCTGACAGCTGGTCTCGATCAGATCCGCATGGCCGGCAAAACCGGTGACAGGGGTCTGGTATTGGGACATGGCGCGCCAGTAGATGCGGGCCGCCTTGGTGGCGCCGATGGCTTCGATCTGGTGGCCGTTATACGAACCACCGTCAACGAGCAGAGCAAAGGCGTGGTTCGGAACACCGCTGTTGGTGTGGACACCGCCATTGTCGAGTTCGCTGCAGGCGTAGTTGACGCTACGAACCCGACCGGGATCGCCAAAGCAGGCTGGCGACCACATATCGCGAATGGACCCGAGGGCGGCGGTGTCTTCGCCGATGAGCCATCTCACCGACTCGGAGAAGTCGCCATCGAGGGTCAGGACCGCGGTGACGCCCTCGCCCAGGACGCCCTTGATCCGGTCGCCGTCACTCTGACCGATGAAGACGGAGGGGATGTCGAGGCGGGGCAGATCACCGCCCATTTCGAGGATGTCATTGCCCTGGTTGTTCACAATGATGACGCCGACGGCGCCGACGTTCTGGGCGTTGAGGACCTTTTCGCGGAAGAAACACGACCCGCGGTCGATGAGCGCGATGGAACCCGACGAGAACCCGCTTATCGGCTCGCAGGCGTCGCTCGGGACCCCAACGTTGTCATCGATGGCCTCGACGGTCGCCGTCACTGTCCATGGTTCCAGGGGGTTGAAGACCGCGCCGCCGGCCGGATACGACCCGGCCACCGACGGCGGGCTGAGCAGATCGAGGGTCGGTTGAGGGCTCCCCCCGGCGTTGGAGCAACCGCCGGGAATCCGAAGATCGTTCGGCGTGTCGGTTCCGCGACCGTTGAGAAGATCCACCAGTTCGCCGTAGATGTCCGAGTATGCCTCGTTGAGCGCACCCGGCTGCCACTGATAGATCAGACCGTGGGTCCAACTTGTGTAGGCATGCGCCCACTCGTGAGCGGTCACGTCATCGCTGACCATCCCCTCGCAGAACGCGGTGATGCCGCCCGATTCCACCGCGTTGGGACAGTCAATGGAATCTGAGTCGTAGACAGCGTTCATGGTGGCGTCGTTGCCGTCGAAGCTGAGGTAGTCGCCTCCGGTGATGTTGGAGAAGAGGGAGAAGGCGTCGCCGGTGGCGTCGATCAGCTCGTTGACCTCATCATCGCGTGATGGATTGCCGCTCGAATAGGGCCGGGAATCTCCTTCGGACCAGATGGGATGGGGGTAGCTCCCGATGTGGATCACCCGGTTGAGATTGTGGACCTTGGATCTCTGGTCAAGGAGGCGGCCGTCGTGAGCATCGAGATAGAGGACCTCGTGAAGATCCGTTGAAGAAGTGACCTCGGTCTCCCACGCCAGGTGATTGTCCCCGGGGAGTCCGCGGATGAGGTTCTTTCTGTAGACCATCAGGGTTGCCGGCGAGACTTCGAGGGTCTCAGCGTCGCGACCGCTCTGCTTGCCAATGATCCGTGTAGCCGCAGCCTCGGCCACATGAGCATCGAGAAGGGGCACGGGATCGAGATCAATCTCCGAGATAAAGGAGCCGTTGATCGCCGTGAGCGCGCCATCGGCGTCGAAATGGACCCGCACCATGGTTCCGAAGACAGGGAGGCCACGATAGACCTGTCGAAAGACCGATTGTTCACCGCCGATGGGATCGCTGTGGGTGCCAACCCACTCGAGGTCCTGTTCGGGGTCTTCGATTCCCAACCCTCGGGCGTCGAGGTTCAGGGCGGCGAGCGCCTTCTCGAAGGAGGTTGCGCCCTCGGGCGTGGGAAGTGGCTGGGCCAGTTGAACGAGGGCAGGGTTGCCGGTGGCGGGGTCCGGAACCACTCTCGCGGTGGTAATTGGGGAGGACCTGGGGACGGCGCCGGCGGTGGCGTCGTCGGCCTCCGCCGAACCAGCGAAAGCGCAAAGGCATGCGGCCACGATGGCGAGGCCGGTCAGGATCGGGAAATCGCGGAGTCGTCTCATTTTGAAATGGTAGCAGAATGGAGGATTCAGAATGTGAACCCCATGTAAAAACGATCGGTGGCTGTACACTGAGTCCGGAAATGCAGGAATCATACGTACCGGAACTGGGTGCTTCGACACCTCGACGGGGAAATCGATTCACGTCGTGGGTCGGCCGCACGGCCATGCGTCTCTGTGGATGGACCTTTGAAGGCAGGATCCCCGATGTTGCCAAGGGCGTGCTCATCGTGGCGCCCCATTCATCAAACTGGGACTTCTTCGTCGGTATTGGGGCCATGTTCTCCCTCGGCATTCGGGTGGTGTTCCTGGGGAAACACACCCTTTTTGCCTGGCCCCTCGGCCCTGTGATGCGTTGGCTCGGTGGTTTCCCGGTTGACCGAAGATCGGCCACCGGTGTGGTGGACGAGACGGTGCGGCTTTTCGACTCGGAAGAAAAGATGATCCTCGCCTTGGCGCCGGAAGGGACTCGACGCGCGGTCGAAAAGTGGAAGACCGGTTTCTACCGCGTGGCCACCGCTGCCCGGGTGCCTGTCATTCCGGTGGTGCTGGACTGGGGCAGGAAGACGATGGAGTTCGGCGACAGATTCGACACCACCGGAGACATTGATCGTGATCTGGGAGCATTGGGGGAGGTGTTCTCCGAGGCAGAAGGCCGTCGCGGAAACTGAAAACAAGGGGGCAGAAGATGTCGCACGAGACGGTGATCGACGTCCTGATGGCAACCACATCGGAACACCCGAAGCGACCGGCCCTCCGCCACAAACGACCTGACGGGTGGAAAACCCTGACCTGGACGGACTACCAGAAAATGGTTCTGAGGGCGGGTCGTGCCCTCATCGTCCTTGGCGTCGAACCGTCGGCGTGCGTGGTGATCATCAGCGGCAACCGGCCTGAGTGGTTCATCACCAACCTCGCGACCATGGCGGCCGGTGGCCTGCCGAGCGGGATTTACACGACGAGCACCGTCGAGCAGTGCAGCTACATCGTTGACCACTGCGAGGCCGTGGTCGCGGTGATTGAAAACACCACACACCTCGAGCAGATCAAAGGGGTTCGCGGGTCTTTGAAGGCCATCGTCGCTATGGATGGCGGCGGTGAGGAAGGCGTTCTGAGCTGGGACCAGTTTCTCGCCCTCGGTGACGAAGATTCCCAGTCCACCCTCGACCAACGCATGGCGGATCTGCGCGGCGACCAGCCCTGCACCTTGATCTACACGTCGGGAACCACCGGCGAACCGAAGGGTGTCATGCTTTCGCACGAAAACGTCTTGTGGATGTCACGGGCGTTGAAGAGCGGGTATTCGGTCACCCCCGAGGACTGCGGAATCTCATATCTTCCGTTGAGCCACATCGCCGAACAGGTGATTTCTCACTATCTTCCCCTCGTTGTCGGTGGTTGCATGTCGTTTGCCCAGAGTCTGGAGACTCTGGGGGATGATCTTCGTGAGGTTCGGCCGACGTTCTTTTTCGCCGTGCCTCGGGTGTGGGAGAAGATCCAGGCGAGGATGGAAGCCGCGGGCGCAACGAGTTCGCCGCTGCGGCGGCGACTGGTCAGGTGGGCCAGAGAGGCCGGGCTGGTCGGCGGTCGGGCGTCGCAGCGCGGCGAGCCGATGCCCTCGGGATGGTGGCTCGCCAACCGACTGGTTTTCTCCAAGGTCCGGCAGCGGCTCGGTTTCAACCGAACACGGGTCTTTTTCACCAGCGCAGCTCCGATGGCGCGATCGACCCTGGATTTCTTTCTCAGTCTCGGGATCCCCATCCTCGAGCTCTACGGGATGACCGAGTGCACCGGCCCGACGACCTTTTCAACCGAGGACCGGTACCGAACAGGTTCCACCGGGTGGGCGATCCCGGGAACCGAATTGAGAGTCGCCGACGATGGCGAGATCCTGTTCCGCGGTCCGCATATCTTTGTCGGTTACCACAAGAACGACGCGGCCACCCGCGAAGCTCTTGATGGGGATGGCTGGCTCCACTCTGGTGATATCGGGCTGATTGATGAGGACGGTTTCCTCTACGTCACCGATCGGAAGAAAGAACTGCTCATCACCTCAGGCGGAAAGAACGTGGCGCCGGTGCCCATCGAGTCCAAACTCAAGGCGATCCCCGGCGTCGCCCAGGCGGTTGCGATCGGGGATCGGCGGAAATTTCTCGCCGCCCTCATCATCCTCGATCCGGAAGCAATCGAATCTCTCGCGGGTGAGATCGGGAGTGATGCGCTCACTGTGGGTGAGGCAGCCGGATGTGATCGTTTCCGGGCGTATTTGGATGATCGGATCGGCTCCGTCAACGCGACGCTGGCGCCGTACGAGTCCATTCGCCGGTTCGCCATCCTGAGCGGCGGGCTGTCGGTTGAGGAGGGGACATTGACTCCGACCCTCAAACTCAAGCGAAGGGTCATCCTCGAAGTCTTCGGCGACGAGATCTACGAGATCTTCGAAAATACGAGGCAACCGGGTTGACGTCAGACGTAAGACGCTAGGTGTGAGGAAGTTAGAAGGTTAGGAAGTTAGAAGGTAAGACGTTAGACAGCACGTCGGTGAGTCCCCACCTCTCAACGCTCGAGGGAAACTCCGCTCGCCTCCTGACCCCCTCACTAGCGAGCGAAGCGAGCGCTGACCTTCTTACCTTCTCACCACAGTCTGAGTTTCGGTTGCGGCTCTGCCGCCTTGGAATAGAACATGACTTCGAAGAAGTACCGTCCATGGAATCCGGATCAGGCGTACCTGTTTCCTCCGTCCATGAGGGATTGGCTGGAGGAGGAACCACGCCGCTTCAGACGGTTTTCACTGCGAGGTGTGATCAAGGTCCGTGCCTAGTGGACCCTGGTTTGCCTCTGTCACAACCTCATCAAGCTCCTTGCGGCTCAGCCCGGTCTCGCGACCGCGTGAGTCGGCGTCCTGAGCCTCCATCGCCCACCAAATCACCGAAAATGGCCGATCCCAGCCATAACTACCCCATTTTCAAAGGTGCAGGTGAGGTCGTCGGGATAAGCTGCACGTATCTGGATGACCTCCGGCGTCGGTGCGGAGACCTTCTTGGCGTCAAGCCCGGCCTTGATGGTCTGGAGGTTCTTTTCGCTGGAGTAGGGGACCAGCTTCGAGGTCAAGTCACCCGAGCCTTCGGCCTGGAGATCGATCATCAGCGGTTCAGCGGTGCAGTCGAGATCGAGTTCGGAGAGGTTGACCGTACGGATCTCGGCGTTGCCCGAACTCCGGAAGTGGACCTGGGTCTTCTGCAGCTCATAAACGACGCTCCACTGGGTCGAGTCCGGTTGGGCGACGTCTGACAGGATCGAGAATGCATCGCCGACCGGGATGTCGCCGGGAGCCGAACGCACGGCGTGGGTGCCTTTGGCAGTGCGTGCAAATCGGGCCAGGGATCCGGTGCCCTCGGGAGTGATGGGTTCGCCGCCGTAGCCGAGGGTCCGATTGAGGTACTCCAGCGACTCGTTGAAGGTGTTGTTGGTCAACGCCGGAAGGGGGAGGGTCCGCTCGCTTCGGGTGACGACCTTGCCATCGAGGAACTCGATGATGGCGCAGTTGCCGGTCTCGTCGCAGGCGATGAAGTGCAGGAGCGCAGGACCCCCGATGGCCAGTTCGGATGCGCTGGCAACCACGTCACCGACGCTGCGAAAGGAGTCGAGGCAGTACTGGACCCACTGGAGGGTGCCGATGGACGGGCGGTCGCCGGCATCCGGGTACACGGTATCGTCCAGCCACAGAACCTCCATGGCCAGACCGGCTTCGTTCATCCCGCCGAGGGGGAACTCCTTGCCGTACTGATTGAAGCTCACGCTGCCGTAGCGCGATGTCCACCGGGCCGGTTTGGCGCCATCCGTGACCAATGCCGTCTTGGCGAGTCCCCGGGGATTGATGACAAGCAGTCCCGCGGCTACATCCCAGTCATAGTTCTTGGCCATCATCGGTCCCGACGAGTGCTTGAGCAGAAAGGACGTGCAGGCATCGACGGAAAGCCCGGGGAGTACCAGGGCGACGACGCAACCGAGGATGATGAACCGAACGAGAGATGAGTGCATTGCGGACCTCCAAAAAGCGATTCTAGCAGTGGATAGCGCGCGAAAAGGTGCCTGGCTCTCATTTCGCCGCGAAATGGTGCCTGGCTCCGCTCCCATCGCGCTTCAGGGCAACGCCGTATCCTCGTCCCCGGGGAATGGAATCCGGATCTTGAGGCAGACAAAGAACCCGACGAACGCGATGGCGCCGGCGAGGATGAAGACCCACTGGAAGCCGTAGGCCTCCCAGATATAACCCGACAGGATGGGAAGGGTCGTCGCCACCGCATGATCGATGGTGATCCCGGTCGAGATGGTCGGGGTGATGTCGGTGGGATCCTCGGCGATCTTCTTGAGATAGGTGGTGCGGGCGATCCGTAGGGCGAAGAGGACGCTGTCGAAGATGTAGGCGCCGTAGAGCAGCCAAAGATCGTAGGGTTCGGGGAGCAGGACACTGGCGAAGGCGTAGGCGAGGCAGATGACGACGAGTAACAACTCGTCGGCTGCGAGCACCACGCGTTCACCCAACCAATCGACGACCTCGCCCAGTAGTGGACGAAAGACGACGCCCAGCGTGGCGGCGACGAAGTAGAGCAGGGCGACGGTGCTGACCTGCACATCGTGGATCTCGACCAGGACCCAGACGCCGAACGCGAGGAAGATCTGTTTGCGGATCCCGAAGAGGGCCGATATGAGGTAGAAAATCGTGTAGCGGCGTTTGAAGACCAGCCGTCGGGACGGCTTGTCCGCGGTTCCGATTCGGAGACCCGCGTAGAACACGCCGGCGACGAGCGCGCACCCTGCAGCGATGGCGAAGAAGAGCCCAAAGCGATCCCCGAGGAAGTGCGCGAGGAGGAAGACCGTACCGACACCGAGGATGGTGCCGAGGTTGCGGGCGCCGCCGAACTGTCCGAGACGACGCCCCTCCTTGCCGCCCTTTGAGAGCTTGAGACCGATGGGACCCTCGACGGCGAAGATGATGTGGTCTCCCAGGGACCAGATCACGATGAAGACCACGAGCCAGACCATGGAGGGCGACAGGAAACCGAGACCGATGGCGCCCAGGGCGGTCATGAGCATGGCCACCGCGGCCATCTGTGATTCCCGTAGGAAGATGAGCATCGCCCCGGCGATGAAGACCAGGAAGAAACCCGGCAGCTCGCGAGGAAACTCGATCCAGCCACGCGCTTCGGCGCCGAGATGGTGGACTTCCGAGAGGTAGTTGTTGAAGGTGGCGATGATGATGCCGCTGGCGGCGCCGAAGAAGAGGGTGGCCAGGAGGGCGCGTTTGAGGTCGTTGAGTCGCACGGCGGGCATTTTACGCTGATTCGCGACCGGGGTGTGATCATTCGTTGGGCTTGAGGCTTGAGGCTTGAGGCTTGGGGCTTGAGGCTTGGGGCACGAGCACGTGAGGGTTGGAGGATCGGGCTTAGATGGGATCCGCTGCTATGGTGGGCGCATGCAGCACCGTCTAGTTCTCCTGCTCACGATCGTTCTGGCGATTCCTGCCGGCTGGCTGATTGCCCAGGATGAACCGCAGCGTCGCCTGGTTTTCAGCGGTGCGAACGAGCGTGGGGAATTGTGGGCCAATATCGGACTCACAATCCAACGTCTCGATGAGGACTACATCCCCATGGTGGTGATGATCGTCAACCACGATTCCGAATCGGTCCTCATCGACCGGGACGCGATCCGGCTGGTCGGTCCGGATGGGCTGAGGTACCCCATGCCCACCCTCAAGGAGCTGAGAAAGAACTACCGGAAGACCGGTCTTGACGGTCGGGCCGTATCGGGCGCCGGAATCCCATTTGAGGTCTGGCAACAGAACCGCATGCTCCTGGAGTCGAACTTCTTTCCCAACACCCTGACCGATCGTCGGGCCATCGTGATCGACGAGATCACCCTGCGATCCGGCTATGCCCTCATCGATCTCGTCTACTTTGCGCGACCCAAGGGCCTTGAACGCGGATCTTCGTTCATGCTCGAGGTGTACGGCGAGGGTTGGGAAGCGCCGGTGCGGCTCGGAATCGTGTTGAACCCCAAATGAGCGTTTCTCGCCGGCGATCTGCGCAAATCTCATGGTCTCTGTTGCTTGCGAAAATACTCGACGTACCAACGGGTACGCCTCCGCTTTTCGCAAGCAACAGAGCCTCAAGATCTTCCCACATCTCATTCGGCAGAATCGCTCATCTTAGGTTGAACTGAGTCGCCTCACCTCCACCGGTGCTGCAACCAGAACAGACGACACGCGTAGTTCGTCTCCATGACGCGTTACAACCGATTGTGGGCGACGGCCCTCGTCATCGCCCTGGGTCTGCCGATCTGCGCCGTTCCGGGTTGGGCGGATCAGGGTTCATCGCTGCTCGATCGTTCTCCGCCCCTGGTCATGGGTCACACCGTTACATTGCAGTCGGCGGTTCTCGGAGAAGAGCGGCAACTCCTGATCTTCCTTCCCGCGGATTATGAATCCACCGACCAGCCACTGCCGGTGATCTATCTGCTCGATGGGAGGGCGCACTTCCGTCAGACAACGTCGACAGTCGAACTGCTGGCGAGAAACGCCCGGATGCCACGGTCCATTGTGGTGGGCATCGCCAACACAGATCGGAGCCGCGATTTCACATCGGTGGTCGTCGAAGGCCGGTCGTCCGGGGGCGCCGATCGGTTTCTCGCGTTTGTTGAAACCGAGGTGATCCCTTTCATCGATGGCAACTTCAGGACCGCGCGGCACAGGACGCTGATCGGGCACTCTCTCGGTGGGTTGTTCGTGATGAACGTCCTTGCCGAGGGTCCCGGTCTCTTCGATGCCGCCATCGCCATCAGCCCCGCTATTACCAACGACGAGAGGGTGGGGGAGCGATCGCGATCGATCTCCGGGCGACTGGCTGCATCACTCGAGAAGAACCCGCAACTTTCGTTCGTGCTCTTCATCACCATGAGCGATGGTGAAGACGGACGATGGGAGACCGATTTCGACGCAATCGAGGAGCTTCTTCCGACCTCGGCCCCGAATGGGTTTCGCTGGGAGTTTCGGCGGATGGAAGGTGAAGATCACGGAACGACGGTTCTCCCGAGCACCTTCCAGGGACTGCGTTTCATCAATACCGACTGGGACACGAGTGGTCTGGTCTCTGATGGCTCCCTCGACGAGGTCGTGGCCCGTTTCGAAACCCTGTCCGAGCGCCTCGGCTATGAAATCCAGCCGCCCGAGGTGATGATCAACCTCCTCGGCTATCGCCTCCTCGGTGAAGGCCGCCTGGGCGAAGCCATCGACGTTTTTGAGTTCAACGTGGTTCTCCATCCCGAATCGGCCAATGTCCACGACAGCCTCGGTGAGGCGTTGGAGCGACAAGGAAGCCTGCCGGGAGCTCTGCTGAGCTACAGGAGGGCCGTAAAGAGGGCCGAGGCGGTGGACGATCCGCTGTTGCCCGTGTTTCGCGCCAATCTTCAACGGGTCGAGGTGCTTCTCGAGGGTGGAGATGGCGGGGGGCGTGTTTTCGACTCGCCGGTGACGGGCGAGTCGGCCGAGACCTGGGCTGGACCCGGGTTGGGGCGTTGAGTAGACTCGCTCTTCACGAGACCGTTGATCACCGAAATGAGGGAAGACCATGAAGCGTTCCATCATCGCGGCCGCGGGTGCCGTGTTTCTCTTGACCGCCCTGGCGCCGACCACGGCGATGGCCGTCGATATCCACGACACCGTGATGCTCGCAGATCCGACGGTGAGCGATCGCCACGTGGCCTTTGTCTATGCCGAGGATCTCTGGGTCGTTGATCGGGACGGCGGAACCGCCCGTCGTCTCACGTCCCACGAAGGACGCGAGTCCGATCCTCACTTCTCACCTGATGGTCAGTGGATCGCCTTCACCGGTCACTATGATGGAAACGACGATGTCTTTCTGATCTCCGTCGAAGGCGGCGAACCGACCCGTCTGACCTGGCATCCGGGCAACGACGTTGTTAGAGGATTCACACCGGACGGCGAGGCCGTGCTCTTTGTCTCTCCTCGCGAATCTCACACGCGACGGTTCGGTCAGTTTTTCACAGTGCCGGTGACCGGCGGTTGGCCGACCAAGCTGCCCCTTCCCTCGGTCTTCAAGGGGAGCTATTCACCCGATGGTCGCTTCATCGCATACAACCCGCAGCGTGAGGCCTTCCGTCAGTGGAAGTACTATCGTGGCGGGACCGCCTCGAGGATCTGGATCTACTACACCGATGACCATTCTGTGGACGAGATCCCGCAGCCGGAGGGTCGCTCCAACGACATCGACGCCGCATGGATCGGCGACACGGTCTACTTCCTGTCGGATCGCAGCGGTGAATTCAATCTCTTTACGTTTAACCGGGCGTCGGATGAGCTCGAGCAGCTGACCAACCACAACGACTATCCGATCATCGACGCCCAGACGGGTGGGGGGGTAGTCGTCTACGAGCAGGCCGGCGCTCTCCACCTCTTTGACCCTTCGACCGGTGAGTCGAACCGGTTGAAGATCGGGGTGGCGGCGGATCTCATCGAGACCCGTTCCAGGTTTGCATCGAGTGATCGCTTTATCCGGGATGCGGATATTTCGCCTACCGGTTCGAGGGCGGTCTTCGGCTATCGGGGCGAGATCGTCACCGTGCCCGCCAAGAAGGGAGACCCGAGGGTCATCACCAACACTCCCGGGGTCCACGAGCGGTCACCGGCCTGGTCGCCGGATGGCGCGACCATCGCGTATTTCTCGGATGCATCGGGGGAGTACGCGTTGCACATCGCACCCCAGAACGGCCGCGGGGAGCCCGTGATCCACGAACTCGAGGGCTCGGGTTTCTATGAGGATCTCAAGTGGTCTCCCGATGGCGCTCGACTGAGCTACTCGGACAACTCGTGGACGATCTGGGTCCTTGATGTCGCCGATGGAAGCCAGATCCAGGTTGCGTCCGAGGCGGTCTATGGTCCGGTGAAGACCCAGCACCATAACTGGTCCCCGGACTCGAAATGGTTGGTCTACACCAGAAATACACCGACCTATCTGCAACAGGTGTGGCTGTGGTCGGCGGATGAGAGTCAATCGTACGAAGTGACCGAAGGACTCTCCGATGTTGGTGAGCCGTGCTTTGACGGTGGCGGCAAGTACCTTTGGTTCACCGGCTCGACCGACGCGGGTCCGGTGCGGTCGTGGTTCGCCATGTCCAACGCCGATATGGAGATGAGCAACTCGCTTTATCTCGCCGTTCTCGCCGCCGACGAACCATCGCCGCTGGCGGCCGAGAGCGATGAGGAAGATGGCGAGCCCGACGAGGCGGATGACGAAAGCGATGACGAGACTGATGAGATCGTCGTCCGAATCGACCTGGACGGACTCGATCAGAGAATCCTCGCCGTGCCGCTGGGATCGGCAAGCTACAGCAACCTTCAATCGGGGGCCGCCGCGAGTCTGCACTATCTGAAATCAAGTGGATCGGCGGGACTCTTCGGCGGTCCGGACTCAACCGCACTCTATCGCTATGACCTCGAATCGAGGGAGGAAGAGAAACTGCTCGATGGAGCTCAGGGCTTCATCCTCAGCGCCGACGGAGCGGAGGTCCTTGTGAGCACCGGATCGTCGTGGCTCATCGCGGGAGCGGCAGCGCCGATCACGGCGGCCGAGACTACCGTGGACACCGCTGCCATCGAAGTGCGGGTCGATCCCCGTGCCGAGTGGGCGCAGATCTTCGACGAAGCCTGGCGGATCAACCGCGACTACTTCTACGACCCCGACATGCACGGCGCCGATTGGCCGGCCATGAAGGCGCGTTATGAAGTGTTTCTCGATGACCTCGTGGTTCGATCGGATCTCAACCGGCTGATCCAGTGGCTCTGTTCGGAGCTTGGGGTCGGCCACCATCGCGTCGGCGGCGGCGACCTCATCGCCGATCCGGACGATATCCCCGGTGGGCTGCTCGGTGCCGACTACGAGATTGCGGAAGGTCGGTATCGCTTCAAATGGGTCTTCGGCGGTCTGAATTGGAACCCCGAGCTCCGTGCGCCGCTCTCCGAACCCGGTGTTTCCGTCAACGATGGCGAATACCTGATCGCGGTTGATGGTCTGGACCTGACCGCGCAGGACAATCTCTTCGCCCGGTTCGAAAACACGGTCGGGAAGATCGTCGAGCTGACGGTCGGTCCCAATCCCGACGGGAGCTCTTCGCGGACGGTTGAAGTCGTGCCCATTGCCAACGAGCGGGCGCTTCGAAATCGCGCGTGGGTGGAAGGCAACCTCAAAAAGGTCGACGAAGCAACCGACGGTCGGGTCGCCTATGTCTATGTGCCCAACACCACCGGTCTCGGTCACACGTACTTCAAGCGTTACTTCTTTCCCCAGGCCGACCGCGAGGCCATCATCATCGACGAGCGCTATAACGGCGGCGGTCAGGTGGCCGATTACTACATCGACCTCCTGAGTAAACCCGAACTGTGCCGCTGGGCCATGCGCTATGGCGCTGACATCAAGACACCGCTGTCATCGATCCAGGGGCCGAAGGTCATGCTCATCGACGAGCAGGCGGGTTCGGGGGGCGATCTGCTGCCCTGGATGTTCCGCCAGCTTGATCTCGGTCCGCTCATCGGGCGTCCCACCTGGGGTGGCCTCGTCGGCACCCTCGGTTTCCCGGTGCTCATGGACGGCGGCTTCGTCACCGCGCCCAATCTCGGGATCTGGACCGAGGACGGTTTCATCGTCGAGAACGTCGGCGTGCCGCCCGACATCGAGGTCGAGCAGTATCCGGCTGAGACCATCCAGGGTCATGATCCGCAGCTCGAGAAGGCCATCGAAGTGATCATGGAGATGCTCGAGGTGAATCCACCGGTCGAGCCGACGCGACCGCCATTCCCGGTGCGCGTGCGGAGGTAGGGCAATACCGGGGTGGGAGCTGAGGGTAGGCCGTACCAGTAACCGCCGTCATCCCCGCGAGCTCGAACCTCCGCTCAACCGCCAGAACCACCGCTTGACCGCTGAAACAACCGCTCAGCTTCAGGGCTCTAGATTGGTGCTCTCGTTGGTTGCACTATTCCTTCTGCTTGCTATCTGGTGGAGTCTACTGATCTTCATCCCGCGCGAGCGCGGGCCGCGTCCGCTGAACTCCAATCGTTAGGCAACCGAGTACATTCGGCACACATCGTGATAGAATCGACATCGTGAAGTACTTCTCCTGGAACCCCGAGAAGAACTCGTCTCTGATCCAAGAGCGTGGTATTTCATTTGAAGAGATCGTGTTTCATATCGAGAATGGGGACGTACTCGATCTACTCGAACATCCGAACCGTGAGCGGTATCCGAATCAACGCGTCTTCATTGTCAACGTCGAAGGCTACGCCTATCTCGTACCGTTTGTGGAAGACGAACGTGAAGTCTTCCTGAAAACCATCATCCCGAGCCGCAAGGCGACGCGGGACTACCTGGGAGGTTCAGAATGAGCACGCTCAAGAAAGACGAACGCGAGCTGCTCGAGTCCGTTGAGGCAGGCGAATGGCGGTCGATTTCCGATCGCGACGCCGAGATCACCCGATACCAGGAGTATGCAACCGCGACGTTCAAGAAGGACCGGCGCATCAATATCAGGATCTCATCGAAAGACCTCAACGCGCTTCAAAAGAGGGCTCTTCGCGAGGGTATCCCGTACCAAACACTGGTCGCGAGCGTCCTCCACAAGTTCGTATCCGGGCAGTTCAGGGAAACCGATGCCTAACGAATAAGGGTTGATGTCGCGCGCAGCCGCGACATCACCTGGTGTTGAACGCACTCCGCCTGGTTGGCGTCGAGGCGTTCGAGGGCCTTGACTCGGCGTGTTTTGACATGTACAGTAAAGCTGTACATGTTAACCGGGAGATCATCATGCCGACAGTGACGACATACACAAACGCCAGAGCGACACTCGCAGCCCTTTGCGAGGAGGTGACATCCACTCGCGAGCCAGTGATCATCAGGCGGCGCAACGCTGCAGACGTCGCGCTCGTTTCCGCCGATGAGCTGGAAAGCCTGCTCGAAACCGCGCACCTCATGCGGTCTCCGAAGAACGCCGAACGTCTCCTCGCTGCGCTGTCCAGAGCCCAAACGAGTCAGTTGCCGCCATCGACAATCGAAGACCTCCGAAGAGAGCTCGGCCTTGGCCAAGAAACGGAGTAGGTCCCAGAAGGGCTCCCGCCCACGTGAATGGGTGGCCGTATTCCAACCAGAATTCATCGAGGATCTGAAGCACTGGGTGAAGACCAACCGGAAGATCTCGCTCCGGGCACTCGATCTCGTCCAGGCGATTCTGCGCGATCCGTTTTCGGGAATCGGGAAGCCCGAACCTCTCAAATACCTTCCAAGCGGTACCTGGTCACGGCGTCTCACTGAAGAGCATCGAATCGTCTACCTTGTGGGCGATGGGCGAATCGACTTCTTGCAGGCGAGGTACCACTACTGATGCGCGCGCCTAACGAATAAGGGTTGATGTCGCGCGCAGCCGCGACATCCCCGCGAACTCGAACCTCCGCTCAACCGCCAGAACCACCGTTTGAGGTTTCTCTTCCGGACAATCTCAAGATCTCGGGCGTGGTGCTGTCCGATCAGGTAAAGAGCCTCGACTGGCGGGCTCGCGAGGCACAGATCGCAGACGCCGCACCGGACTCAACTACCGCCGAGGTGATGGGGAAACTCAATGCCTTGCTGTCGTGAGCAACTACCGCTGAACCACCTCACCGCAGCCGAGCATGTACGGGGCGTAGGGGTTGCCGATGGCCTCGTCGGGCTGGAGCCATGCCTTCTTGACCATCGGGCAGTAGGCGACCACCGGACGTGGCCCTTCGATCAGTTCGTGCCAGCGAACGAGGGGTTTGGTCATCTCGGCGACTTCGTTTCGAATCGTGTCGAGATCGGAGGCCGCGGTGACTCTCGATGCCAGATCGTTGATCTCGGGAAGCAGAGCACGAACCGCGTCTGCGTTGTTTGCGCTCACTGCGGCGGCTGAAGGGCTGAAATCCGCGGCCAGCGATGCCGCGGTCGTGGCGATGGACCGTGCGTGATCCGCAATTCCTTCGGTCGAATCGTCAATCAAGACCTGGCGAATTGCTTCGTAGTCGCTCACGATCGAGACGAACGCGGTCTCTTCTGCAGCTGATATCGCGGAAACCAAGGTGGTGGCTATGAAAAGAACGGTCAGGATTGCGTGTCTCATGAGGAGCTTCCTTTCTTTCTCCCAAGGCGGCAGAGCCGCAACCGAAATTCAGACTGTGGTGAGAAGGTAAGAAGGTCAGCGCTCGCTACGCTCGCTGTGAGAAGGTGAGGAAGTGAGAAGGTCAGCGCTCGCTTCGCTCGCTAGTGAGGGGGTCAGGAGGCGAGCGGAGTTTCCCTCGAGCGTTGAGAGGTGGGGACTCACCGACGTGCTGTCTAACGTCTTACCTTCTCACTTTCTAACCTCCTAACTTTCTAACCTCCTAACTTCCTCACACCTAGCGTCTTACGTCTGACGTCAACCCGGCTGCCTCGTATTTTCGAAGATCTCGTGGCGTAGTGGCTAAGGTGATCTCTCTCCAGACGAAGAAGACCACCGGATAGACGATGAGTTCGCCGATGAAGGAGGTGAGGACACCTCCGACCATGGGCGCGGCGATGCGCCGCATGACATCGGCGCCGGTGCCCGTCGCCCAGAGAATGGGCAGCAGGGCGCAGAAGGTGGTGACCACGGTCATGGCCTTGGGTCTGATCCGCTGGACCGCGCCGTGCTCCACCGCATCGCGGAGGGCTGCACGGTCGATGAGTTTGCCGTCCCGACGCCACCGCTCCCACGAGAGATCGAGGTAGAGCAGCATCACGGCGCCGGTCTCGGTGTCGAGCCCGGCCAGCGCGATGAGTCCGACCCACACCGCGATGGACCAGTTGTAGCCCAGGAGCGCGACCAGCCAGATGGCTCCGACGGCCGAGAATGGGACAGCGAGGAGCACGATGCCGGTCTTGATCAGCGATCCCGTATTGATGTAGAGGATGAGTACGATGAGGATAAGCGTCACAGGGACGATGAGCGCGAGCCGCCGGGACGCGCGTTCCATGTACTCGAACTGACCCGACCAGAAGATCGAGTATCCCTCGGGGATTTCGATCTCCCGGGCAACGGTTTCGCGGGCCCATTCCATCCAGGTGCCCACATCGATATCCCTCAGATCGACATAGACCCAGGCGTTGGGACGGGCGTTTTCGGTCTTGATGGCCGGTGGGCCCTGGCGGATGTGGATGGAGGCGACCTGGCTCAACGGGATCTGCCCCCCGCCAGGCGTAGGAATCAGAACATCGGCCAGGGCCGAGATGCTGTCCCGCAGTTCGCGTGGGTAGCGGATGTTGACCGGGTAGCGTTCGAGACCCTCGACGGTGGAGGTGACATTCATCCCACCGACGGCGGACGCGAGGATGTCCTGGACATCGCCGACGGTGAGCCCATAGCGCGCCGCGGCTGGCCGATCGACCTCGATATCCAGGTAGGACCCGCCCATCACCCGTTCGGCGTAGGCCGAGAGGGTGCCCTCGAGCGGGGTGACCACGGCCTCGATCTCTTTGGCGATCGACTCGAGGGTGGCCAGGTCCGGGCCCGCGACCTTGATGCCCACGGGAGTCTTGATGCCGGTCGAGAGCATGTCGATGCGGGTCCGGATCGGCATGGTCCACGAGTTGGTCAGACCCGGGAACTGGATCGCAGAATCGAGTTCGCGGATGAGCTTTTGACGGGTCATTCCGGGTCGCCACTCGGCTGGGTCCTTCAGGACGATCGTCGTTTCGATCATGGACAGCGGTGCGGGGTCGGTGGCGGTCTCGGCTCGACCTACCTTACCGAGGACGGACTCGACCTCGGGGAAGCCGGCGATGATCCGATCGGTCTGCTGCAGGAGCTCGCGCGCCTTGGTGATGGAGATGCCGGGGAAGGTGGTGGGCATGTAGAGGAGATCGCCCTCCCACAGCGGCGGCATGAATTCCGAACCCATCTGCTGCAGCGGGAACCAGACCGATGCGATGAGGAGAATGGCGGCGATGATCACCAGCCACCGCCCGCGGAGGGCGAGATCGAGGACCGGGGTGTAGGCAGCCTTGAGCAGACGTGAGATGGGGTTGGCTTTCTCGCTGCGGATCCGGCCTCGGACCAGCCAGAACGTCAGCACCGGGATCAGCGTCACGGACACCAGCGAGGCCATGGCGACAGCGTAGGTCTTGGTGAAGGCCAGGGGTCGGAAAAGCCGCCCCTCCTGGGCCTCGAGGGTGAAGATCGGCAGGAACGAGACCGTGATGACCAGCAGGCTGAAGAAGAGGGTCGGTCCGACCTCCTTCGCCGAGGCAAGGATGATGTCGAAGCGCGAGCCCTTGCCGTCCGCTTCCTCGAGGTGCTTGTGGGCGTTCTCCACCATCACCACCGACGCATCGACGAGGACGCCGATGGAGATGGCGATCCCGCCGAGGGACATGATGTTGGCGCCGAGACCCTGGATCCGCATGACGATGAGTGCGAGCAGGATCGCCGCAGGGATGGAGATCACCGCGACAAAGGCCGATCGAAAGTGAAAGAGGAAGATGATGCAGACCAGGGCGACGATGAGGGTTTCTTCGATCAGGGTGCGTTTGAGGGTGTCGACGGCACGGTCGATGAGCCCCGTCCGGTCATAGGCAACCTCGATTTCGACGTCATCCGGAAGTCCCGCCTCGAGTTCGGCGAGACGTTCCTTAACCCGGTTGATGGTGGATCTCGTGTCGGCACCGGCACGGACGACGATGATCCCGCCCACGGTCTCGCCCTCACCATTCCAGTCGGCCAGACTGCGACGGATCTCGGGTCCGATGGTGATGCGGGCGACATCGCGGAGAAGAACAGGTGTGCCGCCGGGGCCGACGTTCAGGGGGACAGTCTCGAGATCGTGGATGTCGCGGAGGTAGCCGAGACCACGGACCATGAACTCGCGTTCACCGACCTCGATGAGGCGGCCGCCGACCTCGGTGTTGGATCGTTGGACGGCCGTTTTGATCTGACCGAGGGTGATCCGGTGGGCGCGCAGTTTGATCGGGTCGACCTCGATCTGGTACTGCCTTACGAAACCACCCAGCGAGGCCACCTCTGACACGCCTTCGACGGACATCAGACCATAGCGGAGATACCAATCCTGCAGCGATCGAAGCTCGTCGAGGGGGCGGGTGGGGGAGTTGAGGGCGTACATGAAGGCCCATCCGACCCCGGTGGCGTCCGGGCCGAGCCGTGGGGTGACCCCGGTCGGCAGATTGCTGCCGAGCCCGTTGAGATATTCGAGCACCCGCGATCGGGCCCAGTAGAGATCCGTGCCGTCCTCGAAGATGACGTAGACAAAACTGAACCCGAAATAGGAGTATCCGCGTACGGTCTTGGCGTGGGGCACCGAGAGCATGGTGGTGGTGATCGGGTAGGTGACCTGATCTTCGATGACCTGGGGCGCCTGACCCGCGTGTTCGGTGTAGATGATGACCTGGACATCAGAGAGATCCGGGATGGCGTCGACCTGGATGGTCGTCGCGGACCAGATCCCGCCCATAACGGCCAGGATGGTGGCGATGACCACGAGGACCTGGTTGCGCAGCGACCACTCGATGAGTTTGGCGATCATGATCAATCCCTCAGTGCTGGTGCCCGCTGCGGGACGCGAGCAGCGAGTCGATGGCGGCCCGGAGATTGGATTCCGAGTCGATGAGGAACTGGGCCGAGACGACGATCTCGTCACCCTCGGAAAGCCCACTGATGATCTGAACGAGACCCTCGGACTCCTCGCCCAACTGAACTTCACGAGGGGCGAAGACGCCCCCTCCGAGAGCCACGACCGCAATGTTGCGGTTGCCGGATCGGATCACCGCCTGGGATGGAAGCACCAGAGCCTCTGGCGCCACCAACGGTTGGAAGTCCACCGTGGCGAACATCCCGACCCGCAGCCTGCCGGATGGGTTGGGGACACTGAGGGTGAGGGTGACCGTGCGGGTCTCGGGCTAGACTTCTGGTTCGATGTAGCGAACCAGACCGGAGAATGCCTGACCCGGAAGATAGTCGAAAGTCACATCGGCCTTCGATCCGATGTCGATCCAGGGCAGTTGGTGTTCATAGACCTCGGCGCGCAGCCAGAGACTGGAGAGATCGGCGAGGTGCATGAGCTCCATCCCCGGTTGGATCGCCATGCCATCGAGGCCGTGCATCCGTTGCATCACGAGCCCGTTCGCCGGGGCGAAGACCGTGAGTGTGCGGTGGACCTCGCCGGTCGATTCGATCTGAGCCACGCGGTCGGCCGGGATCTCCCAGTACTCGAGCCGGGTTCGCGTGGCCTCGACCAGTGCTTCGGCCCGAGATCGAACGTCGGGTGACGCATCCTGGAAGCGCCGTGCATAGGCGACTGCCGCGATGAGCTCGCGCTGGGTCTGGACGAGATCGGGGGAATAGATCTCGAAGAGCGGATCACCCCGCCGGACGGGTTGACCGACGTGGTTGACAAAGACCTTCTCGACAAAGCCCGGGTACCGCGTCGTGATGGAGACCATCAGTTTTTCGTCGTAGTCGAGGTTGCCGACGGTCTGGATCCTGCGGGTCAGGTTGCGTCGCTCGACGGTGGTGGTCCGGACGTTCATTTTTTGGATGACCGATGGGTTGAGCGAGACCTCGGGACCTGCGTTGGTTGTGAGTGTTTCGTCGTGATCGGTGTGATTCCCGGTGTGGTCGGCCGGAACGAGTTCGCGTCCGCAGATGGGACACTCTCCCGCCTCCTCCTCGGTGATGACATCGTGGGAGGGGCAGGTCCAGCCCATTGCTCCCGGGTGGTCTTGGGTGTGGGAGGCCTCATGCGCGAGCGGGACGAGGTCCATCTGGCAGATCGGGCAGATTCCCGGCTCGTCGGCGATGACATTGGGGTGCATCCCGCAGGTCCAGAGTTGAGCCTCGGTCGTGGACTCCGCGGCCGATGACTGTTGATCGGAGGCCGAGCCGCGCAGTCGTTCGTCGAAGTTGTGAAGACCGAATGGGTCGACGAGCAGAAAGGCGGCAATGATCGTGCCGAGGACGAGACCGATCAGGACTCCCAGCCGGGTGGTTCCGGCGGCGTTTCGATGGTGCTGCCTGATGCTTGTCATGAGCGACCTCCAATCGGCAGGGGAGCGCCGATCGCCCCTTCGAGATCAACCAGGGTGACGGCGAGATCGGCGCGACTGCGGGCTGCGGACAGGCGGACGTCGAGCAGGACTCTCTCGGCATCGAGAAGGGCGAGGGCGTCGACACGGCCGGTCGCGTAGGCGGCCACGGCGGACGCGAGCGCCTGCTCGGTCTGAATCGGGAGAACATCAGTCAGCAACACCAATCGGCGCTCGATCTCGGGAATTCGTCCTTCGAGGCGCTCGAGTTCTCGCTCGATCTCCGAAACAGTCCGTCGACGCGCGGCCTCGTCGGCCAGACGGATTTGGGTCGTCGCCTCGATCTCAGCGTTGGTGGCTGTCTTCCACAAAGGGATTGAGACGCCGCCGCTGATGCCGAGGACATCCTGGCCGTTGTTCGGAACATCGATGTCGTTGCGTTTGTCGACATAGGCGTACGTCAGACCGACGCTGAAGTCGGGCGACCGGTCCTTGGTTGCCAACTCGGTCATGGTCGCTGAGCGTTGAATTCGCGCGTCATCGCCGACCAGTTCGGGTCGCGATGCCAATGCGATTTGCCGCAGCTCGAACCATCGGAGCGTGAACGGTGGAATCGACACCGTTGGTGCCCAGCCAAAGGGAGTTCCGGGACGATCGCGCAGCTGATTGATCTCGGCTACGAGGCCCGATCGGCGTTCAACGAGTTCGGTTTCGCGGGTCTCGAGCCGGGTCATCTCGGCCTGAAGCTGGACGGCGTCCATCTGCAGACCCGTCCCCGAAGCGTACCGGGCGCGGGCCAGCTCCTCGAAGTGCGCGAGGGTGACACGATCGTCGGCGAGTACCCTTCGGGCTTCGTCGAGATAGCTGATTTCGATCACAAGACGGCGCGTTTCGGTGACCACTCTGAGGCGAAGGGCCTGAAGATCAGCGGCGAGCGCACGTCTCTGATAGTCGGCCGCCTTCTCGGAAATGTCGCGTTTGCCGCCCCCGGGGAGTTGCTGGCTGACCCGAGCGGCAAAACGTTGCGGTCCCACACGAGTCTCCGGTGGGAGAACAAACGCGGTCACCTCCGCCCGAGGATCGGGGAGCGCGCGAGCTGTGGTTGTTCGGTGGGCTGCGGCGAACAGCCGTAGGGAGACCTCGGCGATCTCGATGTTTCGTTCGAGCACTTCCGCCAACATTGAGCGGAGCTCCGGTTCCGCGATGCCACCGACGATGAAGTCTGCGGGACCCATCGGATGGGTGTCACGCTCCGCTTCGCCATTCACCGGGATGCTTGCAAGCAAAGCGAGCAAGCAGAAAATTGCAATTTTCTGAAATGATTCCATGACCAATCCCTTCCGACTGACCTGGGCGCAAAGCGCCCAACCGCAATTCGTCCGACGAATTGCCTAGATCAGAAAGCAGCAGTCCAGAAGGAAGACGGTTGGGGGAGGGTGGGCGCGATAACGGTGCTCGGTGGTCCGAGAAGAAGCCAGGGGCAAAAGAACCAAGAGTTGTTCTTCGGTCCTCGGGTCGGCCGATCGCGTCTCTTCAGGCGTGGGCGCGGCGGTCGTGGAGACCACCGATGACCGGGATGGATGGCGTGTGAATGCAGTCGCAGCCACCGTCGTGGCTGGTGTCGATGCCGGGTTTCGGCGCCTCCATGCTCGAGCAGCATGACGAGGTCGGCTCGGGCGTCGGTTCGGCACAGCAGTCGTGGCTGGAAGGTGCGGTAGACGCGCAGGCATCCTCACCGGGAAGGACTCCCGACAGGAGAATGGTCATGACGGCGACGGATACAAGTGCGTTCTTGAGCATCTTCTCAACCGTATGTATTGTACACCAAGGCCAAGTGGTTACCACCATTGACTCGTGGCTGCCTCGCTCGGTAGGACCTTGACGATCACGGCGTCGTCAACGTCCACCTGGAGGTGTTGCCGGTTTCGAACCCATCCAGGAAGAGGAGGCCGTCACTCCCGTACGACCACTCGACCTGAGTCTGCGTCATCGGCGCGCCGTGGAGTTGGAGATCGTCGACACCGCCGATAAAGGGGCTCTGCCCACCGTTTGCAGCTGTGTCACGCCCGATGGCGAGATCCTCGAGGGTGTCGAGATCGCCGCCGGTCCCGGTCGGATCAAAGGCCGAGTCGAGGGTGGTGTCGATGAAGACGGTGCCTCCATCGTTGGCATCCCGATCGACCGAGATGACGAGGTGGTGGAGCTGTCCATCGGCGATGACGGTATCCGACACCACTCCTGCGGTCTGCGACCCGTCGTCCAGTTCGATCGCCGGTCTTCCGGCGTCGAGATAGAACCGATATCCGACCCCGCCTGCGTCGCGGGTGTCGAGAATGGTCTGTTGACCGGTCTCCGTGGTACTCCAGATCCAACAGCCGACGGCTAGATCACCGGCGCCGACTCCGAGAGAAGGATCGTAGGGGATCATCACCGGGTCGGATGATGCGGTGAACCTGAAGGCCTGGGCCCACCGGCCCTGGGTGTACGAGGGGTCTCCCACCGCGTGGTTGGTTCCACCACGGTCAAAGGTGTTGCCGTCACCGGGCCACCAGCCCATGAGCGAGCCGAGGCTGTCCACCGCCTCGCGCAACGGGAGCGCGCGGTGGTGGAACCTGATCTCGTCGATCGATCCGGTAAAGTGTGCGGCGCCACCGGTCGCGTCGGTGCTCCGTCCCATGGTCAGATCCTCGGTGCTGTCGAGAACTCCGGAGACGGGGGCGAGATCAAATGTATGAGTGTCGCGTCCGTCGATGAGCAGGCGGCCACCGTTGATTGTGTTCCGCTGGAGAGATACTGCAAGGTGGTGGAAGCGTCCGTCGGCGACGCCTCGGTCTGCTACCAGGCTTGAAAATGCCGAGCCGTCGCCGAGGTGGACCGCGGGGCGACCGTCATAAAGATAAACATGCAGTCCGTGGAGGGGGCCGACTCCGCGCCAGTCGAGGAGCGAGACATCGTCGTCGTCGGTGTCGGTCTTCACCCAAAGACTGATGGTCGCGTCACCGCTTCCGACATCGAGGGATGGGTCGTGAGGCACCAGGAGCGCGTCGTCGATCCCATCGAGCGCAAACGCGCTTCCGACCATCCCCTGGCCATATCCGAGTCCCCCTTCGGGGATCCCATGGTTGCCGCCGACGATGTCCATGGGGTCGTTCTCGGCCGGCCACCAGCTGACGAGGTCCTGGTCGGCGCAGCCACCGATTGTGGCGAGCAGGGTGAATCGAAGAGGATTTCCGGTTGGCGGTGGAGCCACGGCGACCCACCATGTCCCCGCAGTCGGTGAGACGTGGGTGCAGATCTCGGAGTCTGTTCCCGGGTTGGCGGAAAGGCAGTCGTGATCGGTGGCCGACGGCATGGCACCGAAACGGGTGTAGAGATCGCCGTTGCGATTGAGATCGAGCACCTCGAAATCGACACGATCGGCGCAGACCGGAACCTCGATCCGGTGGGTGCGCCAACCGATGATTCCCGGGTTCTGCAACGGCACGCCGTCGTCGATCTCGCCACCCATCCGAAAGACCGCGAGACCGCTATTCGCCCACCAATTCCCGGTGGTATAGATCGACCGCCCATCCGCACTTGATGTGATGTGTTCGGGGCCGAAGCGGTCATCGAAGTCCGGGAAGATCTCGGAGTGGTGCTCGGCAAAGCGAAGGGTCCCTGTCGTGGGATTTCGAGCAAAGACCGCAAGCGCATCATCATCGGTACTTGCGGCAACAACCCAGTTGCCGTCCGGGGTCACCAGGATTGACCTGGGTCCGTCAAGACCTTCAACCCCCCCGAAACCGTTGGTTTTCTTCCCCTCATAGCTCAGCATTCCGGTGGTGGGGTCGCGGGTGAAATTGACTACCGAATCCGAGAACCGCCCTGCGGCATAGAGACTTGCGCCGTCAGGGCTCAACGCCACCGACTCACAATCTCGAAGGCCGACCACACCATCCACACCGTGAACCTTGGCTTCAACAAAGGTGAGTTGGCCGGTGGAGGGATCCCGATCAAAGACTGCAACGGCGTCGTCGCGGCTGCCGGCTGCATAGAGGTTTGCTCCGTCGGGACTGACTATCACCTTCTGGGCACCGTTGAGCCCGTTGACTCCGCCCGCATCGTCGAATTCAGCCTCAACGAAGACGAGCGCGCCGGTGGTCGGATTGCGCGAGAATACGGCGAGGGACCCACCGGTTGCCAGATTGCTCGATGAGACATAGACGCTCTCGCCGTTGGGACTGAACGCGATGGATCTGGGGTCAAGAAGACCCTGGGCGCCGGCCACGCCATCGACGTGTTGCTCGACAAACTCGAGCAAGCCTGTTTGGTGATCCCTGTCGAAGACCGTCAACCGGTGGTCCTCTGCTACGAGCAGATGGTCGCCATCGGGACTGACTCCGATCGTGATTGGGTCATCGAGTTGGTCTAACTCTCTTCCTCGATAGGTCAAACGACCGTCGCTCCCAGACCGGCGGAGGATGAGAACCCCACCGTTGTTGGTGCCGGTCAAGGTGTAGACGAAGGCACCATCGGGGCTGACATCACTGCCGAACTTGTCGATCACGCTGGCGCCGAGGTGGGAAGGGAGTCCGCCGAGCCGGTCGTAGGCGACACCTGAGAGTGTCATGAAGCCTGTGACGGGATCTCTGTCGAAGTGCGCTATCGCCCTGTCCCTGATACCCAAAGCATAGACATCCTGACCATCGGCGCTGACGGCGATGGAAAGCGCGCCGTCGAGTCCGCGTACGCCAGCGACCCCGTTCTTGAAGACCGCCGAGACGGTCAATTGCCCGGTCCCCGGGTCCCGATCAAAGATCGTGACGGAGTCGTGAATCTCCGCACTGACGATGACCTGGCTGCCGTCCGGCGTAAGGTTGACCGATGATACAACCCTGAGTGAGTTGATGCCCCCGTTACCGTGCTCCAGCACCTCGACAAACGTCAGGAGTCCATCGGCCGGATTTCGACTGTAGACCGCGACCGCATCATCGTTCCGACTCCCGGCGTAGAGATGGTTTCCGTCGGGACTCAGCGCCAGCGATGAGGGATCGATGGGAGCATCGGTTGTATTGAGGTGGGTCAAGGTGCCCGATACGTTGTCGATATCGAGCACTCCGAGCTTGGGACCGGCGCCGACATAAAGGTGAGCGCCGTCCGGACTGAGTTCGATCGTCACCGGATAGGCGAACGATACGGGATGGGTTGAGAATTCCTGAACTTGGGTCAGCGAGCCGGTCGCCGGGTCGCGGGCAAAGACGGTGATGGACTCAGCAGATTTCGATACTGCGTAGACGACTTCACCGTCGTCACTCATGGCGAGATCAACAACCCAATCGAGAGATGATGTGGCTTCAATGTGGTGAGAGTACTCGAGGTGACCGGTCAGGGGATCGCGATCGAAGATCACGATGGCACCGCCCGATCTTCCTCCGATATATAGGTGCGAACCGTTCGGACTCAGAGCACCACATAGGGGAAAGTTGAGTCCGTCGACACCTGAATACCCCTGTTGATGCACCTCCAGCGCGCCCAGTTCACCGTCTTCGGTGTTTCGGCTGAAGACCACTACGACGCCTGAGTGATCCACGACGTTTTCGTCCTGCAATGCGATGAGGGTGGTCCCATTCGTGTCGATGAGGATCGACCGGCTGGCCACAATTCGACTGCGATGGGTCTCGACGTTCTCAAGTACGTGGGCGGTGAGACACGTGACGTAGAAGAGGATGAAACCCGTCGTTGCCAGGTACCGGAGCCAACGTGTGCGGGTTCTCAAACCGTGATGCGACATGTCTGTTCCTTTCGGTGTTGAGATTGTAACACCGGGGCGAGGCCCCACCTGTGAGGTCGAGCACCATGGTGATAGGGAAGGAGAGCGTTGGGGTTGGGGGTCCGTTGGGTTCTCATCTGCCCGCGATCCTGTCGAGGTTTCCGGGGGGCGAGATCGTCGCAAAGACTCGCCTAAAGGCCCGGCGTGTGTTACTTTCTCGAGGGTGCCTGCGAGGGCACAAATAACCCATATTTCGGAGTTGCCAATGGCGCGAATCGAACCATTCCGTGCGTGGCGGCCGGTCCCGGAAAAGGCCGAGCTGGTGGCCAGCCCGCCATACGATGTATTGAACAGCGATGAGGCTCGCGAGATGGCGGCCGAAAACCCGCTCTCGTTCCTCCACGTGGTCAAACCCGAGATCGATCTCGAACCTGGTGTCGACCTCTATTCCGATCAGGTCTATGCCAAGGGCGCCGAGAATCTGTCGAGACTCAAGGACGATGGGATTCTGGTTCGCGAGGACCGCCCAGCGCTCTATCTTTATCGCCAGAAGATGGGTGACCACATCCAGACCGGGCTCGTTACCGGGGCGAGCATCGATGAGTATGAGGCCGACCTCATCAAGAAACACGAGCACACCCGGCCGAAGAAGGAAGATGATCGGACCCGCCATGTCGAGGCGCTCAACGCCAACACCGGGCCGGTGTTCCTGACCTACCGCGCGAAGCCGGAAATCGACGCCCTGGTCGAACGCCTCACCGCCGGCGCCGCGACCTATGATTTCACAGCTCCCGATGGTATCCAGCACGTGCTCTGGGTCGTGGACGAGCCTGCCGACGTCGAGGCGTTGGTCGGGGCGTTTGCCGACGTTCCAGAACTCTATGTGGCAGACGGCCACCACCGATCGGCGGCGGCGACGAGGGTCCGTGCCCTGCGCAGAGAACAGAACTCGGGCCACACCGGGGAAGAGCCCTACAACTTCTTCCTCAGTGTGATCTTCCCTGATGATCAGATGCTGATCATGGACTACAACCGGGTGGTTAAAGACATCGTCGGGCTGGATCGAGCCGCCTTTCTGGCTCGGCTCAAGGAAGATTTTGAGATCGCACCGTGTCCGGCTCAGAAGCCGACGGCTCCCCGGAACTTTGGGATGTATCTCGGCGGCGAGTGGTTCCGACTCCAGGCCAAGACCGGCACCTTTCCTGCCGACGATCCGGTGGAGAGCCTTGACGTTGCGATTCTACAGAACAACCTTCTGTCTCCGGTCCTCGGCATCGGTGACCCGCGAAGCGACGAGAACATCGACTTCGTGGGTGGCATCCGGGGTCTGAAAGAGCTCGAGAAGAGAGTGGAGTCTGGTGATTGGGCCGTGGCCTTCGCCCTGCATCCCACCGCTATCGAGCAGCTCTTTGCGGTGGCAGACGCCGAAACCGTGATGCCCCCGAAATCGACATGGTTCGAGCCGAAGCTCCGCTCCGGCCTGATTGTGAGACCTCTGGACGACTGAATGGTCGGTATCGACCCGGTCGACGGATGATTGAGGAGGAAAGATGAAGATTCTGATCTCGGACGCGTTCGATCCCTCGCTTCCCGAAAAGCTGACCGCATTCGGTGAAATCACCGATGACAAGGACCGTCTTGCCGAGATGGATGTGGTTCTGGTCCGCTCCAAGACCAAGTGTCGCCGGGACTACATCGACCAGGCGACCAACCTGAGGCTCATCATCCGTGGTGGCGTCGGTCTCGACAATATCGATGTCGAGTACGCGCGCTCCAAGGGCGTCCAGGTCTTCAACACCGCCGAAGCTTCCGCGGTTGCTGTCGCCGAACTCGCTTTCGCCCTGATGATCTCGGTTCCGAGCCGTCTGGTGGAAGGCCACATGGGGATGTCCAATCGCGAGTGGCTCAAGAAGAAGCTCAAACGGACCGAACTCATGGGCAAGACTCTGGGACTCTTCGGCGCCGGAAACATCGGGACTGAACTCGCTCGCCGCGCCATCGCGTTCGGGATGCGGGTCATCGCCTACGATCCATTCCTGAAGAGCCACGAGACAGCTGATCTGGTCAGCATGGACGAGCTTCTGGCGGAATCCGACTACATGTCGCTCCACGTGCCGCTCACCGATGAGACCCGTGGGATGATCAACACCGAGACAATGGCTCGGATGAAGGATGGGGCGGTCCTCATCAACACCTCGCGCGGTGGTTGCGTAAACGAGGCCGACATGAAGACCGCCCTCGAGTCCGGCAAGATCCGGGCCTATGCCACGGATGTCTTTCTGTCGGACCCGCCGGCCGACGACAGCCCGCTGTATGACGCGCCGAACGTGATCATGACCCCCCATCTGGGCGCATCGTCCAAAGAGAACATGTTGCGGATCGGCGACGTAGTCGTGCGGATCCTCGAAGACTTCGCCCAACAGACCGCTTGAGCCGTCCCCTGAATCGGAGGAAACCATGAGCCGAAGCTGGAATTTCTACGCCGGTCCCGCGACCCTGCCACTGCCCGCATTGGAGCGCGCCAAGGCCGAACTCCCCGATTGGGAGAACACCGGGATGTCGGTCATGGAGACGTCGCATCGCTCCAAGGAGTACGACGCGGTCCACTACGGCGCGATGAATCTGATGGCGGAACTCCTCGGTCTTGACGACGACCATCAGGTGCTCTTCATCCAGGGTGGCGCATCGACCCAGTTCGCCATGGCTCCGATGAACTTCATCCCACCGGGCGGATCGGCCGATTTCGTCGACACGGGAACATGGTCCACCAAGGCCATCAAAGAAGCCAATATCATCGCCAAGGGTCGAGTGGCGGCCACCAGTGAGCCCGATGGCTTCACCCGGATTCCAAAACAAAGCGAGTACGATCTCGACCCGTCCGCCGCCTATGTCCACCTCACGAGCAACAACACCATCAAGGGAACCCAGTTCCACGAGTTTCCCGATGTCGGTGACACTCCGTTGGTCGGCGACATGTCGTCGGACATCCTGTGGCGGCCGTTTGACGCCAACCGTTTCTCGCTGATCTATGCCGGCGCGCAGAAGAACATCGGTCCTTCGGGTGTGACCATCGTTATCATCCGGAAGAGCTGGATCGAGACCGCCAACGACAACGTACCCACCATGTTGTCGTACAAAACGCACTCGGCCAAGGACTCGCTCTACAACACCCCGCCCACCTTCGCCATCTACATGGTGCGCAATGTCCTCGAATGGGTGAAGGAGCAGGGTGGTCTCGTGGGGATGGAGGCGAGGAATCGCGCCAAGGGCGATGTGCTCTACGGTGTGATGACCGAGTTCCCCGATTTCTACAAGTGCCCGGTTGAGCCCGAGAGTCGGTCGTACATGAACGTCGTGTGGCGTCTGCCGTCGGAAGAGCTCGAAGCCAAGTTCGTGGCCGAGGGCCTCGATGCGGGGATGTGTGGTCTCAAGGGCCATCGCTCGGTGGGTGGCTGCCGTGCATCCATCTACAACGCCATGCCGGCGGAAGGCGTCGAGTTCCTCGCCGAGTTCATGCGCCGATTCGCCAGAGCGAACGGCTGATACTAGTGTAGTGCGTCACTCTGATGCGGCATTATCTAGGACCTTTCGGGCGCGCATGACTTTGGCGAGGATGTCAGATGCCTTCTTTGTCCAGATGAAGGGTTTGGGTTCTTTGTTGTGATGG
>Ga0164313_10000556_pt1 | contig 30632 bp, 30 predicted proteins | sample GuaBasSedimGuay4_FD_113735 | JGI IMG/M metagenome (GOLD analysis project Ga0164313, IMG submission 113735) | Subseafloor sediment microbial communities from Guaymas Basin, Gulf of California, Mexico - Guay4, Core 4569-4, 0-3 cm | ecosystem: Environmental > Aquatic > Marine > Hydrothermal vents... | reverse complement strand
TGGGATAGCGCCGGGCAGATGGAGTGGCGGGCGACCTTCGAGGACTACGAAGTGGTGGCCGACCCGGAGAGCGATGAAGGCATGGGGGTCGCCCTGCCGATGAAGGTCCGCTTCGTGCACCCCGCCCAGGACGCCGACACCACGGTGCGCTTCGAGTCGATCGACGTGAACATCGACGTGCCGCCGAACGCCTTCCGCCAATCGCCCCGGCCGGGCATTCCTCCGGAAGAGGTGAGTTGCCAATGACCGCACCGCTTCTCGAGGTCACGGACCTGGTCACGGCCTTTCACACCGACGAGGGCACGGTGCGGGCGGTCGATGGCGTTTCCTTCGACGTGGCCGAGGGCGGCACCCTCGGCATCGTCGGTGAGTCGGGGTGCGGCAAGAGCGTCACCTCGCTTTCCATCATGCAGCTCCTGCCCTCGCCGCCGGGGCTGGTCGAAGGGGGGACCATCCGCTTCGAAGGCAAGAACCTCCTCGAACTCTCCGAGAAGGAGATGCAGCGCCTCCGAGGCAATCGCATCTCGATGATCTTCCAGGAGCCGATGACCTCCCTGAACCCGGTCTATACCGCGGGGCAGCAGATCATGGAGGCCATCCGCATGCACCGGAAGGTCTCGCGGAAGGACGCGCGCAAGCAGGCCATCGAGATGCTCACCCTCGTCGGCATTCCGGCCCCGGAACAACGCGTCGACGAGTATCCGCATCAGCTCTCCGGCGGCATGCGCCAGCGCGTCATGATCGCGATGGCCCTTGCCTGTGAGCCCAAGTTGCTCATCGCCGACGAGCCCACGACGGCCCTCGACGTCACGATTCAGGCTCAGATCCTCGACCTCCTCAATCGGCTGAAGACCGAGCGAACGATGAGCATCATCCTCATCACCCACGACCTCGGCGTGGTCGCGGAGTTCGTCGACGAGGTGGTGGTCATGTACGCCGGCAAGGTCGTCGAGCGTGCCGAGACCAAGGCGCTCTTCGCCGACCCACGGCACCCTTACACCCGGGGTCTCCTGCGCAGTGTGCCGAGCTACGGCGACGACGGCGACGAGCCCGGCAAAGTCAGCAAGAGGCGCTTGCCGACGATCCGCGGCGTGGTCCCCGACCTCCGGGAGCTCCCGACGGGGTGCCGCTTTCAAGACCGCTGCGACGACATCATCGACCGCTGTCGCACCGAAGAGCCGCGCCTCGAGGTATCCGGAGGCCGCTCCGTCGCCTGCTGGGCCTCTACCTCCGAGGCCAGCGTATGACCGAGCCGATTCTTCGCACCGAGAACCTGCGCAAGCACTTCTCGGTCAAAAAAGGGCTCCTGGGCAACAAGGGAGGTGCGGTCAAAGCTGTCGACGGCGTGAGCCTCGACGTCATGCCCGGGGAGACCCTGGGCCTCGTCGGCGAGTCGGGGTGCGGCAAGTCGACCTTTGGCCGCGTCGTGCTGCGCCTCCTCGATCCCACCGATGGGAAGATTGCCTTCGAGGGGAAGGACATCACCACGTCGTCCCAGCGCTCCCTCCGGCCCCTCCGGCGCCGCATGCAGATCATCTTCCAGGACCCCTACAGCTCGCTGAACCCGCGCATGACGGTGAAGGCGACGGTCGGCGAAGCGATGCGCATCCACGGGCTGTCGTCCGGGGGCTCCGAAGAAGAGCAGAAGATAGCGGAGCTGCTCACCCGGGTGGGGCTGCGCCCGGAGCAGATGTCGCGCTACCCCCACGAGTTCTCCGGTGGCCAGCGCCAGCGCATCGGCATCGCCCGGGCCCTCGCCGTCGAGCCGAAGTTCATCGTCGCCGACGAACCGATCAGCGCCCTCGATGTCTCGGTCCAAGCGCAGATCGTCAACCTGATGTCCGACCTCCAAGAGGAGCTGGGCCTAGCCTATCTCTTCATCGCCCACGACCTCGCCATCGTCGAGTACCTCAGCCACCGCGTGGCGGTGATGTACCTCGGCCGGGTGGTCGAGCTCGCGACCGCCGAGGCCCTCTACCGGGACCCCCAGCACCCCTACACCCGGGCCTTGCTCTCGGCGGTCCCGGTCCCCGACCCCACGGCCAAGTCCGACCGCGTCATCCTCGAAGGGGACGTGCCGAGCCCCCTCGCGCCCCCGGCCGGCTGTCACTTCCATCCCCGCTGTCCCATCGCCGAAAAGGGCCTCTGCGACGGCGACGCGCCCGTGCTCCGGGAGGTCGCACCGGGGCATTTCGCGAGCTGCCACAAGGTGGACTGAGGGATCTCGCGGAAGGCGGGAGACCGGGCGACGAACTCAATCTCACGCCGTTCGGAATTCGCTGACCCCGCAGCCGACTACCCACCGGGAGCCCCGAAGGCGACGCCCGTTGGGCTTGGCGTACGCGTTGGGGGTGGAGGAAATCATCATGAATCGAATCATCGGCAGCATGCTGTGGATCACCGCTGCGTTTTCAATGGCATCTGGCTGCCAGGCTACCGGGGTTGGCGACCCGTGCGTTCCCGGCGCCATCCCGGAGGACGGCTACGTTGGCACCGAGGCGTACCTCGAGGTGAGCTCGGTCGAATGCGAGACCCGGGTGTGCATGGTCTATCAACTCGACGGCATTCCCTTCGGCGAAGCCGGCTGCGAGACGGTGAGCGATGTCGCGGCGAACCCGGCCTGCGCGAGCGCCGAGGAGACCGAGGCGCGTGCCTATTGCACCTGCCGCTGTGACGCACCGCCGGAGTCGACCGGGGACCTCTGCGACTGCCCCGCCGGCGATGGGCCCGACGACCCCAACGGGTTCAGCTGCGTCGAAGTCATCAACGCCCCCGGCGCCGGTCCGGGTCTTCGCGGCTCGTACTGCGTCCGGAACAGCAACGGCTAGCGCGAGCTTGCGCTCCTCCGTTCAGGGATTGCGCCAGCTGCGTCTCAGCAGGACGAAGGCGAGGGGGGATGCGCCGGTGCTCCGGGAGGTCGCTCCGGGTCACTTCGTGAGCTGTCACGAGGTGGATTGAGGCACCGCTTCTGGGACTACGGCGCGGAGGCCGCGCGTCTGGATCGCTTCGAGGACTCGAGGCAGCGTGTCCACAATCACCGAGCGCCCTTCGGAGTCGCGCTTGCTTTCGTGCATCAGGAGGATCGCTCCTCGCCGAAGGCCGCCTTCGAGGCGAGCCACGATGGCGTCTCGGTCCGTCGAAACGCCATCGCGGCCGCGTACGGTCCAGCCGACCAGAGGGACCCCCATCTGTTTCAAGATGGGGTGCAGGAAACAATTTCTCATGCCGGCCGGTGTGCGAAGGAAGGCGGGCTCCTTCCCCGTCGCCGAAACGATGGCTCGGTGCCCGCCCTCGATCTCTTCGCGCAGGCGCCGCGGGCCGAAACGCCAGAACGCCGACAGGGCGTGGTTCGATGTGTGGTTTTCGACGCGGTGTCCGGCTCGGACGATCGCCTGGGCGAGCTCTGGCCAACGCCGGACCTTTTCGCCGATCAGGAAGAACGTCGCGCGGGCGTCGTATTGCGCCAGCAGCTCCAGAACCGCCGGCGTGTCTTCCGGGTCGGGGCCGTCGTCGATGGTCAGCCAGACCTCATCGTCTTTCGTCGCGAACTCCCGGACCACAGGCCCCCACCACGAAGAGCCCGGGACGAGGGTGGCGAAGAGCGCCAGCATGTGGGCGACGAACACGGCCCCGAGCCCCCACCAGAAGTGCCCTTCCATGGCCAGGGGGATGAGGGCGACCGGCGCGACCACATTGAGGGCGATGAGAAAGTGCCGCATCACGATTCTGGGGCCTCGGCCCAATCAGCCGGATTTGCAGTGAGGCCGAGGTCCACGGGGAACGATCACATTTCCGGGTGCACGGCGCCACATCTCGCCCCGACCGGCCCCGTCAGGCGTCCCCGATACCAGTCCGGGCCCTCGCTGTTCGTGCAGCGTTCGGAACAGCCCCTTCGACGGCTGAGAGTTGCGTCAAGGGCTCTGCCAGCCCGGCCTCAGCAGAAGGTAGGCGAGGGGGATGAGTTCCCGCGCATCTTCGAGCCCGTCCATCCGCGACGCTACCTGCGCGCGCAGTCGACTCATGCTCCTGTCGTCGAGGGGGCCCCGGACGTCGAGGAGGTCGAGCTCCAACGAGGTCTCGACGACGAGGGTCGCTTCGACGGGGTCACCCGGCAAGTCCTCGCAACGGTCGCGGAGGAAGGCCCGGGCGGAGTCGTCGAGGACCGAGGCCCTGCCGCGGAGCGCCCGGAGAGCGAGGGGCGGTGTCTTCGCCAAGTCGGACCGCGATAGCGAACGGTCGACGAGGGGCGCCCAGGACAGCTCGCGGAAGTGAGCCAAGGGACGGGGAGCTGCACCGACGTCGCTCCATCGAAACCCGTCGGGCACGGCCCTCGGGCCCCACACCCGATCCGCCTCGGCTCCCAAGACCGCGCCGGGGTCGAGATCGGCAGGGTTCGCTTTGGATCGATCCTCGAGGTGTCGCAGGGCGGTGCGCCACGCCGCTTCGAGGAAAGGACCGCCGTCCCACGCGGGCCCCCACCCTTCGCTCAGCGAACGGAGGCCTTCGATGTCCGAGACCGAGAGCGCTTCGATGCGCCCTTCCACGACGCTCGGAGCGACCGCGTCCCCCTCGCCGCCCTCTTCGAGGACCGCCGCGCGAAGGGCGCCTACGGTGCGCTCGCGGGCACTCGTTTCCCCCGCCGCCGTCGCGAGCAGCTCGAAGTAGGCATCCTTGCGAGACGCCATCTCTTGGCGAAATCGAGAGTGGTCCACGACTAATCGTAGTCGATCGTAGCCTCGACCCAAGTCTTGCCGCGAGTCACGCCGTGATCCCACCCCGTGACCCGGCCGCCCAGGTCGTCCGATGTGGCCTCGAGGGTCCGCCCCAGGACGGTCTCCGATGGGGGCATCCCCTCGCCGAGCTGTCGAATGGTCGGCTGGCTCTCCATGATGTTCGTCATGCGGACCGCCCGAGGACGGTCGTGGCCGGCCTCGCGGAAGGCGTCCGCGAGCATGGGGCCCGCGCTGCCCCGGGGCTGGTCTCCCCGGAAGATGTCGCTCACCTCGACGCGGCCCCGGTTGGGCTCGAACATGGCGAACGCATGGGGGTCGTCCCCCCAGGTGGCGCGGTACCCGCCGAAGCCCGTGTCCTGAACGGTGGGCTGCAGGGTGGGACGCACCGCGGCCTGGGTATCGGGGGTCGGGCTGGGGGCCGCTTCGGCGCTGGGCCGGTCGATGGTGTCGGCGCGGTCCGTCTCGAGGCGGTAGTAGGGGTTGATGCGGCCTTCGAGTTCGAGGCGGCGCTGGGCGGCGATACCGGTCTGGATGACGCCGGCGGCTTCCGGGGGCAGGTTCCCGCGGGCCACGTCGTCCATCAGAATGCCTTCGATCCTGTCGAAGGACATCGGCTCTGGCCGATAGGCCCGGGGCTGACGCATGGCGTTGACGTTGTCCGCGACCGCTTCGACGAGGGCGTCGTTGGGGCGGCCGTTGCGCCCGACGGTGAACTCGTTGCCGTGGTGGGCCGACATGCGGTGCAGCTCGATGGCGTAGGGGTCCGGAGGCCCGGCGCGTCCAAGGCCCGCGGCGACGTGGGGGTTGAGCTTGCCCACGTCCACCGTGGTCCCCGCGGCGCGGGCCTCCGCCGGGAGCGCGCGGATCCACGCCGGCACGGGGACGTCGTTCCCGTCGCGGTCGCGGATGGGGTTCGCATCCCACTCGTCGATCTGATTCTGGAGCCTTCGCGCCGAAGTGTGCTCGCCCAGGTCGTGCACACCGCGGAGCGCTCCCGCGCCCGGGTCCGTTTCCGGGAGCGCCCGCGGGTTGCGCCCCCCCATCGCCACCTTGAGGGTCCCCACGTCGTTGATGTGCTCGTAGGTTTCGTCCAGAAACACCCGCACGTCCTCGGGGCGCGCGTCGGGACCGGCCTCGCCCCGGCGGACGGCGTCCACGGTGGCGTCCATGCGAGCCTGAAGCCATGCCGGGGGCGGCGGATGGATGCTGCGGTATTCCGGCCCATCGGCGGGCCGCGCGCCGTCGTCGTCTCCTGAGTCCCGTGAGTTCGCGGAGTCATCTGAGTTCTGGGAGTTCTTCGAATCGCGGTCGCCGGACCGCCGGACCACACCCGCCGCTGCGGCGGTGACACTGCCGCCCTTCATGGCGGCCTGGGTGACCGCGATGCCTACCTTCGCGCCCCCGTATGCAGGAGCGGCTGCCTGGACGACGCAGCTCGTGGCGTGCCGGATGCTGCCTGTGCAGTGCTCGATGGCCGCATGGACCGGAGCCATCGGGTCCTCGGCAAAGCGCTCGACGGCCTTGGCCGCGCCGGACGCCATGTCCTTGGTGTCCTCCCAGCGGTCCTCGCCGTGAATGACCCACGCCGTGAAGGTGCCGGCCATGTCCCCGACCGCACCGACCGTGTCGAGGAGATCGGCGCCAACGTCGTAGAGGCCCGCCTGGATTTGGTCGAAGGTGTCGTCGGGCTGCGCATCCGCGCGGTCCCGCAGCATCTTGGCGGATCTCGCGATGTTTTCTCGGGCTGTACCCCCGACGCTGGTCAGGACGGACCCGACCGTCGTCTCATCCCCCGGCGACGCGTCCGAGTTTCGCAGCGGCTCGTTGGACGGGCCAGAGGATGCGGCTGCGCTGACGAGGTCGTCGCCGACCTCATTGCGCATGGCCTCACGGGTCGAACCGGGAGCCCCCTCCGCGTTCGCGCCGAGGGCGCCGTCCGCGTTGGTGGCGAGAGCGCTGTCTCCTGCGGCGCCGACACCGGTGGCCCCACCGGCGCCGACATCGCCCGAGGCGCCGCTACCGAGGGCCCCGGTGGCCCCACCGGCGCCGACATCGCCCGAGGCGCCGCTACCGAGGGCCCCGGTGGCCGAGGACGCCGAGGACGCCGAGGATGCTGAGGACGCCGAGGACGCCGAGGACGCAGAAGCCGCGGAGAGGCCCAACCCCGCGATTGCACTGGAGCTTCCGGCACCCAGTGCGCTCTGCGAGGTACCCGGATCGAGCCCATCGATTCTGGCCCACTGCAGATCGGTGGCCGCTTCACCGGATCCGGAGAGGGTCCCGATGCTGTCGGCCGCCCCAGTGATCTTCTCGCTGATGGTCGTGCCGAGGCTGTCCCAGCTCGCGGAGCCGACGATCGCCACGAGGCAGAGCACGAGCAGGTACTCGACGCTGGTCAGACCCCGGGAGTCACGGGTGAGGCGATGGAGGGACACTAAACCTGACCAGTGCCAAAATCAGGCCAGGCCCCGTCCCTCCAAGAAGTGGGACCTAAGTGCCCGGGAATCGCCCATGCGCGGCCGATAGAGCAGAGCATGTGCTGCGCGGCGCGCCGCGGGTTCCGTGGAATTGTTGTAAGAATCCGCCTAGAGCACATCTCAATAACGCCTGGATCGCCTTTCGGGCGGGGTCGCTGCGTCACGCCCGACCCGAACCCCGGTTCGCCCTCCCGAGGCTCGGGCCGGTGACGCGACGGGACGGGTTGCGCCCCATCTCGGGTCCCTGTACACCCGTCCCGTTATGGAGGACCTTCGAGAGGGCGAGCGGGTACGTCTGGTCGAGAGGTTTGGGCGCCAATTTCCGGCCGGAACTACCCTCTTTCGCGAGGGAGAGGCCGCGGACAGCTGCTACATCCTCCAGGAAGGTCGAATTCGCCTGGTGAAGCGGATCCGGTCTTCGGACCGGAGCCTGACGGTCCTGCGGCCGGGGGACCTCCTCGGCGAGGATGCGCTCCTCAGCCGCGCCGACCGCGCTGCAAGCGCCGTGGCCCTGACCGATGTCACCGTCCTCGCCCTGGATCAGAAGACCTTTGGCCGACTTCTTTCAGGAAATCCCGATGTTGCGTCCCGGATGGTGCGCCAGCTCGTGCGGCGCCTTCGGGACGCCGAGGAGCAGCTCGAAAACACGATGCTGCGAGATCACCCGTCGAGGGTGGTCAATACCCTCATCCGCCTGGCCTCTACGACCGAGGCTGGGCCCGAGGGCCATGCGTTGAGCGTATCGCCCCTCGACCTCTCGGCCCGGGCGAGCCTCGACGTGGACGCCGTGAAGCGGGCGGTGCAGCAGCTCCGGGACGGAGGATATGTCCGGATCGTGGACGAGAAGATCGTCGTCCCCGATCTGCCCGCCTTGCGACAGCTCTACCAATTGCTGGGAATGAAGGAAGAGGTTCGGGGTGATTGAGCCGGGTGTCGGTAATCCGACAGTCACGTCATCGGGGTCTATCCATTCGTCGGGATTCGGGTTGACCCACCCCTGCCAACCCGTTAGATCGGGGCGCTCCCCTCGGGCACTGAATCACCCGACGAGGACTTCCTTACTTGTGCTCCTCCTTTCCCTCCTCTCCCTCATCGCCGCGTGCGGTGCGGGCCAAAGCACGGAAGACATGGATCGCTCGATGGCAGAGTTCAGGCTTGCGGCGTCGCTGCATCAGGAGGGGAACGTCCCCGCCGCGATGGAGCGTCTGAATGCCGCGATCCAGCTCGACCCCGAGAACGGTGAGGCCCACATTCTGCTCGGCTACATCTATCTCCAGCGCGGCGCCGCCACCGAGGCGGAGACCCAGCTGCGGAAGGGCGTCGACATCCTGGCGGGCCAGGAGGCCGAGGGCGGCACTCTCCCCGAGGCCCGCAACATGCTCGGCCTCGCCCTCCTCGACCAGGACCGCTACGACGAAGCCGTTGAGGTCTTCGAAGCGGCGGCCCGGGACATGCTGAACCGCCAGCCGTGGAACGCCTGGGGCAACGTCGGGCGCGCCTACTACGAGAAGGGCGCCTACGACGAGTCAGTCACCGCCCTCCGCCAGGCGGTCGAGATTCAGCCCCAGTTCTGCGTGGGCCACTACCTCCTCGGGCAGACCTACTTCGCCCAAGAGAAGTTTACCGACGCCGATCTCTCCCTGACCAGCGCCCTCGAGGCCAACCCCATCTGTGAGTCCTACCAGGGGGCCTACCGGCTCCGCGGTGAAACCCGCGCCCGCCTCGGCAACCGAGACGACGCGATCACCGACCTCGAACGCTGTGTCGAGCTCGGCGACGACAACCCCGACGGCGCCGCCTGCCGTCGTTTGTTGGATGGCATCTGAATCATGCAGTCGATCGGAATGCATCTGAAGCACGAGCGCGAGCTACGGCAGATCTCCATCGAGGAGCTCTCCCAGACGACCCGCATCCCCCTCAAGATGCTTCGACACCTCGAGGCGGACCGCTTCGACGAGCTCCCCGGCGACGTCTTCGTTCGGGGCTTCATGAAGAGCTACGCTCGGGTCATCGGCCTGAACCCCGAAGAGGTCATCGAGCGTTTCGACGCGGCGGTGGCCCCGAGCGCCGATCTGGCACCCGCCCCGATCGCCGCCATCACCCCGCCGGAGCGGGGACGACGCTTCGGGATCGCCATCGCCCTAGTCATTCTGCTCATCCTCTTCACCCTGGCACTTTCGGTCGTTCTTCGGCCGCGCCACCGTGACACCCCGATCGAGCTATCCTACCGCTCGTGTCCGGTGAATTCTCCGATGCCCTCGTTCTCCGCGCCGTCGACTATCGCGACGCCGACCGCATCGTTACGCTCCTAACCGAGAGCCACGGCAAGGTCGCCGTCCTCGCTCGCAGCGCCCGCCGCAGCAAGAAGCGTTTTGGCGGATCCCTCGAGCCCTACGCGCTGATCGAAGCCGAAGTGCGCTTGGGCCGGGGCGAAGTTGGTAGCATCGCGAAGGCGCGCGTGAAGCGGAGTTTTCCGGCCATCCTCAGCGACCTCACCCGCATGTCCGTTGCGGCGGTGGCCCTCGAGCTCGTTCGCGAGGCTCTCCCGGAACGGCAGCCGGAGCCCGAGGTCTTCGCCCTCTCGATGGAGTTCCTCGCTCACCTCGCCGAGATGACCGGGCCCCCGGGGGCCCAAGAGCAGCTCCTCCTCGCCTTCGAGGTGCGTTGCCTCGGGCTTCTGGGTTTTGCCCCGAACCTCGACACCTGCGCTCGCTGTGGGCGCCGGGCCGAGGATGGGCAGGCAGCCCTCTTCGACCCGGCCGCGGGCTCCGTGATCTGCCGCAGCTGCGGCGGTGGGCCCATCAAGCTCTCGGGAGAGACTCGCCGGGCCATGGCGAGGGCAATCTCTCCCGAGTGGTCCGTGGCGGGGCTTCAGCCCCTCGCCGACGCCAACCGGGGACAGCTCCGCCGGGCCATTTCAGGTCTGGTCGAGGACACCCTCGGTAGGCCCCTCCGGGCCTCGGGTTCCCTCGCTCAAATCCTCGAAATCACGGGTTGATCCGGTTGACCCTGCGCGGCGAGTTTGGAGTACCATCCGAGAGTCGTGGACTCTGTTGACCTGCTTCGGGTCCTCGTGGTCGAGGATTCCAGTGCCATGCGCGCCTTCGTGCGCGCGACCCTCGAAGAAGAGGGAACCGCCGAGGTCGATGAGGCCGAGAGCGGCTTCGTCGCCTTGCGCATTCTTCCCCGCAAGCACTTCGACCTGGTAGTCGTCGACATCAACATGCCCGACATCAACGGTCTCGAGTTGGTCTCGTTCATGCGCAAGTCCGATCAACATCGCGATACGCCGGTCGTCATCATCAGCACCGAGGCGAGCGCCAAGGACCGAGAGCGCGGGCTTTCCCTCGGCGCCAACGCCTACCTCAAGAAGCCTTTCACGCCGGCCCAGCTCCGCGAGGTCGTCGCGACCCTTCGAAAGACGACCGGGGCCCGTTGAGCACCGACGACCAGGACGACGACCTCGACGTACGCGACGAGTTTCTCGCTGAGTCGCAAGAGATCGTCGAGGCCCTCTCCCGCGACCTGCTGGTCCTCGACCAGATGCAGAAGGAGGGCACTCCGGACCCGGACCTCATCAATGAGATTTTCCGTGGCGTGCACACCCTCAAGGGCATCGCCGGCATGTTCGGCTACCACCAGGTGGGCGCGGTTGCCCACGCCCTCGAAGATCTGCTCGACGACCTGCGCCTCGGCCGAGTCACCCTCACCCAAGAGGTCCTCGATGTGCTCTTCGAGGGCGTCGAAAACTTCCAGCGACTGCTGGGCGATCAGGCGGGGGTCGACCTCTCGCAGTACGCCCAGTCCATCGAACGCGTGAGTTCGCCGAAGGAGGCCCCGGCGACGGGCCTCGAAAGCTACGACCTCGACCCCGGGGTCCTCGCGGTACGCACCGAATACGAAGAGCACCGCCTTCGGACCAACGTCGAACAAGGCAATCCGCTTTATCGGCTCAAGGTACGCTTCAGCCTCGCCTCGATCGACACCGCCCTCGAAGAGCTCAAGACCCGCGCAAAGCCGGTCGCGGAGATCATCACCTATCTGCCGTCGATGGGCGAGATCGACCGGGACTCGATCGACCTGGACGTTCTCTTGGCGAGCCGGGCGCCCGAAGACGAGCTTCGGGAGTTGCTGGTCCATGACGACTCCGAGCTCATGGCGGTGCCCCGGAAGGGCGCCGAGGCCACCTCCGTCGCGTCGCCGGCGCCGGTCGTGCCCCCGCCGCCCCCCGAGAGCCATGGCCCGTCGGTCCCGGTCCCCGCCGCCGTGGCGCACTCGATCCCGCCTGCCGTCTTGGACAGCAAGCACGACGATGCGTCCCATGGGGCGGCCTCTCACGATGAAGCCGTAGATCTGCTCTCGTTGCGCTCCGTGGCGAACACCGTCCGGGTCGACATCCGGAAGCTCGACCATCTGATGAACGTCGTCGGCGAGTTGGCCATCGTGCGCACCGCCATCGGTGCCCTCTCCGAGACCCTCCGCGCGAAGCCGGAGCTGCGCCAGCTCGCGACGGAGCTCCATCGGGCAAACCGCAGCTTCGAGCGCAACCTCGCAGAGCTCCAGGACGGGATCCTCGACGTACGCATGGTTCCCCTCCGCCAGATCTTCGACAAGCTGGCCCGGGTGGTTCGACAGACTGCGCGAGAGCACGAGAAGGAAATTCGCCTCGTCGTCAACGGCGCAGATACCGAGGTCGACAAGCTCATCGTCGAGGAGCTCTCCGACCCGCTGATGCACATCATCCGCAACTCGATCGACCACGGCATCGAAAAGCCCAAGGTCCGCGAGCTCGCGGGCAAGGCTCCGGAGGGCACCCTCGCGTTGAACGCCTACCAGAAGGGCAACAACGTGCTCATCGAGGTGGAAGACGATGGCGCCGGCATCAACGCGGAAAAAATCTTCGAAGCGGCGGTGCGACGGGGGCTGGTCTCGAAGGACGCGCGGGCAGAGCTGAGCCAGGAAGACATCTTCGACTTCATCTTCACCGCCGGCTTCACGACCCGGTCTGCCATCACCGACCTGTCCGGTCGCGGTGTAGGCATGGACGTCGTGAAGACGAACATCTCCCGCCTCGGGGGGGTGGTCGACGTCGCGAGCGAAAGCGGGATCGGCACCAAGTTCACGATCACCCTTCCGATCACCCTCGCGATCATCAGCGCCCTCATCGTGAAGGTCGCCGGGCGCCGGTTCGCGCTTCCGCTGACGGCCGTCGAGGAGGCGCTCTTGCTTCGCCGAGAGGCCATTCGAACGGTCGAGGGGCGCGACGTGATCACGCTCCGCGGGGCGACCCTGCCGCTCTGCCGGGTCGACGACCTCTTCGAGCTCCGCGCAGCCGCCCAGTCTCCGGACAAGAGCTTCGTCGTGGTGACGGCCCTCGGCAATCGGCGCCTCGGGCTCATCGTCGACGAACTGCACGGTCAGCGGGACATCGTGATCAAACCCCTAGGCAAGAGCCTTCGGGATGTGCGCGGCTTCGCCGGGGCGACGGACCTCGGAGACCAAAACGTGGCCCTCGTCCTCGACGCCTCCTCGCTCCTCGAAGAGGTGCTCAAGCGCGCTGACTCGGCCCCCATCCTGGAGGCCACGACGTGAGCGAAGGCATCGTACGGCAGAAGACGATCATGCCGGTGCCGGCGTCGGGCCCGTCGTCGGCGCCCGAGCCCGAGGTCTTCGAGTACCTGGGCTTCATGCTCGCGGACGAGCAGTACGCGCTGCCCCTCACCTCCATCCGCGAGATTCTGAAGCCCCCCCCCGTTACCCATGTTCCCCGAGCCCCCCAGGACATCCTCGGGGTGGTCTCGGTCCGCGGTCGGGTGACGACGGTCGTAGACCTGCGGCGCCGATTGCGCATGCCCGAAGGGGCGATGACAAAGTTCTCTCGGGTATTGCTCGTCGACGACGGGCGAGAGGTCGTCGGGGTGTTGGTCGACGCGGTCCTCGCCGTGGTTCGGCTGGGTCCCCAGGAGCTCGAGCTCGCCGCGAATGTCGGCGGCGATACGGCCGAGTACGTGCGTGGTATTGGTCGACCGGGGGCCCGGGGGGCCGGGCGGTCAGCGAGGTCCGATGGGCGGTGGACGCTCAAGGACGACATCTTGATCCTCTTGGATCCTCGAGCCCTCTTGAGGAGGTGAGTGGTGGTGACGACCGAAGAGCGTACCAACCGCAGTAAGAACCTCGTCGGATTCGTCGTCGGGGATGTGCGTTACGCCGTGGACATCCTCCGGGTCAGGGAGATCCTCAACCCGTTGCCTGTGGTGGACATTCCCCACGCGCCTCCCGCAATCGTCGGCGTGGCCGACCACCGCGGCGAGGTCGTTCCGGTCCTCGATCTCCGGGCCCGTTTTGGCCTCGGTGCCGCGACCGTTACGCGGCAGACGAAGTGGGTCATCGTGAGAGCCGGCGGACGCGGGGTCGCGCTGGTCGTCGATGCGGTCACCGACGTCTTCGGTGCCGGGCCCGGCGAACATCGAGAGGTCCCCCAGCTCGGGGTCGGGGACGAAGCGCGCGGCATCGAGGCGGTCTACAAACACAGCGGCGGTTTGGTTTTCGTCGTCGACATCGACCGGGTCGCGTCACCCGCCGAAACCCTCGACGTGAGCGGTCTCCACCAGGTGGTGGAGGGCGCACCGGAGGGTACGTGACCTCCGACCAGATACGATCCGCCCTCCTGGACCCCGATGTGGAGGTTCGCCGGAGCGCCGTGGTGGGGCTCGAGACGAGCGCCCTGGCCGAGGCACCGGAGCTCGTCCTCATCGCCCTCGGCGACGTCGAATGGCGCGTGCGCAAAGAAGCGGCGCGGGTTGCGGCGTGCCTCGCCGAGCGTCACCCGTTGGTCGCCGACCTGACCGCCGCCGTCAGTCAGGGTGACAACATCGGCCTGCGCAGCGCCGCGATCGAGGTGCTCGGGATCCTCGGCCCGGCGGTTGGGGAGCAGCTGGTATCGGCCCTCGACACGGTCCCCGAGTCGGGAAGAAAATTCCTGGTCACCGCCCTCGGAGAGGTGGGCGGGGACGCGGTTATGCCCGCCCTCGGCGTCGCATCTCGTTCCGACGACGTCAACCTCGTGTCCGCTGCGATCGATGCCCTCGTCCGAATCGGCGGCGACGCGGCGGCGATCCTACTGCGGGAGCGCCTGACTTCCGGCGACTCGTTCATCCATCTCGCTGCCCTCGATGGACTGGACCGCATCGGCGCACCGATCCCCTACGAAGAGCTCGCGCCCCTGCTCCATGATCGGCTGCTCAGGACGGTGGCGATTCGGGCCCTCGGCCGGACCGGGGATGTTGCAGCCCTTCCGGCACTTCGGGAGGCCCTCGAGGACCGTTCGTCGCACGTGGTGAGCGACGCTATGCGGTCCATCTTTCAGGTATGCACCGACGTCCCCGACGCCGTCGAGGCCCTCGCTGGGCTGATGGGCCAGCTCCCCGAAGAGGGTGGGCAGGTCATCGAGCGCCTCGTTCGCGAGGGAGACCTGGCGACCCGCCGCGGAGCCGCGATCGTGCTCCTCCTGGCGCGCATTTCTGTCGGCCTACCGTCGGTCCTCGATCTCATCGCCAACGAGGAGCTGCCAGCGGCCCTCGGCCTCGCCTTCCAGGCCTGGGGACGAGACGCGGTGCGGCCGCTCCTCGAGGTTCATCAGAGCGTGGTGGGCCGCGGCCGGGCCTTGGCCCTCGAACTCGCGGCCGAGCTCGCCCGGGGGCCCGAAACCGACCTCGCGGACGATCTGCGAACCGCATTGCGAAGCGGTCTCGAAGACCGCGAACTCGAGGTTCGCGTGTGCGCCGCCCGGGGCCTCGGCGCTTTCGCCACGGAAGACGACGCCGGCCGCCTCGTCGCCGTCGCGTTCGGTTCGCCGTCGCTCGCTCGGAGCGCATCCGCGTCACTCCGCGCCTTGCACCAACGTTCTCCGGCGGCGGTCGAGAAAGCCCTCTCCGAAGTCGAACTCGAGGGGCAGGGCGGCGCGGCCCTGACCAAACTGGTCGGCGAATTGCTGGGCGCTCGGGGGCTCACTCGCCTCTCGGCCGCGCTTTCTGCTGACGACCCGCCCACCCGTCGCGCCGCCATCGAGGCTTTCTCGCGTCTCGGTGGCTTGAACTCCGGTCATTCGATCGTCCTGGCTCTGGCCGACGAGGACGTCGACGTTCAGGTCGCCGCTGCCAATGCCCTCGGCCGGCTCCGTGACGCGGACGGGCGTCCCGTCGGCGTGGATCAGCTGCTCCTCGCCCTCGAGTCGAGGGAGCCCGCCGTGCAGGCCGCGGCGGCGAGGGCCCTCGCGGCGGTGTGCGAAGGTCGCGCGATCGAGCCGCTCCGGGACCTGCTTCGGGAGGGGCCGCCGGGCGCGGCCCTCGCCGCGATGGAGAGCCTACGCGCCCTCGCGGACCCGACCCTCGGGGACCTGCTCATGGAGGCCCTCGGAAATGATGACGAGGAGCTGGTCAAGCAGGTCCTCTCGGCGATCTACGACGCCGGGGGAGGGCGAGCTGCAGTTCGCCTCGCCGTCGCCCTCTCGCATCCCGCCTGGGACGTGCGGCGTCACGCGGTGATGCTCCTCGCCGACCTCGGCGGGGAAGAGGCGCGGGCGGCCCTCGAGGCGAGGGCGTTGGTCGAAGAAGACGATCTCGTGGGCGAGACCCTCGAGGCGGCTCTCGGGAGGATGGGCAACTAGCGTGTCCCTGCTCTTCGACTCAGGACCGAAGCTGCGCGTGGAGGAGTTCCGCCTCCTCCGGGACCTCATCAATCGGTTCTGTGGGATCTCCTTTGCTGAAGATGCACGTTTCGTCATGGAGCGGCGGCTCAAAGAGCGCATCGACGCGCTCGGCCTGAGAGATTTCGGCGCCTACTATCAGTACCTTCGCTACCACTCGCGTCGGCACGCCGAGCTCGAGCACGCCGTCGAGTGCCTGACCACGAACGAGACGTACTTCTTTCGCGAGGACTATCAGCTCTGGGCCCTCCGCGACCAGATCCTCCCGGAGCTTCGCGAGCGCCGGTCCAAGGAGAACCTCGGCAACCGCCTGTCGATCTGGAGCGCGGGATGTTCGACCGGCGAAGAAGTCTACACCATCGCGATGATCGTCGCCGCTAGCGGGCTCTTCGACGGTTGGGACGTACGCATTTTCGGCAACGACATCGCTCGCAACGTGTTGCACACGGCGCGCCGGGCGGTCTATGGCCCGTCGAGCTTCCGGGCGATGCCCCCGGGCTACGAACGCTTCTTCTCGGACACCCCCGAGGGCCGCATGGTCCACCCGCGTATCCGGGCGATGTGCCACTTCGGGCACCTCAACCTTCTCGAGCACAGCCGGACGGCAATCGTCGGACGTGTGGATGTGATCCTCTGCCGAAATGTCCTCATCTATTTCGATCCTGATTCTCGGAGTGACGTGATCCAGACCTTCTACCAACGCCTGATCCCCGGTGGCTATTTGCTCCTCGGCCACAGCGAATCACTGCTCAACGCATCGACGGCGTTCGAGCTGGTTCATCTGGACCGGGACCTCGTCTACCGTCGCGCCGCGAGTCGAACGCGTGAAACGGGCACGGATTCATGAGGACTCTCCGCACACTGGTCGTAGATGACTCGGCCTACAACCGCCGCGTCATCGGGGACCTGCTGAGCGAGATCGATGGCGTCGAGGTGGTCGGGAAGGCGACCGACGGCGATGAGGCGCTGAGGGCCGTGGAGGAGCTCTCCCCGGACTTCATCACCCTCGACCTCGAGATGCCGCGCATGGACGGTTTCACGTTTCTCCGTTTGCTGATGGCGCGAAAGCCCCTGCCGGTGATCGTGGTGAGCGGCTACTCCGCCAAGGAGAACGTCTTCCGAGCTCTCGAGCTCGGCGCCATCGACTTCGTGGCCAAACCGTCGCGCTCGGTGACGAGCGACCTCGTCGGTATCGCCGAGCAGTTGAAGGAAAAGGTCGAGATGGTTCGGCAGCTGACCCCCGCCAGCCTCGACCCGACGCGTACGTCCCTGAGATCCGGGCGCACCGCGACCGCGATGTTCCAGTTGCCCGGGGCCCGGGGCGATGAAGCCGCCTCCCGGGCTAGGGCTAAGCCGACGCCGCAGCATGTGGTCGTCGTCGGAGCTTCGACCGGAGGGCCCACCGCGCTCCTCGAGATGTTCAATCGCTTCCCGTCTTCGGCTCCGGCGGCACTCATCGTGGCTCAACACATGCCGGAGCGATTCACCCGGACCTTTGCCGAACGCCTCGACCGTCTCGGAAGCCTGACCGTCCGGGAGGCCACCCACAACGCACTGATCGGCACCGGGGAGGGCTGGATTTGCCCCGGGGGGCAGTGCGTCGAGATCGTCCGGTCTTCGGACGGCCCGGTGATGAAGGTCGTCAGCCCTCGAGCCGAGGACCGCTACGTGCCGTCGGTCGACCGCCTCTTCGAGACCGCCGCAAAGGCCTACGGCAGCAGGGTCATCGCCGTCGTGCTCACCGGCATGGGAGACGACGGCGCGCGCGGGGCGGCAGCTGTCCACGCAGCGGGGGGCATGGTCCTCGCTGAAGCCCCGGAAACGGCCGTCATCTACGGAATGCCGGGCGCAGCGGTCCGAACCGGTGCCGTAGAACGCTCATTGCCCCTCCGGGCGTTGGCCGAGCACGTAGCGACCCTGGTCACGAAGGGACAAACATGATGACGCCCTGCCGGCTATTTTGTAATCTGCGATCGTTTTCATGAACGAAGACGCGGACAATGCGCCCCCGCATCGCGCGAGCGACGCCCCGATGGACCTCCGCAGCGAGCGCGAGTCGTTCCTGCGATCGTTCATCAAGCGAGGGGCAGAAATCACTGAAGAGCTCCTCGGCGAGAACGACAAGCTTCGTGGAGAAGTCGAGCTCCTGGAGAGTGAGAATACCCGGCTCCGCACGCAGCTCGCGAGCGACGACGCGATGCGCGACTTCATCAAACGCATCGACGCCCTCGAGAGCGAAAAGCGTCGCCTGCTGGCCGCCACCCACGAGCTTCGGGTCGTCAGCGACAGCGACGCGAGTCGATACGAAGAAATCGAAAGCGAGCTGAACGACCTGGCAAATCTTTACATCGCGGCCTACCAGCTGCACGCCAGTTTTTCGATTCGGCGAGTCCTGCGCCACGTCCAGGACATGCTGGGGCAGCTCATGGGCGCCTACGGCTTCGCCATCTACATCGTCGAGGGCGACGGGAAGCGCGCCGAGGTCATCGCCCACGAGCATCTCGATCTCTCCACCCTCGAGCCAATCATCGTGGGTGACGGCATCCTCGGGACCGCGCTGCTTTCTGGCGTCGCCAAGATCCCCGATGACATCGCCTCGGGGACCGTCGCCGAGCCCTTCGCCATCCTTCCCCTCCTGGTCGGCGACCGAGTGGTTGGTGTCATTTCCATCGTCACCATGCTCGAGCAGAAGTCGCACTGGGCGACCGTCGACGCCGAGCTCTTCAAGCTCATCGGTGAGCATGCCGGTTCGGCGCTCATTGCAGCCAACCTCTACAGCAGCGTCGACGGTCCGGTAGCGGCGCTCTATGGCGTGCGAGAGAATTTGAACAAGCGTCCGCCCTCTGTGGCGCCCATCGCGGAGAGGGATTGAGCGAAGACACCATGGCCGACTACTCCTGCCTCGTCGTCGAAGATTCCCCCATGATGCGCCAACTCTTGGTGTTCGCCCTCGCGCGCATCAAGCAGCTTCGGGTGACCGAAGCCGAGGACGGCGTCGATGGGCTTCGCAAGCTCGCCGACGATCGCTTCGATCTCATCATCACGGACATCAACATGCCCATCATGGATGGGCTGAAGCTCGTTCAGCGCATTCGTGTGGACGATATTCACAAGGACGTCCCGATCATCATCATCACCACCGAGGGCAGCTCGGAGGATCGGGCCCGCGCCATGGCGCTCGGCGCCAACGCATACATCACCAAGCCGATTCAAGCTCCTCAGGTCATCGCTCAGGTCAAGGAGCTGCTCTCCATTTGACCGAGGTGGGCTCGGGGGGGTGGCCCGAGGCGTCAGGCCTCGGCCCCCTGGTGAAGGTCTGTGGCATCCGGTCCGTCGCGGACGCGCGCATGTGCGTCGACCTCGGCGTCGATGCCATCGGCCTGAATTTCTGGCCGGGAACCAAGCGCCGAGTGGAGGTCGAGGAGGCCGCGCGAATCGTTTTAGCGGTTGGGGCGCAGATCGCGACGGTGGGCCTCTTCGTCGACGAAGAGCGGGAGACCATCGAGCAGATCAAGCGCGAGGTCGGCTTCTCCTGGGTCCAGCTTCACGGTCGTGAATCGCCCGACGACGTCGAAGCTCTCGGGCATCAGGCCTACAAGGCGCTGCGCGTCGGGGCGGTGCCGGTCGACGCCGAAGCTGTCCGATATCCGGGGGCACTCCTGCTCCTCGATGCCCTCGTCCCGGGCGAAGTCGGGGGCACGGGGCGCCGTTTCGACTGGAGCCTCGCCAAGGCCTTGGCCCAGACCCGCCCCATCGTATTGGCCGGTGGCCTCACCCCCGACAACGTCGCCCGCGCAGCTCTGGCGGTGAAGCCCCGGGCGGTGGACGTCGCGAGCGGCGTCGAGTCTGAGCCGGGGGTCAAAGACCCGCGCCTGGTCGAGGCCTTCGTGGCGGCGGCCCGGGTTGCCGTGTAGTTTGACGCCGAGGAATGATGACTGACACGACTGTAGAGGCGGGCCGCTTCGGCCCCTACGGAGGGCGCTTCGTTGCCGAGACCCTGGTCCCGGCCCTCGACGAACTCTCTCGAGCGTACGCCGAGGCGCGCGCTGACGAGGCGTTCGAGGCCGAGCGCCTCGACCTCCTCGCTCACTATGTCGGCCGGCCGACGCCGCTCTATCGCGCCCGGGGACTTTCGGAGGAGCTCGGCCTCGAGGTCTGGTTGAAGCGGGAGGACCTCTGCCACACCGGCGCTCACAAGGTGAACAATACGATAGGCCAGGTCCTCCTCGCGAAGCGCATGGGAAAGGAGCGGGTCATCGCGGAAACCGGTGCCGGGCAGCATGGCGTCGCCACGGCGACTGCCTGTGCGCTCCTGGGTCTTCGGTGCGAAGTCTTCATGGGCGAAGAGGACGTGCGGCGGCAAGCCCCCAACGTTCGGCGCATGGCGCTCCTCGGGGCCGAGGTGCACCCGGTGACCAGTGGGTCACGGACCCTCAAAGATGCGATGAACGAGGCCCTCCGCGACTGGGTCACCAACATAGCCAACACCTACTACTGCGTAGGTTCGGCGGCCGGTCCTCATCCCTACCCCGCCATCGTGCGCGACTTCCAGGACGTCATTGGTCGGGAAGCACGAGAACAAATCCTGAGTCGAACCGGAGGGCTGCCCGACGCGGTCGTTGCGTGCGTGGGCGGAGGGTCGAACGCCATCGGCATCTTCGCGGCGTTTCTCGGCGACGAAAAAGTTCGGCTGATCGGAGTCGAAGCCGCAGGGGAGGGAGTGACCACTCCGCATCACGCCGCCCCCCTCGGCCACGGGCGCGTTGGAGTCCTCCATGGCATGAAGACCTACGTGCTCGCTGACGAGCACGGGCAGATTCAAGAAGCCCACTCGGTCAGCGCCGGCCTCGACTATCCGGGGGTAGGGCCCGAGCATTCGTGGCTCAAGGACACCGGCCGGGCGGAGTATGTGTCCATCGAAGACGGAGAAGCGCTCACGGCCTTTCACTGGCTCGCGAGCAGCGAGGGTATCCTCCCCGCCCTCGAATCGAGCCACGCCCTCGCCTACCTCCGGCCCCTTTCAAAGCGCCTCCCAGCCGGGTCGGTCGTGGTGGTCAACCTCTCCGGCCGCGGAGACAAAGATCCCGAGACGGTTCAGCGGGTTTTGGAGGAGCAGACGTCATGAGCCGCATCGCCGACGCCTTCGCGCGTGCCAAGGACGACCGCCGCGCCGCCCTGGTCATCTACCTGTCCGCGGGAGATCCGGACCTCGAAACGACCATCGCCCTCGTCCTGGCGGCGGCCGAGGCGGGGGCCGATATCATCGAACTCGGCGTGCCCTTCAGCGACCCGAGCGCCGATGGCCCATCCATCCAGCGCGCCAGCGAACGGGCCCTTGCGAGCGGCACGACCCTGACCGGGGTCCTCGGCGCCGTGCGCACCATACGCGAGAGCACATCCGTACCGATTCTGCTCTTTGGCTACTACAACCCGATTATCACCTACGGTGAAGCCCGCCTCGTGACAGACGCTAAGGAGGCCGGCGTCGACGGATTCCTGGTCGTCGACCTCCCACCGGAGGAGTGCGCACCGCTCCACGGGCCGGCGTTGGCCGCCGGCCTCGACCTCGTGCCCTTGGTGGCGCCGACGAGCACCCCGGCCCGCGTCGAGGCCGCGGCATCGATCGCGAGTTCGTTCATCTACTACGTCTCCCTCACCGGGGTCACCGGGGCCCGCGCCGTCGCCCTCGGCGAGGCCGCCGAGCGAGCCAACGCGCTCTCCCAGCAGGTCGGCTTGCCCGTCGCCCTCGGCTTCGGGGTCAAGACCCCCGCCGACGCCGCAGAGGTCGCCGCCCACGCAGACGGCGTTGTCGTCGGCAGCGCCATCGTCGACGCTGCCGCCGCCGCCGACGGCCAACAAGCCAAAGTCGCCGCCGTCCGCGAACTCGTCACCGGCCTCGCCGCCGCCATGGCTAAATAGGCGTCAGCTTACCTTCAACCGGCGGCGTTTCGCGCCCCAGTCGCCTTTGTCGTCGGCGAATCGTCCGGCGAGGGTGGCGTTGCAGGAGTTGCACCGGCCGTGGGTCAGGTTGAAGGCGCCGAGCTGATACCAGTCGCGCTCGATGAGTAGGGCGTCACAAGAGGCGCAGAAGGTCGACTGACCCCCGGTGTCGTGGACGTTGCCCGTGTAGACGTGGCGGAGCCCGGCCCGGCGTGCGATCTCTCGCGCCCGGGTGAGGGTCTCGGGGGGCGTCGGGACAATGTCGCGCATCTTGAAGTCGGGGTGGAACGCCGTCAGGTGCAGCGGCGTCTCGGTCCCGAGGTGTTCGACCATCCACCCGGCGAGGCGCTCGATCTCGTCGTCGTCGTCGTTCTGCCCTGGGATCAACAGGGTCGTCACCTCGAGCCAGAGCTCGGTCTGCTCTCGCACCCAGCGCAAGGTCTCGAGGACCGGGGCCAGCTCCGCGAAGCAGAGCTTCTTGTAGAAACGTTCGGTGAAGGCCTTGAGGTCGATGTTGACGGCGTCGAGGTGTTCGAAGAACGCCGGCCGCGCTTCCGCGGTGATGTACCCCGCGGTGACCGCGACGTTCATGAGGCCGCGCGTCCGTGCCTCTTCGGCCGTGTCGATGGCGTACTCGGCGAAGACGACCGGGTCGTTGTAGGTATAGGCGATCGACCGGCAGCCGGCTCGGACTGCGGCGTCGACGATGTCGCTCGGGTCCGCCAGATCCGTCAGCCGGTCCATCTCCCGGGCCTTACTGATGTCCCAGTTCTGGCAAAAGCGGCAACCGAGGTTGCACCCCGCGGTGCCGAAGCTGAGCACGCTGGTCCCGGGGTAGAAGTGGTTGAGGGGTTTTTTCTCGATGGGGTCGATGCAGAACCCCGACGCCCGGCCGTAGCTGGTGAGGGCGATGGCGCCGTCCCGGTTTTGGCGTACGAAGCAGAAGCCCCGCTGGCCCTCGCTCAGCTGACAGAAGCGTGGGCAGAGGTCGCACTGGATCCGCCCGTTCTCGAGGGTATGAAACCACTGTCCCCGAATCACGCCCGGTTCGAGTACTTCGCGTTCACTCACGGCGCCTAGCTTTTCGCTTCCGCTCGGCGGCCCGGGCGAGGCCGACCGCTGCCGCTTTGGTAATGGCGTCCCGGACATCGTCGTCCCCGACCCGGCCCAGCTCACGGGCGAGCTCCTCCGGGAGGGACGCGACCGGCACCGCCGGCGGCTTGGGAGGGGGGGCTTTCCGATCCGAGAGCCGGGGCGGCATCGGTCCGACCTTTGCCCGCAGGCCGCGTACCCCGCTCCGGGGGCTCACTTTCCGGAGCGACCCCATGAGCTGCTCCTTGAGCAGATCGATCTCCTGGGCCCAGACCGAAGTCGTCGTATGCACGATCAGGGTGCCCCGGACGAGGGCGACCGGCCGAGCGTTCCTCGCGACCCGGTCGGGCACGGCCTTCTCCCAGAAGCCGAAAGCACGGATGGCCTTGACGTCGTCGGGCTCCTTGGACGGATAGGCCTTCGTCATCAGCTCTTCGAGAGCCTTCGGTTCGGTCGCTTTGCGTCGGCGCCCCATGATCCGCCAAAGGTTAGCAGTCCATCGCGCGCCCCGCCCGCCGGCGTTCGGTCGGGCCACGGATCGAACGCATTCGAGAGGCCCGGTGGGGTATGCTGGAGTACCGCATGTCCTCCTTGGTCGATACAGAGGCTTCGGCCCGGGCGGCGATCGCACGCCTCGGCGATGCACGGCAACTGCCCCTCGACGTGGAGGGTGACGGGCTCTTTGGCTACCGGGCTCAGCTTTGCACGGTTCAGCTTTGCGCCGGCGACGACGTCGTGGTGGTGGATACCATCGCCGTCGACCCCGATGTGCTCGCGCCCCTCGTCGAAGGCGACGCCGCCGAAAAGATCGTGCACGACGCTTCCTTCGACGTGCGCCTGCTCCGGGACGTGGGCCTCGACTTCGGCAGGCTCTTCGATACCTCGGTGGCGGCTCGTTTCCTCGGGGAGCCAGCGACCGGCCTCGCGTCGCTCGTGAAGAAGTACCTGAACGTCAACCTAAAGAAAGAGAAGCAGCAGGCGGATTGGGGCAAGCGCCCCATCGACGCCGAGGGGCTGACCTATCTCGAAAACGATGTCATCTACCTCGAAGAGCTCGCCGACCTCCTGCGCGACGAGATCGAAGACAAAGACATCGGCCTCGAGGTTGCCGAGGAGTCGGCCTGGGTGGTCTCGAGTGCCTACGACGAGACCCCGGATACGCGGGTGCCCTGGGTACGCATCAAGGGGGCCTTCGACCTCATGCCTCCGGACCAGGCGATTCTTCGGGAGGTTGCCGCGGTCCGGGAAGCCGCCGCCGAGCGCATGAACGTCCCTCCCTTCAAGGTCGTTCGCAACGACATCCTCTTCGAGCTGGTGAAGCGGAAGCCCCGCGACAACCACCAAGCATCGAAGATCCACGGCATCACCCGCGGGCGCGCGCGCCGGGTGATGCGCGAACTCGTCGACGCCGTCCAGCGGGGCCTCGACGAGGATGCTCCTCCGGCCCACGAGCTCCCGCGAACCGGCGACGCTCCGCCTCCTGAGGTTCGCGAGGCCAAGCGGAAGCTTCACCGGTCGCTGTCCAAGTGGCGAAAGAAAGAAGCCGCCGCCCGAGACGTCGACTCCCAGGTCGTGCTCCCGGGCCACTGCCTCGCCGATGTCGTCGCCCGAATGCCCCGCTCATCAGAGGACCTCGCGCTGACTCCGGGCATCGGTGAGTTCCGCGTAGAGCGCTACGGCGAGGCCATCCTCCGCCACGTCGCCAAGAGCTGAACTGCCGCCTACATGCTCGCTTTGTAGAGCGCGAGCATGTCTTCCTCGGTGCACGGGCGCGGATTCAGCTGGTGACAGACGTCTTCCATCGCGAGGGCGGCCAGCTTGGGCAGCGCGCTCTCCTCGACGCCGGCCGCTTCGAGGCCCTGAGGTAGGCCCACCTTGCGACGGAGGGCCCGGACGGCGCCCGCGCACTCGAAGGCCAGCGTCTCTTCGTCGTCGGCCCGGACTCCGAGGAGCTTGGCTATCGCCGCGATGCGCCCCGGCACGGCGCTCCGATTGAAGTCGAGGACCGCCGGAAGGCAGAGCGCGTTTGCGAGGCCGTGGTGGAGGTGGGACTCCGCCGAGAGGGGATGGGCGAGGCTGTGGCAGGCGCCGAGGCCCTTCTGGAACGCGACGGCCCCCATCATGGCGGACTTCATCATTGCGCCCCGGGCGTTCAGGTCCCGGGCGTCGCTCACGACCTTGTCGAGAGCCGACACGGCGAGGCGGATGCCCTCGAGAGCGATGGCGTCGCACATCGGGTGGTCCCCCGTGGCGCAATACGCCTCGATGCAGTGGGTGAGGGCGTCGAAGCCGGTCGCGGCCGTCATCTTCGGCGGCATGGTGACGGTCAGGACGGGGTCGAGGATCGCCACGTCAGCCAGCAGCTTTGGTGAAAATACGACCGTCTTCCGGTTCGTCGCCTCGACCGTGACCACGCCGCTTCGGCCGACCTCGGAGCCGGTGCCGGCGGTCGTCGGGACGGCGATCATCGGAGGAACCTCGCCGGTGATCTTGGCGTCTCCCCCGATGGCGTCGTCGTACTGCGCGACGGGGCTCGGGTGGGTGGCCATCAAGCGCACGAGCTTGCCGATGTCGAGGGGGCTCCCACCGCCAACGGCGACCACCAGGTCCGCCTCTGCCGCCCGATAGGCTTCCGTTGCCGCGCTCAGCTCGCTCTCGAGGGGATTCGATGAGATGTCGCTGAAGACCACGGACTCGACGTTGGCCTCGGCGAGGGCTTTTTCCACCGTCGCAACGATGCCCGCATCCACGACCCCCGGGTCGGCGACGATGAGCGCCTTCTTGGCCCCGAGGTTCGTCGCCTCGGTTCCGATCTGTTCGATCGATCCATCGCCAAAGACGATGCGCGTGGGGAAGCTCCAGACCGTCATCTCAGTTCTCCTCTGTACATCTACTCGACTCCGACCCGACGGGTCATGAGCTTGCCGAGGGCATCCTTCGCAGAGCACTCTCCTGAGAGCACGTCTCGGACCGCCGCGGCGATCGGGACCTCGAAGCCGCGGCATTTTGCGAAATGGGTCGCCCGGGCGGCGAGGGCCGCGCCCTCGATGTTGGCCCCGGCCTCCTTGGCGGCATCTTCGAGGCTCATGCCGCTGCCGAGGGCCCTCCCCAGGAGCAACTCCGGGCGACCGTCTCCGGTGAGCGCTGACATCAGGTCGCCAACCCCGGCGAGGCCGTTGAAGGTTCGGTAGTCGGCGGCGAGGGCGGCGCCCACCCGGGCGGCCTCGGCGAGGCCCCGGGTCCCCATGATAGCCAGGGTCGACGGACCGAGGCCGAGCCCCTGGCCGAAGCCCGCGGATAGGGCGAGGAGGCCCACCATGGCGGAGGCCACCTCGACCCCAACCACGTCCTTCGTCGAATAGATCCGTAGCTTCGGGCCCCCGATGGCGCCCCGAACGGCGTCCGCCACCTCCGGAAAGCGGGTGCCGACGATGCCTCCGCTCGGCCGATCTTCGGCAAGGTCCTCGGCCGACAACGGCCCGGCGAGGGCTCCGACCCGGCGCACCGGCGTGGTGCTTCGAATCACGTGGGTCAGCGTCTCGAGTTCGTCGCCTACGAGCCCGCGACTCACGTGCACGGCGAGGTGGCTTCCGTCGAGGTGGGCGCCCATCTCGTCGGCGACCTCACGCATGTACGTGGACGGCACCGCGAAGAAGACCAACTCGGCCTCGGCGACGTCCGCGTAGTCCCCGGTGACGGTCACCCGTGGGGCGTCCACCGTCTGCCCTGCGCGGGAGTAGATGATGACGTCACGACCTGCGCGGGACGCCGCCCGGGCCAGGCCTTGGCCGAACGCCCCGGCTCCGACGATTCCTACCGGCGGGTTCATCGATCCCTCCCCATCCGTGCGATTTCCTGGGCCGCCTCGCGGTTCGGCTCGTCGGCGATGGCCTCTGCATAGTGAACGAGGCGATTCTGATAGTAGAGGAGCAGGGTCGGGTCCTCAGCCGTGATCTCGGCGCCGACGTCGAGGGCCGCGATTCGATCGTGGTAGCCCTTGAACGCAGCGAGGGCTCGCTCGACGATGTGTTCAGCGGGTTCCGTCAGAAGGACTGGACTGACCCGGACACGGCCTTCTTCTTGGAGCTTGAGCAGCGCGTCGCGGGCGTCGCTGACTTCGCGCACCAGCTCGTCCCGGGGCATCGAGACGTCACCGCGGTGGCGCACCCGGACGAAGAGATCGGCCCCGGGGGTCGCCCGGACCAGGCGCCGAAAGAGAATGTGCGCGACCAACTGCGTCGACATGATCACCGTCTCGGCGTGGAAGCGTTCGACGAGGACCTCGCCGAGGCCCCGGGTGTAGGCCTGGTCACGGACCGTGTCGACGCTCGCCTCGCCCCGTCGGGTCACGTAGGTGCCTGGGTCGACGACGTCTCCGCGTGGCGTGAGGGATCGGCCGTCGTCGTCGACGTCGTTTCCGAAGGGGTCGATGGGCTCACCAAAACGAATGATGGAGGCGCTCTCGAGGGCGGTGAGCTTACGGAAGAACGCGACCCACTTGTCGACCCGAGAGAACTCGTCGTCGTCGATGATGTAGCGCGCCTTGCCCTGCTCCTTGAGGTGGTCCTCGATGAGGGTCTCGGCTTCGAGGCAGAGGGCGTAGTTGATGGTGGTCGGGATGAAGAACACCGGCCGGGGCGTGCCGTTGGCCTGGTTCCGCGAGAAGGCTTCGACGCCCGTCCCGGCGAGGCCGAGCTTGATCTTGGTCTCGACGAGGTTGCTCCGGCTTCGGGTCCCCCCCGGGAAGAAGAGCGAATGGTAGCCGCGCTCGATCATCACCGTCGAATAGGTCTTGAGGATCTGCTTGTAGAGAACGGACTTCACGCGGCGGTCGACGCGGTAGGCGCCGAGGTTGTGCATGAAGAAGCTGATGATGGGGTTGGTGAAGAGGTTCTTCCCCGCGCCGTACACTACCGGCGGAAGCTTCGCGCGCTGGAGCGCGTACCCGAGCACCACCGAGTCGAGGTTGGACGAGTGCGTCGGGACGAAGACCAACGCGCCTTTCCGCGAGAGATGGCGGAGCTTGTCGAGGGGGCCCTCGATGCTCAGGAGGCCCTTCAGCGCCGTATGCGGCGTCATGATCTCCTGGGGGAGCTGCGCCGGGCTCATCGCCGCGGTGATGAGCCGGGGCACGAGGTTTTCGGCCATCGCGTAGACCCGCGGGTCGAAGTTGCCGGCGACGTCGCCGGCCATGCGCGTGCAGATGTTCTCGATGGTGCGCCGCTTGTCGGCGTCGGTCATGCGGCCGACGCGCCGAAGGATGCCGCGCCAGTACCCGAGGCTCTCCTTTGCTTCGTCGTCGCGCTGCTTCGACAGGCGCTCAGACTCGTTGAAGGCCACCTCGTTCAGGGCCAGTTCCATGCGATGGCGGTCCGAGGTGTGGGCCTCGGCGACCCGCTTCGCGACCTCTCGTACGACGTCGTCGCGGTCCTGGTTGAACCAGAAGATCGCCGGGTCGTCCTTCTTCGGCACGTAGGGACGGAGGCGCGGCAGGCGGAGGGGTTTACCCGAGAAGAGTTTCATACGGCCTCGAAGTATCGTGCGAGTTCCCAGTCCGTGACGGCCTTCTGGTGCTCTCGGCACTCCCAATCCCGAGTCCGAGCGTAGTGGTCGACGAAGGCTTCACCGAGGACCTCGCGGGCACCTTCACTCTCGGAGAACATCCGGGCTGCGGCGGAGAGGGTCGTCGGCAAGGCCTCGCCCGTGACTCCATCGGCGGTCGCGTCTCCCGAGACTGGCGGCGGCGGCGTGAGGCCGTGGTCGATGCCGTAAAGACCGGCCCCGATCGACGCTGCCAGAGCCAGGTAGGGGTTGATGTCGGCGGCGGTCTGTCGGTACTCGGCGCGCACGGCGCTCGCCCCCGGGCCGTTGATGACGCGGATGGCGGAGGTGCGGTTGTCGATGCCCCAGCTCGCGGTCAGGGGTGCCCAGAGGCCGGGCACGTAGCGCTTGTAGCTGTTGATGAAGGGCGCGTAGATCGCCGTCAGGGCTGGCGCCAGGGCGACCTGCCCCGCGATGTAGCTCCGGGCGAGGGCGCTGAGGCCGTCGGGGTCCTTCGCGTCTGAGAAGAGGTTGGTCTCGCCGGTCGAGTCCCAGAGGCTCTGGTGCATGTGCCCGCTCGAGCCCGGCAAATCGCTGCTGAACTTCGCCATGAAGGTGACCGCCAGGCCGTGGCGGTGGGCGATCTGCTTCATGGTCGTCTTGAAGAGCGCGGCCCGGTCGGCGGCCTCGAGGGCGTCCGAGTAGGTGAGGGCAGCTTCGTAGACTCCGGGGCCGGTCTCGGTGTGCACCGCCTCGAGGGGGATGCGGTAGTCGCTGAACGTGTCGATGACGTCGTTGAGGAAGTCGGCGTTCTGGGCCTGGCGGACCCACGAGTAGCCGAACATGCCCGGGGAGATGGGGGTCAGGTCGGCGAAGCGCTTTTCGTGCAGCGACGCTGGGTTCTCTTCGAAGACCCAGAACTCGAACTCGCAGGAGGCCATCGCCCGGTAACCCGCGGCCTCGGCCCGGGCCTCGACGCGGCGGAGGACGTTCCGAGGACACGCCGGGTGGGCGTTGTCGTCGTCGGTGTAGAAATCCGCGAGGGCGTGGGCGGTGTCGGGCTCGTGCCGGTAGAAACGGATGGTCGAAGGGTCGATGCGCGCGTTGGCGTCCGGGTACCCCGAGTGCCACCCCGTGACCTGGGCGTTGTCGTAGAGCTGGTCCGTGATGTCCCAGCCGAAGATCACGTCGCAGAAGCCGAAGCCCTTCTCGAGGACGGAGTAGAACTTGTCGAGGGACACGTACTTGCCCCGGAGCACCCCGTCGACGTCGAAGCCGCCGATCTTGGCCTTCTTGATGCCCCGCGCCGCAAAGGTCTTTCGAATCTCGTCGAGTTGCACGTGTGGTCTCCCGGTGTCGTTCAGAGGCCACCCGACAGCCGCGGCCGAAGCGCGAGGATACGCCCATCCGGGGGGTGGATTCACGATCGGATTGCGCCCCCCCCAGCGGGCGCCCAGGCTCAGCGCCGATGAGTGATTCGGCCCGACAAAAATGGGATGCTCGCTACCGCGATCGCGAGCCTGGCCCCTCCTCGGCACCCGGCTGGCTGGCCGAAATTGAGCGAGAAATTCCTGCAAATGGCCTTGCCCTCGACATCGCCGCCGGCGCCGGCCGGGGGGCCCTCTGGCTGGCCCGCCGGGGCCTCGAGGTCGTCGCCGCCGATATCAGCCCGGTGGGCCTCGCGATCGCCCAGGAGGCCGCGGCCGAAGAGGGCCTCGACCTCCGAACCGAGGTCATCGATTTCGAGGAAGACGCGCTGCCCGGTGGTCCCTTCGACGTCGTGACCTGCTTCAACTACCGCCAGCGGTCCCTCTTCCCGGTGATTGCGGATGCCCTCGCCCCGGCCGGCGTCGTCGTGGTCGAGTTGCCCACTGTGCAAAACCTCGAGCGCAACGCCCATCCATCGAAGCGCTGGCTCGCCGAAGACAACGAGCTGCTCTCGGATGTCTCGAACCTCGCGGCCTTGCGCGTTATTTACTACCGCGAGGGCTGGTTCGACGACCGCCACGTCGCGCGTTTGGTGGCGCAGAAGCGCTGAAGCCCACTCACCGGCTCCAAAGCGAGGCGAGGTCGAGGGGCACGGCGTCGAAGGGCACGGCTTGGACGACCTCTTCGCCGGCGTGGGTGGCGACGAGGCGGTAGGTC
>Ga0164313_10000555_pt1 | contig 30639 bp, 35 predicted proteins | sample GuaBasSedimGuay4_FD_113735 | JGI IMG/M metagenome (GOLD analysis project Ga0164313, IMG submission 113735) | Subseafloor sediment microbial communities from Guaymas Basin, Gulf of California, Mexico - Guay4, Core 4569-4, 0-3 cm | ecosystem: Environmental > Aquatic > Marine > Hydrothermal vents... | reverse complement strand
GTGTTCTTCCATCTGTGTTCTTCCATCTGTGTTCTTCCATCTGTGTTCTTCCATCTGTGTTCTTCCATCTGTGTTCTTCCATCTGTGTTCTTCCATCTGTGTTCTTCCAAGCGATCTGACCTCACTACTGTCACGGCAATGGCCAAAACAACCCACGAGGCGATTCCCGACAGCCGGAACGACACCGTTGAGATCTACGTCGACGGTGAGTGGCTCGCACGGCCCGATGCGAAGATCTCCGTTTTCGATTCTGCCTTTCTCGTTGGCGACGGCATATGGGAGGGACTGCGATATCACAATGGTGCGTTTGTCCACCTCGACCGGCACCTCGACCGCCTCTTCGACTCCGCAGCGGGCGTCCACCTCGATATCGGCAAGACCAGGGAGGAACTGATCTCACTGCTCAGCCAGATCGTCAGAAGAAACGCGATGGAGACAGATGCCCATGTCAGGCTGATGATCACCAGGGGAACAAAGAGGACCCCTCTCCAGGATCCGAGGCTCGTCGTAGGTGGGCCGAACATCGTCATCATCGCCGAGCACAAGGTCACCGACCGAGACGCAACAGCAAGCGGGATCTCGCTCCATACCTCAGATGTCAGACGCCCGCCTCCCGACACCCTCGACCAGCGATGGAACTGCCACTCGAAGATCCACGAGGTGGCTGCACTCCTCGAGGCGATAGAAGCGGGCGATGACGAGGCGCTCATGCTCGACACGAACGGCAACGTCGCAACATGCAATTCGACGAACTTCTTCATCGTGACTCACGGGGAGGTCTGGACCTCAACAGGTGACCACTGTCTCAATGGGATCACGCGCCAACTCGTCATCGAACTCGCACGCGCCGAAGGGATCACCGCACGGGAGAAGGACTTCACGCTCGACGACGTGTTCACTGCGGATGAGGCATTCGTGACAGGTACGTACGGGGGCCTCACCCCTGTCGTAAGAGTCGATGGCAGAACGATCGGCACCGGCGGGCCTGGCCCGATCACAGCCAGGCTCGCAACCGCCAGGGAACACGCTTTCGACGAGGACGCTCGATCATGACCCGGATCATCAACATGTGGGCGGCACCACGCAATATCTCGACAGCGATGATGTACGCATGGAATCAGAGAAGTGACACGACGGTTCTCGACGAACCCATGTACGCTCACTTCCTCGAAGTGACCGGTCTGGACCATCCGATGAGGGACGAGGTGCTCGAGGCGCTCCCGACGGACGAACACGCTGTGCTCGATCTGATGCTGGGAAGCGAGGTCTACACGCCACTGCTGTTCATCAAGAACATGGCCCACCACATCGTGGGCATGGATCGCGGGTTCATCAAGGACATGACAGGCTTCATCCTGACCCGTGACCCGATCGACATGATCCCCTCGCTCTCAAGAGGTCTTGGAAGAGTCCCATCCCTTGCAGACACCGGCTATGAGGACCAGGTGGAGATCCTCGACGAGACCCTCGCGTCTGGGGCAACGCCGATCGTCGTCGACTCTGGTGCCGTGCTCAACGATCCCGGCGCGACATTGAGTGCGCTGTGTGACGCACTCGGCGTGCCATTCGACCCTGCGATGCTCTCGTGGACTGTCGGGCCCAAGGACATCGATGGTGTGTGGGGACGACACTGGTACAGGCGGCTTCACGCAACTACCGGGTTCGAACCGCCCCACTCGACCGGTGAGCCGTTACCTCCCGAACTGGCGGACACCTACGCACTCTGTGAACCTCTGTACGAGCGTCTGACAAAGTACGCGATCTGAGGAGAACCGGTCACGAAGGCTGGCCACCGATCGTCAGACGGACAGCATCTCTCGCGTGTCGTCATCGACCGTTTCCATCGGGTGCTCGATCAGGGGATCTCGTCGACGCGGTGTGAACCAATAGCCAACGGCTGCACCGATTCCAGCGAGGCCACCGAGCACCAGGAACACGTGTGCGTTCGACGACAAGAGAGACCCTGTGGCGCCCGAGATCGGAGACCGACCACGGCTTGGATCGAGTGCCCATCCTGCAAGTTGCAGAACCACGCTGTAGGACAGTGCAGCGATCAGGACCCGTGTCGAGAGTTGTCTCACCATGGCCCACCGTTGCGGGGCGAGGGACACGGCGACCAATCCTGCAAGGAGCATTCCAAGGAGGGACACGACAACGACCTGGGTGAGGAAGACCCGTGCGTCCGATACGACCGCGGCAACGGAAGCTGCCTCACCCGCGTCAAGTTCGACAATACCTGCATCATCGAGCAGTTCCTCGATCCGTTCCTCTTCAACAGGGACATCGCGGAGCGCCAGTTCATCAGCCACCACCGGTACGAGTGGTAGGAGCGTCCGCTCAAGGTCGACCTGCGTCATGTCGCCTTCAGCAGCGAACAAGCTATCAACGAAAGCGGCGATGATGGCGTCGACGGCCTCCTGATACTCCGGCTTCGACTCGATCGCACGGGCCACGGAACGAGCTGATTCCGAATCGATGCCCGTGGCGGTCGTGAGCCCCTCCTCGAACCACGTGTTGATCCTGTCCGTAGCGATGTCAGAATCGATGATCGTGCGCGCCGAGGCCTCGATCGCCCCGCTATCGACGGCTACGGTCCGCCCCCACATGCCGATGAGGAACAGGGACGTTGCCAGGCCGAACGTCCACAGAGCGATCGTCAAGGCAGCTGATCGAGGACGTGAGCGCGCGGCAGGTCCGTTGAGTGCTGATTGTCGTATTCCCATGACCATTGAGCGTATCCGACCACTGATTTACCCGAACTGGCGCTAGCGTCCCGTCAGTGGAACAACTCGTCGACCTCGACCTTCTCGTCAAGCAGATGGCTCTTGCATTCGGCGCTGCAATGGTGCTGGGAAATCTGTTCGCGATCATCCAGAACAAGCGGGGGAAAGCTCCAAAGGGAGAGACCGGTGAGTTCCGCGCGGTACGGGCATACTGGCTCCTGGCTGTCGGCACTCTGGTCGGCACATGGGGAGCGGCGAGCCTGCTGATCTAGCACACGGTCGATGGATCCGGTGTATCTTCGCCAGGCTCGATAGCGATGATGAGGCAGTCGTGAGCGCGACGCAGGGAAAGTTCGACCTCTTCGGGGGAGATGCCTGTTGCGAAGATGAATCCCAGATACCTCGACCCATCAGGAAGTTGCCGCACCGTCCTTCCGATCGCGATCGTCTGATCGAACTCGGTGATCCCTTCAACGGCGAGTGCTTCCTCGACACCGTCAATCGCGATGAGTTTCCCCGCCTCGGGGATCGGGATCATCAATACTCCTGTTGCAGCAATCGCACTGTCAGTTCCCGCACCAGGCATACCCAACGCACCGCGAATGATCACAGACTCAAGTGACTCTCCAAGTAGGCCGAAGGTGAGAGCGCGCCCGCACAGCCCACCGATCGGGCGCGCCGCAACCTCGATCAGAACGACGCCATGAGGACCGATCCGGACCTCTGCGTGCACCGGCCCCGAGACGAGGCCAAGGGAGGCTGTTGCCCCATGCACGACACGCACGATCTCCTCCTGGATATGAGGGGCGTGGCGCGACGGTGTCACGAACATCGTCTCCTCGAAGTAGGGCCCATCGAGGGCGTCTGGCTTGTCGAGTAACGCAAGGACCACGAGTTCACCGCGAACGATCATCCCCTCAACGGCAACCTCGGGACCAGGGACGAACTCCTCCACGAGAAGGTCCTCATTCGGATCACCTCCTGAGTCGGCCACTATCTGACGGATACGCTCCTCGGCAGCTTCTGCCTCCTGTCCATTGTCGACCCGGATAACTCCGCGGCTCGCTGACAACCCACGAGGCTTCACAACACACGGGTAGCCGAGGTCGGCCGCCATCGCTGCCACTGCGCTTCGGCCTGCCACGCGAAACGCTGGCTGGGACACGCCGGCACTGGCAAGCAGGCCGCGCATCTGTACTTTGTTCCTCGTCGCAGCTACTGAACTTGCCGGGTTCGACGCGATCCCCAGGATGGTGGAAGCCAGCGACGCTATCAACACACCCGAATCATCCACAGCGATGACCGCATCGGGCTGAGGTTTGAGATTCGCGATCCGCGAAGCGGACCATTCTGGCCGCTGGAAGTCGATCGTCAGCGAACGAGACCGGCCGATATCGCCCATCGGAAGATCACCATCCGAGGCGACAACCAGGTCCACGCGCAGCGACCGAGTTGCTGCAACGAAGTCCGCCGCTCGGTAACTGCCCGCCGGGACGACCAGAACCACGAGCGGACTTCGTACTCGACGAGGCGCATCGTCCGTATCATCGTCAGGTAATTCGTACTCGCCTCTGATTGGGTTCACCGTCATGACAACTGATTCTCGCATCATCACCATCACAGACCAAGCCCTTGAGAAGCTTCTCACGATTCGTGCCGGCGAACCCGATGCTGGCGACCTCGCTCTCGTTCTGGCCATCACGGGAGCCAAGGGCACCGAATTCACCTATGCCATGCACATGACACCGCTCGATCAGGTCGACGCGGATGACATTGTTGAGCACCATGGTGACCTGCCAGTAGCGGTCCCCCAGGCGAGCGTTTCGAACCTCACAGGGGCGACACTCGCCATGTCAAAGAGCCTGGTGAACCCCGGTCTGAGTATCGACAACCCGAATTCGCCTTCTCCAGAGATCCTCGGAACCGGCACATCCTCAGATCTTTCAGGCCCGATACCAGAGCGCGTCGAGCAGGTGATCAGAGAACAGATCAATCCCGCGATCGCCGCACACGGCGGAACAACCGAACTCGTCGCTGTTGAGGAAAACACGGCATATGTCCGCCTTGGCGGCGCCTGCCAGGGTTGCGGATTGGCCGGAGTCACCCTATCTCAGGGCATCGAAGCCACGATCCTCTCGATGGTGCCTGAGATACTCCAGGTGATCGACGTCACCGACCACAACGCAGGCGACAACCCCTACTACGAGCAGTCCAAGAAATAGGCTTCTGGCATCGCGAATGCCGTAGGGTGACCGGATGCACGTCACGCTGTTGGGTACAGGAGGTCCACGCCCGGACCCAGCGCGTCAGGGCCCCGCAACGCTCGTCGAAGCTTCGAGGCTGGCACTGCTATTCGATGCTGGACGCGGAGTCGCAACGCAACTCGTAAGAGCGAACGTTCGAGCCGAAGACCTAGACGCCGTGTTCATCACACACCACCACTTCGACCATATCGGTGGACTGGGTGATCTGATCCTTGCCGCGTGGAACAACGGTCGGACGAGACCCCTACCGGTATTCGGGCCACCAGGTACCGCCGCCATCATCGACGGGTTGCTCGATCACGTCTATGCGCGGGATATCAACTTTCGAATCGCAGAGGAGTGGGTCCATGGACGTCTCCTGGATCATCCACGGGCGTTCCTCGAGGTGAAGGAAGTCCTCAGCCAACGCATCGACCTCCCAAACGGAGTGGAGGTCACCTCTGGTCAGGTCGAACACGGCTCGATCGGTATCGAACTCTCGATCGAGGAGTGGTCAGCCAACGGCTACAGGATCTCGGCGGAGGGACGACATGTGGCCATTGCAGGTGATGCTGTGGCGGGTCTCGAGTTGGCGGATCTTGCTCACCAGGCCGATGCGCTCGTCATGTGTGCATACCTTTCTGAGGGAGAGATCACGACCCCAGAGGAGACGTTCCTGGCCGAGCAGGTCCTTGCGGGTGCACCTCAAGCTGCGGCGATAGCTGCAGAGGCGGGCGTCGGCCATCTCATCCTCACTCACATCCGAGAGAAATCCGACGACGCGATCGAAGTTATGCGGTCACAGGTCGCAGAAGTCTTCCCCGGCGAAGTCACCGTGGGATCCGACCTCATGACCATCGACGTGTGAAGAACTCCCTCAGCGACGGGCGCGTACGTGGAAGAAGTGCCAGCGTTTGGTTGCCCCGTGTTGGCCATCCGGGCCACGGTGGTCCCGCTCGTCCACATCGAGTTCGGTGAAATCGGAGAAGGTTCGATCCACCCAGTTCCGATCGACCCAGGCAACCCCAGCGTCGTCGGCCCAATCGTCGTTCGCGCCGAAGAATTGCCCAACGAACGCGCCACCCGGGACGACGGCCGCCAGAGCATTGCTGACCGCTTCGTCGTGGTTGTCACCAGCGAACGGCAAAGAGAACTGGGCGTATACGAGTTCGGCTGGAGGTAGGTCCACGTCGTGGAACTGCCCAATGGCGATTTCGAGTCGGTCACGATGGTTCTCTGGGGTTGTCTCCTCCAGGAGGAGTTTCGCCCTGGGTTCCGCGTCGACGGCCAGGACAGTCCAACCTCTCGCGAGTAGCAGCCGCGTGTCTGCGCCGCCTCCACATCCAAGGTCAACCGCCTGACGCCCCGCACCTTTGTGGCCATCAACGAACGCCATGGCGGAGTGGAAGTACTCGAGTGGCCCGCGGCTCGTCGTCGCCTCCAGAAAGGAGGTCCAGTCATGATCGATGAACTCTATTCCTGCCACACCACCACCCTACCTGCTGGTTCGTCAGGCGTTTGGCGTCGATTCGAACGATATCTCGTCTGGATCGACGCCAAACGCCTGACGAACGGCGCGTTGTAGACTTGCCGACGCGCGGGTGTAGTTCAATGGTAGAACATCAGCTTCCCAAGCTGAATACGGGGGTTCGATTCCCCTCACCCGCTCCACGGCCGCCTCGCATCACCCGATCACTCGCTGCGACCTCAGGACTCTTCAAGTCGCACATGGATCCGAAACCGGGCAACATGGGTGCAGGGATCCTATGAGGTGAGAATGTGCCAGCGAATCTGACACCAGCGTACAAGGCAGCCGAAGGCCACTACAGGTATGCCAAGGACCCGGCCGAACGGCTTGACGCCCTCAAGGAGATGCTTCGCACGATCCCGAAACACAAGGGGACCGACCATCTACAGGCCGATATCAAGGCGAAGATCAAGGAACTCACCGATGAGCTCGCAGGGCCGAAGAAGGGTGGAGCGAGAACCGGTCCGGAGACCGCGATACGAAGGGAGGGTGCAGGACAGATAGCCCTACTCGGTCCACCGAACAGCGGGAAGTCGGCACTGCATGCCGCAACAACCGGTTCACATGCTCATGTCGGCCCATATCCGTTCACGACCCAGTATCCCCAACCGGGCATGATGCCAGTTCACGATATAGCGATCCAGTTGGTTGACCTCCCGCCTATCGCCGTTGAGCACCCCGTGTCCTGGATCAGCAACGCGCTCCACTCAGCGGATGGCTGCTTACTTGTCGTTGATCTGAGCATGCCGGGATGTGTGGAGCGCGTCATCGCTCTGCACGAACTCCTCGCAGACCGCCGCGTAGAACTCATCGACCAGTGGCCAGCTGACTCTGGACCAGATGACGAATCCAGCAGCGACGTGGACCTGTTCACCAAGGTCCTGCCCACTCTACTCGTTGCCAGCAAAGCCGACCGACTGGTGGAATCAGGCGACGAACTCGCCGTTCTCGAGGAGCTGGCTGAAGTCACCTATCCATGCATGGCGATCTCAACAGAGACGGGTCACGGACTCGACCGGCTCGGGACGTGGCTGTTTGATCGGCTTGGTGTTGTGCGTGTGTACACGAAGATCCCTGGCAAGGACGCCGACATGGACCGTCCCTACACAGTGAGACACGGTGCCACGGTTCTCGAGGTCGCGACGCTGGTTCACAAAGAGATCGCGGCAGACTTCAAGTTCGCACGATTGTGGGGTGCCGCTGATTTCGATGCACAACAGGTTGGCCGCGATCACATAGTTGAAGACGGCGACATCCTCGAGATCCACGCGTAACAAGGTGTCGAGCGACCGGGCCAGAGGAAGCGGCTCGGAGCCGTGGTGGGGATTCGCACACCGAACGAAACGGAGTGGGATCCAACTCCCGGGAGTACTCGACGCTGGTCTCCATCCGTCCGTCTGAGAGCACCCCCGGTGTCTCGAGTCGACGATGCACCGTCAAAACGCACTGGCCGATGCGCTAGCGTGTAGTCCCGTTGCAGCTAGGGAAGGAGCACGCAATGGCTCGATTCATGATGGTGTACAAAGGCGACGCCACGGACATGGCGGATATGACTCAGGAGCAGATGGAGGGGGTCATGGAGAAGTGGGCCATCTGGATGCAGGGAGTTGGGGAGGCTCTGGCGGACATCGGCACGCCTTTCGGGCCTGCCGCCTCGGTAGTCGACGACGGGAGTTCCGGCACCGCAACGTCACTCACTGGCTACTCGATCGTCGAAGCGGACGACATGTCTGGAGCGGTTGCACTTGCTGACGGTCATCCGTTCCTCAGTGAAGGTTCGGGGAACTTCGCGATCGACATCTATGAGATGCTGCCAGTTCCCGTCGGGTAACTCCTCCAACTCACAACCCGTGTGGTCGCCCAGCACACTGCAGAAATCGTCACGTGTCGATTTGTCGCGGAACGCGCCGGATGCGAACAGTCAGGAACCGGACGCGTCTAGCGTGTGAGAGGCAAGATGAAAGGTGCGATGACCGATCCTACGAAGAGGCAGGAGCCAATACCAGAGATTCCACCTGAGGGTTCATCCGACTCTCGAGCCTGGGCTGTCGGAGCACATCTCAGCCCATGGGTCATCGGGTTCCTTGGGCCGCTGTTCATCTGGCTTGCAAAGAAGGAAGATCCCTATGTGGAATACCACGCCAGAGGAGCCCTCAACTATCAACTCTCGCTGATGCTCTACGCCTTCGGATGGATACTCATCGGTACAACCGCGTTCGTGGCACTTGCTGTCTTCGGCGCAGGCGTCGTGGCGGGCATCGTCTTCGGTCTCGGCTTTCTGGCCTTCATCTACCTCGCTTTCGTGCCGCCGATCATGGGGGCCATCAAAGCTTCCAACGGCCAGATCTATCGATATCCAGCCACGATCCGTTTCGTCAGAGCGCCAGGCCTGTGACTCCGGACCCCAACCGTCACCCGCTCTGGGTCAAGCGCACCGCTGTCACCCTTGCGGTGCTCCTTGTCATAGCCGTGATCGGCGGACTGCTCGTGTACTGAGAGACGAGATGGCAGGGTTCTGGAATCTCAGAGTCCCATCCCTCGGCCGATGATCTCCTTCATGATCTCCGTGGTGCCGCCGTATATCGTCTGGACACGGGCGTCGAGGAAGGCCTGAGCGATCGGGTATTCCGTCATGTAACCGTATCCGCCATGCATCTGGACGCCCATGTCGACGACCCGCCGCAGCATCTCGGTCGTCCACCACTTCGCCTCGGCTGCCTGTTCGATCGTGAGTTCTCCTGCGACGTGATCCTCGATCAAACGGTCGACGAAGACTTGTGCGATGTCGACTTCCGTCCTCGCCTCAGCGAGTTGGAATCTGTTGTGCTGGAACCGGCCGATCGGCCTACCGAACGCGGACCGTTCCCGCGCGTATGCGACCGTGAGGTCAAGCGCGGCCTCGGCTCCCGCAACTGCACCGACCGCAATCGATAGGCGCTCCTGGGGCAGATTCGCTACGAGTTGCATGAAACCCGACCCTTCAGTTCCCAGCCGGTTCTCCACCGGAACCTCTACATCGTCGAAGAACAGTTCGGCTGTGTCCTGTGCGTGAAGCCCCATCTTTTCGAGGTTGCGGCCTCGTTCGAAACCCTCCATTGAGCGCTCGGCGACGAGTAACGTCAGACCCGCGTGAGGATCGTCGGACGTTCTGGCAACAACGATGACCAGATCCGCGTTAACACCGTTGGTAATGAACGTTTTGGAACCGTTCAGGACATAGCTATCGCCTTCAAGCTTGGCAGTTGTTGTTATCCCAGCGAGGTCTGAACCGGTCCCTGGTTCGGTCATGGCTATCGCGGTCATCAGATCACCATTTGCGAGTCCCGGCATCCACCGTTCGCTCTGTTCCGGTGTTGCGTACCTGGTGAAGTAGGGGATGCACACATCGTTGTGCAAGGTGATACTCATCCCTGAGGCAGCCACATTCGATCCGCTCACGACCTCGTCGATGACCGCGTTGAAGCGAAAGTCGTCGACGCCACCACCGCCATACTCCTCAGCGATCGCCATTCCAAGAAGACCGGCGCGTCCCGCCTTCCTGAACATCTCTCTGTCAACAATGCCGTCTGTGCTCCACGTTGAGTGGTGTGGGGCGATCTCGGTTTCAACGAACTGTCTGACCGAGTCCCTGAACAGGTCATGGTCCGATTCGTAGAGGGTACGTTTCATTCTCATCACTCCCGTGCCTTTGCCCACCACACGCTACCGTGTTGGGGCCCGACAGAGTCCAACCGGTACCACGTGTTAGTTATACCCCCAGGGGGTATCATGGTGTGATGGACATCCCCGGCGACACACGAGAAGACATCATCAAGCGACTCCGTCGTATCGAGGGTCAGGTTCGTGGCCTTCAGAAGATGGTCAACGAAGGTCGTGACTGTGACGACACCTTGACACAGTTCGCGGCAGCTGATCGGGCGCTTTCACGTGCTGGATTCAAGTTCCTCTCCGCAACCATGGAACAGTGTCGACTCCACCCAGACGAGGCAACCAGATCCGGGTACACACCAGAGAACCTGGAGAAGATGTTCCTTCGCCTGGGCTGACATCAGATCGCTCGCGGGTTTTCATGCACTTCGGAAATGAGCGGAGTCAGTCGACAGAGACGTTCTCCTTTCAACCTCAATCCACGACTTCTCGACAATGGCCCGTCCCCCTTCAAAGGGGGACTGAGTGAACAAGCACATCGAAACTGGGATGAAGAAGCTCGGTGGTGCCGTCAGAAACTGTTGCACCCTCTGACTGGGAGGTCGGATGGGGACCTTCTGACGGAGGAACCGCTGGGCGAGACCTGTCGTGTGGCAGCCCCGCTCAATTCCGACGTGCCGGTTTTCCTGCCGAAAGCCGGCTACATTCCGGGCGCTGTCAGCTGTCCCTTGTAGTTCTGCAGATCGTCGTAGATGACGGTCACGTTCGCACCTGTGGCTTCGATGAATCCCGCGGCAACAGCCGCACGGTATCCGCCCTGACAATGCACAAGAACTTCGCTTCCCGAGAACGCCTCGGGGTCCGTGGCAACGTCTACGAGATGACCGGGCCTGGAACCAGGGATCACACCTGAAAGGTGCTCGACCGGATCACGAACATCAACGATTCCACCGAGATCATCTGGTAGGTCAGCGAACGTCACGACGTCCATCGTCAGCAGGTCTCCATCCGTCAGGAGGTCAAGCGTCTCCGGTTCGATGCGGCCGGCTATCTCATCCCAGCCGATTCGAAGGAGATGGGTCCGCACCTCATCGACCTCTGGTTTCGTTCCGACAAGAAGGACAGGAGAGTCCCATGGGAGCGTCCAGCCCATGTAAACCGCATCATCGGTCGAGACGGGGAAGGACAACGAGCCAGGCAGGTGGCCCTTTGCGTACTCTACGAACGGCCGCACGTCGATGATCGGTACGTCACCCACCTGATCAAGCGACGTGATGAGTGGAAGCTCGCCGGTCGGCGGTTGCCCAAGCGGGAGAAGATTCGAGGGCCCCATGTGCTTGTAGTACACGGGAAACTGCTTGTAGCCCATCACCTGGCTCAGCGCGAACGCTTCGAGCGAAGGAGCGATCAAAGCCGGGTTCCTGAGTTTCTCGAGCCCGACAGTGCTCGTGGTGTCCGCAACGTCAGATGCTGAGCAAAATGATCCGGTTCCATGGGTCGGAGCGACAATGGAAGGGTCAGGCAGCATGTTCGCTATCCGATGCACAGACTCGTACTGCCCTTCGAGGAGAATCTCGGTGTCATCGGGACCCAGGAGGTCCGAACGACCGACGGCACCGACAAGCATGGACCCTCCTGAGAAGATCGCGACTGGTCCACCTGGGGATTCGAGGACATACGACGTGTGATTGTGCGTGTGGCCCGGCGTGTGCATTGCACGGATGACCCATCCACCGACACCGAGGGCATCACCATCGGACATGGGTGTGTGGTCGTACGTTGCGCCGGTGTTTGCGGGTAGTACGTACATGGAATCGTGCTCGGAGGCAAAGCGCTTACCCCCGCTGACATAGTCGTTGTGAATGTGCGTCTCGAAGACGGCCTTCAGATCGGCGTCGATACCCTCGAGAACCGCCTCGAACCGGTCGAGGTCGCGTTGGATGTCTATCGCAACCGCCTCGTCCTCCACGACGACGATGTAGGAATGGTCACCCAGGCTGGCTGTGCTGATCTGCTTCACGAATGCGTTGGTGTCTGGAGTCGAGAGATCGATGATCATGGGAACCCTTTCGATACGGTCGGCGTCAGAGTACTATACCCCCCTGGGTATTTCTCTGGATCAGGAAGAACAACGTGCTCAACACTCACCCCAACACTATCGAATACGTCCCCGCCTACAACTGGGAAACGTGGAGAGATGACAACCAGGCGGTTGTCATCGACGTACGAGAACCAGCGGAGTGGGCCTCGGGAACGCTCCCTGACTCGCTCACGATCTCGCTCACCTCGCTTCCAGCCGAAGCATCGGCCATGAATAGGGAAACCCCCGTACTCCTCGTATGCGCCACAGGTGTCCGAAGCGTCACGGCGGCTGCGTGGCTCGCCTCCATGGGGTTCGAGAAGGTCGCATCGATGGCTGGCGGCGTTGTCGCATTGGGGTACCGCTGATGTTCGGTCGCAACAAGCAGGTCGTCGATGTCCAGACTGCGTACGATATGGCATTGAACGATGGCTGGACCATCGTCGACGTACGCACCAAGCCTGAGCGAAAAGAGGGGGGAGCTACCGGCTCCGTCCATTACAGCCTCGACTCCCTCAACCAACGCCTACCCGCGCTGAAGGGGAAGAAGGTCCTCGCTATCTGCCGAAGCGGCAACCGCTCGGGGACTGCGGCGAAGTTCCTCGAACACAACGGCATCGAAGCCAGAAATGTCAAAGGCGGCATGATCGCGTGGGAACGCGCAGGTCTGCCAATCAAGAAAGGCAAATGACACGATGAAGAACCGAATGAAACTCCTCCTTGCGACCGCTGCCCTCGGTGCGGTCGTCCTCGCCGGCTGTTCCTCCGCTACGAGCGCTGCGGTCGAGACCGTGGAGCCCACTGCAGCTGCAGAGATCATCGAGACCGACCAGGGCGAGGTCGTCCTCGACATCCGTACGCCCGAGGAGTACGACCAGGGCATCATCGAAGGTGCCATCAACATCGACTTCTATGACGATGACTTCGCGGTGCAGTTGGACGCTCTTGACAAGGATGCGCATTACGTTGTCTACTGCAACTCGGGCAACCGTTCCGGCCAGGCGAACAGCATCTTCGAGGACCTCGGGTTCACCGACGTCACCGAGATCGACGGTGGTATCACAGCGTGGTACGCCGAAGGCCTCCCGGTCGTCCTCCCTTAGGCGTTTGGCGTAGATGCGGAGCGTATTTGCTCCTCATCTACGCCAAAGCCCTGATGGGGCAAGTCGGCTAGCATCGGGGTCGCATGATCTTTTCGGACAGAACCATCAAAGAAGCGGTCGCGAGCGGTCGCATCGGGATCGACCCCTTTGATCCTGCGATGATCCAGCCTTCGAGCATCGATTTGCGGTGTGACCCGAACTTCCGCGTGTTCGAGAACCACAAGTACACAGTGATCGACCCAAAGGCGCCCCAGGGTGATCTGACGATGGGTGTCACTGCGACCGATGAGACCCCGTTCATTCTCCATCCTGGCGAGTTCGTGCTCGGCTCGACCCTTGAGTCGATAGAACTCGCGGATGATGTGGTCGCTCGCCTTGAAGGTAAGTCGAGCCTCGGGCGACTCGGGTTGTTGATCCACTCAACAGCCGGCTTCATCGACCCCGGCTTCAAAGGGCAGGTCACCCTTGAGTTGTCGAACGTCGCGAACCTGCCCATCACGATCTATCCGAGGATGAAGATCGGCCAGATCAGTTTCTACGAGATGACCACACCCGCAGATGTGCCGTACGGATCACCTGAACTCGGATCAAAGTACCAGGGACAGACCGGGCCAACACCTTCACAGATGCACAAAGATTTCGGCGCGTAATGACAGACACCGGACTCGCCCGCGTGGGGGCGATCATGATCGACTGCCACGACCCGGCATCACTCTTCGAGTTCTGGTCCAAGATCGTGGGGGTTGAGGTCGAGCACCGCTTCCCTGCGTACATCTTCACGACAACGCTCCCCGGGAACAACATTCGACTGGCTTTCCAGCAGGTTCCCGAGGACAAGGTCACCAAGAACCGTCTCCACCTCGATCTCGCACACGCCGACCCGGAGGCGTTCATCGCACAGGTCGAGGCCCTCGGTGGCTCACGCATCGAGGAGCATCAGATTGCCGAGTTCTCCTGGACCGTGCTGGCCGATCCAGAGGGCAACGAGTTCTGCGTCACCATGGAGCACTGACAGGGGCGGGATTGACAGTTGACAGTTGACAGCGGGGTCAGCTGAGTGCAACCGCGATCGAGCCAACCACACCTTCGGCTGGCGTTTCGATCGACCGCTTGCAATAGGCGAGTCCGATACCGACCTCACCCAAGGCGGACGTCACCGTTCCCGCAGGTTCACCGTCGACCATCACCTCTGCACCCGGCGTTACTGCAGATCCTGGCTCGAACGCGATCTGCACAAGTCGCCGTGGGGGTGCCGCGTTGCGGTAGTGAACCCGGGCCACGAACTCCTGGCCTGTGTAGCAGCCCTTCTCGAAGTTCACCGTGTGTCCAACGATGCCGCTCATGGCGGGGGTCGCTGTGCCGTCGATCTCTGCCTCTGAGGGCCAGTTCGCACCGATCCGGATCGCATCGAGTTCATCCTGGGCGAGGGCCGTCACATCGGGCGATATCCGGACTTCTGGGCCGACCTCATCGATCGCCTCAACACCATTCCACGGTAGCCGCGCTCGGATGGGGGCTTCTCCCGCAACGTCTGCAGCCCCGTCTCCACGCCACGCTACGCCTGGCCATGTGTCCTGGGCGAACTCAACGTCCATCCGGAAGAGAGGCCCATCGAGTCGCTGGCGCACGCTTTCACCGTAGCCGGGCGCCATGTCGAGTATGTGGCCGTCAGATGTGGAGGTCACCCTGATGATCGCCTCTATCTCGCTACGGGGCGTGAGAATGAAGGACCACAACGACTCGCCTACGCCAAGCGACAATACGTCCTGGGTAAGTTGCGTTTGGAGGTACTCCGGAGCATCAGCGCCTGTGATGATCACGACATCGCGCTCTATCGGCGTTGCAGTCAGGTTGGTGGACATACCAACAGGGTACGCACCTGCAGCGCTCCAAACAGCGGCCTCCCCATTCAGCGCTCCGGGCTGTCCCGATCAGCTTTCGTCGTGTCGAACGCTGTGCCTTCAGCAAGCCAGAGCGTGAGTTCGTCACGATCAGGGAGATGAAGTGCACCGGACTCGACGAAATATGCAGTGTCGACGAACTCGATCGCTTTGGGATCATGCGTTGCCATCACCACGGTCGTTCCTGCATCTGCGATCGTGCGCAACATGGTGAGAATCCCGGTACCGGTCACCGTGTCAAGTTCACCAGTCGGTTCATCAGCGAGGAGGTGCTCTGGTTCATGTACAAGCGCTCTGGCGATCGAGACACGTTGCTGTTCGCCACCAGACATCTCATCAGGGCGGTGCTCCATGCGTTCGGCCATACCCACCGTGGCGAGAGCGTCCTCCACTTTTGCCCGTGCATCACGCCCGCGTAGGCCGTTGAGCCGCATCGATATGTCGACGTTCTCTCTCGCCGAGATCAGCCCGATGAGGCTCGCCGACTGGAACACGAAACCGAGCTTGGTTCTGCGGAGTTTCGCCGAGTCACCCTCGGACAGACCGTCCACCCGTTCGCCATCGATCCACACTTCACCCGAGTCAGGTTGCTGGAGAAGACCGAGCATGTGTAGCTGAGACGTCTTCCCTGAACCCGATGGACCGAAGAGGGCGACGAACTGCCCTGCTTTCACAACGAGATCGACGTTTCTCGCTCCAACCGCTCCGTTGGGATAACTCTTCGACACCTGTCTCAGTTCAAGCCCCATCAAGACCCTCCTTCTCGATGAGAAGACCCTCGGGTACGACCTTGACCCTGGCTTGGTTGTCGATCCCCGACTCGATCAACAGGTCGCGCGGAAGCTGGATCATCCCACGTTCGTCGATCGAGACAAGTTCCGAGGCTCCACGCCTCGATTGGGTGGCCATTCTTCCATCGACGATGCGAACGACGCGGTCCGTGCGCTGCGCAATCGCAAGATCGTGCGTAACAACCAGAACGGAAAGCCCCGTCTCCACCGACATGCGTTTGAGCAGATCGAACACTGCCAACGAAGTTTCCGTATCGAGTTCGCCGGTCAACTCATCCGCGAGCAACAGACGGGGCGCCGATGCCAGTGCGACACACAACGCCAACCGCTGCTGCTCACCACCCGAGAGCGTGTGGATCTGGCCGTGCGCCTTCCCACGCAGACCGACCGCCTCAAGAAGGTCGAGAGCTCTTTGCCTGCGCTTCCTTCCTCCGATGCCATCAAGAAGCAGCGGCAGTTCAACGTTCGCTGCCAGGTCAAGATACGGGATCAAGTTGCGGGTGTAGTCCTGCCACACCATCCCAACGTCCTTGCGGTAGTACGTCGGGGCCTCTTTCGATGACATCTTCGTGAGGTCTCTGCCCACGACGACGACGGATCCCGCGGATGGGCGTTCGAATCCTGCAAGAATCGCAAGCAGCGTTGACTTCCCTGCACCAGACGCGCCAACGATCGAGACGAACTCGCCCTCCTCCATCGAGAAATCGAGTCCGTGAAGTGCCACCACCTCAAGGTTCCCCTGCTTGTGGATCTTGATGACATTTGTGCATTCAACGACGTGTGTCATCACCGTTCAACCTCCCTGAGGATCTCGCTCATCCTTCGGGTGGACACCCTGCGGGTCGCCCATATCACAGAGAAGATCAGCAGCACACCAACGAAGAGAACGTACGTAACAAGTTGGATCACCGGGATGGACAGAACGATCGATGGCTCGATCACCCTGGCAGACTCGCCTAGTTGGAAGAACGGGAGCATCACGACAACGAGCAGGATGCCACCCATCACTCCGATCAGGGCTCCGAGTCCTATCACGACGAACTGTTCGAGTGCGAACGTCGTCCCAACACTGGTTCGCTCGAAACCGAGGGCGCGTAGGGTGCCCATCTCACGCGCCCTCCTTGCCACAGCGACGAGGACATACCCGGTGACTCCGGCAAGGGCGAGGACCACGCCGGTCGCCACCCCCACGAAGAGAATCGCCACGAGTCCGACCTGGACCGGCCTGCTCGAGAAAGCAGCCTCAGCGAGACCGACGGTGATCACGTCTGAGGGCTCATCAGCCATCTGCGCGGTGACAACACGAACAACGCCGTCTGGATCGTCCGTTGCCACCCACATTTCTTCGGGGCCATCAACGCGTGCCAGGGCACCACTGTATGACCATGTACCCTCCCCATTCGCCCAGGCGTTGACTGCATCAAGATCCACAACCATCACGCCGTCACGCCTCGGATCCGTCGCCGTCGGGATTTCTTCGATGTACCCGACGACCTCGCCGAGGATCGTCCCGGAACCGATGCTGAACGTGGCGATATCACCAGGATCGAGGCCAGCGATCGACGCTACCTCGCGATCCAGCAGGACGGTTATCAACTCTGGTGTCTTTGTCACCTGGGGAACCGCTGTGAACGAGCGCGTCCGACTCTCGGGAACGGACCATCTCAGCGCCGGACCATCTCTGTAGATCGGTGAGGCTTCGATCTCATCTCGCGTCGGTGCTGTCATTGCCTCAGGAATCTCGCCGAATCTCGCTGCCGCTGCATCGCTCGCCTGTGCATCACCAATGGACAGGCGATTGATCGGCTTGAGTTCAGAGAGGTCCAGTGGAACGGTCCCTCCCTCACCCACGGTGGAGATCGAGGCGAACAGCACCACATCACCGTCGACGACGAACGGAGTGTCGCTTCCCGACCTCTCGATCCACACCGATACGATCGACAACGGTGGCTCCGGTGGGTCGGTGTACCCCGTGTTCTTCCCCTTGGTGAGGTCAAGCGACACGACCGTCCACTCGGAATCAACGAGGTCGGCATCGGCGACCATCGTCCACACCCTGGTACGTGCGTCGATGATTCGCGCCAGAACCCTGATCGACGTGTCCCACGGATACGGTTTCTCAGCCTCGTCGGCGAGACTCTGAGGAACGACGATGCCATCGATCTCGATACGGGTCGCATCGAGGGGGATCTCGACTCCGATATCGGGGGGAACACCATCGGGCCGCAACAGGCTGAACAGTTCCTCTGGCGTGTCGGCACCGAAGTCGCTCCGCCACTGGACCACCTCCGAGAACCCTTCCGGCCTGATCGCCAACACCTCGGCGCTCCGTCCCGACTGGCGTGGCGCTCCGAGAGTTCTCAGAACGGGAGTACCTGTTGAGTCCTCAGGTACCACGGCGTACCCGGCGCCTTCGCCAACCACCCGAAGGTCCGCACCGGCGGCGAACGCTGCACGGTCGGCGTAGGACTGCTCGAGCGTCGAGGCATAGGTCATAGCGAACGCCCCAAGCCCTGTTGTCACCCACACGAGGAGAGCGAGTCTCCCGTACGGAACCGGGTTTCTCCCGAGGTGCCATCCAGCGAGCGCTGCTGCCGTCGATCCAGACTTCGTGAGCAGCCAACCCACGAACATAAGGAGATATGGAAACACCCGAAGAAGGACCAACGCGCCTGTGAACAGCAATAGCGCCGGAAAGATGACCGCCAGTGGGTCGAGAGTTGCTGCGCCACTCGTCTGGTTGATGAAGCCGCGCAACCTGAGTTGGAGGAGGAGCACGAGCGAAAGAGCGATCGCGAACACATCGATGTTGTACTTCTGCCAGGTTGAGACGGTCGCAGGACGGGTGGCCAGGGATCGAAGAGCGAGGATCCCTTTGCGTGAATAGGGCAGGATCGCCAAGCCCATTGCCAGGAACGTGAGAACACCACCCGCTACCACGAACGGGACGACCGATCGTACTTGGGCGACATCTAGCGGTTCGCCCCCGGTCAACGTCGACAGCGGCGGAATCCTTCCCGTCGTGCCAACAAGGAATCTCGCCACGAACGGAGCGAGTGTCACCGCGAGGAGAGCGATCACGAACGATTGTCCGAGGTGTATACCGACCGTTTGCCAAGAAGACGCGCCTCTCGACTTGAGGAGGGCGATCTCGGCACCCTCGCGCTCGACAGTGAGGGCCGATGTGTAGACGAGGAAGTAGATCGCTCCTCCGACGACAAGGGCGAGCATCGCCAGGATCGGTCCACCGACAACTACCGACCGTGTGGTGAAGTCGTCGAGTAGATGCGTGATGGGCGTGCTTGATGGGATCTCACCACCCCCTTTCCTCGCTACTTCGGCGCGGAACTGGCCGAGCCTGCTTCGCATTTCGGGGATGTCCTCGAGAGCAACCGTTTCGCTGTCGAGTGGGAGACGCCGCCTCTGTGTGGCCGAGACACCAGGAAGACCCCTGGACTCGCGCAGCCATGGATCAGAACCTGGATCCACGGTGAACACACCGAGCCACCTGTCAAACACGGACTGGTCCCAATACACCATCCTGTCGGGGTCGTCGATTCCCCAGATCGCAGATGTTGGTTCCGAAGCGGTCACGATCGCAGCAACCTGTACCCACTCGAACGTCGAAGGGACGCTGGAGAACGGCTTCACGAAGAACGTGTCGCCGACGCTCGCTCCGGTGAGCCTCGCAACATCCTCCCCGATCATGATGGGGATGGGATCGTACTCGCCAGCAGAGACAGCAGCAGAGTCCACATACTCCCCGCTCGCGACGACGAGATGCTCCTCGAGATTCGGTGCGGTGAATATGCGTACCTGCGTTGGCTCTCGCGGTGGTACCGGGTACGGGGGCGAGGGGATGTCCTCGATCGCCACGTCCTCATCGAGAAGCACCAGTGCCTCCTCCTTCCACACCTCGGCCTCATCCAAGAAGTCGCGCGCCTTGTCGGGGCCCGATGGGATGATCAGGAACTCACGCGTTTGCGTTCGTTCCTGGGACGTCGGGTACCACGGTTGTAGCCACTTGTCCTGTGCATCAAGGACGATCTGGGTTCTCGAAGCGGCCTCGGCACCCTCGTAGTCGTGCTGAATCGAGAACGCGGTGACATCGACCTCTTCAGACAGAGCGTTGTCTATGGAGAATTTGAGGTCCACGGCTTGTACAGATGCCTCGTACAACGGGACGACCACAAGCAGGGCAATGACGAGTGTTGCGCCGAGCAGTGAGCCGAATAGGAGGCCCTTCTTCGCCCACACACGGCGAACGACGAGTGCAAGGTATGTGCCGATCCTCATCTGGTGTGACCCCGTGCCTCTGGAGCACACTCACGATAGACCCGCTGTGCGGTAGCCGAGACCGAACGATGGTGATCGAACAGCATGGTCGCCGTCACCCGCGCACTCCGGGATATCCGACCGGCGTGGCGTGGTGGCACGCCACGATCGAGTCCCCCAAAAGGCGAGCCTCCGGTTGGTTCATATGGCAGACTTCAGTGGCGAAATCGCAACGGTCAACAAATACGCACTTCGTACGGTCAACATCGACCAATCGCGGAGCCTCACCCCTGATGCTCCGCAGCCGACCAGGCCGGATCCCAGGAATCGAGCCGATGAGGCCCGCCGTGTACGGGTGTTTCGGGTGATAGTAGATCTCGGCGACCGGGCCCTCCTCGACGATGATTCCCCCATAGACCACAGCGACACGACCGGCAAGACCAGCAACCGCAGCCAGGTCGTGGGTGACGATGATCATCGCCATCTTCCGCCGCACCTGCATGTCCTTCAACAGCTCCATGATCGCTGCGGCAACTGGTGGGTCGAGCCCATTGAGTGGTTCATCAGCGATGAGGAGGGATGGCGTCTTTGTGATCGCGGCAGCGAGCATGGCGCGCTGGGCCATCCCTCGCGAGAGTTCGTGCCGGAATGCTCCAAAGAGCCTGTGCGATCTCGGGAGTTCGACCTCTCCGAGGGCGTCGAAGACTCTGGCTTCGATCTCTTCTGTTGTCAGGTCTGAGTGTGCGGCAAGCGATTCTCCCGTTTGCTCACCGATGATGAGATCGGGTGTCCAGGAGCCAACAGGGTTCTGGAACATGAACCCGATGCGCGTTCCGACGATCCTCGCCCAGTCGTCATCTGAGTAGTCGGAAACGACCGTGCCCGCAACTCTGGACTCCTTGCGCTGTTTCCGTGAGCGTTTCGAGTCTGACACGACCGTCTCTCCACCTGGCAGGAACGTTGCATCCTCGAACCTCGTGTTTCCGCCGAGAACCCTCGTTCCCTGGGAGAGGAGCGAGAAGCCGCCCATCAGTGCCAGTGATTTGCCTGACCCTGATTCTCCCACGAGGGCGAGGACCTCACCGCTGTGAACGGAGAACGACATATCGGGAAGCACCTCGACCCACCCGGGTGAGAGGTGTTCGCCAGCATCTGTGACAGGACCGGGAAGGTTGCGAAGGGACCGCTCCGGATTGAACGCTGTGATGGAGAGCTCAGCATCGAATGCTGCAACGCGCAGATGGCTGACCTCAAAGAGTGGCCGGGACACCGAGCACCTCCGTGTTAGCGGTCGCCGTGGCTGCAACCGTACCACCGGCGATCACGAAGCCGACTCCGAGCCATGTTGCAAGGTTCGGAGCCTCACCAAGGAACGCCGCTGCCCACAGCACCGCCGTAGCTGGTTCGATGTACATGATGACGCTCACCGTCGCAACGGGAAGATGTCGCATCACCTCCCAGTACACGAACCCCGCAAATCCGGTGAACACCGCTCCGAGGATCACGAAGTTCACGATGTAGTCGCTGTATTGCGTCACGGCTTGATACGTTGCTGGAGCGAGGAGCACCGATGCCACCAACAGTTCGCCGATCGCCATCGACAATCCGCCGAGATCCTCTGCGACCGGTTTACCGACGAGCATCAGAGCGGCAAGGAGAATTGCAGACAGGGCGGCCATTGCGATCCCCTCGAGCGTGATCACCGAACCGCTCTCCTCTGATTGCCTGACCCAGGGTTGAACGACAAGCAGCGTCCCCCCTGCAGCGATCGCCAGGGCAACCCAAAGCCGCGGCGTGACCCGCTCGCCGAGGAAGGGTCCGGACAGGATCGATGCAGCGATGGGGCCGAGATAGAGCACCGCAAGTGCGACAGCGACGGTGGTGAGTTTGATCGACTCGAAGAAGGTGATCCAGTGCAGAGCGAGGAGCACGCCCGAGAGCACGAGGCGCCACCGTCGCACCTTGGGGAACTTCAACTGTCGTAGCACGCCAGCAACGCCGATGAGAGCTATCACACCGAAAGTGACCCTCGCACCAACGAGAGCGATTGAAGGCACATCGTTGCGCACGAATAGGGGGATCGCACCCCAGGCGACGGCGAGAACCGCAAGGGCAGCAACCGCCAGAAGCTGTTTTCGCGACTCAGAGACCATCCATGGAGCCTAGAACACCCACCACACACTGGTCTCCTTGGGCTACATCGGGGCGGTGGATCGGCCCATGTCGGCGAAGAGGGTGAATTCGGGGAGGAAGGTCATGTCGACCTTGCCGACACCACCCTGACGGTGCTTCGCGATGACGACTTCCGCGATGCCCTTGGACTCGACCTTCTCAGGGAAGTAGTACTCATCCCGGTAGATGAACATCACAACATCGGCATCCTGCTCGACTGCTCCGGACTCACGGAGATCACCGAGTCTGGGCCTCTTGTCCTCACGAGACTCGACCGCACGGTTCAGCTGTGACAGGGCAATGATCGGGACGGAGAGTTCTCGTGCGAGGCTCTTGAGTGACCGGGAGATCATCGCGATTTCCTGTTGGCGGTTCTCCTGACCCGAGCCGTTCATCAGTTGGAGATAGTCGACGACGACAAGGTCAAGGCCGGGATTGCGACGGAGGCGCCTGCATTTTGCTCTGATCTCAGTAACGGTGAGCCCTGGAGAGTCGTCAACGAAGATGTTCTGCTTGTACAGAGCACCCGCAGCATTGGAGAGTTTGGTGAAGTCTCCCTCGCTGAGGCTGCCCGTTCGGAGTTTCTGTGAATCGATGCGGCCCTTGGCACACAACAGCCTCGTCACAATTTCCTCTCTGCTCATCTCCAAAGAGAACACCGCAACCGTGTTGTCGTTGAGTGCGACGTTCTGGGCCATGTTGAGAGCGAGTGCAGATTTCCCCATGCCAGGACGTGCAGCGATGATAATGAGATTCGTTGGATGGAGGCCTGCGAGCTTCTTGTCCAGGTCCCGGAAGCCGGTTGAGATACCGGTGACAGAGGAGCCGCTGCGTTGCAGTTCCTCGGCCTTTTCGATCGCAGGACCGAGGAGTTCGTCGATCACCTGGAGTCCGTCGCCGACCTGGCGTTCTGCCACGGCGAAGACCGATTGCTCTGCCTTGTCAACGACCTCGGCTATCGGTTCGGTCATGTTGCTTGCAATGACCCCTATGTCGCCACCGACTTTCATCAGCCTTCGGCGCAGAGAGTGCTCTTCGACGATCCCTGCGTAGTAGTCAACGTTGGAGGTCGACGGCACAGAGTCGATCAGGTTCGTGAGGAAGTCGATTCCCCCCATCCGATCGAGCGAACCGTCACGGCGCAAGCCTTCAGAGACAGTGACAGCATCGATCGGTTCGTTCGAATCGAAGAGCTGCCGGATGATCTCGAAGATCTGCTGGTGGGAAGGCTTGTAGAAGTCCTCGGCATGGAGTTTCTCGAGTGCCACGTTGGCGGCGTCACTGGACAGGAGGACGGCTCCGAGTACCGATTCCTCAGCATCGATGCTGTGGGGTGGCACTCTCGGTGATCGAGAGGTCTGTGGTTCAATGACCGCTGTCACAGGTCCTCCTTGTGTTCGTCGCCAACGTGGCACCCATCATCATGCACGTCATATATGACGTTTCTGATGTCGGCGCCAGCGGTCCGAGCATAAGGGAGGCCGAGGTCTCTCCAGGCTCGTGAACCCGGGAGTTTTTCGCGGCCGGGATACAAAGTGGGGCACACCATCGGCATGCCCCACTTCAACGTTCGATTGTCGGTCAACTAGGCGGGGATGACATCCAGAGTCACGGAAACCGTCACCTGTGGGTGTGGTTCCAGTACGACCTCGTGGAGACCGATCTCCTTGATGGGTTCCTGGACCACGATGATCTTCTTGTCGATCTCAACACCTGTGAACTTAACTATCGCCTCAGCGATGTCAGCGGGTCCGATCGACCCGAACAGGTTGCCAGCGTCTCCTGCGCGTGCAGCGACAACAACCCTGGTCCCGGACAACGAATCGCCAAGAGCCCTGGCATCTTCAAGGGCCTTGCGCTCCCCGTCGATCTGTGCCTGACGCATCGCCTCTGCCTGGCGCAATGCACCGTCAGAGGCCTTGACTGCGAACTTCCTGGGGATCAGGTAGTTGCGTGCATACCCATCAGATACATCAACAACGTCGCCCTTTGTACCAAGAGGTTCAACCGACTTTATAAGGATGAGCTTCATGCCTAGGACCTTGTCTGCGTGTAAGGCAGGAGAGCCATCTCGCGGGCGTTCTTGATCGCCATGGCGACCTCGCGCTGACGCTTCGGGGTCAGGCCGGTTACTCGCCTCGACCTGATCTTGCCGCGGTCAGACATGAACTTGCGCAGCAAGGCCACATCTTTGTAATCAACGACATCGTCTTCTTTGAATTTGTATACAACGCGCTTTTTCTTGCGCGGGTTCTCCTCGGGTCGACGACGTTTTCGTGATGAATTTGGCTTCTGTGCCATGTTTGATCTCCTTGAAACTGTTTCGGTTTAGAACGGGGCTTCGTCTGGGCCGTAGTCGGTCTTGGCAACGGGTGCAGCCGGTGCAGCGTTCCCGCCTCCGTAGCCTCCGCCTCCGCCGAAATCTCCACCGCTCGTGCGCGGCGTCTTCGTCACTGTTGCGGTCGCCCAGCGAAGTGACGGAGCGATCTCCTGAATGTCGAGTTCGACCACGTTGCGCTTCTCACCCTCAGCCGTCTCCCAGGTACGCTGCTTCAGCCGTCCAGAAATGACGACCCTGGCACCCTTGGTGAGCGACTCGGCAACGTTCTCGGCCATATCACGCCAGCACGTACCGCGGAAGAAACTCGTGTCTTCCTGCCAATCGCCATTGCGATCCTGGTACCTACGGCTGTCAGCGACGCTGATGTTCACCATGGCAACACCACTCGCGGTGAACCTGAGTTCCGGGTCCGCGGTGAGGTTTCCGATGACGGTCACATTGTTACTCATTATCTCTCTCTTCTCTCGGTCTGTTCACAGTGTGCCAGACCGGTGTGACACGAACCTGCCTACGCTGTTTTGCGGAAGATCTTGTGGCGGACCACAGAATCGAGCAGCAAGAGGGACCGATCGAGCATGTGCTCGAGATCGGGGTCTCCTTCGAACATGATGACCGAGTAGTAGCCCTCGTTCATCTGGTTGATCTCATAGGCGAAGCGGCGCTTGCCCCAGAAATCGGTTTCTTTGACGTTTCCGTCACGGGCGGTGATGGCCTTTTCGACCTCTTCCACTGCGGAACGGACGTCTGGCTCTGCCATGTCGGACCGGTGGATCACCATTAGCTCATACGAGCGCATGCAATATTCCTCCTCTGGACATCCGCTGTGCGGACGGCCCCCACAGGTGGCGGGGGCAGGACGTTCTCGCCGAAGACAGCGAGGCGGCACCACGTGAGCGCCGACTAGGCCCCGCAGTGTAACGCTCCCCACCGCTTCCCGCATAGGACTTTGGCGTATCTCGGACGCATATACGCTCCTGTATGACGCCAAAGCCCATCAATCCTCCCAGATCTTCCGGATGATGGCTCGGACGGACTCGGGATCGTCGATGAGTTGGCGCCAGGTGAACCTGTAGACGGTCCATCCGAGGGCGTGCGCCTCATTCTGTTTCTGACGGTCCCGCTCGAACGACACCGGATCCATGTGCCATCCCCTGGAGTCGGCCTCGATGATCGACAGTTTCTCGACGTATGCGAAGTCATACCGTCCTATGAAGCTGCCATCGGTCCTGAACAGTTCGTGCTGTGGCTCCGGCATTGGCAGACCAGTCGACTTGATCACAGCACGGACCAGATCCTCGAGATCGCTGTCGGTGATGCTGGCCCACTCGAGACGCTCCTCCACAAGTGGTCTGATCGTTCCCACTCCGTTTCTACCAGGACTCGCAACACGGGCGATGAAGCACCTGACCTGCCACGCGGTGAATAGTCCCTGCCGTAGGCCAGAATCGAGACACCTCTCGACCATCCACGGCGGCGCCGACGCTCCGAGGTCGACAACGGTGCGCACCGCCGAAGTGACTGGTATCCCGTCGACCCGCACGATGTCGGACTCAATGATGTCGTTGGATTCATGCACCGTGAAGGCCAGTCGGTGCGTCCGCTGATGCCTTCGGGAAGTCACCTCGATCGCGTCGGGGCGACGCGAGGTCATCCCCCACAGGTACGCCGCGCTCCGGTGCGAAGCGCCAGCAGCATGTCGAACGGAGAAGACGGCAGCGATGACCCGGCGATGCCAGGACTCCTGTGACCCTGCAACGCCGTAGACACTCGGATACAACCGTTCATAGACACCGCGGGATGCTCGCCGTGCGATCGTGCTGCTAGGGAAGCCGCACGCTCCAGACTGCGCAAGTGTGAACACGCCAAACTGGTCCCGTGCAATGGCGTTGAGCAACCCTTCTCTGTCATGCATGCCACCACTGTGTCACAACAAACGACAGGAGTGAAGAGGCCTGCCTTCGATTTGGCGTTTGGCGTAGCTGAGGCGCCTATACGCTCCTGATCTACGCCAAAGCCCTATGACCGGGCTGCTTTCCAGGCTTTCTTGCGGACCTTCAACTCGGCGAGGTCTTCTGGATTCTTGATGTCCACTATCGAGGGCCAGTCCGGTAGGTACTTCGTGTAACCGCGCGGCTTGATGCCATAGTGCTTCGCGAGGACACCGACGGTCAGACGGGCCTTGTACTCCCCGAACCCGGGAATGGCCTCAAGGCGACTGACAAGCCTGTCTGCCGATCCGACGCCTTCCCAGATAGCGGTTGTGTCGCCACCGTACTCGTCGACTATGTAGTTCGCGACAGCTTGAGTTCTCTTGGCCATGTTGGTCGGGAACCGGTGGATGGCGGGTTGCTCGCGGAAGACGGCTTCGAGGTCATCGGAATCCATCTCCGCTATGGAGACCGCGTCGAGCGTTCCACCGAGCCGCTCCTTGAGCACGGACGGCCCGGCAAACGCTTTCTCTGTAGGGATCTGCTGGTACAGCGTCAGTCCGACGACGAGGGCGAACGGATCGTCTCGCAGGAGGGCGTTGGCTTCGGGACTGGTCGTGAAGTAGAAATCAGGCATGTGAGGACGATACATCGCCTGTGGAGACTCGAACCCTGGGAACCCCTAAGGGTTCGCCCCTACGCGTTCGTCAGGGTCTCAGGACACGCAAGGGTGATACCCGATGGTGCCCCGACCTCTTCTCCCGCATCCTGTAACGGAAGTGACCCGCCGGAAACGGCACACGAGGAGGAGAACCCAATGGAACACAATCGCACCTACCGAACGTACAACTGGATCGGAAGTCACATCCGATGGGTCGCCGTTGCCATGTTGCTCGTGGCCATCGGCCTCGGCGTAGCAGGACCGATGATCGCCAACACAGATGAGCCGAACTTCGACCCCGATGGTGAGATATTCACCGCATTCGAGGATGTGAACGCAACACTTGGCAGTGATGCAACGGTCAGAACAGCCACGTGGCTCGTCGAATCGAATGATCAGGGAGTGAGTGTCCTTGACCAGGCGACTCTGAGTGAGTGGTACGTAGCCTCCGAGGGCGTGCGCACAGATGCTGTGCACAGCGGAATCCTCGTTGACCGCTACGACGCCGATACAGGTGTCACGACACCAGGACTCATGTCAATCGCCGATGTCGTCGACTCCATGCTTCCCTCAGGTATCGAAGCAGCCTCCGAGAATGAAGTTCGCTCGACGGTGGTCCAGATCCTTGCCAGGGACTCGTCTTTGGCCGACTTTCGACACACGCTGTCAGAAAGCGCCGAGCCCACAGTCGAGGGATGGGTGTCTCCGGCCTTCACAGCCCAACTCGTGTACGACTCGGCTCACTTCGAGGACATCGCAGCTGAAGAGCGGTGGCTCCGCGAGGTACAAGCAGATCTCCGAGAGGGCGCTGTCCACACGAACTCGATCGGCGTCGCTATTGACGGTGACACAACGTTCGGCGAGGCCGCTGCACAGTCGGCTCCGTTCATCTTCTTAGCGGTTGCACTGATCATCCTCCTCGTTACATTCGTGCATCGTTCCTATTGGTCTGCAGTGGTCGTGGGTGCAGGCCTGGCCGCGACGGCACTCGCATATTACGGAACAGCAGCCTTGCTCGGCTTGAAGATGGGATCGCTCCTGCTGTCGTTCATTGTCCCCATAGCGATGATCAGCTTCGGCGTCGATTTCTACATCCACGGAGTCGGGCGCGTGAGGGAGAGCCAGATCGAGCGCGATCTCGGAGTCAAAAAGGCGTATCCGTTCGGTATGAGCGCGGTGTTCACCGCCATGCTGCTGGCCGTGAGCTCATCCGTCGCAGCATTCATGGCCAACGCGGCCTCCGGTACCGAGTCGATCATCCAGTTCGGAATCGGTGCCGCGATCTCGCTGGTGTGGGCCTATCTGATCCTGGGCCAGATCGGGCCCCGTGTGACGGTTGGCCTCGAGGAGTTCGTCGGCGATGACCCGCTCAAAGGCGTGTCCAGAATCGCATACGCCCTCGGTGCCCTTCTGATGGCAGTTGTAGGAGGACTTGCCGTTGCTCTCAGCGCGGTCATGCCGACGATCGGAGCAGCGGCGCTGCTCTTCTTCATCCTCCTATTGGTCGCCTTGCCCGCAGTTCTGTCCAGACGACGTAACAGGCGGGCGGCTGCAAGAGGCGCCGAGTTGGTACATGGGCACAAGGGAGTAGCCCACGGTCTGAAGCCGGTCGGCGAGACCGTGCACTTCCTTGCCAAATGGCGCGTTGTGACGATTCCGGTTGTCATATTCATCTCCGCAGTTGCGTTCATGCAAGCCACAAGCGTCAAGTCAGGCTTCGAGATCGACGACTTCCTCTCTACAGAGACCGACTTCGCCCAGTCAATCGAGAGAGTGTCATCGCATTTCCCATCCATCGGTGAAGGGTCCTCTCTCATCTTCGTCGAGGGAGACCTCACGGATCCGGGCAACCTCGCCGCGATCGACCGTGCAGTCGATCGGATCGCCACGAGCGAAGCCGACTTTGGACGAAACGGAGAGGGCGAACTGATCGTGGGCCTTCACGCTGCTGACCTCGTCCGCATGACGATGGCGAGTCCCGCTATCGCCGAAGTCGAGGCGTCTGGGCCACAGCTGACCGACGCCAATGGCGACCACATCCCTGACACAAAGGCGGGTGTCGCTGCGATCTATAGGCACATCGCAGCGAACGGTGTGCAGACGCCGAACGGGGAACTCGCTATCACCGCCTCCGATGTCGCAGACGTGTTCGTGGACGGAGGCGCCGAACAGGCAACCGCGATCGTCATCCAGGTTGGGAGCTTCACCGACGCGGCCGTCATCAAGCCCGTGGAGGACACACTCAACGTGGTTGCCACACAACTCACGGTCGAAACCGACGATCTGTCCGCCCGGGTAACAGGGGACGTTCTCGCTCAGTTCCATAGCATGAACTCCTTCACACGCTCGATGCTGGTGTCGCTACCCCTGGCACTGCTACTGGCTCTGATCATCTCAGCAGTGATGCTGCGATCCATCCGATATGCCTTCGTTTCGGTGCTTCCGATCGGTCTTGTCGTACTTGGTATCTATGCCTTCATGGCCACGTTCGGCTACACGGTCAATGTGGTCACGGCAACAATTGCTGCAATCGCCGTAGGCGTCGGTATCGACTTCTCGACACACTTCACGGCTCGCTTCCGTGAGGAGTTGGGCGCCACAGGAACAGCACTCGAAGCTGTGCGACGGTCCGGAACCGGAACTGGCGGAGCGCTCGTGCTGTCTGCTCTGACATCGGTACTCGGGTTCCTGGTAATGGCGCTCGCACCGACACCGATCTTCGCCACGTTCGGTGCGCTCACAGCGGTGATGATCGTGCTGTCGCTCATGGTTGCGCTCCTCGTCCTCCCGAGTTTGCTCGTGCTCGTCACGCCGAGTCGGACAGAAGTTGAGGACACCAGCCCTGCTGCCGCCAAGGAGTTCCTCCCCGTCTGAGGCCCATGCAGACACCTCGATGCCCCGCACCATCCCCACGGATGGTGTGGGGTATCGACGTGTCCAATCAACCGACCGCAGCGCCTGGAGTCTGGCGTCCAGAACCGCAAGATATTGCGGATTTCAGCGCCAAAGCCCAGAGGGTCAGTCGTCGACGTAGACGATCACGGTGTCGTCGGTGATCCAGTCGAGCGTGCCAGGAGATGCCTCGATCGCGTAGCGGAAATCGAGGTTGTCCGGCTGATGAGTCGGGCATGGGTCGGCAGTGCACGGCACCATCGAGTCACGTCCCTTGAAGGTTCCGTCCTCATTGAACCAGACGATGTCGAGAGGGATGAGCGTGTCCTTCATCCAGAAAGCGTCACCGTCGT
>Ga0164313_10000554_pt1 | contig 30639 bp, 20 predicted proteins | sample GuaBasSedimGuay4_FD_113735 | JGI IMG/M metagenome (GOLD analysis project Ga0164313, IMG submission 113735) | Subseafloor sediment microbial communities from Guaymas Basin, Gulf of California, Mexico - Guay4, Core 4569-4, 0-3 cm | ecosystem: Environmental > Aquatic > Marine > Hydrothermal vents... | reverse complement strand
TCACCATCGATGGTTGGTATTTGAACTTGCTTTTTCCCCTGGCCAAAAACCAGCGTAAATGAAAAGAACATTGAAATTAATAATATTAGTTTTCTCATACATTTATAATTTTATTTCCAAACATCTAAAAAGTCATCATTTGTTTCTTTCATCCATTTTATTAATCTTTTTTTAAGGTCTTTCTTCACTTCCTGCATTGCCGGATCAGCCGCAAGATCTTTCATTTCTCCAGGATCATTGGAAAGGTCGAATAATTGTTCATTCCGCTTTCCTTTCGAATAGAGATTATACTTATACTGATTCATTCTTATCATTCGTCCTTTCCAGCCTGGGTTCTTTGGATCGGTTGCCAATTCTGTTACAATAAAACCATTTGAAACCACCTCAGAATTCTCAATTACAGGTTTAAGACTTTTCCCAAGAAATGACTCATAAAAATTAATGCCTGCATAATCGCACATGGTTGGTAACACATCTAATCCACTGATAAGAGATTGATTTACTGATGGCACAATTTTCCCTTTCCACGAGATAATAAAGGGAACCTTTGTTGATTCCTCGTAGAGATTCAGTTTTGCAGCCCACTGATGTGAGCCCGCACCATCGCCATGATCGCTTGTGAAAATTATCAGGGTATTCTCTTCAATCCTTTTCTTTTTGAGCGCATTTATTACCCGGCCAATTTCCCGGTCAACTCGTTCCGTCATTCGATAATAGTGATAGATGTAATTTTGCCAATCTCTATTTTTATAATCTTTAGTATAAAAAATCTCATCACCGTAATATTCAAGTGTTCTTCTTTTTTGAATAAGTTCCGGCTCATTTTGAATAACATTAAAATTTTCAGGCAGCGGAGGTAATTTGTTTAAACTTTTAGGGGAAGGATACCTTTGCGGTTTTCGTGGAATATAGCAAATATCGTGAGGATTACAAAATGAAACTGCTAGCAGAAAAGGTTTTTTATCCTCATAGTTTTCAATAAAAGAGACCGCGGCATCTGCAAGATATGTATCTGTTGTGTCACCATAACCCCATTCAGGGTAGTTTTTGGATGTATCGTAAAAGTCAAGTATCTCAAACCCGGGAATTGTTCGTTGTGTGCTTTTAGCTCTCAGCGGATAACTCTCGGGCAGGTGCCATTTCCCTCCCCATACGGTTCTATATCCTTCTTTCCTGAATATCTCTCCCATATTTGGAAACTTTATGTCATATACATCTTTCCTTGGTGACAGGTTAAAATCGAACCCTGTTTCATGTGGCATCCGGCTGGTAATAAAACTACTTCTGGAAGGGGCACAAACCGGAGCAGTACAGTAAGATTGCTCAAAACGAACTCCGCCGGAAGCCAGTTCATCCAAAGCCGGAGTTGACAAATATTTATTGCCACTGCAGCTCATTGCAGATATAGTTTGCTGGTCGGTGAAAACAAACAGGATATTTGGCTTTACGTGTTGCTTTGGTTTTTTCTTATTTGAAAGGTTGCACGAAAAACTTAAACCTATTATTAATATTATTAGAATATGGACATCAATAGCTCTCTTTTTATTCATGACACTTAATTGATTTCAACATCACTATGCGATAATGTTTTGGGATATTTATATAGATCTTTTATTTGTTCAGGGGTGTTTGCTTTATCAATATATCCATACCAAATCATGAACCAGGTCCACATTGGCTGATTAGATAGTATTTCAAGGCTTGGAACTTCACCTATTTCTCCAAGTGCAATTACTTTCCCTTTGCCCAGTTTTAGTAAATCATTGTGATGACTCTGCTTATAATCGGCATGATAAACATCTGTTGCAAGAATATCTACTAAATCATTTCCCGGATAGTACAATTCATAAGCGTATGCTTCATCATTTTCTCTGTCGCGTGGACCGTTTGCATTCCATACCCAAATAAGATTATTTAGCTTATGATGATTGACAAAACGGTTGTACATCATCTTCCACAGCTTTACAAACCCATCTTCCCCTTTCTTATCACCCCACCAAAACCAGCCTCCATTCATTTCATGATAAGGCCTCCATAATATTGGAATATTGGCGTCTCTGAATCTCTTTAGATACATCGCTATTGTGTCAATCCGAGCTTCCCATTTTTTATTCAGGGCTGTGCCAGGTGTAATTAATTCTTTCCACTCTGCATCTGTCATTTTTCCCTGAACACTTGTTTTCCAGGCAAAAGGAGGATTGTCCTGAGGTCTGCCGTTATGCCACATAAGCGTAATTAAATATCCGTCCCTATGCCGTTTGAATATTTCTTTTACAAGGGCATCGGCGCCACCATTTCTATACAAATTATCAAAATCACCTCCCCAAACAGCTGGATATTTACCAGTAAGTTCTTTAATACGATTAAACCAAAGTGGTTCTTTCGGATTGTCGATATTTCCTGAAAGAATACTCTTGCCACTTATTGAATAAAGATATTTTAACAAAGCTTTGGCTTCGGGAGAAGCATTTTTGTTTACCGGTTCATATTTTTTCTGACTCATAACAGGCCCTGGGATAAGCAACATCAATAAAAAAATAACACCCGCGACTTCAATCGTTTTTTTCACATAATATTTATTCATAACATATATCTGATTTGTAATTCAAAATTCAAAAATTAAAATATTCGCATGATAACTATCAATCTAATTCATCTATATAGGCCGTAAAATTATCAGTAACCCTTTCCCTGAGTTTATTTGCCACAGTATAGGATACATTCCGGGGATTCCATTCTTCCTCAATGACCGGTTTACTATGAAGTATTCCTGTCTTTCTCACCGAAAGTTTACCAGGATTCAGTTTTGTCAGGTCTATCAGCTCAGGTCTGAATGCCATTAGCCATGTTGTTTCACTATAACCCGCGTGACCACCAACACTATGAAATCCTTCCCCGGTTGTAAGGTCATTAAATCGGTAGGTTTTCAAACCATGCACTTTCAATGTATCATCAGTTAGTTCCCTGCCAAGTTCTTCAATTGTCGGGAATTGACCTTTTCCACCATGGTGATTGAGTAGAAATACATGTTTCAAGCCTATTTTCTTAATTGCATTTACCCTGTTTTTAACGATCTTTTTCATTTCAGCGACCTGGCAGTATTCACTTGTAAGGGGAACATCCGGAAAGTTCATGCCGAACACCTCTTCTTCGGGCTTAAATCCCCACATTTCTTTCTGATCCTTATCACGCCAGGAATCCAGACCCAATGATAGAGGCCGGAACCATACTCCTCCAACCTTTTCTGACATCAGTTGGCATATTGCCTCGGATATTAGTGCATCGGTACCCAGTGGAAGATGAAGTGAGTGCCATTCGATCATGGGTGAAACCGGCACAAAAGCATAAGGCCCATTTTTAATTGCTTGCAGAATATCACCTGGTCTCATCTCCTCAAATGGCCTGGTCGATGCTCAGATACCCTATTGTGATCGGAGCTTCTGCCAAATACCCGATTCAATACAGAGACGAACAACATACTTAATGCTGATGTTTTAACAAATTTTCTTCGAGAGGTATTTCCCTTATTTGCTGATATATTCATATTTTTTGAAGTGGTTTTATATGTGAGTCACACTGAATAATAAATCCAATCAATGTACGATAACTTCCCGATTTCAGTAAAATGTTCTCTATCATCACTGATATAACAAATGATATGGTCCGGTAGAAAACCCCATCTTTCAAAAGGGGAATAATTGTTTCACCGAAGGCGGGAGCCGTTCTTGAGAGAAACATAACAAGCATTAAGCCAAATAAAGATAAGTTTATATTAATAATCATTGAATTAGTTTTTATTATAATAGAGCAGGTTGTTTAGAAAATGTAGTCCGTTTTCCAGAAGAAAGTGTTTTTTTTTAATCTTGAAACTGTTTACACTATCTTGCATATCCTTTTTCGATCAATTACATCATTACAATTTTTTTACAGGCAGCAATGATTTGATTATTTGGGGGTTGTTATCCGGGCAACAAAACCACCATATTCAGACATTACGGTCTCCAGAGATTGGTCAGCCCGGACGGAATATCTTTCAATAGAAAAATCCTTTGATGTTTTTCCATCCTTTATCAGTAGCATGTCAAATTCACCTTCACCCAGAAATGAAAGATCTATCTCAACTGTTTTATCTGTAGTCTCACCATTGATTCCACCAATATACCAATCATCATTGCTCTGACGTGCCAGAACAGCATATTTACCGGGATAACCCGACAGTAGCTTTATTTCATCCCAAACTACCGGCAAAGTTTTAAGAAAATCCGTTACTGCTTCAGGCATTTTGTTATAACTTTTAACTCCATCAGCAAAATGGACGATTCCTGATTCATATACCACCGATAGTGCCAGCTCATGAGCATAGCTTGTTAAATGAGGATGATTGTCATCAGAAAACGCGACAGGTGTATAATCCATGGGACCAACAACATTACGGGTGAAAGGTAAAATGGTATTGTGCCAGGGGGCCTTCACAGGATAGTTTTTATCAAAGCCATAGCATTCCTCTCCTTTTACTGCCTCCATCGACATGAGGTGGGGATAGGTCCTGGTCCAACCGCGCGGCAATGTACATCCATGAAAATTTACCATGAGTTGAAATTCCTCAGCATCTTCCAGAATACCAATGTATTGCTGAATACGATTCTGCTTATCGCTATGAAAGAAATCAACCTTTACACCTTTAGCTCCGATTTCATTCAGAAACTTAAATTCTTGCCGGCGAATAGATTGTTCTTGCAAACGGTCACGGGGCTGCTCGGTAACTTTATTATGATCGCCTCCGGAATTGTACCAGAAGAGTACTCCAACTGATTTTTCATTTGCATAGTTAACCAACTCTCTAATTTTCTTATCTCCAAGTTCTTGCCAGTTAGCGTCTACAAGGGAGTATTCCCAACCCATCTCCACTGCAAAATCAATAAAGTCAATCAGTTTTTTATAGTTCCTCGGACTTTTACCATCTGACCACCAGCTCCATGAAGCCCGGCCCGGCTTAATCCAATCAGTTTTTTCAACTACGGAGGGAGAACTTAAATGAGTTACCATTGAAGACTCCACAATAGAGTTTAAAGACTCACCCAAAATAATTAGACGCCAGGGTGTAGCCCAGGGTAAAGTTGATGTTGGATATACATTGCCAATGCCAAGTCCTTCCTCTTTGTCGGGCATTCGAATACTATAGACACCATTATTAGCCTCCTGTTTCAATCTGGAACCACAATAAGTTTTATCTAATCCCGCCTCGGAAACCAAAACCCAGTAATTTCCATTATGGATCTCAAACAGGGCAGGAAAGGACCATCCTGCTTTATTAGGTGAAGGTGTTCCTACTTCTATCTCTTTTTGAAAATATTGCTCATAGGCCGGCCACCATTCACCAGCATCTGCATGGGGCAGCATAAAAGCTATCCCGTCTTCAGGTAAAGAGAAACCAGTTGCTTCATTGATCACAGTGTGCATTTCACCATTTTCCTCAGGAAACCTGTACCTGAAAGCTACGCCATCATTATAGGCTCTTAGAATAACATCCATAAGGCCTCCCTGTTCATTTCTGAATTGAAGGGTGAGCTGATTAGAAAAGTCATGGCAATTTTTACGTTTGCCATGTAGCAGGGTATATTTTTCATCAATAACTTCAATCGAAGTTGCAAATATGAACGACAATCCTTCAATGAATTGCTGATCCTTCCTTTCAATTCCCATGGGTGATGATGAAATTACAACGATTTCACCTTTCTCCGTACGGCTGGAAACTTGATAATAAAGCCTGTTCTCCGGCTTTATATTTTCTACAGTGATTATCAATTTGCCATCAGGTGATGATAGTTGCCAACTGCTTTCTTGTGTACATGCGATAAGCATTATAGCCAATACTGCAAAAGCAATTAACTTCTCTAAACTACTTCTAAATTCTTTCATAATTTTTTCTTAAAAAAAACTCTTACTTTTCAAAAATGAACAAAAACTGCCACTTCAGCCTTATAGAAAATTCTTTCTTAAGTCTTCAATCTGACCCGAACTAATAGGCATCAATTCACCGAGAGGTTTTCCCATAATTAGTGATTTGGCACTAAATTCAGCTACCTCCAACCTGTCAAAAGTCTGAAGTAACTTATCTCCGGTTACTATAATAGAATCGTTTTGTATGATCACAGAAGGAGAACTTTTCGAAATGGTTTTTGATATTGTACCATCCCTGGAAAACTGTTTGCCAAATGGGATAACAGGGATATCCTGAAGGAAGATCCAGCTTTCCGGAATGGTTCTGACATCCAGTTTAGTTCCTGATACCCCAAACGCCATAATATTTGGCGATTGTGTAATGATTATTGAATTTACATCAGGGTTATCTTTGTATATCTGTGCATGAACGCTTACCGCTTTGCTTGGTAGTTTCCCCGGCTCTCTTTTCCCTTCCTTTATTTGCACAATGTCTTTATTCTGAATTTCCCACCTTGGGACGTTTCTCGCAGTGATTAAAAAATTATTGTCATACCATCTTACTGAAACAGTACCATAAGAACTGATCATCAATCCCTGATCGCATGCACGTCTGATCAATTGACTGATATTGGTACGAATCGAAAGCTCATCCGAAGTGTGCTCGACTTCATCCATTTCCGGGAGATCTTCTGGAACGGAAGACTCTAATTCATCAATTTGCCCGTGTGTTAAATATTTGGGCTGCCCCACTATGCTGGCTCCGATTATTGTTCTTGCAGAAAATTCAAGTGTTTCAAACTGAACATAAGCATCTTTGAGATCTTTTCCTCCTACAACTACTCCATGGTTTTCTAAAACCACAGAATCAAATCCCTTCTCAAATTCAATTGCAATCTTTTTTCCCAATTCCTCTCCGCCTGGCAGGGCATAAGCAGCATAACCTATCGGTCCACAAACGTGCTTTGCCTGGGGAATAATGTTAGTATTGGGTATTTTATGAACTATGCTAAAGGAAACGAGGGCCGGTGGATGAGCATGAATTACCGCATTAATATCCTGCCTGTTATCATAAATCGCTTTATGAAAGGGGAACTCTGACGATGGTTTATGAATTCCAACAATCTGCCCGCTTGGTTTTACGCATATGATATCTCTTCTGGTCAGTGAACCCTTATCAATGGCAGCTGGTGTCACCCAAATATTCCCATGGTTATCTTTTATAGATATATTACCACCGGATGTGGTTGTCATTCCCGCCCTGTAAATGCGTTTTATAATTTCTGTGATCTGGTCTTTTGGATGTTGCAATTGTGTATCAATCATTTTTGTTTTGGTTTTTTCTGTTATTATTGTTTGAACCGAATATCTTTTGTTAACGGTATTGTTAACCTGAGGCCTTCCGCTTCATTATTGTTAATTCCTATTTTGAAAATGAAAACACTTCTGAAGGGCTGTTGGCAATGAGCATGATTGAGTCCATTTCAGAAACGATCTCCGGGTATTGTTTCGCCAGGTTTGTGGTCTCGCCGGGATCAGATTCCAGATCGTATAATTCTACAGGACTGTTTAGATTTTTTTTCAAATTGTTTTTTACTGCCTTCCATTTGCCTTTTCTCACAGCCTTTGCTCCGCCTTTTTCATAGAACTCCCAATAGAGGTAGTCATGATTGGTTTGATTACTTTTACCGGTTAGAGTGGGCAGATAAGAAATGCCATCGGTATTTGCCGGAAGAGTCACACCGGCGATCTCGCAAGCTGTTGGAAGAAAATCCCAAAAAGCGCTGAGATGATCAGATACAGTTCCCTGGTGAATATTCCCCGGCCATCGTGCGATGAGTGGTTCCCGGATTCCACCTTCATATAGATCTCTTTTCCCACCGCGAAATTCACCATTTGAATCAAAATTTTCTGCGAAAGAATAGTTCATCTCAGGTCCGTTATCACTGGTAAAAATGACAAGGGTATTTTTGTCGATCCCGTATTTTTTTAACTTTTGCAGAATTGAACCGACAGCCTGATCAAGGCGTGTAATCATTGCTGCATAACCCTTTTGGTCAGTATCCCAATCTTTATCATTGTAAATTCCATAATCAGGCACTTCCATTCTCTGGCCAGTTTCTGCTTCGCCGTTATCATGCGGTATAGTATATGGTAAATAAAGGAAGAATGGACGCTCTTTGTTTTCTTCAATAAAACGCAGAGCATCTTTGGTAAACAAATCATTGGAATAATCTACTTTTTTGGTTGAATAACTTCCCAGTCCCTCATGCCAGGCATCTTTGGATAAATATTTTACTTCATTGCGGAGCATCTCCTTTTTACCATTCCGTATCAGGTATTCCGGATAATAGTTATGGGCCAGCACCTGATCGAGATAGCCGTAATAATAATCAAAACCCTGTTTGGCAGGCTCTCCGGTAGTCCATTCATTGCCGAGACCCCATTTTCCTATCATGGCAGTTTTATAGCCTGCACCTTTCAACAGCTTCGCAACGGTAACAGCCTGATCCGATAGTGGCATTTGACCTAAAGGTTGTGCTTGCTTATTTCCCCTGACCTCTGCATGTCCCATGTGAAGACCAGTCATCAGTGAACAACGTGATGGCGCACAAACGGTGTTACCTGCATAATGTTGGGTAAACATAATCCCTTCGGCAGTCATTTTATCGATGTGGGGTGTCTTGATTGTCTTTTGCCCGTAGCTTCCCAGATCACCATAACCGAGATCATCGGCCATAATGAAGATAATGTTTGGATGAGATATTTTATTTTTTTTTGGTTGATTACATGATTGTACCAACACAGTACCGATAAGGATCATTATAACAATATAGCTTTTCATAGTAATTTTGATTTTTTATCTCTTCATAAAACGATTTACAAATTCCACAGCTGAAATATAAGCTGCATTGACAAGCTTTGGTTCGCCATCTTTTAGACCATGCTCAGCACCCGGGATGGTAACTAATTCATATTCAACATTGTGTTTTTTAAATTCTTCGGCCATCATCAGTGATTGCTCGTATGGTACATCGGTATCATTTGTACCATGGATAAGCATGGTTGGAGGATAATCTCCAGTTACATTTTTTACCGGCATGTATGAAAAAAACTTTTCCGCTTCTGTAAACGGATCCCATCCGGATACTGCTTTCGGCCAGAGACCGTGCTTGCGGCAGTACATATAAAATGCAGCACCGTTACCTTTACGATCACGTGAGTCAGAAATGGGAGGACCACTGACCTGCTCCCAGGCCTCTTGTTCCGATATTTCACTTGGATGATGCTTGCTTGGCGTACTGTACCAATCACCTATAAGATCTCCATACCCATAAAATGCAATGAGTACACTTGGTCTGGGCTTAACCCGAAATCCGGAAGTTAAGGTAAGATAACCACCCGCTGAGCCTCCTATAACCGCAATTTTACTTGTGTCAACCTGTAACAGTTCCGGCCCTTCTTCCCGAACCCAGTCAAATACATCTTCAAGGTCTTCTATAACACCCGGAAGTTTTGTCTCAGGAGCCAAACGATAATCGACAGAAACTATAGCGTAGCCTTCATCCAGAAGCTTCAGACAGACCTTGTCATTCTCCCAATCACGATGGCCCATAATCAGGGCGCCGCCATGAACCCTTACAACAACAGGCCGGATGACATTATCATCACGCCGGTGAACAACTACTTTTATTTCCAAATTACCAACCTTTTTATAGGTATAGGTTTTGACTGAAACGTCTTTCGCATTTGCAAAAAGCTGTTGCCCAAATGGAGATAAAACTACTGCGCTACTTGTAAGTTTGATAAATCCTCGTCTGGTTAAATTTTTCATTTTTGTACTTTTATAAATTTCAGTATGAATTTGAAGCTACCCGTGTCGCTCTGACAACCGCACAACGCATTTTTCCCTTATCTTCATCTTCAGCGGCATATTTCATGCTGACAAAATCACCTGTATTAAGCTCTGAAAGTGTGACGTATTCTCCGTTACGTATCAATAGAGCGCCTTCCATATCAAACAAGTACGGTGTGGGTGCTTTGTCCTTTTCAACCCATTTTTCAACGGTGGCAAAGTTGCTTTTGGCCAACTTAATAAGCTCAACCTTATCGCTGTCCTCTTTGATATATCTGAAGCCTTTCATGTCATTAGGAGCCACTATGGTTCGATTAACTTTCAGGGTTTTATCCCGAACATTTACTTCCAGGATCTTTCCATACAAATACATGTTGCCGGCAAACACTGCAGGCGGTAATTCAGCCCGCATCTCATCTGTAGGTATAAGTCGTATTTTTTTTGCGAGCCAGCTGCCATCGGGCATTTTCCATATTTCAGGACCTATCACAATATTGCCCACATTCAGTTTGTCAAAATCAATAGGGACATTCCGGCAGGTTAATCCGGCTCCCTCAGGAACAATAATTGTAAATGATTGTAATGGATTAAATTGCTGAAAACCGTCCGGAGCCCTGCCAATTACCGAAAATGTCGATGTTCTGGACTTAACTGTTATTATTCTGTTTTGTCGGTCAATATCTGTTATTGGACCGTTCATCATGTACATACTTTTTATCCCTGGTGGTTTCGAGTCAGCCTTCTTTTTTTCATGCATTTTGAGTAGTTCATGATTGGGATTATATTTCCCATTATTCTGTAAAAGTTTGTGAATCTCTTTCTCAACTGCATTTGCCCATGCAATTTCTTCCGTGCGACCGGGAGGCCTGTTTTCAAACCAGTGACCCCATCCATAGTTACTATGCCAGGCAATTCGGCCATCAATATCAATAAGTACAGTTTCTCCAGCCCCTCCATGTGATTTAAAGTAGTTTGCTGTTTGTTCTGAATCCTGATCAAGCATACAGGGTAAAGTCAGCTGCGGATATGTCATATAAACTTTTTTTGCCGTACGTGCCCTCTCCTCATGATTTGATTCATGGCCTGGAAGCTCAACACCTACATTAGGCTTGTAATAGTTATATGTGGCATTACTGTGGATAAGAAAGTCCCATATCGAAATATTCACCCAGATAATTTCAACACTCCCTTTGTAAGCTCTGTAAATCGCTTCGGCTTCCATTACAGCCCTACCCCAGAAAGTATCCATTGCGGAGGTAATAAAAAGCACAACAGGTCTTTTTCCACGGAAATCTGAAACCCGAACATATCTGCCATCTCCGGGAACTGATTGTGGAAATATTCCTTCCACAAATTCATGCCCGTCGGAAGCGATGGCTTTGCGATAACCGCGAAAGTATCTGAAAAATTCATCAACAGCATCAGGCTTAATAATCGAATAAAGGTTATGAGTAGGAAGATCGGTATAAAACGGACTTTCCATAGCTGCTTCCATTTTCATCCAGGAAATATCGGGGACTTCCTTTCCAATATAAAATGGACCTTTCTCTTCTCCAAAACGATGGATGCCAAAATCGAAAGGACGGTAGGGGGTAGGGCAGCAGATACGGATTTCGCAAATCACTCTGTACTCCCAGAGTCTTTCAATCTCCTCATCGCTGAATCTCTTTCCAAGATAACCTCTTCTCATAAGTTGAGCGCCTTCTTTCCATAGCAAATCAGCAAATTCGTAAGCCTCAAACTCCTCTTCATCCAGGGTCTCATCTCCCTGATCAAAACGCTCATACATCCGTTGAGCCTTCCATATATAGGAAGCCCTGGCCAGCCGCCAATAAGATTTTTCATCATTATTGAATGCTTCCCCCAGGCGATATTTATTCATCAGCAGGCTCCCCTTGCCATTAAGCCAGATTTGGTAATTCTGGATTAGCACTTCCTTATCCGGAACATCAGGTGCATATTCATCCTGACTTGCAATTACGAAACCTTTCTCAAGATGCTCAATACTGTTTTCAATTGCATTTAATGTGAGTGGTTTCCCCTCATCTTGCTGAGTTTGCTGCGTACATGCAAAACTGAACAGCAGAGAGAATAATAATATGATATAAGGTTGTCTGATAGTTTTCATATTAACTTATCTAAAATGTAACTTTTGCCACCAATAAATATTCCGTTTTTGTTATATCCGGTTGTTAAGTTATCTGCCTCTTTGGCAGCGGTTGTTATCAGTATTTTATTTTTTCCAAGAAGCAGACCACCGATTTGTCTTTAGCTAATTTAGACAATCATCAATTTCTTTTCCCTTGAGCAATCCAATAAGATTATGAGCAGCTTTTTTTTGTAGTACTAAGGATGCTGACTTTGAATACCATGCATAATGGCCGGTGCCTATAACTTTCGGATGCGAGAGTAGTGGTTCCTGGGTTTTTGTAACCGGTTCGTCCCACCATACATCAATTCCGGCACTATGAATAATTCCTGTATTTAAAGCAATAAGTAAATCGCTTTCGTTTAATATATGTCCACGGGCTGTATTAATCAAAACCACATTTCTCTTCATTTTTTCAAATGCATCTGAATCGATCAATTCTCTGGTTTCGTCAGTGAGGTTACAATGTATGGATATGACATCAGAATTTTTTATCAGGTCCTGAAAACCGGATTTCACCACATTTACCGACATAAATTTTTCATGGGTGATATATGGATCACATGCTAATACAGTTTTGAATAAAGCCCTTGATTTTATTGCAAATTGAGTTCCTATTCTTCCCAGGCCAATAACGCCCAGTGTTTTGTTATTCAATTCAAATACATCTGTAATAGGAGGGGCACCATGATGATCACGAATGGTTGTAATTCCCAGGGGCAGAGCACGAATACATGAAAAAAGTAAAGCTAAAGCATGGTCCGATACCGAGTGATTTGCATAGCCCTGAACATTGGCGACCTTTATTTTAAATTTGGAAGCTTCTTTTAAATCTATATTATCGTATCCGATTCCGTATCTTACAATGGCCCTCACTTTTGGCACTTGTTGTAAAAATGATCTGTCAATTTCGGTATGTCTAATCAATAAGCCATGTGCATTTTTGGCAAACTCAATTTTAGCTTTATTATCATCTCTATGGCCATTATAGATAGATAGGCGATAACCATTTTTTTCAAAAAGTTCTTTTTCAAAATCGTAACTGTCGTATCCAGCATCAAGAATTGCTATTTCAGGAGGTTTTAATTGCATTTTTTAATATTTATAAAAATTAATTCTGAATTATTTGAACCAGATTTTCCGGTGTATGAATAAATGGCATCTATTTGTTAAATAGTTAGTGTCATGTTTTGTTAATATTTACTACTCTCTTCCCGGTGAAGAATCCTCTAAGGGAATACTTCTCAAGAGACCATTTACAGCCTCACCCATGGTTTCGTTATATAAGTCCTGATCAGGGTTTCTCGTAAATAAAAGGATGTTACTATCTTCCACAGGTTTCCAGGTTGTATGGGCATCATCATCCACATGAACTTCCACGGGAATAAGGTCTAACTTAAATTCTTCAGTCCCTGCCTGAACCTGGTTTTCAGAAACGAACCGCCATCCTTCCTGCGTTTTAACTACTTTGCGGTTAGCCGCCATAATACAAATTGGTATACTGGACAATACACGGTTACCGCCCTTTACCACACCCCACCACATTCCGGCATACCATTCTTCATGTAGTGCACGTATGATATCCCCACGCTGATTACCGGTAAACCCGAACATCATCCAGGCATGCAGCTTTTTGGAGAGTTTGTCAAATAGTTGGGTATGTGGCATAACAAATTTGCTGGAATGAGTATGTCCCACCTTATACAACTCTTTATAGTTGGGGCCATTAGCTTCAGAAGGCTCTACTGTCCATGTACCGCAAGGGGACCACCAGATCGGAAGCCCGCTGCGAAGTATGGCAATGAATGCATTGGGGTCAAAAGCGCTGTTGGTATCAAGTCGATCTCCCTTTTTTCGAACAACTCTGCCGGCAACCAATAATATGGCACGTACTTTTTTGTGAAAAAGTTCCGGCTCACGGTTAAAGGCAGCAGCTACTGTACGGCTGGATCCAACGATACTGATAATCGCAGGTTCATCTACTTCTCTTAGCTTCTCAATCAAGAGTTTAATACCCGCCTGATTGCGTAGACTGTAATGACTTCCATCATCGGTTGGGCTGAGAAGCTTTGTATTAGGGCCAACGGCTGCAGGCACTGCTTTACCGGTTAGCCAGTTCAGCTGTGAGATCATACCAAATGCCGGTTCATACATATGCATTTCGGAATTATCAATATGGGTATCAATGATTATTGCCTTGAGATCAAGTTCAGGCAAGGCATACAGACAACCCAAATCAACCTGGTCATCCGGATCCCATGGAGGATGGACCAGGTCTGAGGTATGAATAAAGGGGATTGGTTTATTACCGGGTAAAACAGCACTACACAGTAAAATAGTAAGTAAAACAACTATTATTCCACTTATTGCCTTGGGTGCAAATAATCGGTTTCTAATTTTAGTCATAATAATTGAAACTCGAGTTTGTTTCATAATCTAATTTGGTTTTATTTATAGACTAAACTCAACTATTATATCCTCCCCAAGGCCCTCTACAAGTGGCCTTACACTTTCATACTTTCTGATGTTACCAGTACCTGGCTCACCGATCCATACTGTAAACAAACCATGATTAAAGACTTTTGGCTTGAAAGTATTCGTTTTTGCTCTAACCGTATAGACAATTTCTCCAGTTGCCTCTTCAATTATCTGAATTACCGGGGGATCCTGCAATCCGTTTACTATTATGGCGGGAAGATAAGCAATAGCTTTTCGTCCGTAATTTTCACTTACCTTTATGGTTTTTGGCCAGCCTTCATATTGTTCGGCTTCAGGTTCACCGGGAGTTACAAAACGAGGCCAGCACTCCATGGTGATTTCCTGCGACTTTTTGTTTATCCTGATAATACCATAACCGGTTGCCCTGTCATACAGTCCGGCAGGTTCCTTACCTGTTATATAAGGGTTGGAGGCTGCCCAAACATTCATTTTATTTCCGAAGCCATCTGTATGATTTCCGGTATAACCTGGCAGGCTATCGATATGATTTAATCCTACATTTTTTGTGAACCACCTACGCGGCGCTATGTTGCCTATTGCAGGAACACAAAATGAGTATCCGGCATCGTCCCATTCATCTACACCGTGATGAATGATTGTTCCTAAATGCTGGTCTCCGGCAATCATAAAGACAAATCCTTTTCTTAAGGCTTTGAGTGCCCTATTGCGCCCGCTCTGAGGCCATCCGTTTGTGTCAAAATCTTTTGAAGGCTCATAATCCGGTGGTTCCACTCCTTTAGGGAAATACTTAAGTTTGTCCAGCTTATCACCTTCTTTGCCGGATGGAATTGAGTTGGCGCAGGCAAGAATTGTGGCTGACAAGGCTACTTTCATGTCTGTTCCCTTCCAGTCGGAGGTCCAGATATCAATAAAATCAAGCTGTCTTTCTCCCAATAGTATGGCGTCTGGATGATCTGCATCTTTTATATCATATTCGGTGTTGAGAGGGAATCCATTTCTCACATTTGCTTCGGGCAATAATGGTCTTGGTGCTGATTTGAATTTCCTGTCTTCTAATATCGCAAATCCAATACCACCGTAAAGCATATCAGTATAGTAAACTTCTATACCTTGATTGATGGTTGAAGGATCCCATGGATCAGGCAAATGACCGCATTGAGTCCTCTGCACCATATTTACCCACTCGGCAGGCATCTCATAACCACCTCCGTCGTGGCGATAGGCCTGTACCATATTTTTATATTCATCAGGAAGCAATGAGATCATCTCTTCCCTGCTATCTGCTTCCGGTAGATCGCGTGCCTTCTTTCCTCCTTCGCCCCAGTAGTTGATCTGATATACATCATGATCGTCAGTGATACAAACCGTAGGAATATTGCGCGACAGATCACCATGTGCCCAGCAAAACAAAAGCCATTTATTAAGATAATCTAAATAGGAACTGTATTTACCACTTTTGTCAGGACCTACATAGCTCGCTTCATAGATTTGATCTCCAGTGTATACCAGCAGATCCGGATTGTGCAGAGATACATTTCTGACAACGTCATTATGAGGAAACCACATTGTATTATGCGAAAAATCATAGAATTGCACACCGGACTTCCAGTTCTGGATGCTTTTACCATTGTAATTGCCTGTAAAGGCAGCAATGACAAATTCATCACTGGTTTCAGGGTTCTTTGGTATTTTCCCCTGGTAGTAGTACCTCTTCTTATTTCCTTTGGAATCCGATAAATCATAAGTAATCCTGAAATCATGATTCAGGGTATCATTCCAACTTTCAACTCTGAATGGCATGGTCCATCCGGGTTCCACTAATCTGCTTTCAGCAATGGTGCCCCACCTCTTTTTTCCAGATTCCCTGACTTGCAGCAATGCTGATTTAATATCCTTTTCTCCAAGGGGCGGAAACTGAGCGGTTAGTTTAAGGGTGTTACGGCTTAGCGTATATAAAACACCCAGAACAGGTCCCCAGGCGTGGTCATCCCGGATTTCAAGTTTGCTTCCGCTTACATGCCAGTTCCGGTACCAAAATGATTGGTTATCATCATCAGCTCCATAATGTGATACAAGTGCAATATTCCCTGTTAGTTTCTCAGCCGGCAGTTGATCAGCTCTGATCTTTGCAATGACTTCTTCATTTTCATTAAAAGCAGATAATGTAAGGGAATATCCATCCGTGCCCGGCTCAAGCAATATTGAAAGTTTTATGGAAATATTGTCAGAGAGGGAAACCAGACCTTCTTTTTCGCTTATTGCCGGAAGAACTCTCAGGCTATCGTGATTGTCAATTATCACAAGCTGCCCATCTCCTCGTATTCCCGCCAGATAACCCGCATTGTTCCCATAGCAATTATGTATCTGTGCTCTGGCTTTATAATCGAGCTGGAGATCACCTGCAGCTACTAAAAATCCGCTGAATGATTTGTCTGTTCGTCGAATCTGGTCACCGATTTGGCCGGTTTCCACACTCATCTGTAGGTTCCCTTTTTTCTCACCTAATGTTCTTGTAAGGAGGTGAAGGGTCCTGAGTGGTCTGTTCCCTTCCAAGCACTCAAGCCTTCCATCATTTATCCGCCAGTCCTGTATCCTGTTTGCCCAGAACTCCGGACCAATCCAGTACCTGTCATTCTGATATTCCCAATTGCTTTGAAATCCTGAAATCTCTTTTTCAGCAGATGTACAGGAAATGAATAAAGTTCCTGTAAGGAGTAGATAGAAGCTCAAATCTGCGATAATTAGACTAAATTTTTTCATTTCGATATTTTATTCTTCATGTACGGGTTCTATCTGAACAATATTTTCAATCGGATCAGAACACCAGAAACTGGTTATCGATTCACCTTTTGAAGTTTCCCATGTAAAAAGCTCACTAATCTGACCAGACAATAAATGTTTATTCTTATCAGTTCCTACAATTGAAATCTCACGATATCCATTGCCAAGAAGCTTTTTGTGCAATGCAAAAACTCTATCCTGAGATTCTACATAGAAAACGATATTAATGATCCCGCCTTCATATGGTTTTAACCTTTTGTTATTGTGGTGAATACACAGTTTAGAGGGACCTGTTTCAAACTCCACCCATTTATAATCTTCTTCGTTTTTCTTAAATGGAATACCCAGAATATTGTGATAAAACAGTGCAACCTCTTTACAATGTTCATCATCAACATAGATAATATTTTTTCTGATTTCAAAACTTGTGATGGTTTCTTCAGTACTCTTTTTCGGTTCATCGCAACCAACAAACAGTAGTACAGAAAAGCTAAGCCATATTGTTCGAATGAAAAATCCCATCTTATTATTTTTTATAATATGTTTTGACAGCTTGTCTCGCTTTTTCCTGAATAAACACTGCGATATCCGGATTAATTTCAACCTGCTGAACAAGAATTGCCGGTGGAGGAAATGGTGCTCCTTCTGCTAATGCCGCATAAAAAGTGCAGGCAACAGCGTAACCACCGAACATCCCCATGTGAACAGCGTCGGCGTTGTGCCAAGTTGTATCAGGTCGCTCTGCATAACAGAGGCGAACAGTTTCGCAAACCGGGATAATCGGGGCTTCGATTTTATTGCTTAGTTCAACGAACTTTTGCATAACTTCCCTACGCTCTGCATCTGTATTTTTCCGGTGAATAGGGCTGGGATAAAGCAATGTACCTGCTCCGGATTCCCTGATTACCTTATCAAACTTTACCACATATTCAACAAACAGGTCATGGTCCTTCAAAGGATGACCTGAGCCCTCTTGCAAAACCACAAAATCAAATCCACCATTTTTAATCATGTCAATAGCATCGGTTTTGTTGTAGTGATATTCAAGCCATTTCCCACCATAGAGAGATCGGTGAGGTTCAATCCTCAAATTATCAGTCCCGGTTTCCAGCATCGCCTCCAGGCTTTCCGGAATAGCCCAGAAAAAAGTCATACTATTGCCAATAAAAAGTATTTTGAGTGTTTGAGCATCCGGTATAGTTTCCAACCGCTTGCCGATGAAAAATTCATCAGTGTGGGCAACTGGTGTAATCTGCCGAACTGTTTCCAGCGCTTCGTTCGCAGCCTTAAAAACTTCAATTCCGTTGATCGCGGCATTTTGTGTGAACTCAATTATGATTTGATTCGTGGCGGGGAAGTTGGCATATTCAATAATGACCGGCAGGGCAAATCCGCCGGCTGCTGAATATGGATCGAACTCTTGAATAACAGTTTTACCATTTACACAGGCACCAAAAGATCGACTTCCACCCTGATAGTTACAGTCGAATGTTTCAGAGAAATGCAGATGGATTGTATAGGTTCCAGGCACTACCGGAAGAGTATAGCGTTTTAAATTGTAACGCTCTGAGTGGTAAATATCTGGGGAGGTAGTATTATGTATTATTAGTGTGCTTTCGCGTATGGCAGTTTTGCTTTCTGAAAAACCCTGATCAGCGGCCCAGACAATACCGTTGCTATCGGTAATAGATTCAGTGCTTCCACAGTTGATTCGGTAAACCGGATCTTTGATGTAATCTTGAGAAAAGGCTGTATTGAAGCCCATTAATACCAGTATTATAACTAGTATTAATTCGCCATTTTTTAGTATGTGTTTAGGTGTCATTCTTTTTCTGATATGTGTTGTATGTATAAATGTCAAACTTGAAAATGTCAGGCTTTCCTTCCTTATGAGAAAAAGTTAATTGACGACTAAATTGGATAAAATCATAAAAAATCAGTTTCTTAGTTATCAGTTTAAATTATTAAATCTCAATGTTGATAATAGTCAATAGACAATTTATTCAGCAACAAACTCATCAAGCTTACTTTCAAAAACTCTTATGGGAATTTCACCTAATTGCTGGTCAACACCCACATCCCGAGGTTCACAAAACCAGACGAGTTTCCCTTCCATAGTTAACTCATCAGGACATTTATCTGCATCGGGGTGAGTATCCATAAACCGCTGAAGCATTTGCTGCTGCATTTGGAGTAGTATTTCTGCATTCTGAGTCTCTTTTGAAACATCGTGCATTTCCCCCTGATCATTTTCCAAATCGTACAGGCGGTGTACTATTCCGGATGGCCCGTAACCTGTAGCATAAGATATTCCCAGATCTCGGCTGCCAGTGGTAAACACGTACTTCCATTTTGGAGTACACACCATGGCAAGATTATCTTCAAGGTATTCCGAAAAAGCGATGTCTTTGTGTTCATCGGTTTCATTTTTCAAAACCGGAAGAAAGCTTTTCCCCTGGGCTTCATTTAATGGCCGTTCACCGAGAATTTCGAGAATTGTGGGAACTACATCTATGTATTCAACCAAGGCATGTTTTTTTGCCCCTTTTTCAAATGAATTTCCTGCTTTCATAATCATTGGCTGACGAATTGCCTCTTCCCACATGGTATGTTTTTCAAAGCGTCTATGCTCATTTAAAAGGTAGCCGTTATCGCTTATATATATGATCATGGTATTCTCTTCCAGACCATTTTCCTTTATCGCATTTAATACTGTTTCAACGTTTTTATCCATATATTCGGTAGAAGTATAATAAGCGGCAATTAAACCTCTTCTTTGAGTTTTGGTTAAATTTCTGAACTTTTCAGGAATCCACCGGTCATCTTCGGGGCTTCCTGTTGGCAAGGGCATGTTTTCTGGTTTGTAACTCCCTGCATATTCTATCGGATAATAGTAGGGGTGATGCGGTTGAAAAAAAGCTGTCCAAAGAAAAAACGGTTTTTCACTATTTTCACTTATAAAATTTGCTGCTTGGTTGGCATAAAATGTACCCTGACTGTACTTATCATAAACCGGCTGAGGCAGGTTGCGGCAATTGAGAAATTCGGGGATATCTCCTTTTGCTTTTCCCTTGTCGTAAGTTTCAATCCCGGAGGGTAATTCCGGAGAAGGATTCTGTTTTAGAAACTGCCTATACTCACCACCGTCAATTATGGTATCAAAACCATGTTTAGGTGGGCCATCTTTATAAAGCGGCCACCATGCCCAGTTATTAAAATGTGATTTGCCTATTAAGGCTGTTTCATAGTCCAAATCCTTTAAATATTCAGCAATGGTGGTATTTCCATGGTCGGGGAAGGGAGTAAACACAAGGTTAACACCGGTTGCATGCGGGTACTTACCGGTTAATAGAGATTGACGCGAAGCACTGCAAATAGGCGCATTACAATAGGTGTTGGTAAAGATTACTCCCTCTTTAGCCAGCTTATCAATTGCGGGAGTTCGAATGATCTCATTTCCATAGCAACCGGTTACTTTCAGGGCGTGGTCGTCGGCAAGGATAACCACTACATTTTTTATTTTATTATCGCCCTTGTTACACGATGTAAAAAGAATAGATAATAAAATAATTGGCACTAATATCTTACGCATATTTACTCCTTTATAAAGTGTATAATACAATTGGCAAGAGCGTCAGGTGGAATTCTTATATTAAGTCCACCATATGTAAATGCCACCGGATCAAATGTATCTGCTACATACATGTCCATTTTACCAGCTTTAAATTCATCATTTACATCTTCACTGTGAACTCTCCACTCCATATTTTTATGATCTGCCAGCAATCTCATTCCGGCTAAGATTGCTCCTTTTTGATACTTTTCCCAGTCTATATCGTGGTCAATTTCACTCCAGTTAATTCCCATCTGAATAGATAAATCGATCAGCGATATTATCTGCCAATGAACACACCGGTCGGTCCATGCCATATATCGCCATCCGGTTCCACCAAATAGTGGATTTGTATGGTACACCATTGGAAAAGCTTCCGATTGCCACAAGTAGGTAAATGGCAGCATGCATTTTAGAAAATGAGCTGACCTCTCTTTATATTTTTCATCTCCAAAAACCTGGAAACCTAAATAATAAGCAATTGCTCCCCAGCCTGCTGTATAATAGTTTGGACTATACAGTGGTGTCTCCCACCAATCTCCACCCTCGGGACGATCCATAGGCATTGAAATTTCAAGAGCCTTTTTAGCTGCAATAGTATATTTATCATCCTGCAAATACTCTCCGATTGTAAGAAGCAATATTGAAGATGTCATATTAAAGTCCAATACAGAATCACCAGGCAGTCCCAATGGCCGGTACGCCTCGGCTCTTGGACCGTGATCGGTAAAATGTCTGCCATGTGGATCGAACAAAAAATTACCATTATCGTCCTGCCATGCTAATATTTCATCGCCATACTGCCGAAGCTCTTTATCGGTGTACCAATCGAACATATCCGGAAATCCTTTAATCTTGCTGTTTTTTGATACTCTTTCCTTATAATATCCTTGTTTGTAACACCAATCTACTTTTTCTTTTAAACTGGATTTCAGCTCCTTGTTTTTTCCTGTTTTCAGATAATAATTAATAAAGTTGGGAACAAAATAAGAAGGCTTCTCTCTAATACTTCCATTTACTCCCAACGATTCATACCAGGCTGTTCCGTGAAAAAGACCGATGCTTTTCTTTTTGTGAAAAGTCCAACCCACTCCCTCTTCCCAGAAATGAGAATCATAAGCTTCAGCCATTTTTTCAATCACATCATCTTTTTCAAAACGTTGCTTACCGGGATCCGGCAAACCATTTTGTTGCACCCAATTAACAATCGCATCAAGACTGTTCCCTTTTACTATCCTTATCTGAGCATCAAACTCAATACCCGAACGACGCGGCATTCTAAGGGCAGGTGAAGCTTTCAAACTATTCTCATCCATTCCCAACCCTCCACTTGGAAACATAAGCCCCATAACATTTTCATTTCTCTTGTCAATAAAATTAGGAGAAGCAAACACAGGCTGGGGATGATAGATCCTGTTTAATTCATCAACACTTCCTAACAGAGGATCCCAGCTCAATCCAACAGCCAGGCCATCGTGACTGATAGCCATTATTGGGGCAGTAACTTTTCTGGGGTGTGGTGTAACGCGCAAAGCCAGTTCAGGAGATAAATAGTCGATACTACTCGACCACTGTTTATCCACAAGCCATTCCATTCCAGGAAATATTGCATCTTCTTTATCGACACCAAAATCAAAAGCGCCAACCCGAAGCCAGGGACCTCTAACGCTACGATAATTAACACGGAAATCGGGCTTGACTTTTAAATGATAATGGATAACAGGCTCGTCTTTGGGTAAGTAAAAAATTGCCTGTCCTTTTACAGCAACTATATTCCCCCACACCATACATGCCTCTTCGGGTATTTGCATAGCCAGATTAAAAATAATCTTTTTCCCTTTATCTTCTTCCTCTATCTCATACTCTACCCCATTCATTCTCAATGGATGTACATGCCCCTCTATATCAACTTCACCAAAATGATCTAATATCCCAACGTATTTCGATAATTTTCCATTGCTGTCAGGACCATACAATTCACCCCATGACCATCCATCAACTTGAGTTCTGTGAATGCCTGCTTTCCGCTTGTAGAAGATCATTTTAATATGATCATTTTCGAGAGTAATACTCTCGCCTGTATATCCGGCATCCCGGTTTTTTGGTTGTGTATTTTGTGATTTACAAATTTCTGTAATAAATAGAAATACTAAAACGGTAAGAAATAGTAAAAATTTTTTCATGCTTTACACAGGATCTGGTTTTATGACTCTACTTAATTCTTTTCAAAGAGTATTTTTCAATTGAATGAAGTCAATAGGACTTGTCTCCATGTACAATACCTTTTCAATATAATAGAGTAGTTTAATATGAATATGTAGCTTATCTATTCAATATAAATTAACCTATGTTAGAAAAATTTCTACTATTCAGTTGTTTTATTCGGTGATTTCGGGTTTAATATTTTTTTCATAACAGATCATAAATTCTATCTCGTGATTACTCATTCTGCTGATGGATTTGATTTGAGGTGCCTTCCGGCTCAAAACTAAACACCCATGCATGTTTACCGGAACGTGTGGCCTCATTCTGTAATTCCTTTGGCAGGTGAATAGTCAACCCCCATGGTAAATTCACCCACGACAGAGGTTTGTCATAACCCAATAATTTAATTTCACTTCCAGGTTTGGCTCTTGCTTTTGAAAGAAGCAAATCCTCACCATTAAGTTTCAAACAAATTGCAAAAGCATATTTCTCATCTTTGCTTTGGGTATAATAAATATTTTGACCGAAATGGGTTTCTTCACAAAACCAGGGATTGGGCCGGGTATTATAGATCGACTCTCCATTTGTTTTCAACCAGGCGCCCATGTCCTTAAGCCTGCTTACCTGGTATTCTGGAATTTTTCCATTACCGTCCGGAGTCACAATTAATAATAAATTCCCTCCCTTGGCCACAATTCTGATAAGCATATGAAGCAGATCAGTGGAAGAAGTAACATTACTATCATCTTCTCTCCAGTCATAGGCAAAGTTATTACCCATTGGCGTGTTCTCTTCCCAATAATCTGAAGAATTAGCACCATCCATCTGACCTCCTTCGCTGATAGCAACATCACCGAGTTTTCCGTACAAATCATTACCGATGCGGGAGTTCACCATCACATATTTTTTGCCATGAAATATATTATAATAATAGGCCACTATTTTATGTGATTGATAATACCAGGCCGGACGCTTCCAGCCGCCGTCAAACCATAGATAATCGGGTTCATATTTGTCTATAAACTCTTTTGAAATAGGTAATAAATAATCGTTCACATAATCATACACTGGGACTTTTCCCTGCAATTGTCTTGCTTCTGCATCCGGATTGTATGGATGAGTAACTTCAAAAGAACCATTAACCGGCACAGGATTCTTTTTAAATTTTGTCCATTCCCTTATTATTATTTCGCCATTCACAGAAATGATAGGGTAGGAGGTGTCTTCAAGATTCAAATACATTCCATAGGGCAATCCATATTTTCTGCAAGCCTGTACAAATTCATCGGTCAAATCACGATGAGGTGGCATATCAACCGGATCGCGAAAAGTATATTTACTATCCCACAAAGGCATTCCGGTGGAACGGTGCATGTTAAACTGCACGAAAAATTTAGCTCCTGCTTCTTTGAATAGTTTTATATATTCATCCGCATCTAATTCGCTGGCTGTAAACAGGGGAATAAAATCATCTTTTTCAAAATCCTCACCCCAATGTTCGAGGTAATAATCTCTTTTGCCATTTTTTCCATATATATTATCAAGATAACAATCGGTATAATAGTTGCCACCATAACCTTTCGTGCCATATCCGGCTACACTATATATACCGTAATTAACTTCTATACCGAATTTTCCGTCCATATACCATTCAGGAGTGGCATGTTCTGAGAGTGATGCAAAGGATGCTTTGTAGGGACCATCAAAAATCACTTTGTCCATATCCTTAAGATCTTTTGCGGCACTTTTCACATGTTGCTTTGTGAATTTCTTTAGCTCTTCTGTTGTGTGTTTATAAATGTAAGGTTTGTGATTTTCTGGCCTTACCGGAGCAGTTTGAGTATGTTGAGACATCAATGGTTGCCCCCAAAGCATCAACCTAAAAAATACAATAAGCATGAAATTGATCGCAGTCTTCATAGTAAATAATTATTAGTTAATAAATGTGATCTATCACTTTTATGTTCTTATAATCATTGATATTGATATGATCATTTTTAAGCATTAGAGTAGTAATACTCTTGTTAGGAGGGCATTTTATTATCGCGCTCACCAACTCATTATTTTCCCATGCCATATTAATTGTATATCCCCCTCTGGCCTTAATGCCGGTTATTTTTCCAGTCTTAAATTCATTGGGTAAGGCAGGCAGAAGATGAATCTCACCCATATGCGATTGAACAAGCATCTCAGCTATGCATCCCGGAATGGAAGCTGAAGCATCTAATTGGAAATGGCAATACAAATCTCCATCCATATATAAATCTTTATGGCCCCAATGATAATCTATATGCTGGAAAGTCAGTCCGTTTTCGAATCCTTGTTCAGTCAGTAATTCGGTCAATATTTTATTTGCACGATTACCATCTAACAGACGTGTCCAGCACCACATACGATGAGCTCTTGCCCAATTCCCTCCCGAAACTAATTCTTGTTGTGAAAAACGACCATCCCCTCTCATATTCAAGGATTTTTTTGCAGCATCAGCCAGATTTGGCGTTGTGGTTGGGTGAATTTGTGTTCCGGGACAAACCGCATATAAATGGGCTATGTGTCTGTGATGACAATCAGGATTATCAATATCTTCATACCACTCCTGTAGTTGTCCATGTTTACCTGTTTTTAAGGGCATAAGTTTCTCCCTTACTCTCAGAAGCGAATCGGCAAATCCAGATTCTCCCAATAGATTTGCAGCTTTTGAAGTATTTGTAAACAGATCCCATATCATTTCAATATCCTGGTAAACACCAGGTAAACTGTAGTGGTAATCGTTACTTTTAAGATCATGAAATGCAGGGTTTAATCCAATTTCTGTATTTAAAGCACCATGTTCTGCCGAAACAGTAGGGGCAGTTATTAAATACCCTTCAAATGGGATTAAATTCTCAAGCCAGAAAATTGAAGCTTCCTTTAACAGAGGGTATGCCTGTTTTTTCAAATATTCCAGGTCTTGATTAAATGAGTATTGGTCCCAAACATGCTGACAATGCCAGGCCGCACCCATGGGAAACATGGCCCAGGGATGACTACCAATTGGTGCGGCATGTCCCCATATATTTCCTGTTGTATGACTTACCCAACCATTGGTGCCATAAACCCGCTTTGCTATTTCCTGACCTGATATTGCCAGATCCTCTATCCAGTCGATATATGGTTGCTGACATTCAAGAAGATTTGTTGGTCCGCACGACCAGTATATTTCCTGCAGATTTACATTGCTTTGATAATTCCCTGCCCAGGGTGCCACCTTAAATGCATTCCAAACTCCCTGCAGGTTAGCTGGCAAGGTATTAGGACGCGATGAACTGATAATCATATATCGACCAAGATTAAAAGCCAGCACCTTGTAACCGGGATCAGATTCCCCCGATTTTAGTTTTTGAAATCGCTCATTTGTTGGAAGTTTTTCTACCCCTTTGTTACCATCTATTTTTAAAAAAACTCTGTTATATAATGATTGGTAATCAGAAATATGTCGCTGCTTTAATTGTTCAAACTCCTGAGCCATAATTTTTTGCATTATGTTATTTGTGATATCCTTTGGGTTCTCACCTACATAGTTGGGATACTTCATGTCATAATTCGTTGCAACGGTTAAATATATTTCAACCGAATTAGCATCTCTCACAGTAATGGCGTCATTTTCTTTGCCCACTTCCCCTCCTTCATTTTTTATTTGAACCAATACATTGAACGGACGCTGATTCCCATTGATATATCCATTTATCCGGTAAGTATTTTCTGAAATTTCAACGCTTGAAGAATCCTGGACTATATCTATCGAAAGGTTGAATGATATATTTCCGGGGGAGCTTGCTGAGAACTTCATTGCAAGTACTTTATCGGGATAGGAGCAGAATTATTCCCTTTCAAATTTAGTATTGTCAATTTTGTATTTTACTATACCGAGAGAATTATCCAGATCTAATGTTCTGGTGTAGTTGTCCCATATTGTATCTTGATTCAGAACTTTAATTGTTAAGTCACCTATAGATGTAAAGTTGCCAAATAGTTCTGATGAACCAAGAAAATTGAGAGACACCAAACTATCAGCTGCTTGAGTTCTGCCATTGATAATCGCATCCCTGATTAGCGGTAAGGATGTTTTAGCATTGGGATTTACACCTGCTTTTTCCCAATCGCCATTAGCAGGACTACCTGTCCACATACTTTTCTCTGATAATGCAAAAACCTCTTCTTCAACCCCTCCAAAAAATGAAGCGCCAAAATAGCCATTCCCTAAATGAAGAGCCTGGCTGTTCCAGTATTTCGCCGGATATGTGTACCATAATCTGTTATTGTCAGGTTGCGTCATCTCTTCCCGGGTACATGAGTAATTAAACAGAGAGAAAATAGTAATTGCGATAATTATTTTTAGAATCCTCTTCATTGCAATTTTCCTTCTATTATATTTTTTGCCCATGGTCTCATTTAATTATTCTTTCAAGTCAATTAGTTCAATTTTCCTGATACTTTTTATCGATTGGGTACTATTGGCAAAATTTGCGATCATTTGATAATTACCGCTTGTTTTGGGGAAATTCACCCTGAAATAGGTTCTTTTTTGTTCCCAGGGACCGGCAGAAACGGAAAATAATTTATCGTATATCAATGTGTTATTCTGAAAAATGCTAACAGTAAGGTTTCCCGAAATCAAGCTGTCAGTATCATTGGTAAGAATGACCGGTGCATCAATGTAAGATCCGGTACTATATGAGTTATCCCAGACTTCTAAACAAACTCCTGTTGGTGAGAATGCTGAAGTCATGTATTTAATAAAGTACGGGTCGAATTCAAGTTCTTTAACATTAGCCAGATTGTCAGATGTGGCTCCATGGGAAAGTGAGTGTGCCAGGCCAAAAGGATAATTTACTCCAAAACAAGTACGTGCAGCCCGCCAGTATTCGGTGATTGCTGCCAACATGTATGCATAATGCTCACGCCGGACATCAGGATCGGCATCTCGTCCCAAAACGGCATCATAATAAGGTTTTGTAAGACTTGTAGGACTACCATCACGATTCAACCATAGATATCCATATTCATTCAGAAGACACGGCTGTTCGGTATAATTATTTAATGGAAGTTTATACGCATGTTGATAAGGGCTGTATAAGGTCTTTGGAATTTTCTCTTTGGTTTTCAGGTCAGCCAGTGTGAAAGGTTTAGCCACTTTCTCAAGTGCGTTTTTAGCTTCACTACCAACATTATACCTGGCAAAATATGTGTGACCCTCCCGCCAGTCACTTTTTGAGGCTGGGGGTGACCACCCATTATCCCATGGCCTGTTGGAAAGATCAATTGATCTAACGATATTGATTGCTTCACCTGTGTGTTTAGACCAGGTTTCATTCTGGGCATCCCAGGCAATAACAGAGGCATGATTCCAAAGATCTTGCATCCATTGTGTGTATTCATTAACTAATCTGGCAGTATTAAGTTTTTCCGGATAAATCCCATATTTTCTTGTTGGATCCTGCCTTTCTTTTTCAAAATCAGCCCACGATACTCCTTCTTTCAGGGCATACCATATCGGATATTCAGCGAATAAAGCGAGTCCTTCTTCATCTGCCAGTTCATACCAGAATTTTGGAAAAGAACTGATGCAAGTACGAATCGAATTTAATCCCAGCGATTTATATTTCCTAAACAACTTCCTTACCCATTTTCTGTCCCATGGCAGATTGCCACTTTCCGGATCTTCAAAAAACCTAAAAAGAGCTACATTAGTTCCCCTGAAATAATAAGGTTTTTCGTTTAATAACGCCAGGTTCGTTTTTGTACTGTCAAGCCTGAATGATCGCATGCCAAACCGTGTTTGATAGTCATATTTTCCATCCGTGATCCTAAGAATATATAGAAATGGATCTTCAGGAGTCCACAAGTGAAAATTCTCAATTGGTATGGAAAAATCCAGATTCAGTTTTTCATTCGAATCAATTTTGATTTTTAATTCGTTTGATTTTCCGACCGGTTTTCCGGTATTATATTCAAAAACTTCCCCCCAAATTTTTTTGGTGGCACTCTTTCCATTATTGTTTATTTCAAAATGCACATATACCTTATTCTCATGAATATTCGGGACAACCTGAACTTTACTTATACATGCCTCATCTGTTAATATCAGTTCCACGTTATCATAAATCCCCGGCATATATTTAAATTTTTCTACCTCCCCACCTGTGGTAACTGTATCAGGAAGGGCATCAATATGAGCCCCAATTCTGATGACAATTTCATTACTATGGCCAGCCTGATTTAGATATGGAGTAATATTAAAAAGGGAAGAAGTGAAACTCAGGCTATTATAACCTACTTCCTTCCTGTTGATATAGACCTTTGTGCCATATTTAGCCTTAAAGACTTTGAGGAAAGCAGTAGGTTGATTTTCGTTTATAGTAAGGGTTCTTCTATACCAGAACGCCTTGTGATAACCTGACATTCCCACATTTTCAAAAGCAGGTTTTGCAAGTGTGACCAGTCCCGGAACTTGCACTTTTCTATTAAACTCTGATGGGATATCTTTCATATTCCCTTCTGCAATATCCCAAATTCCATTTAAAGGAATTACTATGCCAAATGGTTTTTCAAACAAATGCCAGGGATCTTCATTATCAAGTGATTCCAATTCTGATTCACTAGTAGCTGTGACAGGAAATATTTTACTTTGTCTTGAATCATTATATGAACATGAGAATAGCAACAGCGTAAGTATTATAACCACAAATACCTTTGTAAATCCATTTTCCAGAAATTTTAGAAGTTTATTCATATTATTTATACAATACTGTTATCAATTTTATATCGCTACTATAATTAACACAACACCGTTGGTGGAACCATTTGCTCAAATCGCTTATCGAAAGCACCTAAATCTTTTTGCGGCCATATATCACGGACTTTTAATTTTTTATCCAGATTTATAATCAACATATTCTTTTAATCCTCACTCTTGGATAATTTATAATTGTAAAACTCAAAATCCGTAAGCTCTCCAACCCTAATATAACGTCTGCTTATTACAGGCTCTTTACTTCCTGGCAGTGTAAATTCACAAAGTAGCAAATAACCTCCAGCTACCTCAGGCAATGTGATGCTTACAGGTTTGAATTGGGCTCCATAAGCAGGGATTTCAATATCTGAAACTTGAGAATATACTTCACGACCTTTGTCATTGAGCAGCCGGATTTTTATATCACCGGATTTTTTACTGCCATAATCGTTTACTCCTACCAAATTGAACATTAACTCCGTTTCTGGTGAATGCGCAGCTTCATGTCGAAAATAACGTTGATCACTCATGTCGATAAATACAGCTATCGGTGAAAAACAGTGTTCAAACCAATCCAGTGTAATTGTTGGATTCAGGTCTTTAATATTTCCCTTGAAATAGTCGCCTGTATAGCCATAATTATTGGTTAACATACAAAATGCAAGGACTCCGGCAATGGAACGTTCGGCGCGTAACCACTCGGTTTCCAGTTGTAACCAGTAGGCTTGTAATTCCCAACGCTGCTGAGGTGTAGCATTTTTTCCAACAAAATAATCGAAGTGCTTTTTTGTTAATTTAGCAGGAGAACCATCACGCCAAAGCCAGATCCAGCCATATTCATTCACCAACTGAGCTGATTTAGC
>Ga0164313_10000553_pt1 | contig 30658 bp, 24 predicted proteins | sample GuaBasSedimGuay4_FD_113735 | JGI IMG/M metagenome (GOLD analysis project Ga0164313, IMG submission 113735) | Subseafloor sediment microbial communities from Guaymas Basin, Gulf of California, Mexico - Guay4, Core 4569-4, 0-3 cm | ecosystem: Environmental > Aquatic > Marine > Hydrothermal vents... | reverse complement strand
CTAGTGGCCTGGTGGCAACTCAGCGTTCAATGCAGTGAAGACGAGCTCGAGCAAACCGAGGATAGTTTGCTCGCTATTGGTGCGACCTGTATCACCCTGAGCGATGCCGAAGACATCCCAATATACGAACCCTTGCCGGGCGATAGTCCGGTATGGAAGCATTCGGTGGTAACCGGAATGTTCGAACAGGAGCTGCAGCTCGAGGACCTTTACGATCGACTAGTCAGACTACTGCCCGATCACCTCGTAGCGACAGCGCGAAAGTCGGTACTCGAAGACGAGGACTGGGAACGAGTACATTTGCGGCACTTTAGCCCGATACGCTACACCGATAATTTATGGGTGGTTCCGAGTTGGTTGATCCCACCCGACCCCTCGGCAGTCAACATAAGGCTCGATCCGGGCCTGGCCTTCGGCACCGGCAGCCATCCCACGACCGCATTATGTCTTGCCTGGATGGGAGAAAAGAATTTTCAGGATCAATCTATCATCGATTATGGATGCGGTTCCGGCATACTAGCCATCGCGGCATCTAAGCTCGGCGCCAAACGTGTATTTGCGGTAGATATCGACCCCCAGGCGCTCGACGCCAGCACTGAAAACGCGCTCAGAAATGACATTGAGCCTGACCGGCTCCTTATTTCGCTACCGCAACAACTGGAATTCAACCAAGCAGACCTGTTGGTTGCCAATATCCTCTCAGGCCCATTAATCGAACTGGCGCCCAGCTTCGCCGGCCTGGTAAAACCCGGCGCTGAAATTTTACTGTCGGGAATACTGGAGGAGCAGGTAAACGATGTAAAATTAGCCTACCAGCCCAGTTTCGAAATGCACCCTGAAAATGTTCGTGAAGGCTGGGTTGCGATATCTGGAACGCGGAAACGGGTGAACCATGCAAGCCAAAAGTAGCGGTCTCAGCGATATTATGGAAACCAGTTGCAGCCATTGCCAGAGCCGGTTCCAGATTACCGAACAGCAATTGCAAATAGCCCATGGCAAGGTGCGCTGCGGCGAGTGCGACGAGGTTTTTAACGCACTGACTTCATTGAAAAATCACGACCGGCGACAGCCCATCGAGTATCAACCATCGCCAGCCGATGGTACCGCGGTCAACGCCGAGCCAAAACTGGAACTCAGCCTGCACGAGGCGATGTATGGGCACAAGTACAGTATGCTGTCTCATATGGCCCCGCTGTTATGGCTGATTGGCATTTTAGTTCTATCTACCCTGGGGATAGCACAGGCAATTTACTACCAACGTTACCCGCTCGTACAAACCCCCAGATTCCAGCAACAGGTACTTGGCCTCTGCCGGGTACTTCCCTGCAATGAATCACAGTTTTCGAGCACGCATCAAATCAAATTACTGGAGCGAAACGTATTCACGCATCCAGTTCAATCGGGTGCACTAATGGTCAGCGGTTCATTTGTGAATCAGGCAAGCTTTGCCCAGAAATTCCCGCAGTTGCTCGTTAGCCTGTTTGATATTCAGGGCAACCTGATTGCAAATCGGCTATTTAACTCTACCGAATACCTGCAAACCGACAGGAACCGAACGGTCATGGAAATCGCCAAACCAGTACAGTTTAGACTCGAGATTGTCGATCCCGGCACCGACGCACTGACCTATGAATTCGAGTTTTTGTAGTACTACCAGAATCCCATAAAGCGATTTAATATCCTCATCGAAATAAACTGCCTGTAACAACCGGCCCCGGACTATATTTTACAAGTACTCTCGGGTACAGTGCACGGTGCTTTAAAGCACTGACCCGTATCGATGTAAGTATCTGTTTTTTGGCTTAAATACCAGCTCTTTGCTCCTGGCGGGGCGATGCCTTGACCAGCCTGTCGCAGTTTTATCAATCATCGTAATCCACGCATTTTCAGTCAACAGTATATGGCTTCAGTTGTTAATTCGCAGACCAGCTACTATAAGAAGGTTGATGGCCTTTATTTTACTGGCGATCAAGGTGTTAGTCTCCATTTGTAAAACGTGTGATTTTTCGCTCAACAGGAATCCGACCGAAAACCAAAATGAATTTTCAGTTCCAGGCCGCCAAATATTTCCCCTTCCTACGCTGGGGTAGGAATTTAACCAAGGAAACAATCCGAGTAGACCTGCTAGCCGGTTTAACCGGTGCCGCTATCGTTTTACCCCAGGGTGTTGCTTTCGCCGCAATCGCCGGCATGCCGCCAGAGTACGGTCTCTATACGAGTATGGTACCGGCCATTATCGCCGCGCTTTGGGGATCGTCCTGGCACCTGGTTTCCGGCCCGACAACAGCCGCATCTATTGTCATGTTCTCCTCCCTGAGCGCCATCGCTATACCCGGCAGCGCGGAATACATATCGATGGCAATCACGCTCGCGTTCATGGTCGGTGTTATACAACTGGTGATGGGGCTGGTACGGCTCGGCACACTGGTCAATTTTATATCTCACTCGGTCATAATCGGATTTACCGCGGGCGCGGCCTGCCTGATCGCGGCCAAACAGGGTAAAACTTTTCTGGGTATCGACCTGCACGATAGTGAACACCTGACCCAGGACTTGAGTTACCTGTTCACTCATTGGGACGCACTGCACCCGCTGGCCACGGCAGTGGCTATGACAACACTGGTAGTTGGCGCAATCGCGCACAAGATTGATCCCCGGTTTCCGGGCATGATCGCGGCCCTGCTGCTGGGCAGTATCGTCGCTGTTTTACTGAATTTTTCATTCGGCGAGGAGTTTACCGGGATAGAAATGGTCGGTGCGTTACCACGCCAGTTACCGCCCCTGTCGGCACCCGAATTCTCCCTCAATGTGTTAAGAGACCTGGCGCCGCTGGCGCTGGCAATGACACTGTTTGCGTTGACCGAGGCGGTATCGATTGCACGCTCAATCTCGGTCAAATCGGGACAGCCGATTTCCGGAAACCAGGAATTTATCGGCCAGGGACTTTCGAATATTGCCGGTAGCTTTTTCTCTTCCTACGTGGCCACGGGCTCATTTAACCGCAGTGGCGCCAACTACGACGCGGGTGCCCGTACACCCCTGGCAGCAGCTTCAGCCGGTGTAATACTGATCATTATCGTACTCGCCGTGGCGCCGTTAACAGCCTACCTGCCGAAGGCGGCAGTAGCAGGTTTGTTGATTCTGGTTGCCTGGCGCTTAATCAATTTTAAAGAGATTAGAAAAATTCTTCGAGCCGATAAAAATGAAGCCGGTATTTTGATCGTTACTTTTTTGAGCACGCTGTTCTTGAAGCTGGAGTTCGCAATCCTGCTCGGAGTCATTTTATCGCTGATGATTTTCTTAAGAAAAACATCCAGGCCAAAATTAATGCCCCGCGTGCCCGACCCGGAATCGAGGAACCGCAAATTCAGGACAGGCGTTAACCTGCCCGAATGCCCGCAGTTGAAAATTTTACGCCTGGAGGATTCACTATATTTTGGATCGGTATCGCACGTTGGCGAACTACTACGTCGTTATCGAGAACACTACCCTGATCAAAAGCATTTATTGTTACTCACCAAGGGCATTAACCAGATCGACGTGGCTGGCGCCGAACTACTCGTAACCGAAGCCAGGGAAAGACGAAAAAAAGGCGGAGACCTGTATTTATATAGACTCAAGGATAGCGCTGCCAAGGTGATGAACAAGGGCGGTTATTGCCATGAGATCGGTGCCGATCATGTTTATGACTCCAAGGACGAGGCAATTGCCGGTATATTTGAAAAACTCGACAAGGATATTTGCGCAAGCTGTACTAATCGGATTTTTATTGAATGTGGTTCACCGGATCCGGTGAGTCGAAGAGGGCAGGACAGCAGCCAGGAATCCTCCGATCAAGTCGCGACCGCCAAATGATGCTGATTTAATCGAGGGAGCCTCTGATCAATTCATGAATGAACATGTTGTGCCCAAAATGATCAATTTCTGCGTTGTGCAACTTAGCAATAGCCCTGCTATTACTTGCGTTCCACGCCTTGAACTTGACCATTTTGAATCATAACCTGATTCATCCAGAATTAATCAGAGGCTCCCTGGCCTAAACCCTCGTTTTTCGTTATAGTCCTCCGCCCTGCTGAAGCTTAACGCGTTTTTTAGTATGCCGTTTAAAATTGGTCCCTACAGCTTCGACAACCGACTAGTGCTCGCCCCCATGGCAGGAGTCACCGATCGACCGTTTCGACAACTCTGCCGCTCCCTCGGAGCCGGCATGACCGTGTCTGAAATGATCAGCAGTCGACCCGATTTAAGACAAACCCGTAAAACCCGGCTGCGCATGGACCACGAGGGTGAGCCGGGACCGGTAATTGTTCAAATAGCAGGCGGCGTCCCTGCCCTAATGGCCGATGCCGCCGCGTACAATGTCGATCAAGGTGCGCAGATTATCGATATCAACATGGGCTGCCCTGCAAAAAAAGTCTGCAAGGTCGACGCCGGATCATCGCTTTTAAAGGATATTTCGCTAGTACGCACTATTCTTGAATCGGTAGTGAAATCGGTCTCGGTACCGGTGACTTTAAAAATGAGAACCGGTTGGTCGCGCCAAAACAGAAATGCCGTAGAAGTTGCCGGAATTGCCGAAGACTGCGGTATCCAGGCCCTGACCGTGCACGGACGTACCCGCGAAGACAAGTACCTGGGAGAAGCGGAATACGAAACCATTCGCCGGGTAAAACAGTCAGTGCAAATTCCCGTTATCGCTAATGGCGACATCGATTCAGACAAAAAAGCCAAAATGGTTTTGGAATTCACCGCTGCGGATGCTATTATGGTTGGCCGTATTGCGCAGCGGCGGCCCTGGGTTTTTAATCAAATAGAGCACTTTTTGAGAACAGGCCAAACCGCAAACGAGCCGACCGATAAACAAAAACAAAAATGGTTATTAAGCCATCTGGAAAATCTGTATGCTTTTTACGGGGAGTATCAGGGGGTACAAATCGCACGCAAGCACATTAACTGGCAGCTCGGCCAAAACGGTAGCTATCAAAATATCAAGGCTGCACTAATGCAGGTGACGACAGCCGACGAGCAACTGGACATGGTAGCAAGATTTTTCGAGCAATGGTTTTCAGGAAGATTTGCCAGGGCTTCATGAATTCTGGGGGAATTTATGGTTGGTTGCAGTGAAAACTAGGCAGCAGACAAGCTCACTAAAACAGTCAGTCGAACAGGCAATTCGCGAGTATCTGACTGATCTGGATGGAGAAATTCCCTCCAATCTGTTCGAGACCGTGATTTCTGAAATCGAGCAACCCCTGTTGCAAACCGTGCTAAAGCATTGCAACAACAATCAATGTAAAACCGCTACTTACCTCGGCATCAATCGGGGCACCCTGCGTAAAAAACTGAAACACTATCAGATAAAACACTAGCTACAGGGAACGCGTCGTCCCGGTGCTCCAGCTTAACTTCACATTCGGATGATTCAATTTAGTCAAAACCGCCCGGAAGTTTTTCTGTCGCTCTAATATCGATCAGCTATAATGCCGCTTTTTTAAAACCATCCCAGGCAATTCCATGTTAATTACAGCCAGCCCCGTTCGGCGCGCATTAATCAGTGTTTCAGATAAGACCGATGTTATCGACCTGGCAAAAAGTCTACACGCACTAGGGGTAGAACTGCTGTCTACCGGCGGCACGGCGAGTTTAATCTCCGAACAGGATATTCCGGTAATCGAAATTTCCGACTATACCGGCTTCCCGGAGATGATGGCTGGAAGAGTCAAAACCCTGCACCCAAAAGTGCACGGCGGTATCCTCGCTCGACGCGGAATTGATGAGGAAGTCATGCAGGCACACGACATAAAGCCAATCGATCTTGTCGTTATCAACCTGTATCCATTTGAGGCTACCGTTGCCCAACCCGACTGTACGCTTGAAGACGCGATTGAGAATATTGATATAGGAGGCCCGGCGATGGTGCGCGCCGCAGCGAAGAATCACGCCAGCGTTACCGTCATCGTCGATCCACGCGATTACTCCCAGGTGCTGCAGGAAATGGAGAACAATAACGGCGCAATAGACGACAAGACTCGATTCTCGCTCGCGATCAAGGCTTATGAACACACTGCCAGTTACGATGGTGCGATCGCAAATTATTTTGGTCGCCTGGTACAGAAACCAGAGGACCAACTTTTCCCGCGCACGATAAATCTCCAGTACCAACACGCGCAAGGTATGCGCTATGGAGAAAACCCACATCAAAATGCCGCATTTTATATCGAATCAAATGTCTCCGAACCCGGCATCGCGAGTGCGACGCAACTACGGGGCAAGGCCCTTTCCTATAACAACATTGGCGATACCGATGCGGCCCTGGAATGCGTTAAGCAGTTTGAGCAACCTGCCTGTGTCATCGTCAAACACGCCAATCCCTGCGGTGTGGCGGTAGACGATAATATTCACGATGCCTATGTCCGGGCTTTCAGCACCGACCCGGAATCGGCATTCGGCGGCATCATTGCTTTCAATCGTCGTCTCGACGCAAAAACCGCGCAGGCTATCATTGATCAGCAATTCGTCGAGGTGATCATAGCGCCGGAGGTTGATGACGAGGCAAGTGATATAGTCGCGGGCAAACAGAATGTCCGTTTACTCTCTTGCGGTAACTGGCAAAATCCGGTCTATCGCCTCGACTACAAGCGCGTGAATGGCGGCCTGCTGGTTCAGGATGTCGACGCAGAGCTCTATGATTCGCTTACCGTGGTAACCGAGCTGCAACCATCCGAGGATCAAATGCGGGATCTTTTGTTTGCCTGGCAGGTCGCAAAGTTTGTTAAGTCGAATGCCATCGTATACGCCGGTAAAGGCATGACAATCGGCGTCGGCGCGGGTCAGATGTCGCGTATCAACAGCGCACGCATCGCCGGTATCAAAGCCGAACACGCGGGGCTGAAAGTGACCGGTTCAGTCATGGCCTCGGATGCATTTTTCCCATTTCGTGATGGTATCGATGCCGCCCACGAGGCTGGAATCAGCGCGGTCATTCAGCCCGGCGGCTCGATGCGCGACGACGAGGTAATTGCCGCTGCGAATGAACATGGCATGTCGATGGTGTTTACCGGCATGCGTCACTTTCGGCATTAACAACCTGTCACTATTTAGTGGAGTAACAGCATGAGAGTTTTGATCGTCGGCGGTGGCGGACGCGAACACGCACTTGCCTGGAAAGCCTCTCAATCTCCTTTGGTCAGCCAGGTTTATGTTGCTCCCGGGAATGCCGGTACGGCCCAGGAACCCAGGGTAAATAACATCGAGATTGGGGCTGAAGATATCGATTCCCTGCTCGAGTTTGCACAGCAGCAAAATATTGAACTGACCATTGTCGGGCCCGAAGCACCACTGGTGGCGGGAATTGTTGACCGCTTTCAGGAGTCCGGCCTGACCATCTTCGGCCCGAGTGCGGCTGCCGCTCAACTAGAAGGCTCAAAAACCTTCACCAAGGATTTCCTCGCCCGCCACCAGATCCCCTCCGCCGGCTATCAAAGCTTTACCGAAATCGAACCCGCGCTTGACTATGTTAAAGCCCAGGGAACTCCTATAGTGGTGAAGGCAGACGGTCTTGCCGCGGGCAAGGGCGTGATCGTCGCGGAGACCGAAGCACAGGCTATAGATGCGATAAAAAACATGCTTGCCGGCAATGCGTTTGGCGAGGCCGGCCACCGTGTCGTCATCGAAGAGTTTCTTGCAGGTGAAGAAGCCAGCTTTATCTGTATGGTCGATGGTGAACAGGTATTGCCGATGGCAACTTCACAAGACCACAAGGCCAGGGACAACGGCGATCGCGGACCCAATACGGGTGGCATGGGTGCCTACTCGCCGGCACCGGTGGTTAGCGCGGAGATAGAGGCCCACATTATGCAGGCGATTATCAAACCAACTGTACGCGGCATGGCCGCCGAAGGTGCGCGCTATACCGGCTTTCTTTACGCCGGGCTTATGATCGACAAGCAGGGACAGGCGAAGGTCATCGAATACAATTGCCGCTTCGGTGACCCTGAAGCCCAGCCTGTTATGATGCGCCTGCATTCAGACCTGGTAGAGCTTTGCCTCGCTGCCTGTGAGGGCAAGCTTGCGGGCAAAACCGCGAACTGGGACCCGCGCTACAGTCTCGGCGTCGTGCTGGCGGCCAGCGGTTACCCCGGAACATACGAAAGCGGTGAATTAATTCGCAGCATACCGGCCGAGGATTCAACCTCGAAAGTATTTCACGCCGGAACTCGCCTGGACAGCGACGCAAACATCGCTACAACCGGCGGACGCGTACTTTGCGCGGTATCGATAGGTGAGACTGTTGCGCAGGCCCAGCAAAAAGCTTATCAAATTGTCGCCGAAATCGACTGGCCAAATGCCTACTTCCGCACTGACATTGGTTTCAGGGCAATATCGCATTGAATAGTTTGAGCCGGGAATGAACAGCAAGAAACGCAGGCAAAAGAAAAAACTACAAAAAAAATCAGCAGGCAGCGATCGCCCGACGCAAATTTTGAATGAAGCGTTCAGACTCTATAAGTCAGGGAATTTGAAGCTCGCACTTAGAAAATGCGAGTTGCTACTCGCGGCTCATCAAAAGCACACAGACGCACTTAGTCTGAGCGGTTCCATTCACCTGGACCTGGGGCAAACGCAAGCGGGCGTTAACTGCCTGCAGTCTGTGGTCAAGATTCTTCCCGATAGCTCGCAGGCTCATTTCAACCTGGGTACCGCACTCAGCGCAAATGGTGAACCGGCAGAAGCCATTTCCAGCCAGCATCACGCCCTTGAACTAAAACCCGAGTACCCGGAAGCCCTCTACAACCTGGGAAACGTCTACAGGCAAACCGGCGAACTGGAGACCGCTATACGGAGTTACCGGAGCGCACTGGATCTGGCCCCCGATTATCCAGGTGCGGCGACCAACCTGGCGAGCAGTCTTTTGAGACTCGGTCGAGCCGGAGAGGCGCTTGACGCCAGTAACGCGGCATTGAAGCATCATCCAGGTGATCGGGACGCGCTCGCCTTCAAAGCCATCGCCGCCAGTGAAATCGGCGACCCTGACACCGCAGCGTCGATCCTGTGCATGGACCGGCTCATCGTCCAAAAGGACTTCGAGGCACCCGCCAGCTTCCGGGACCTGGCTGAGTTTAATAAAGCACTGGTGACACACGTATTGTCTCATCCAACCCTGACCCGGGAGCCGGCCAACGTGGCGACCCGTCACGGTCAACAGACGCAGAATCTGGCACTCGAACCGAGAGGACCGATAGCGCAACTGCAGGAGATGATCATCGAGGCATACGACGAGTATATGAACTCCGTATGCAATCAGGTCGATCACCTTTACCTCCGGCAAATACCCAATCTCAGCAAAATCGATATCTGGGGTACGGTTCTCGATCGCATGGGGCATCAGGCTGCGCACATGCATCGCAATGCCTGGATCAGCGGGGTTTACTATGCACAGTTACCCGATGTTATGCATGGCGCTAATGAATCCCAAAGCGGCTGGATAGAATTCGGTCGTCCACCCGACGAGTTTCCATGCATGGTCGAACATGAAGTGCGCATGTTCGAGCCCAGCGAAGGTCGAATGTTCATGTTTCCATCATTCGAATTTCACCGCACCATCCCATTTGAAAGTTCACAGCAGAGAATCAGTATCGCTTTTGATCTGTTGGCCTAGAATGGGTTTCAGCGTCTCCTTGATTTACACAACAACCGAGCTTCCTGCTCCCGTGAAACCATTCAATTTTGATGCCGGGGTAAACAAACCTGACTCCAATGCAGTGAAAAGCTGAAGTGCTTTATTAGCATACTCCGCTAAATCATTGAGTTTAAAATAAAACCACTACGGAGCCGTTTAATACTGGAACCACTATATGTAGTGGACAATTTAACTTTACCTCACTATATGTTGTGCTTTACCCGGATGCAGTTATACTACCCGGCATCCAACATCAACTTCCGTCGTGAGCCTTTATATGAAATGTCCGAATTGCAGTTCACCCATGTTTGTTGCCGATCAAAATGCAACTGACAGAAGCCAGGTCAAGTTCTTTCGTTGTACCAACTGTATAGGCGCGCACGTTTTGTCGGAACCCGTATCCAGCTATGATGCTTCATCAGCCCAGGGGGCTGATTTTTTTCAGTCCGATGTGGGCGCGAGCGGAAAATACATTCAAATGGTGTAACTCCAATGGAAAAGATGCGGCATGATGGTATACACCGGGTGAACTCTGGATAGTATGCCGGGTCTTAACAGGAGATAACTTGTGGCATTGAGTTGTATCCCAGGAGGACTAACATGCAAGGAATTGACTATCGAGACCAGCGTAAATCTGTTCCCACCGGCTGGCCAAAACTTGTTGAGCGAATGATTTACCTGCCAGGAGCGGCAATAATACTCTATGGAATCTGGTTACTTTTAACTTCCTGAGCGCCGGTCACACTGTTTGAAACAAGAGCTGTACGCCGAGACCGCCGAGTACCGATCGCTTAAACGCCATACCGATATTATAAGATTTAACGATATCGGCTACCACCGCAAGCCCTATGCCCTGCCCTTCACTGACCTGGTCCAGCCGGGTTCCACGATTTAGAATCTGTTCAATTTCCTTCGCCTCAAGTCCCTCTCCATCGTCTTCAATTGTCAATTTTATTTCGCCGGTTGCGGCTTCACTGGCGCTGATAACGACATGACCCCGGGAGTATTTAAAAGCGTTATCGAGTAGATTACCGATTACTTCGAGGCAGTCACTTTCATCCATTCTCAGCATTATCGCGGGCGGCAACCCGGTCTCGACTCGAACTGATTTTTCCCGGTACACCTTATCCAGTGCCGAAACAATTCTCGCAATGATTTGTACCAGGTCAACCGGTTTGCTGATTTTAGCGCCGAATGCGCTGCTCGCTTTTTGCAACTGGTAAGATACGATTTGATTCATACTGTCGACCTGCTCTCGCAAAACCTCTAAATCGACCCTGGCGCTGCTTTCACTATCCGACAGGCCGCTGAGTACCGCGAGCGGGGTTTTCAGGCTGTGAGCCAGATCATCCATGGCGTTTCGGTAGCGTTGCTGCTGGCACTGTTCTCGGCTCAGCAATATATTTAAATTTTCGGTAAGCGGCGCAATTTCCCTCGGATAGTCGTGTTCAAATCCTGTTTGCTGCCTGTCTTCAATCGCCTTGATTTCAAGACCTACTTGCTTCAATGGGCGCAAACTCCACATCATCACCAGGTACATTACAACCAGCAACAGGGCTATTGTCACAATAAGCCAGGTCCACAGGGTTTGCCGAAACCGATCGAGCTGTTCAAAGTAATCACCTGCATCCTGCCAGATAACAACATCGTAACGCTGTAACCTGTCCCGCACATCGGGCCACTGGATCGCAAAGGCAAGCCTGAAATATGGCTTCGATGCGTATTCCATAGTCTTGAACTGCCAGTCACCGGGAGCTATTTTTTCGATGTCGGGAAGCTCCTGGGTAATCGAACGAGAACGCCAGATTTGCTCTCTATCAGCATTGTATAAAATAGCGTAAAGGCCAGAATCCCTGGTCATTAAACTGTTTTCAAACAACCGATTTGCAGATATGGTAATGCTCATCCCGGCACGGTTTCGGTCAACAGCCGCCAACAGGCTATAAATCAAAAGCTGCAATCGCTCTTCCTCGGCCACAAGCGCTCTTTGCCCTACAGTTCTTTCCAATACGATCGCGGTTAAAATCATGAAGGTGATCAACACGATCATGGAAACCAACGTCAGTCGTGACTTTATTGATTGCATCGAAATACTTGTTATTTACCCTGCTCGACCCTGGCAAGGGTAAAACGATAACCGCGGCCGCGCAGTGTTTCAATCGGTTGCATATTTTCATCCGGATCGAGCTTTTGTCGCAATCGTCGAATAAAAACTTCGATCACGTTACTATCCCGGTCTGCCTCATCGTCGTACAAATGCTCTGTCAGTACAGTTTTTGAAATCACCTCTCCGGCGTGCAGCATCAGGTATTCAAGCACCTTGTATTCGAAGGCTGTCAGATCCAGCTCGCGCTCATCGACATAGCTGCGTTGCGTCACTGTATCCAGGCTCACAGGCGAACAAACAATTCGAGAATCGCTCCAGCCCGAGGCTCTCCGGATCAATACCCGGATTCTTGCCATCATTTCCTCGTAATGGAATGGCTTCACCAGGTAATCATCCGCGCCTGCATCCAGTCCTTCCACCTTATCCTGCCACCGTCCGCGCGCGGTAAGGATTAAAACAGGTATATTACTACCCTGTTTGCGAATTGCATTGATGACTTCAAGCCCCGATAATTTTGGCAGGCCAAGGTCTACGATAGCGACATCGCAAGGATACTCCTGCAGCAGATACAAACCCTCATCTCCATTGTCGGCAGCATCGACCGCGAATCCCTCCTGCTTCAGGCGGCCGACTATCTGTCTTTGTAATTCCAGGTCATCTTCGATAACTATCGCGCGCATTTTATAGTCTCCAATGTTGAATGGGCACTTAGACCGACAATATAGGTAGTAAACACTGAATCCAGGCTTAATGTTCGAAATACGCGCCGGTATTGTAAATAGTTACATACCGGGTTGACCTGACTAACTGGCTAATCTCGCCTTAATTTATCACTGATGGCTATAGGTGTAGGGTAGCGCGCAACCACGTAGTAGGAAGAAAATACAAAGCTGACCAGTGTCGCAATCTGGATCAGGTAGGACACTTCATCACTGATAACCGCGAGTTCGGTAGCCATTACCGCCAGCAATAGCGAGAATTCACTCATCTGGCCCAGGCGCATCGCTATTTCGGTCGAGCGTGCCGCTGACTCGTGCTGAAATTGAAGCAATAACTTGAACAGTAAAGGTTTTACCGCAATCGCAATCAGGCTCAGTCCTATTGCTGCGAGCCAGATATCACCTAGCACTCCAAGGTTGAAATTTGCTCCCAGGGCGACGAAAAATATGATCAGGAAGAAATCACGCAAGGGTTTCAAACTTTCCGCTATAAACAACGCAATGGGGCTTCTGGCTATAGTTACGCCGGCAATAAAAGCACCGATCTCGTATGACAGCCCGAGTTGCTCGGCGGCTTCGGCAATACCCAGGCACCAGCCGATGGCGAGCAGAAAAATGTATTCCTGGATACGGTCAAACCGGTGAATCAGCCTCGATAACAGGTACTTCTCCAGCAAATAAGCCAGCAATACCAACAATGGGAAGGCCAGCACCGGCTTGCTCATCGCGAGCCAGCCGAAGTCGGCACTGGCACTGCCCTCGAGCACCAGTAACAGGAATATGGCAATTATATCCTGCAGCAACAGGATACTGATGATTACCTCGCCGGTACGCTGGTGATGCAATACCGTGGTGGGAATTAACTTAAGCCCGATGATAGTACTGGAAAACATCAGGGCGGCGCCGACGATTAGCGCCTCGGTTAAGCTATAACCGAATAACAGGCTGTAGCCAAGACCCAGACCGCATAGCACCAGGGCACTAATCCCGGTGACTATTGAGGTTTCTCCTGCCATTCGAACCAGTTCCTGCGGGTGCAGATTTAAACCCATCAGGAATAAAAGGAATATAATGCCGACATTGGCGATATTCTGAATCAGGCTGGCATCGGAAAGAATGTTCAGGCCCCAGGGGCCTATGATCAAGCCAAGAGCGATATAGGCAATAATCAATGACTGGCGCATCGACAGGGCGAGGGTCGCCAGAATGGCAGCGCCGGTAAAAATCAGGAACAAAATATATACGATTGAAATTTCTTCCATTTCGAATTGTGTTTCTACCAAAATTGTCAGATTAAATACTAACACGTACCAGGGGATAGCATGACTAGCCCGGATATCGCATCGACTAGACTTGCTGGAAAATTTTGACTTCGTGATTGCCTACTTGATTTCTGGATACTTATGCCTAAGCTTGTCGGCTGATTAATGGATGACAACCTCAATGTACGCACTTGAAATTAAAGATTTACACAAGACCTATGCAGGCGGACTGCAGGCACTCAAGGGGATTGATCTTAATGTCGAGCAGGGTGACTTTTTTGCTCTGCTCGGTCCCAATGGCGCCGGTAAATCAACCTGTATCGGCATCGTTTCTTCGCTGGTGAATAAAACCAGCGGTAGCGTCAGGATATTCGGTCATTCCATAGACAATGAATTGCTCGAGGCCAAATCCTTACTGGGTTCGGTGCCGCAGGAGTTCAATTTTAACACCTTCGAACCTGTGAACGAGATTGTCACTAACCAGGGCGGCTTTTACGGGATACCCGCGAAAATAGCGCGGAAGCGAACCGAGTACTACCTGAAGGAGCTGGGTTTATGGCGCCACCGTAAGGCACAGGCCCGAACCCTGTCGGGAGGAATGAAACGTCGTTTGATGATTGCCAGGGCCTTGATTCACAAACCGCGTTTGATGATTCTGGACGAACCAACCGCGGGCGTTGATATCGAGTTACGCCGTTCGATGTGGCAGTTTATGGACGAGATTAACCAACAGGGCACGACCATCATTTTGACTACTCATTATCTCGAAGAAGCCGAGCGTATGTGCCGAAATGTAGCGATTATTGACGATGGTCTTATCATCGAAGATACGAGTATGAAAACCTTGCTCAAAAGCCTCAACAGTGAAATCTTCGTTCTATACATGAAAGACCTGGTCACCGAGGCTCCCGTGTTAAAGGGTTTTGGCAAAACCCAGGTGATCGATGAACACACTATCGAGGTCGAGGTACCAGATACGCTTTCACTAAATGATTTGATACGGCAACTGGATACACAAGGTTTTATTGTAGAGCGCATGCGAAACAAGGCGAATCGACTCGAAGAGTTATTTATCGCAATGACAACGAAACAGGAGAAAGCTGAATGAAGCCGCCGCGCTACTGGGTTGCGTATCAAACCATCGCGCGCAAGGAAATTTTGCGCTTCAGCCGAATCTGGATGCAAACCCTCATTCCACCAATCGTCATGGTTGCACTCTATTTCGTTATTTTCGGCAACCTTATCGGTCAAAGAATAGGCACAATGGATGGCATGAATTATATCGACTTCATCATGCCCGGGCTGGTTATGATGTCGATCATTACCAATTCCTACGCGAACGTCGTGTCCTCGTTTTACTCGGCTAAACATTCTTACTACATCGAGGAGATGTTGATCGCCCCCATTCCCAATATAGTCATCCTGCTCGGTTACCTCACCGGTGGCGTAGTCCGGGGTTTGAGCGTTGGTGTGGCGGTAACTGTAGTTTCCCTGTTTTTCACCGATTTTTACATCTATAGTCCGATTATCGTGATTATGGTCGCATTTCTGACAGCACTACTGTTTTCACTTGCCGGTTTGATCAACGCTGTGTTCGCTAATAGTTACGACCATATCGCGATTATTCCAACTTTTGTTCTGACCCCACTGACCTATTTGGGTGGAATATTTTATTCGATCAAGCTGTTACCCGAATTCTGGCAACAGGTATCCCTGGGTAACCCGGTACTGTACATGGTCAACAGTTTCCGACTCGGATTCAGAGGTACTAGCGATATCGGATTAACTACTGCTCTCGGTGTCATCCTGTTCTTCATAATCCTGCTGTTTGTCATCTGCCTGACCTTACTCGAACGTGGCACCGGAATTAAACCTTAGGAGCCTCTGCTTAATGGAATTCATCGACATTGGCGCCAACCTGACCAACCGGAGTCTGATGAAAGATATTGATGGGGTCATTGCTCGCGCCGCGGACGCCGGTGTGCGCCAGATAGTGGTAACAGGTACTAGTATTGATGAAAGCAGTAAAGCGATTGAGCTGTGCCATCAGTACCCGAATCAACTCGTCTGCACGGTCGGCATACATCCGCATCATGCCAGCGAGTGGATGAGCGATACCCAGGCCAGCTTGCAGAACCTGTCTAAGAACACCTGTGTGCGCGCAATTGGTGAAACCGGTCTTGATTTCAATCGCAATTACTCACCACGAGATGAGCAGATCGATGCCTTCCGTCGGCAACTCGAACTCGCAATATCCCTGAACAAGCCAGTGTTTACCCATCAGCGAGACGCACATGATACCTTTGTCGAAATTCTCCGAGAGTACAGAGATCGGTTGTCTAAAGTCGTCGTTCACTGCTTTACCGATAGCAAGGCGGCGCTACTGCATTACCTGGAGCTGGATTGCCATATCGGCATTACCGGCTGGATTTGCGATGAACGCCGGGGCCTCGAGTTACAACAGCTAGTTGGCCTTATACCCGCTGATCGTCTAATGGTGGAGACCGACGCACCCTATCTATTACCCAGGGATTTGCCGGTAAAACCATCTAGCCGTATTAACGAGCCTGCCCACCTTCCGCATATTGTTGAATCCATTGCTCGACATCAGGACAAAGATATCGAGCAGCTCACCACCGAGTGCCTCAATACCAGTCAATTATTTTTCAACATTTGATAAAATTCACCGGGATTTACGGACATCCCGGTTAACGATCTGCAGCTCGTCTGATATCCTTGCAAGCATTCATTTCCCGTCTAAACTCTTTTTAGATAAAATGGAAGCAGAATTTCCAAATCGTCGTTAATGATGAATGACCAGACCAAACTAAATTTTTTCGCATCCACTGCAGAACCCTGCGGCTATCTCGAAAACAGGAATTCAGTCAGCGCGTTCGCCAACCCTCACCGGGACATGGATATGCGAACCTATAACACATTAATTCAGCATGGCTTCAGAAGGTCCGGCGGATACGTGTATCGACCCCATTGCCCGAACTGCCAGGAGTGTGTTTCCGTCCGGGTTCCCATTAAATATCAATCATTTACAAGAAATGAACTAAGAACCATGCGGCGCAACGCGGACATCACGGTGAATCATTCGAAGGGCAAGTTCCGTGACGAACATTTCAATCTTTACCAGCGTTATATCACTAGCCGTCACAACGATGGCAGCATGGCCAACCCAAGCAAGTCTGATTATCACCGTTTTTTAATTTGCGACTGGGCCGATACCATGTTCATTGAATTTCGTCTGAACGGAGTATTGATTGCGGTCGCGGTTTCGGACATCACCAGCTCAGGACTTTCGGCGGTATATACTTTTTTCGACTCAAAACACGATTCACGCAGCCTCGGGCATTTCGCAATTCTGACACAGATCAGCGAAGCCAAATCGCGCGATCTCGACTATCTATACCTCGGTTACTGGATAAAGGACTGCGACAAAATGAATTACAAGAATCGCTACAAACCTTTAGAAGGTTTTATCAATGATCATTGGGTGGCGCTTTAGTCGGCTGGTGATTTAGTCGCTGCCAGGCAAATGCCGGGCCAGGATCGGTTTTGCGGCCGGCGGCGATGTCACTGTGGCCGCATACAGCATCGGCGGTAATACCGGGATACTGTGCCAGCAGACTCGCGATTAAACCATTCAACTGGCCATATTGGGCATCGGTATAGTCAAGATCGTCAGCGCCTTCCAGTTCAATACCAACTGAAAAATCATTACAGTTTGACTCGCCGCGCCATCTGGATTCTCCCGCATGCCAGGCACGTTCAAGGAAAGATACAAACTGAACCAGTTTGCCATTTCTCTCGATCAGGCAATGGGCCGAAACCCTCATTTCGCAAATACTCGGAAAATACTCGTGTGCATCGGCGTCGAGTTGATTGCAAAAAAATTGTTGAATATAACCGCCACCAAATTCCATGGGTGGTAAACTAATACCATGGATTACGATTAGTTTTATGTTGCTGTTGTCAGGCCTGGCATCACAATTTGGTGACTCGATCACCTCCACTGCTTGTAACCAGCCCGTATCATCAATTTTCAGTTCAGTCATGCAATCGTTAAGCCATTGGCGATTAATAAAACCTGCATTAAAACAATACGATAGAGTATCTAACATGAACCTGCAAGATCTCAATGCGCCCCAACAAGCGGCGATCACCTGCATCGATAAGCCCTGCCTGGTACTGGCTGGCGCAGGCAGTGGAAAAACCAGGGTCATCACTCATAAAATTGCCTGGTTAATCGAGCAGGCAGGTTATTCGCCAGGCAAGATTCGTGCGTTAACCTTTACCAATAAATCTGCCCGAGAAATGCGTCAACGCATTGTTGCCCTGCTCGATAAAAAGAATGCCAAAGGCCTTCATATTTCAACTTTTCACAGTTTTGGCCTGGCTATACTTCAGCAGGAATACGATCAACTGGGATTACGCAAAAGCTTCAGTATCATGGACTCGAAGGATGTTGAATCCTGCTTAACCGAACTAACCCTGCGCACAGGCAACGATCTGGATTTCGTTAAACAGTCGATGTATCAAATCAGTCGTTGGAAAAATGAATTCATCACCGCCGCGCAAGCACTTCAATCGGCCGATACGCCAATACTCGAGACCCAGGCCAAACTCTACGAGGAATACCAGCAATACCTACTGGCCTGTAACTCACTCGATTTCGACGATCTCATCATGATGCCGGTACTGTTGTTCAGACAGCATGCTGCGTCTCTTCTGAAATGGCAGGGAATGGTTCACTACCTGCTCGTGGATGAATACCAGGATACCAACACCAGCCAGTACGAGATCATTAAACTGGTATGCGGCACGCGCCAAAAATTTACCGTGGTCGGTGACGATGACCAGTCGATCTATGCCTGGCGTGGCGCCAGGCCGGAAAATATCAATCGCTTACAACAGGATTTTCCTTCTCTCGAGGTAATAAAACTCGAACAAAACTACCGCTCGAGTAGCAGGATCCTGGGGGCTGCAAACGCTCTAATCGCCAACAATGAACATCTGTTCGAAAAAAACCTCTGGTCCGCAGCCGGGCCAGGTGAATTCATACGCGTATTTCCCTGCAAAACTGCCGATGAAGAATCAAACCAGGTGGCGGTGGATATTCTCAGCAGGAGTTTTCAGAGCAGGGATGAGTTTCAGCAATTCGCTATTTTATACCGCAGTAATTTCCAGTCCCGGGCCTATGAAAAGGCCCTTCGGGATCATTCCATTCCCTACCAGATTAACGGGGCTACCGCGTTCTTCGAGCGCCAGGAAATAAAGGATATCATGGCTTACTTGCGCCTCGTCACCAACCCCGATGACGATCGTGCGTTACTCCGTATCATTAATACACCGCGACGTGAAATTGGCACGGCGACGATTAAGACATTAGCAAACTATGCTAAAAATCGGCACTCCAGTCTCGCTAAAATATTAAAGGAGCTTGGCCTGCAGGAGTCACTCAGCAGGCGCGCCTGGATTCGCCTGCAGGGGTTCGCTGATTTCATAGACGAGATGCGAATTAAAGCCGATCAACTCGACGCTTTGAATTTTACTAAATATTTGATTTTGGAACTCGATTACGAAGACTGGTTACGCGATACCTGTAATTCACAAAAACAGGCGGAAAATGCGATTGAAAATATTGTCGAGTTAACCAGCTGGATTGGCAATTTGCAAAAACAACAGGAGGAACCATCTCTCGATAAGCTCGTATCCCACCTCTCATTGATGTCAATTCTGGAAAATGACGAAGACAAGAAAGACCAGCAAGCCGTCCAGCTAATGACCCTGCATGCGGCCAAGGGGCTGGAATTTCCGCATGTCTACCTGGTTGGCTTCGAGGAAGACTCGTTGCCGCATCACCAGTCGCAAGACGCGGCCGGTATCGAGGAAGAACGTCGACTCGCCTATGTCGGCATCACCCGAGCGGGCAAGACCCTTACCCTGAGTTACGCCAAAACGCGCCAACGATTTGGCGAGATCCAGCAATGTGAAGCCAGTCGGTTTTTACTCGAACTCCCCGAAGCGGATCTGGAGGGCGCAGAGCACGTGACCAGCAAGCTAAGTGCCGACGAAAAAAAACAAAAGGGATTAAGCCACTTCGCCGATTTACAGACGATGCTCGGTACCAGAGACCAGAAGGCCGACGCCTGCTAGTGCTGAATAATCTGGCTCAGGAACATCTGGGTTCTTTCATTCTGCGGATTATTGAAAAATTCGAGCGGTTCATTCTCTTCGATGATTTCGCCCACATCCATGAAAATAACCCTGTTCGCCACCTTCTTCGCAAAACCCATTTCGTGGGTCACGCAAAGCATGGTCATGCCTTCCTCGGCGAGTTCGACCATGACGTCGAGCACTTCGGAAATCATTTCCGGATCCAACGCTGAAGTTGGCTCGTCGAATAACATGACTTTAGGGTTCATGCACAGGCTGCGCGCTATCGCCACGCGCTGTTGCTGACCACCCGATAGTTGGCCTGGGAATTTCAAGGCCTGTTCCGGGATCTTGACACGTTCGAGAAATTTCATCGCGACCTCTTCCGCTTCGCCTTTCGACATTTTGCGTACCCAGATCGGCGCCAGCGTGCAATTTTCGAGCACGCTCAAATGCGGGAACAAATTGAAATGTTGAAAACACATGCCAACTTCGCGCCTGGTTGCTTCAATGTGCTTGAGATCGCTGGTTAACTCGACGCCATCGACGATAATTTGGCCCTGCTGGTGCTCTTCAAGCCGGTTGATGCAACGTATCAGGGTCGATTTACCAGACCCGGACGGGCCGCAGATTACGATGCGTTCGCCGCGGTTAACGGTCAGGTTGATATTCTTGAGTACGTGAAAATCAGCATACCACTTGTGCATGGCCTTAATTTCAATAATGACTTCTTCAGAGACTTCAAATTTACTCTGCGCGTCGGTTGCGGTTTCATTCATCAGGACTCACCTTTGCAAGGAGTTATAATTAGTGTTAATGACCGGTATGCAGCTTGCGCTCGACCGATTGACTATATTGCGACATGGAAAAACAAAATACCCAGTAAACCATCGCACAAAAAACATACCCTTCGATTGAATACCCCAGCCATTTGGGATCAGTCGAGGCGGCCTGGACTATGCCGAGAAAATCAAACAGGCCGATGATCAATACCAGCGTGGTATCCTTGAACAGGCCGATGAAGTTGCCCACGATTCCAGGGATTACATGCTTTAACGCCTGCGGTAATATGATAAAAGTCATCGACTTCCAGTAGGTCAGGCCCAGTGCCTCGGCGCCCTCGTACTGGCCCTTGGGAATGGCCTGCAATCCGCCACGCACGGTTTCAGCCATATAAGCGGCGGAAAATAACATGACACCGACCAACGCCCTGATCAACTTGTCGAAATTCACGCCTTCGGGTAAAAATAACGGGAACATGACCGATGACATAAACAATACCGTAATCAGCGGCACACCGCGCCAGAGCTCGATAAAGCCGGTACAGAAGGCACTCACCGCCGGCATTTTTGAACGACGCCCGAGCGCAAGCAACAGGCCTATCGGAAAGGACCCGACGATACCGACAATGGCAATAATCAGGGTCAGCGACAAACCACCCCACATGGGTGTTTCGACCTCCACCAGGCCGAAGGATCCACCAGCCAGCAGGTAAAAACCAATCACCGGATAGACGAACAGAATGAATGCGCCGAGCCATGCCTTGTGTCGGAAGCTATCGATAAACATCGGCACCATTAGCACCACCAGCAAAATAAAGGTGCTATCGACGCGCCATCTTTCTTCTACCGGGTAAAAACCATACATGAACTGGCCCAGGCGCACATTGATGAAGACCCAGCAGGCGCCACCACTGTCACAGGCCTCACGGCTATCGCCACTGAAGTCCGCATTAAACAAGGTCCAGGAGATCGCCGGCGGCACCAGCAAGTAAACGATATAAATTGCAAATATCGTCAACAGTGTATTGGTAGTATTGGAAAACAGGTTGCCTCTCAGCCAGCCGACGACACCAACCGTACTCGGCGGTGGCGGCAGCTCCGGATGCGATCCAGGCGCATATTGAGTTTCAGAAGTCATAGGTTCTATCTCTCCACCAGGGCCATCTTGGCGTTATACCAGTTCATCAACGCCGAAATTCCAAGCGAAATCGACAGGTAAACACCCATCGTCACGGAAATGATTTCTACCGCCTGCCCGGTTTGATTGAGCACGGTGCCGGTAAATACCGAAACCATTTCGGGATAGGCAATCGCAGTCGCCAGCGACGAGTTTTTAGTCAGGTTGAGATACTGGCTCGACAATGGCGGGATGATCACGCGCAGGGCCTGGGGTAAAATCACCAGGCGTAGAGTCGGTCCAGCCTTGATCCCCAGTGCATGCGCCGCTTCTGTTTGTCCATGACTGACGGCCTGGATGCCTGCACGTACAATCTCGGCGATAAACGATGCCGTGTATATCGATAACGATATCCATAAGGCCACGAACTCGGGGATAATGACCGTGCCGCCGACAAAATTGAAGCCTTTCAGTGCGGGTATTTCCCAGCTCAGTGGAAAACCGGCGACTATCAGGGCCAGTAATGGTAATCCAACCAGTAGACCGATCGAAGCGTAAACCGTGTGGAATTGCTGACCGGTCTGGTCCCGCCTTTTATGCGCCCAGCGCGCCATTACGACGACGCCGATAATGGCAATAAGAAGCGCCCATATGACCAGCGAGAAGCCATCCTCGTAAATGGCCGAAGGCATATAAATACCGCGGTTATTAATGAACACGCCATCCGCGAAGTTGACACTATTCTTGGGTGAGGGCAAGGCTCTCAATACTGCAAAGTACCAGAAGAAAATTTGCAGCAATAACGGGATGTTTCTGAATGTCTCGATGTAAACCATGGCCATACGCGCTACCAGCCAATTCTTCGACAAGCGCGCGATGCCAACGATAACGCCGATAATAGTAGCCGCGATAATGCCGCAAAATGCCACTAACAGGGTATTCAGCAGGCCGACAGCGAAGGCTCGCCCGTAAGAAGAGGCCTCGGAGTAATCAATCAGGTGGGTAATGATTCCGAAACCAGCAGTGGTTCCAAGAAAACCGAATCCGGTGGCGATACCCTGTCGCTCCAGGTTATCCGCAGTATTACCGAAGATATACATGCCGGAGAATACCACCGCAATCAGCAATACCGCCTGGAAAAAAATGCTTCTGACCTTCGGGTCATTCCACGGTTTTGTGGTTGATGCTGGGGGTCCTGCCGAATCTTGTTTATTCACGATTTCTTCTCTGTCACGTTAAAGGCCTGGTGGGTCAGGCAATAAAGACCCGAGGACAAACAAAGTCCGCGGGTTTTTCAGAGCTCTATAACGCAAACGTCCTGCCAGGGGCAGGACGCTTGCTTCGATAGATTAGCGAATAGGTGGTGCGTATTGAATTCCGCCTTTGCTCCATAGCTCATTCACACCGCGTGAAATATTCAATGGATCAACGGACAGGTTGCGCGCGAATGACTCACCGTAGTTACCAACCTGGCCAACGATGTTTGCACACCATGTCGGGCTGACACCGAGGTTTTCACCGAAGCTGCCTTCCTGGCCGAGAAGCCTCTTAACCGCAGGGTCTCCGCCACTCATTTTGCTTTTTATGTTCATCTTGGTAACGCCCATTTCCTCGGCATTGATCATGCAGAACAGAGACCACTTAACCAGATTAAACCACTGGTCGTCACCTTGTCTTACCACGGGACCGAGTGGCTCTTTCGAGATTACTTCTGGTAATACCTTATGCGCCGACACATCTTTCAGCTTGATGCGCTGTGCATACAACCCGGATTGGTCGGTGGTATACACGTCACAGCGTCCTGAATCGTAGGCCGCGACAACCTCGTCTGACTTTTCGTAAGCAACCACGGTGTAGTCCATGTTGTTACTACGGAAGTAGTCAGCAACGTTCAGCTCGGTAGTAGTTCCTGTTTGGGTACAAATGGCTGCGCCGCTCAGTTCTAACGCCGAGGTTACCCCGAGGTCATTGCGCACCATGAAACCCTGACCATCGTAGTAGTTCACACCGGCAAAGTTCAAACCCAGCGCGGTATCACGAGTCGCTGTCCAGGTAGTGTTACGTGAAAGCACGTCGATTTCACCGGACTGTAACGCGGTAAAACGTTCCTTAGCTGACAGTGGTGTGTACTTGACGGCCTCGGAGTTGTTAAATATAGCGGCGGCAATTGCACGGCAGACATCAACGTCGACACCAGACCAGTTACCCTTGTCGTCAAAATTGGAAAATCCCGGCAAACCTTGCGATACGCCGCACTGCACATGCCCCTTTCCTATTACGTCATTTAGCGTAGTTGCAGAAGCAGTATTGGCTGAAATTGCCATTACGGACCCCAGCAATACTGTGGAAGTAACTTTATTCATTTAAATCTCCTCGGTAGCGGATTGTTTATTATTAATGAATCTATAAATTATAGATGTAACTAAACTGTCGTTTTTATAGCGACTGCAGGGAACCATAATCACTTAGGAGAGCAATTGCAAGTCTAAAATCTGAATTCAAAACCAATCAGCAAGGATACTGATTTGATAACATAATTATCATCATCAGGAACAAAAACTCTGGGATTGGTTGCCCGGGCAAAACCATTGACTGATTTCGGGCATAACATAAATGCAGGCCGACAACGGAACCAAAGCTGATTCCCCGACTTTCACCAGGAGCCCCTAATTAGCCGATGCCCTGGAATACTCGTAAATTATTGATTCAAGACCACTGGCATCATCCATCGACACCGGATTGCCGAGGTAAAATCCCTGCGCAAAATCGACGCCGAGGAACTTTAATGCCTGGATTATGAATTCACTATCGGCGCATTCGGCAATCGTCCTGATACCGAGCAGGTGGCTCATGGTGTTAATCGATTCGACCATTGTCTTGTCAATTGCATCCTCGGAAATATCCCGTACCAGGTTGCCATCTATTTTTATGAAATCAATCTTAAGGTTTTTGATTAAACTAAAATTCGACAACCCGCTGCCAAAGTTATCCAGTGCAAAACTACAGCCCAAATCGCCCAAGCGTTTTATCAGTTGACTAATACTGGAAAAATTATTGGTTAACACGGTCTCGTTAACTTCAAAACAGATTTGATGCGGTAGCACGACTGATTTATCCAGCGCCTGCGCTACATAATCGCCAAATGAATCGTCGGCGATTGAACTGGCCGACAGATTCAGACTTAAAACCAGGTTCGGGTTCTGCATGAACAGGTGTGCATAATCACCGAAAATCTTGTCAATCACCCAGCGGTCGATCTGCCGCATTAAACCAAACCGGTTCGCGGCCGGAAGAAATGAACCCGGCAAAATATAGTTACCTGACTGATCGCGCATTCTCAGTAAAACCTCGGCGTGCATATGATTTCCATTTTGCACCGGGTCGAGCGGCTTGATTGGCTGGTAAAATAGCTGGAATTGTTCTTTCTCTATCGCTTCGCGCAGATCTGAATTCTGTAAAATTTCACCATGCTGCTGGGCCAGATCGGCGTCAATTGCATCGTAGACATGCGCCCTTCCCCGCCCCAGATCTTTAGCGCAATAGCAGGCCTGGTCAGCCTGGGTCATGAGTTCGGCGGTAGAGGCCGACTCGGCTGTAATCGGTACGATACCGATGCTAACCCCTACCTGGTAAGTCTTGCCTTCCCAGCTAAAACGATACTCGCGAATCACGTCGATCAGTATTTTTGCAACCTTGGCAGCCTTGCTCAGGGGACAATTTTCGAGTAAGACACTGAACTCGTCACCGCCGAGTCTGCCGAGCGTATCACGGCCTCTTAACTGGTTGGCAAGCAGCGCACAGACCTGCTTGAGCAACTCGTCTCCCGCCGTGTGGCCCGCTGCATCATTTACCACTTTGAACTGATCGAGATCCAGGTACAGTAGTGCATGGGTGTTTTCATACTCTTTGGTGCTTTGCAGGGCTTTCTTTAATCGTTGTTCAAATTCAGACCGATTGACCAGGCCGGTTAAGGGGTCGTGAGTGGCCTTGTGCACCATCAGTTTTTGCAGACGGTGCGAGTCGGTTACATCTTTAAATACCAGCACTACACCAATGCAATCGCCGCTCGAATCCAGCATCGGGCCGGCAGAACCCTGTATCGAATAGCGCTCACCATTTCTGGAAATCAGCACGTTATCCGATTTGGGCGCTATAATTCTTTTCTCCGACAGGCATCGCAGGGCCGGATCGGGGACTACCAGCCCGGTATCGTCATCTTCGAGATGCAAAACTGCTTCCAGTGACATTCCCATGACCTGATGGAAACGCCAGCCGGTTAAAGTCTCCGCCACCGGATTCATGTAATCGATACAACCAGAGCAGTCTGTGGTTATTAGCGCATCAGCGATCGAATGCAATGTAATCTGTGCCTTCTCTTTCGCGCTTAGCACGTCGCTGGCTGCAAGCCTACGTTCCAGCTCGGCCGCGGCCCTGGCAGAGAAGAGTTTTATAATCTCGAGCTTATCCTTGCCCAGACGTAAGGCAGAACGATGCATTCCAGCCATCAATCCGACAGCATTACCCGATGAATCAAGCAGCCTGATCGCGAAAAACCCCGCAACTGGAAATCGTTGCTTGAGTAAACTTGATTCCGGGTAAAGCGCACTCGCCGAGGTCTCCAGGTAGCAAAGCCCGGTAACATCTTCGCAAGGACTGTTCAGCACCGAAACGATTTGATTCATGATATAGCTGTCGTCACACCAGTAGGCAAGCGTGCGATAAACACCCGCCTCCTGGTCTTCACAACTGGCCAGCAGTACCGAGTCGATCGCCAGAAATTGAGACAATTCACGGGCCAGGGAATAGAAAAAGGTCTCCCCGGTAGATCCAAAGGTATTTTCGATTAGAAGTTCGAGTTGACTGGTATCGGGCTCGGCCGCTTTAACACCGGGGTCCGGTTTTACTGACATTTTTTGCCAGATTAGGAATGCCATCACGGTTAAACCTATGCTGGCGCCTGCGACCAAAAACAATTCAAACATATTTTGCGAGGAGTCTTTCGTATTACTCATCAAGTATAGAAGAGATTTTATCGATTTGTTGAAGCAGGTATCGGTAATACGCGACTGATACGATTCATGCCTTAAACACTTGCAACAAATCCTGGCTTTGCCTAACCTACTCGACTCCCTAATAAATACTGACCTGACAATGGCTACTAAAAAACCTAATACCGGCAAATCCAACATTCGGAAGTTTTCTTCGCTAGTTGTCGATGGCGTCGAACGCGCACCCAGCCGCTCAATGCTGCGCGCGGTTGGTTTCGATGATGGTGACTTTAAAAAACCCCAGATTGGTATTGCATCTACCTGGAGTATGGTCACTCCCTGCAATATGCATATTGATCAACTCGCACTGAAAGCCGCCGAAGGCGCCAATGCGGCTAACGCGAAGGCCGTGGTATTCAATACGATCACCATCTCCGATGGTATCTCGATGGGCACCGAGGGCATGAAATATTCTTTGGTATCACGCGAAATAATTGCCGATTCGATCGAAGCGGTCGCTGGTTGCCAGGGCTTCGACGCACTCGTAACCATCGGCGGATGCGACAAAAACATGCCGGGCTGCCTGATGGGGATGGCGCGGCTAAACCGGCCATCGGTATTTGTCTATGGCGGCACCATCATGCCGGGCTGTCATAAGGGCCAAAACACCGACATCGTCAGCGTATTTGAAGCGGTCGGTAAACAGGCGCAGCACAAGATCAGTAAAAAAGAACTGCGACAGATAGAGTGTACCGCAATTCCCGGACCAGGCTCCTGTAGCGGCATGTATACAGCCAACACGATGGCATCGGCAATCGAAGCACTGGGCATGAGCTTACCCAACAGTTCAGCGCAGGCGGCGATATCCGACGACAAGTCAAAAGACTGTTTTGAAGCGGGCAAAGCGGCGATGCGCCTGTTGAAATCGAATATCCGACCCAGCGATATCATGACCAAAAAGGCTTTCGAAAATGCGATAACCATAGTAATCGCACTCGCTGGCTCGACCAACGCGGTGTTGCATCTACTGGCGATGGCATCGGCTATTGGCGTCAAGCTCAGGCTCGACGACTTCACCCGCGTCGGCAAACGCGTACCGGTACTCGCTGACCTGCGTCCCAGCGGCAAGGCGATGATGTCTGACTTGATCGAAATCGGCGGCATCCAGCCGCTAATGAAAATGCTGCTCGACGCCGGACTGCTACACGGTGACTGCCTCACCGTCACCGGTAAAACCCTGGCGCAAAACCTGGCAAAGGTTAAGCCCTACCCGAAAAGCCAGGACATAGTTCACGCCCTCGACAATCCGATCAAGAAGGATAGCCACCTCGTAATTTTGCACGGCAATCTCGCACCGGGAGGATCGGTTGCGAAGATTTCCGGCAAGGAAGGTCTTCAATTCACCGGCAAAGCGAGAATATTTGCCTCTGAAGAACAGGCCCTGAAAAAGATTCTCGATGGTACCGTGAAAAAAGGCGACGTCATCGTCGTGCGCTACGAAGGACCGATTGGTGGTCCCGGTATGCGTGAAATGCTATCACCCACTTCTGCGATCATGGGCAAGGGCCTGGGTAAGGACGTTGCTTTTATAACCGATGGCCGGTTTTCCGGGGGGTCTCACGGATTTGTGGTTGGACATGTTACGCCGGAGGCAGCCGTCGGCGGTCCAATCGCGTTATTGAAAAATGGCGATATCATTACTATAGACGCCGAGAAGCGACAGGTGAATGTCAAACTCAGCGATGCCGAATTACGCAAACGCGCAAAGGCCTGGAAAGCACCGAAACCTCGTTATAAACGTGGCGTGCTGGCCAAGTATGCGCGCCTCGTCAGCTCCGCCTCGGAAGGCGCGGTCACGGATATTCTCGACTAGCAAGCCTCGGATATATTGATGAATAGAGGCTTACCAGGCACGATCGAAATGATCCGACAGCTGATTGCGACACCTTCGGTCAGTTGTTTTCACGCCCATCTCGATATGAGTAACCGTGCGGTAATCGACCTGCTCGCCAACTGGATGGAAAGCCGCGGATTCGACGTCGAAATGCAAACCGTTGAAGAATCCAAGTTTAACCTCATCGCGCGCGCGGGTTCAGGGTCCGATGGACTGGTACTATCGGGTCATACCGATACGGTTCCTTACAACGCGGATCTATGGCAAAGCGACCCATTTCAGCTCGAGGAAAAAGATAATCGACTCTACGGCCTGGGCAGCTGCGACATGAAGAGCTTTCTTGCACTGGCATTGACCGCGAGCACGAAATTTGATTTTAGCAAGCTCAAACGACCGTTGACTATTGTTGCCACCGCGGATGAAGAATCTACCATGGCCGGCGCAAAGCTGATTGCCGACAACGGTAAAAAGCTGGGCCGCTATTGTATTATCGGCGAACCAACCGGCCTGCAGCCGATTCGTCAGCACAAGGGCGTGTTATCCCTGGTAATAGATTTCAACGGCCAGTCGGGGCACGCCAGTGATCCCTCGCTCGGCAACAGTGCGCTCGAAGGCATGCACGAATTCATCGGTGAGTTACTTAAATACCGCGAAGGCCTGCAAACACAATACCAGGACCCGGCCTTCGTAATCCCGGCACCGACCATGAACCTCGGACATATTCATGGTGGCGACAATTCCAATCGTATCTGCGGGGACTGCGAACTATTGATCGATATTCGCTATCTACCCGGCATGTCGATCGAAACCCTGCACAACGACATCCAGGAAATTGCCGACGCCGTCAGTACTCGGCGGGGCCTGACCAATAGCTGTCAAATTATCGGTGATTCAACCCCGGCAATGGACACTTCCGCGGCGAGCGAAATTGCAGAATACCTGAAGGTCTATACCGGAAAAGCGGCAAGCAGCGTGGCCTTCGGTACCGAGGCGCCCTATTTTAATCGAATGCAGACCGAGACCATCGTCATCGGTCCGGGGTCTATCAACCAGGCGCACCAGCCCGATGAATTCCTGCCCATCGATCAAATCGATCCCACCATCAACATGCTCGAACAACTGATTCAGCGTTTTTGCATTCAGACGTGAAGATAGTCGCGGACGAGAATATTCCGCGGGTCCAGGAAGCGTTTAAGGACCTGGGAGAAGTGATTTTACTGCCGGGCCGACAAATTGAACGCCGGCATTTACTCGATTGCCGATGCCTGCTGGTGCGAACCGTCACCGCTATCGACAAAAAACTTTTGCAGGACACGCCTGTCGAGTTTGTCGGTACCGCGACTATCGGCACCGATCATGTCGATCTCGAGTATTTGAAAAACAATGATATCGCCTTTAGCAATGCGGCCGGATGCAATGCCGAGGCGGCTTCGGAATATGTCATTAGCGGCCTGTTTGCGCTCTCGGAACGTCTGGGTTTTAATCCATTCGACCTGAAGGCCGGGATCGTCGGTTATGGCAACGTTGGTTCACGTCTATATCAAAAGCTGCGGACACTTGGCATCGAGACCCTGCTCAACGACCCCCCACTGGATGAAGCCCGGACTTCCAGCCAGACCTTCGTTGAGCTGGACACAATCATCTCGGAGTGCAATTTCATTAGCCTGCACGTGCCGCTGACCCGCACGGGCAAACACCCGACCTGGCATTTACTCGATCAGGCGGGACTGCGTGGACTGCCAAAGAATTGTCTGCTGGTGAATGCGGCGCGAGGGCCTGTGGTGGACAACCAGGCGCTGTTAAACACGCTGGAATCCCGACCAGACCTGGTCGTGTTTCTCGACACCTGGGAAAATGAACCCGATATTTCGCGTGAACTGCTCGACAGGGTATCTCTCGCCACGCCACATATCGCCGGTTACAGTGTCGAGGGTCGATTGCGCGG